>Ga0310912_10001211_pt1 | contig 13970 bp, 9 predicted proteins | sample GREbulkMGOX080_FD_203443 | JGI IMG/M metagenome (GOLD analysis project Ga0310912, IMG submission 203443) | Lab enrichment of tropical soil microbial communities from Luquillo Experimental Forest, Puerto Rico - GRE.bulkMG.OX080 | ecosystem: Environmental > Terrestrial > Soil > Tropical forest >...
GCGGCAGTTGCCCCATGGCATTCGGCGGAATGGTAAGCTTCCAGGTCACCGTCTTCGCGGAAATGCTCCACGAGGACCGGATCGTCCCGTAGCCCGACTCATAGGAGAAATCGAGAGAACCCAGCCGCGGGCCGAAGGTCGGATGCAGCCAGACGGTGTGGTACCCCGGATCATCCGGATCAGCGTCGATACCGGCTGCGTAGCGATAGATCCAGTCTCCCACCGCTCCATACGCGTAGTGGTTGTAGGAATTCATCGTCGGATCGTCGCGTTTCTGGTCGCCATTCCAACGCTCCCACATGGTCGTGGCGCCGTGCTCCACCAGGTATCCCCACGAGGGATACTCCGTGTTGAGCAGCAGGCGGTACGCCACGTCCGCGTGACCCGTGTCGGCCAGGACGCCTAGCAGGTAGGGCGTGCCCAAAAATCCCGTGCCCAGTCGCCACTGATTCTTGGCCAAGCGGTCCACAAGTCTCTGTGCGGCCGCGGGACGAAGCGAATCCGGAAGCAGATCCATCTCGAGCGCCAGTACGTAGCCCGTCTGCGTTTCGACCGGCTTGTCGTCGAGCTTCGTTTCTGTTCCGGAGGCAAAAACAGGCGGAGGAGGCACGCCTCCCACGTAGCCGTCCGCTTTCACGTAAGCCTGATTGAAAGCGGCTTTGATCTTCGCGAATAGTTGGCCGTACTTTTTTTCCTCGGCGGTTTTTCCGGCCGCATGCGCCATCTGCTTCATGAGCGAGACGTCGTAAGCCCAATAGGCGGTGGCGATCAGATCGACGGGAGTAACGCCCTCTGGCGCAAGCCAATCGGCGAACGGAATACCGTAGTCGTTCTTCCACAAGTGGTCCGGATTCGCCGCTTCGATCGCCGCCAGATACTTTTCCATAGCCGCCCAATTCTCCTCGAGCACGGCCGGATCGCCGTTCTGAATCCAAGAGGTCCAGGGGATGATCACTCCGGCGTCGCTCCAGCCCGTGCCGTAGGCGGGATGAGCGGTGGAGGTTCCCGGGGCAAAAATTCCGTACATGGCGGTTCCCGCCTGCGTTCCGCGCATGTCGGCGCTGAATTTTCTTGAGAATGCCGCCAGATCCATGTTGTAGGTCGCCGTCCGCCAGAAGACCTGCGCGTCGGCCGTCCAGCCCAACCGCTCGTCCCGCTGCGGACAATCCGTCGGCACTCCCACGAAATTCGACCGCTGGCCCCACAGAATGTTGCTCCACAGTTGATTGATCATCGCGTTGCCGGTTTTTAGTTGGGCGGTAAACGGGGCATCGGTATGGAACACGACGGCCTTCACATCGCCCAACTCCGGCTGGGCGGAGAGTCCGGTCAGTTCCACGTAGCGGAACCCGTGGAAAGTGAACTTCGGCTCGAACTGTTCGGCGGCCCCGCGGCCCGCCAGCACAAAGTGATCCGTGGCCTTCGCGGTGCGCAAATTCTCCACATAGAGCGTTCCATCCGGATTCAAGACCTCGCCGAAGCGCAATCTGACGTCGGTTCCGGCCGCGCCTTTGGCCCGCAGCCGCGCCACGCCCGCGAGGTTCTGCCCGAAATCGTAGATATAGACGCCGGGACCGGGGTTGGTGATGGCTTTGCCGTCAAGGACCTGGTGGGCGCGGATCGGCGGGAAATATTGCCATTCCATGGCGGGCTCGAGCGGTCGTACGATCGACACGGGGTTCCACCTGGCGTCGTCGAACCCGGGCTGGTCCCAACCGTCTTGCAGCTTTCGCGCGTCGTAGGTTTCGCCGTCGTAGATCTCCGCGCTCAGAATCGGAGAAACGTCGGCTTTCCATTGTTCATCGGTCAGGACCCAATCCACGGAACCGTCGAGATATTCGATTCGCAGTTGTGCCCGCAGTGCCGGCTGCGTCTTGCCGTAGTTGTTGCCCTGGCCGGCCCACTCGAGCGGCGTCGCATACCACCCCGGCGCGAGCAGAGCGCCGATCGCATTTTTCCCTGTTTTCACCTGGTCCGTCACGTCATAGGCCTGGTAGATCACGCGTTGCCGGAAATCGGTCCAACCCGGCGCCAGAATCTGATCGCCGACTTGCTTGCCGTTGATGGAAAACGAGTAAGCGCCCAAAGCCGCCGCATACAACCGCGCGGACAGAATCGGCTCGGTCACCGGAAAGCTTCTGCGCAGCGCCTTCACCGCGCCCGTCGGCCACGGGTCGCCGGCGTCCGATCCATCAAACGAGTTTGCCGCGGGCACATAGCGAATCGCTTCCTTCCAGGCGCTATCGTCAAACGCCCTTTCTTGCCAGTCGTCCTTGGCGTCGAGCGTCGCTTTCCATCCATGTTCGCTGCTGGTGAGAGTGTGGAGCCCGCCGTCTTCATCCTCGATCGATAAGGTCGCGCTCATGGGCGTCTGGCTGTCGTCCCTCTCGCCGCGCCGCGGCTCGACGACATAGTGAATGGCTTCGATGGCGAGTAGATTCTTGCCGGCTTCGAGCGCTGCCGTGACGTCTTTGCCGCGATAGCTTTTCCACGGCATATGCTTCCATGGCGGCAGCGGCTGCGCTTCGAGAATCTGCTTGCCGTTCAGCCACGCCGACACCGTGTCTCGTCCGGTTACATAGAGCGTCGCGCGCCGTGCCCGCTTGCCGGTTTCGAACCGGAATCGAAAGTCGTGGTGGGTATCCGCAGTCAAGTCCGGCACTTCGGTTTCCGCGTTGCTGATCCAAGTCGCTCCGGCTTCGCGCACCCGGTGCAGTTCCGGCTCTTCAAAACCGATCCATTTCGCCTTCCAGTTTCCCTGTCCCATCAAGCCCGTCTCCCACCAACTGACCGCGCTTGGCGGATAGAGCTTTCCGTCCTGGTCCCACACGCGCACGCGCCAGTAGTAACGCTTGGACGCCGCCAATGCGGGTCCCTGATAAGAAACATTCCGCGAAGCCCCGGAACTGACTCTGCCGCTGTCCCAAACATCCGGCTGGTCCAGGTCGAGTTTTGCCTTCGAACTAGCCACCTGAATCTGATACGCGGTTTGCTTGGCTCCGCGTCTTGGGTCGGAGAGCTTCCAGGAGAGGCGGGGGCGCGCCACGTCCATTCCGAGCGGTTCCTTCAAAGACTCACAAGACAACTCCTTCGGCGCACCGAGGGGAGTGTCCGCAGCCCGGCAATCGCCCGCGTGGATGGCCGCGAGCACGGTTCCGCCGACTGCAAGCCCCCAAAGTGCCGCTCGAACGCGCATGGACATGAAGTACTCCTCCCGCACCAGAAAAGTCTGGGAATTGTAGTGATTTACCAGCCCGAGTGCTAGAAGAGACTGGGTGCGATAGGCCAGCCAGAAATGCCTGCCGCGGGCGTTCACAGAGCAAGTCACCGCCGCGGCCATTTCATGCCTTTTGGCCACGCGGCCTTCACTCTGAATGGCTCACCGCCGAGCGCCCGGCGATGCAACAATAGCGAGCATGGCTTCTGACGACTTCTCCATGCTGCAAGTTGCGCTGGCCGAAGCGCGCGCCGGGCTCGCCGAAGGCGGTATCCCGATCGGGGCGGCAATTTTCGACCAAACCGGGAAGCTGCTGGGGGCGGGGCACAATCGCCGCGTGCAGAACGGCGATCCCTCGATGCACGGCGAAACCGATGCGTTCCGCAATGCGGGGCGACAGCGCAGCTATCGCCAGCTCACCATGGTTACGACGCTCGCTCCCTGCTGGTATTGCAGCGGGTTGATCCGCCAGTTTGGCTTCGCCCGCGTGGTTATAGGCGAGAGCCGAACGTTTCAAGGAGGAATCGACTGGCTCCGCTCGCTGGGCGTCGAAGTGATCGATCTCGATTCACAGGAATGCGTCGATCTTCTGACCCGTTACATCGAGAGAAACCCCGCGGTGTGGAACGAAGACATCGGCGAGGAATAGCTTGGTGCGCGTCAACGCAATTGGGCCGCATAGGCAAGCAGCCGTCGGTCGGCACCGCGCGGCGCAGCCAACTGCATCCCGGCTCCGCCCGCGAACGGCAACGAGAGCACCGGCGTTCCGGCGATGCTTAGCGGCACGGTGTATCGCAGGATCCTCGAACGCGTCTCCGTTTGATCCTCTCCCGCCCGCAGCTGACCGAGGGGCGAGCAGGGCAACAGCAGAAAATCGTACTTTTCAAAAAGCGCGTCCACTCTTGCGCGGAACGCGGCGTGCCGTGCACGCTGTTTTTGTATTTCGTCGCCGCTTAGCGACCTGCCCCAGGTCAGCCGTTCGCTAACCGGCCGCGGAAAGCACGAAAAATCGCCGCCCGTGTGCGGTGCGTGAATGGCCGCCGCTTCGTTCGCTTGAATCGGCGCGTAAATGGACAGGCCCTCTTCCCAGTCGTCGGCCGCAAATCGGACGATCTCCGCACCGCCGTCCGCCAGCTGCTGCTCGCAGCGTTCGAGCGCCTGCAGGACGTCAGCATTGCAATCGCGCAGAAAATCCCCGCTAACCGCGCCGACTTTAACCCGCGGCAAAGCGTTGGTCTCAGGCGGCAACCCGAACAGTCCCTCTGCCAACCGCGGCGCGTCGCGCAGATCGCGGAAGATCCAGCCCAAGGTGTCGAAGGTCTGCGACAGATGAACCCCGCCGCCCCACAACTTCTGGTCCCAGGCGAGCCCGACGCTCGCGCGATACCCGGCGAGTCCGCAGAGTGCCGCAGGCACGCGGATCGAACCGCCCGTGTCGGTGCCGATCGCCGCAACGGCAGAACCTTCCTGAACACTGGCCGCCCCTCCGCTGGTCGACCCTCCGGTCAATAGCGACGCGTCACGCGGTTGCAGGCAGTCGCCAAAATCGCGATTTTCTCCGGTGATGCCGTAGGCCAGCGGATGCAGATGCGTTTTGCCGGTAATGACCGCGCCTTGATCGCGCAAGCGACGAGCCACCGCCGAATCGGCGCTGGCAGGCTGATTTCTTTCTGCGTAGAACTTCGTTCCGGCCGTGGTCTTGAAATCCTGCAAGTCGAAGCAGTCTTTGAGCGAAACCGGCAAGCCAAATAGCGGCGGCTTCTCCGCGCCGTGAAACACCGTGCGAGCGCGGTCGGCTTCGCGCAGCGTCCATTCGCGATCTTGCACCAGGTAAACGTTCCGGCCGGCGTTCGAATTCGAGTTTTCCAGCGCTTCCGCCGCCAGTTGCCGCGGCGTGGACTCGCCGGCCAGGAGCTTTTGCCGCAGCGCCCAGACGACGGTCGGTTGCGAGCTCACTCAGTTTCCGCTGGGTACCACCATGGCGGCCTTCTCCGGCTTCCGCCTGAACTCAAAGGCGTCCGTGGTGGTTTTGCCCTTGTTTTGGTAGGTCCATTCCTGCTTCAGATGGTCTTTGTCGACCAGCGTGAGAACGAGGCCGGTCATGTGGCCGGCATCCGGCGACTTCAATCCCGAAACGCTGATGAGGCTGAAGGAATATTTGTTCGCGATGCCCTTAAGGGTCTCCGTCCTCATGGACGGCTGGTTCCCCTCGCTGCAGTAGTGCGTGACGACGATTTTGTCGCCGTCGGCCGTGTACAGGGTGATCATTTCGGCTTCATTCGACGGCTGCATGCGCTCCATCAACGCCGTGCCGCCGGAGACGAGTGTGTAGGTGACCTTCACCGGATAGCTCGGGTTGGTGCCCTCCCACTCTCCCACCAGGGCTTTCAGCTGATCGAAGGCCAGCGCTCCGGTTGCTTTTTCATTGGCCAAAGCTCCCGCCGCGCGGCCGGCCAGCAGCGCAGCAGCCAACACACCCATCCCCAGGATTTTTGATGCGTGCATCACTTCCTCCAACATGACCGCTCGCTCGGGGCCCCACCACAGTGCCCACATCTTGCTCCCAAAAGCCGCAGGATTCCAGAAGTTTGCGTTTGGCGCAGGGTTCTCAGGAGAGCGCCTGCTGCAGGTCGGCGATGAGGTCGGCGGCGTCCTCAAGGCCGACCGAGACCCGCACGGTGCCCGGCGTGACCTGCGAAAGCGCCAGCTCCTTCTCGCTCATGTTGTAGTGCGAGCTGTATATCGGCAGGACCACCAGCGATTCGACGCCGCCCAAACTGGCCGCGAGCAGGAAGAGGCGTACGCGGTCGCAGAATCTTCTTGCGGCCGGCAAGCCGCCTTTCAAGTCGAAAGCCAGCATGGAGCCGAAGGCTTTCATCTGCTTTTTCGCGAGCGCGTGATCGGGATGCGACTTCAAGCCCGGGTAGTGAACGCGAGCGACTTTCGCATGCTTCTGCAAAAACTTGGCCACGGCCATGGCGTTGGCGCATTGGCGCTCGACGCGCACGCCCATGGTTTTCATTCCGCGGATGAGCAGAAACGCCGCGCCGGGATCCATGGAGCCGCCGAGGTAGATGACCATGTGGCGGACACGATCCATCCAGCGGCGGCTGCCCGCGGCGGCGCCGGCGATGATGTCGGAGTGGCCGCCCAGGTATTTGGTGGCGCTGTGGACAACCATGTCGAATCCCATGGAAATGGGTCTCTGCAGCGCAGGCGTGGCAAAGGTGTTGTCGATGATCGAAGTCAGCTTGTGCCTCTTGGCGAAAGCAACCGCATGTTCGAGATTGACCAGGCGAAGCGTGGGATTGGTCGGGGTCTCGATGTAGAGAACCTTGGAGCGGGGTGTAACCAGCGACTCGATGCCTTCAAGCGACGTGCCGACGTGGCGGACGGTGATGCCCATATCCGGAAATAGGTCGCGCATGAGGCGAAAGCTACCGCCATAGAGCTGCGCGGTTGAAATCAACTCGTCGCCTTGCTTGAGCGCGCCCAACAGCGCGGAGGAGATGGCGGCCATGCCGCTGGCGGTGACCACGGCGGCTTCGGCGCCTTCCAGAGCGGCGATTTTTCCTTCGGCCACGGAAAGCGTCGGATTGCCGTAACGCGTATAGATGTAGGCGGTGTTTTTCCCTTCCGCCCAATCCTTCATCTCTTGCGTGGAGGAAAACGTGAAGTTGGAGGTGCGGCAGATACTGGTTCCGACTCCTGCGTTCACGCCGTGACGGCAGGGTTCGCCGGCATGGACGGCGACGGTCTGGTATCCGGATCTACGAGAGCGGGCACGGTCAGTTTTGCTTTTCATGGCGAATTATTTTCGATCGATTGTAGCTCGGGCAAGGTCCAAATTGGGCTTGTGGCATCCTCGGGACGATAAGGGGGGAGGACGCCCACCGGAGGCAGCGGCGGAGTCCCCTTCCGAAAGATGTCCGGGTAGATCTTACTTTCCATCAATCCGAGCTAGACTCTAAATCGTTGCGCGGGAGGATCATATTGTGGGCCAGTTCCGTAAGCAGTTCGATTTCGCTCGCTTACCTTACATTGCCGGCGGAACTGAGGCTCAGCGCGCAACAAGCTTTTCATATGTCGGGGTGGGCGTGGGCGATTGGGGTGGCCGTGTGGGTGCTGATGGCTTTCTTCAGCAAGTCCACCAAGCGGAGGGAGAGCCCGGGACAGCGACTCGAGCACCTGATACCGGCGCTCGCCGGCTTCCTGCTGATTTTTCGGGAAGGAACGACGCCGGGGTGGCTAGGGACCGCAATTTTTCCCGACCATCCCGCGCTGATGCTGGTGTGCGTGGCCGTGACCATCCTGGGCTTGCTGTTTGCGGTGTGGGCGCGGCTAGCGCTGGGTTCGAACTGGAGCGGCACGGTCACGATCAAGGCCAATCACCAGCTCATCCGCAGCGGGCCGTACCGCTTCATCCGTCATCCGATTTACACCGGGATGCTGGCGGCGCTGCTCGCGACTACCGTCACAGAGCGCCTGGTCATCGGACTAGTGGGCTTGGCGATCGTTTTTCTCGCGTTGTGGCGGAAGGCCAAGCGCGAGGAATCCTTCTTGTCGCAAGAGTTTGGACCGGCATTTGACGAGCACCGGCAGCATACGGGGATGTTCTTGCCGCGCTGGTCATGAGTCGGCGACACCCGGATTGACCAACTTGGCCGAAGAACGAACCTTACTACTTTCTTTGTCCGCCATCGGGAGCGAGCAAGAAAATCAACGTGAGAGAAAGCCTTTTTTCGAGAAATTGAGCTACTGTTGCAGCGTGGGCGATATCGACCATTGTGCAACCCAGTTTGTTTCCCTTTTGGATGAAACCATGCGGCTAATTCTCTCGATAAATGACAAATGCAGTGTTCTAAAGTCGTAGTTTCTTGCCTTCTTTGACCAGGTCGTTGTCTGAAAGCGTGCGAACGCGGATGCAGTACGAGCGTGAGACATTGAAACGCTGGACGGAAATAGAGAGGGCGAATCCTTCTCGACTGACGCGATACGCCCCGGAGAGAGGTTCGTTTGAAGTTATCCGCGACGATTGACGACCGGATGATCGTATGCAATCAGGGAATTCCTTAGCCCTATCCGGCGAATCGGTTTAGCCCTCGAACCAGCCGAGGGCCAGTAACAGGACTGTCTTTGCGAGTTGCCCGGTAACTGGGTTCGCTTGACGACGCCTCGCCCAGACGCTAAAAAGTAGATCGCTTACTTCCGATACAGCCCACGGAAGTAGGTAAGGAGCCGCGCTCGTGGGGCTGCGCGGGGAACATGAGCGGCTCCGTCAGATTCCCAGGCCGAAGGGCGGCACGAACTGCTTACGAACCGGAAGACCTCGAAGGGTAAGTACGCCACATCAAAGCGGCGGGGCGGGTCAGAAGAGAGCGGATGAAACAACCCGCCCCCAGGGCGCTCAATCGGGCGCGATTCTATACCCATGTCGAGCTAATGCAAAGTTAAATCGGTTGAATAACACCGTCTTCAAGTATGGCCCAAAGTTGAAAATCATCTCGGGATGAAGCGGCGTACCCAAATTCTAGGCGCTCTTGAGGACCCGAATGCCACATAGGTCATGCTATTCGCGTTCGATGTAAAGGCGCGACCCGATCAGAGCCGCGCCCTGAAAACAGTGTACCTGCCTCGAAGATTCAGTTCAGTTCTTCCAGAAGTGTTTTCAGATGATTGATTCGTTGATTGATGCGATTAGCTTCTTGTTCAGAGAGCCTAGCACGATGCACGAAGCGCATTGCGGTGTCGTGAGCTTTCCGCGCATTCCTGATTTTGTTGCCCCATGTTCTCGCACTGGCCGATGATAGAGCAACTTCGCAACATTTGATTCCCCGCCCTAGCTCTTCAGTGACAATACGCGCTAAGCCGCTGCGTTCTTCGCAGAGTATGCTGACCATCGTTGGATTCTCTACCTGTGAAATGGCCGATGCAAGTCCGTCGAAGTACAGTACAGACCTGACTTTGTGGACAGGTCTTCTCGGGTACTTGACCGCTGCATGGTCAGAAGCTACAAGCGAACTGGCTTCACGCGGTGGGTTGCGTCGAGCGTTGGCTGATAACTCTACGCCCCGCGCTTCGGAGTGCCGCATGCCGTTGGCCAGACGTGCGCTCCTAACTTACGTCCGAGGGCCGCGCCGAACATAAGCTATTTTCACTTGTATTCTGTAATCGATCAGCTGGTCAATCGACTCGTGTGGTGACGCTGAAGGGGCAGGAAATCAGGAGAAGAGTGTATTCCCCTCCCTCGCAGAAAGCTGTAAAAACTAAGACGTTCGTTGTAGTTCGTTAGCCTGTTGACTCTGGCCCTCCCGGCTCGCCACAACCACAAGTAGGAGTTATGTCGCCGCGAATTCTAATCGCAGAAGACCGCGCCACTATGCGCAATACTCTCCGCAATCTGTTCACGCTGTACAGCAAGTGGGAAGTATGTGGGGAGGCGGTAGACGGCAAGCAAGCCATCGGTGCAGCTTTAGCATTAAGGCCGGACCTCGTTCTTCTGGATTACAAGATGCCGAATGGCGACGGAATCCAGGCTGCTTCCGAGATTAAAGAAAAACTACCTAACACACCCATCGTTATTTTCACTCTCTACAAAACTGAGGAACTTGAGTCGCAGGCTCGGCAAGCGAGTGTGAGGGCTGTGGTCGGCAAGGAAGAAGGCGTAATAAAGCTTTTGAACACCATTGAAGACCAGCTAAATCAACCACTCCTTTAATCCGACGCCTGCGCCTTTCGGCTGCGTGTTCGATTTCCGTGTGGAGCGGCGGGGCATTCGCCTGACTCTTCGCGGAACCTCCTCCACTTTCGTAATGTTCGATGTGGAACTGTACGTTCAAAGCAGTATTCAATCGATTTAAGCTTGCATTGTCTCGATTTGGGTATAGAATCCCGCTCGATTGAGCGCCCTGCGGTCGGGTTATTTCATTCGCTTTCTTCTGACCTGACCCGCCCCGCCGCTCTTGACGGGCCGAGCGTGCATAGTTTCGAGCAAAATGCCGCCAGGTTAACTAACCTCGGCCTACGTAGTAGTGTGTAATGGTTGTTCGCACTCCGTGAATCTTAATTGTCGATGACAGTGCCGCCGTGCGCGGTGCTATACGAAACTTCTTTGAGACACGAATGTCGTATCGGTGCGACGAAGCTGGCGATGGTTTATCCGCCATTAAGACAGCGGAAGAAAATCACTGCGAACTGGTGGTTCTAGATTTGGCTATGCCGAACCTGAGCGGCGTCGAGGCCGCATCAATCCTGCGCAGCAGGCTGCCCCAGGTGAAGATTGTCGGCTTCTCGGCGCTCGGCAAAGAGCTTGGACCAGAGTTGGTCGCCTCGGGGGCATTCGACGCTGTCTTGTCGAAGCATGACGGTCTTGAGAAGCTGGCAGACGTCGTGAGGTCTCTGATGCCCAAACGGCCCATCGAACCCGATTAGCATGACGGTAAAGCGGAGCCGCTCATGTTCCCCGCGCAGCCCCACGAGCGCGGCTCCTCGCTTACGTCCGTGGGCTGTATCGGAAGTAAGCGGTCTACTTTTTAGCGTCTGGGCGAGGCGTCGTCAAGCGACTCCGGCGAGAAGAATTGTGTTCGCGTACTCAGTCCAGACTATGCGCGCGTGCCACCCGCTGTCCTAGGAAAAGAAGGACCCATTACGCTCATGAGCGAGTAAGGAGAACTCGTTCAAGGAAGTCGCCGCGGGATCGGAGACGAACTTTGCCGTTGCTGTTTCTCCTGACCAGGCTGTCTGTGCCACGGTCTGCACAAAATCCCCGGCAAAATCATTTTCCACGTCACGAATCTTTGTCCGGCCCATGGCATGACTCCATCGAATGTCCCAGGAAACTGTTGCGGGAACGGATGGGCCGTCGTTCAGTGCGTTGACCACATCGTGGTAATCCTCAACGTCAATATCGCTCACCCGAAACGAAGCCTTGCCGGCCGCGAAGTTCACGGAAATTGAGTCCGTGGGAATGGCGATCGTCCAAAACAATCCGCTTTCCGTTATACCTGGATTGAAATCATGAATTTGCACGTCCTCAACTGGACTTGTGAATACGTCCAGTCATATGAACGCAAAGGCTCCGTGATGGTTCTTTCCGTCCGCACCGACAAACTCTCCGAGCATGAAGCGAACATCCGATTCGAACGGAAGATGGGCGGATTCCGCTCCGACCGGTGTGTGTGTGCCCATGCCCCCGACAGCAGCCCACCCGACGAACCCGTTGAAGTCTGTGATTGTGGAGGGCTCCGCTCCGGTCGCAGGCAGGAATAAATGGAATAGTGGCCCGGATGGTCCGAGCAATTCCAGGCCGCCAGGTATGGGAAGAGGCGTGGCCGAGGTGGTGCTTTTGCGCCCGTTACCGCTGCTTGCTCTATTAAGGACGGCTGACCGCGACACGCCCGTTAGCAATCCTGAGCCTGCCAGCGCACCGAGCGTCAAGCCGGTTTTTTCGAGGAACCCTCTGCGGTTTAGCAGGCGCTCAGCAAAGTGTTGGTGGCCGCGATACTGCAGGGGTGTCCGTATTGTCGGAGATTTTGGAAGATTCATGTCTTCTCCTTCGGAGGGAATTCAGACAGGTATTACCAGGGGTAGGGACAGCCGCCCGAGTGGCATGATGATGTTCCCCGGCAGCTCAGATTGTCAAGCTTCAAGACTATTACTATCCATCAAATTCTTGACAAGACCGATCAGTTGGCGGCAACCATGCCGAACTTAAACGAACCGTCTAATTCGCCAAGAAGCAAATCCATTCTTGTGCGGATACGAGCGCTGGCGCAAACGTTGTCAAGTACCTTGATTTCGTCAAATCCTATTCCCTTTGGTACGCTGGAAATCCAGCGCGGTTAGCGCATTCGTTGCAAAGAAGCATTCCGCAAGCATGAAAGTCGAGGCGTAGAAGGCTGATGGCCGCACGCAATGTGCTCGAAACCATCAGACATTGCGCGTGCCTGGCCGGAATCCGACACATGGTATAGCGTAAGGATGCGTCGGTTCGACCGCAGCCTCGTGCTTGGTTTTCCATGGCCGCTTATAGCCCCAGAATCGTGCTTTGACACTCTGCGGTCGGCGAGTGCCTGGTACGGCGAAATCGGAAAGTTGGAGTACTGGCCGCCAAGTTCGCTTCCCATATTTGAGTCGCGAACTCTGAAGATTCTTATTCAGTTACGGAAGATAAGAGCTGAATAGCGACTCCGCCGCCGTCTAGCGCCTCGATCCCAACGACCTGAAATCAAGCCCGAGTTCGCGTGTTTCGATCTTAGCGGTCCACGATTTGCGCCCTGACCGGAACAACGACCCTTTGAAATTCGCGGTCGTTGGTGTCGATGAAAATGGACCCCGTTATCGGCCCGGCGCGGTTTTTTTCGGAGACCAGATTGAGCTCCACCTGATAGCGGTCTCCCTTGGGTCCCCGTTCCGACTTTAAGCTCAGGCCCGGTCGGTAGCACAAGTGGTCAGGGTAGAAGACCCACCCGGCGTCCCGACTACTCGCGCCCACACGTCGTAAGACGCTGTCTGCCCAGTCGTACAAGGAACCAGCGTTGTGCCGTTGCCACGGCCCATGCGTAAACTCCTTCCAAATGCATCGGCAGCTGACGAACCTTCGTCAGTTGGAATGCCATGCGGCCTGTTCAAACTGAATCAGTGCTTCTTATTTCCAAAACAATCGAGATTTGACGCTCGGGAGTTGCACGAATTTGATGATGTTGTCTCTGGTTATGGCCCAGTCGGGGTGTTGCAGGAACCAGCCAACGATGACTTCACCATTCAGACGCGCTTTCTGTTCATCATGGCGGCTATATACCAGCAACCCTAGCTTGTCGAGTTCTGGGTCCCGTGCGGGATTTCCGTGTTTCTTGGGACAACATGTGTGAGGCGCCGAAGGTTCCGATCTCCTACACGACTTTCGCCGTTCGGCAATTCGTAATATGATTAGGGCTGGTGTCTCTGAGAAGAGTGCTATGCAGATTTCTGGACATGTGACACGCTCGGTTTTCGACCGCTACGATCTCGGCAGCGATGCGGATTTGGCCGACGCAGCGGACAAGATCGAAAATCGTAGAATTTGACGCAAATTGGTCACAGAACAGCAGCAAGGAACTCAGGCGCATCTCGTTGATTCTACAGTGCCCAAGTGGCGGAACTGGCAGACGCGCTAGCTTCAGGAGCTAGTGGCCGCAAGGTCGTGGAGGTTCGAGTCCTCTCTTGGGCACCAAACATTCCAAAGCACTTATACTGGAGCTGCTGTTTGCCGGGCTGCACTGTCCGTGCTCGTTCTAGTGCCAGTTGTCTTGTCTGTGAGCCGCTCCACCGCCCTGTAACGTTCGGTCCCACCCCGATGTGGATAGCGCCGCGTGGCGCCATCGCGATCGCCGAGCGGCGGGAGGGTAATTCCGCCCGACCTTGACCTTTCGAGAAGAATCATTTTGAGTGGAAACAATTGCGCCCGATGCCCATCGTGAAAAACGGCGGCACTCTTTTGCGGAAATCCATGCGTAAGAAACAGCGGAGACAGGCGGCAAGTGATTACCGGTAATCCAAACCAGGCACTCAACACACCTAGCGGAAACTCTTATGAAACGGGAGGAGGGTAGTCCGCAGCAAGAGTTTCTATCTGTTTGCTATCAGCCAGATGTTTTTGATCTTCCAGGAACTTTGCGGCCAAGAGCACAATGCAGAGAGTAGCCGCTGTTGTGACGTCAAGAATTCTTGCTTCGTCGAAATCCAATCCAGCGCTTAAACCAGTGTGCCAACGGCC
>Ga0310912_10001221_pt1 | contig 13932 bp, 10 predicted proteins | sample GREbulkMGOX080_FD_203443 | JGI IMG/M metagenome (GOLD analysis project Ga0310912, IMG submission 203443) | Lab enrichment of tropical soil microbial communities from Luquillo Experimental Forest, Puerto Rico - GRE.bulkMG.OX080 | ecosystem: Environmental > Terrestrial > Soil > Tropical forest >...
CGTCTCGCGCGTCATCTCGAGCATCGTCTCGCGAAATCCCAGGCGCGCGAAGAACCGGCGCGCCGGCTCGTTCTGCCAGGCGGTCATCAGGACGACCCGGGGCGCTCCCAGCGCTTTCAAGCGCGCGACGGCTTCCTCGACGAGCCGTTCGCCGACGCCGCGGCCCCGCACGCCCGGGTCCACGAACACGTCGTGAACCTTCCCGCAGGCATCGCGGAGATCGCTCCAGTCCCGCTCCTCGAGGCCGGCGAGGAGGTAGCCGACGATCCTGCCGCCGAGCTCCGCGACGAGCACGACGGCGTCCGCGCGGCCCGATTGGCGCTCGAGGAATCGCTCGTAGCCGGGCTCGATCGGCTCGATCTGCATGAAACGCGCCGGGTCGTAGCGATGGTGCTGCCGCACCAGCTCGGCGGCGAGCGACGCCGCGGCAGGCGCATCCTCGCGCCGGAGCGACCGGACCACGAGGGCGGACGGATCGGCGCGCTCTGCCATCCGCCGCAACATACCCCGAAACCGGGGCAAGTTCGACACGTCTGACGCACGGGGACTCGTGTGCAACACTGGACCGACGGAGGTCCCCCGATGCAGACTCCGGCGAAGGCTCTCGTGATGTTCGCGATGATGGCGGGCGCCGCCAGCGTGTTTCTCGCGGCATGCAGTACTCCGGCGCCGGAGAAGCCCACGGCTCCCGCGAAGGAGATCGTGCCTCCGGCGGAAACGCCGGCTCCGTCCCCGGACGCGAGCGCGACCACGCAAGCGGCGCCCCCGGCCCAAATGCCTGAGGTCGCTCACAAGGAATCAAAGCCGAAGCCGGCGGCGTCCAAGCCCGTCGTGAAGCCTGCGCCCGAGCCGGCGCCCCCGGTTTCCGAGGCCGCGCCCCCGCCCAAGCCCGAGCCGATCGCGAAGACGGTCGCGGCCGGAACCGATCTCGACGTGGAATTCCTCGACGGGGTGTCCAGCAAGACGAGTCATGTGGGAGACTCCGTGCGCGCGCGTGTCGCGAAGGCGGTTCTCGTCGATGGGATGGTCGTCATCCCCGTGGGGACGATCGCGATGGGCACGGTCACCGAGGCCATTCCGCTCAAGAAGATCGGCGGCCAGGCGAGTCTGGGCTTGAAGTTCGAGTCGCTCGATCTCCCCGGGGCTTCAAAGACCGCGATCGAAGCGAAGCTGCACGAGCAGGGGAAGAGCGAGACCGGCAAGGACGCCGGGACGATCGCCGGCGCCACCGCCGGTGGCGCTCTGCTAGGACGCCTGCTGAGCCATAGCAAGACCAAGGGAACGCTGATCGGCGCGGTCGTGGGCGCCGCCGCAGGCGCGGGCATCGCGGCGGGGACCAAGGGTCAAGAGGTCGAGCTCCCCGCCGGCACTCCCGTCGCGATTCACCTCGACGCGCCGCTGACCGTCATGGTGCAGCCCGAAGAAGAGCGCCGCTGACGGGCAGCCCCGCTTCGGATCGCGACGCGGGGGCCGTCTCGTCGACCAACCGGGAAACACGATCCACGAGCTCATCCCCGGTCAAATTTACGGCCGCGACGCGTCCCTCACGGTCCAGCAGAATCATCAATGGTATGGAATGAACGAAATACGCCTTCGCCATCGGTGTATCCCAACTTTTGCCGTCCCAGATCTGGGGCCAGATCACGTCGTTGTGTCTGAGCCACGCCATGAACGTCTTCCGGTCGTAGTAATCCACGCTCACGCCGAGGAGGTTCAGTCCCTTGGCATGAAACCGTTCGAATGCGGTCTTCAGCGTCGGTAGCTCGTCGGCGCACGCGTCGCTCCAGGTTGCCCAGTATTCGATGAGGGTCACGTGCCCCTTGAAGGAAGACGCGGTCCACCGGGTGCCGCCTAGGTCCGTTGCCTTGAATCGATCGAAACCAGTCATGCGTAGGAACACGGAGAGTCCCGCATCGCGCAAGTAACTCTGCACCTCGCGATTGTGCTTGTAGGTGCCGTCGAGATCGGCCTTCATCGAGCGCATCGCGGAGGTCACCCTGTCCGGAGAAAGCGAACCGGCAACCATCAATCTCAGTGCGAGCGCAAAGCCACCGCTCGTGGTGCCCGCGAATCGAGTTGCCACAACGCTCAGGTCGCGATCGAACGCGATCAAATCTTCGTCGCGCCAGGGCCGCTCTCTCGTGCCGCCCTCGGGACGTGTGGCGAACACCACGAGCGCCCTCCGGAGGGACGCATCGCCGGCATGAGCGTCGGCAGGGAAATCTCGGAGGAAGCCGTCGATTTCTTCCAGAACCTGCGTCCCGTACTCTCCCATCCGGTCGTGGCAATCTGACGTGTAACTTGGGTGGAGCCGTGTCTGTATCAGATCCCACCTTGCGTCGACACGGTCGCGCGCCTGCGGGTGCTCCGCCAGGTAGCGGTGCAAGGCGGCGATCCGCTGGTGCCCCAGGGCGATCGCGCCGGCGAGCGACTGCGCAAGGGAGAGCCGCCATCGACCGTCCTCGAAGGCTCTCGCTTGGCGATCGAACTCGACGGCCAGCTTGCGGTACGACTTGAACGACGTGGCAGTCGACAGCTCGAGATCGACCCGGCGCTGGCGGTATTGCGCCCAGTACTGTTTGTATTCCGAGTCGAGCATCGCGATGAACGAGTCCCATCGCGCATCTTTGCGCAGCGACGCGAACGCCACGGATTTCCTGAGGTAGAACGGATCGGTCGCCCCATCCTTCAGCGCGGCTTCGAGCCGTGCCAACGCGTCATCGTTGCGGCCTTCCTTGCCCGCGATGGTCGCCAGGTGCAGGATCGGACCCGTGGCGTCGGGGGCCATGGCGTGGACCTGCTCCCACAACCGTTCGGCTTCGTCCATCTCGCCCCTCCGCTCCCGGACCAAGGCTTTCACGCGAACGTCCTCGAAGTCCCGATACGACCTGTCCGTAGCCGCCGAGGAGGCGGTGAGGCAGAGCACAGCGGCGGGAATCAGGGTGAGGAATGCACGAGGTCGAGCCATGTACCCCTCTGCCGAAGAGCGGCAGCGTTTCGAGCTAGTGTATCGCGAGGGTTGAGGAATCTGATCGTCGGTCGCACGTACAATAGGTCGACCTTTTCACCGGGGGAGTGCAGTTCAGATTCATTTGCCCGAGCTGGTACATTCCGGGCAAGCAGGACGGCGGAGCGTTCTGAGCCTCGAGCTCACACCCCTCGGCCCAAGCGTGCGTGGAACCCACGTCGTGGATGGATCCTGACGCGAGCGGCGGCGAGCGGGGGTTTCGTCACGGGCCTCGGGCGGAACGGGGTCTGTCCGCGGTCGTGCCCGCTCTTGGCGTCCTCTCCCTGACCCGAGGCGAGCTTCCAGCCGACCGCGTGCAGCACGAGCAGTGCTATGAGATTGGCCCAGAAGACATAGGCGTGCGCGACGTAGTAAGGCTCGTCGTGCACGAGCCTGAACATGGCGTAGCTCGAGAGCAGCCCCGACAGAACGACCGCCGACACGAGAGCGCCCCTGCGCAAGCCCGCGTACGCGCGATCGCTCAGCGCGGCATACAGAGCGAACGACTGCACGAAGGGCAGGTAGGAGTAGGAGTGCAGCCACGTCGTGCGCACGAAGAAGGGCAGGGAGCCGAACACCAGCGAGGTCGACCAGAATGGCTCCCACGGTGCGCGGGCGCGCACGAGTCTCCGGAGCAGGGTCAGGCTTGCGATCACGACGCAGATCGCCGCCTGCTGGAGAAGAGCGACGAGCTGGGAATCGAGCCGGACGCGCCCCGTCAGCAGGATCGAAAGGACGTTCGGCCCGTAGTACGAGAAAGGGGTCGAGCGGATCGTCCCCTCGATGTCGGCGGACGCTCCCTGATAGAAGCCGAGCGTTCCGGCGACACCGAGAAAGGCGGGGGGGAGGAGGAACGCGAGCGTTACGGCCACCACGGCCACTCCGGCCACCGTGCGATAGTCCTTTCGCAGGAGGATCGGGGCGGCGAACAGGGCCGGGTAGACCTTGATCGCGGTCGCGCTCCCGAGCAACAGGGCGCAGGCGGCCTTGTGCCCGCGCGCATGGAGGATGAGCGCCGAGACGACGAGCAGCGCGACGAGTGCGGACACCTGCCCCCAGTAGAAGTTGCCGAGCAGGGGCATGGCCGTGGCGAAGCAGATCGCGTGAGCGATCGAGGCGGGCCGCGACGCCGAGAAGAGCGACATCGCCGGGACCGCGAAGAGCGCGAGCGTCGAGAACACGACGATGCCGACCCACACCCGGAGCGCCGCGGGCTCCCCGAGCGCCGCGAGCGCGCGCATGAAGAGGCCGAACGGGGGCGGGTAAAGAAACCCGTGGACCCGTCCGTGGCCCGCCGCGAGCGCCTCACCCTGAGGAAGGTAGAAGCGGACGGCGTCGCAGAACAGTTGCACTCGGCCGGAGGCGTCCCGGCAGCCACCGGCGTGCGTGGCCATCGCGAATCCCTCGAGTGAACCCCAGCTCCACACCTCGTACCCGAGCACGAGGGCGAAGGCGAAGAGCGCAAGGATCACATTGCGCCGCTGGGGGCTGAGGCGCGTCATCGAGCACGGTTACGCTCCGTCTCGACGATTCGTTGTCACCGCGACAAAGCGGGCTCTGCATGAACACCGCAGCAACAGGGGGCCGGTCGACGCTCGACGATCGCAAGCGTCCCCCTCAGTCCGCCCCCTTCACCGCCAGGTAGATCGGGAATCGCGGGTACGGTGGCTTCGGGTACTGCACCGCGCGGAATTGGCCGGCCACGCATTTCCCCGCCTCGGTGGCGGGGTTGGTGACGACGTCCACCGTGCGCCCCTCCACGGTGATCCTGAAGCCGATCTCGAAAGTCATCGACATGGGGTCCTTGAGCGCGGGCTCGCACTTCTCCATCGCCGTCGAGAACGTCTCCTGCAATGTCTTGGCTATGAGCGTGACGTACGCCATCCCTTCCGCCCCCTTGAGCGCTTCGGCCGACTCGGCTTTCAGAGCGGCGATGGTCGGCGGCTCGCCGGCTCGAGCGACCTGCACCGCGGCGACGATTCCCGCAGCCAACAACACCCGCCCCCATCTGGCCTGCTTCATGTCGTGCCTCCCGCGATATCCGTCAACTTGTGCCCGTCAGCGTAACCCGTCGCGACCGGCCGCGCACGGGCTTGAATCGCGCGATCGACCACCACGCCGAGAAGAACGAGCCACAGCGGATCGATCATGAACCGGAAGCGATTGTTCTCGCCCACCTCGAGGCCGTTTCCGACGAGGGTCGCGTAGGCGATCGTCGCGATCAGGAAGACGAGCACGATAGCCACCGGGGTGTCCTTCGCTTTTCCCCATGCCGCTCCAAGCGCGATGAGCGTGCCCCCGGCCATCGCCGTCACGAAAGCCGCCATCAGGAGGTAGCCCGGACACAGCAGCACCCGCGGGCCCGACAGCGTCTTCCTCGAGATCGAATAGGCGGTGGTGTCCGGCACCGTGAGGAGCTGGCCATAGACGAGACGATTCCACAGCGTGCTCCATACTCCCAGCCGAGCGCGGTTGTCCTTCAGGAAGTAGAGATCGCTCGCGGGCAAGCTGAAGAAGAGGCCAGCGAGCGGCAACCCCTCCAGGTAGGCGCCCGGGCGGGCGCGCAGAAGGCGGCTCGCGTCGGCCAGATAGGCCCGGCTGATGTCGATGTAGGCCACGTTGTTGAAGTTCGTCTTCCCGCTCTGCTTCGTGCGCTGGTCCAGGACGGGGATTCCGGTGGGTGCACCCGGGGGCGCGATGTCCCGGTAGGCGTCGAGCTTCGAGAACGGGGGGATGAGGGCGTACGGCGACAGCATGCCCGCGCTCACCATCTGCTTGCGCTCCTCCGCCGGGATCAGGAACGTGCTGACCCGCGCCGCGCTCATGCCGAGCCAGCTGCTGCTCGAAAACGTCCCGAACAGGACGAGGTTCTTTCCGTACCAAAGGAGGACGAGCGCGATGGGAATCGTCGCCGCCGCCGCGACGCGCGCGCGGGCGCCTCGCGAGACCGCCACCAGCGCTCCGGCGGTGCCGACCAGCCATACGACGTGGAAGAGGCTTCGTGTCAGCGATCGCCGCGAGCAGTGCGAAGAACAGGGCGGCGTCGCGAATGCGGCCCTTCGTGGCGAACCGCAGCAGGCACAGCGTCGCGAGCACGAGCAGCACGGCGAGTGGGAAGTCGTAGAAGAGCCAGTTCTCGTAGAGGATCGCCGGCGGCGACACCGTGAACCCGATCGCCAGCGCCAGCGCGACCCCCCGGGATGCCACCAGCCTTTCGAGAACCGCGTACAGGGCGAGCGCCAGGATCCATCCGAGCAGCAAGGAAACGAGCGCGAACGCCGCCGGCTCGTGACCGGGGAAGATCTTGAGGACGAGCGCGAGGTACGCGTTGAACAGCGGCGGCTGGGAGTGCAAGTACCAGAGGCTCTCGAGCCCGCGCGCGCGCAGCAGGGCGGGATCGACGTATTGCCAGAACTCGTAGAGCGGCGTCGCATCGAAACGGACACCCGCGGCGTACGCGATCGCTCGGGAAGCGATGAAGGCGATCGTGACCGGCAGGCTCGGACGGTCGAGCCAGGCGGGAAGCCGGCTCGGACGTTGATCGTCAGGAGTCCCCACGACGGCGGATCCTACCCCGAGCCGGGGAGCCCGGTCTCCGCCCCGTTTGCGGGAGACGCCGGGACCGGCGAAGCGGAACCATCCCCCCCGGTGCCGGCCCCGGATTGACGGGTGCCGATGTCGGCCGCGAAATGGATGAGTGAAGGGAGGGCCTCGGCCATGCGGCTCGCAATAGGGCTGGCGATCGCCGTCGCCGTCGCGTCGGCCGGGGCCCCGGCTTCGGCAGCGCCATCCACCGTTCCCCAGGTCGTCCAGACGCGCAACGCGCTCGACTTTCTCGGGAGCGCGGCCGTCTCGTGGCAGAACCAGTTCGGATGCAGCGGCTGCCACAAGCAGAGCATGACCATCGCATCCATCGGCCTCGCGCGCATGCGCGGGCACGACGACGCCAAGCCGGGAGTCCTCGAGACGCTGATCGACGGCATGCTGACGCTCAACAGCGGGCAGCAGGCGGACGGCTGCTTCACGCTGATCAACAACGGCGCGGAGTCGACCGAGGCGACGACGTTCGGCGGGCGCGGGCTCGAGGGGTACAGCCGAGCGTTCGGCGCGGGAAAGGATTCGAGCCTGCTCGCCGCCGCGAACTGCCTGCGGAGCCGCCAGCAAGCCGACGGCAGCTTGCTCTCCGACCATACCGAGCAGCCCGTGGCCGAAGGGAACTTCATCACGACGGCGCACGGCGTCTACACGTGGATGCGCGCGTTCGACGTGAGCGGGAACCCGGCGTATTCGAGCGCGTCGAGCGGCGCCGTCATCTGGCTCCGGGGTCAGATCGCGTCGATCGAGGGGAGCTCGTCGAGCTTCACGACTCAGGACAAGGCGACGCTCCTCGCGGGACTCGGGCAGTCCGGGGCGGGCCCCACCGATCCGGACGTCGTGAGGATGCGCAATGTGCTCGCGGCCGACCAGCTCTCCGACGGGTCGTGGAAGATCGACTCGACCACCAGCGGCGGAAACGGATACGGCACCGGCCTCGCGGTGTTTGCGCTCAGAGCGGCGGGGTACGATCGCTCGGACAGCGTCCTCGACCGGGGCACGCACTGGCTTCTCGACAACCAGCAGAGCGACGGGTCGTGGGCGGCGAGCTTCTGGGTGGGAGCCACCCCCTCCAAGATCGCGCCTTCGATGTGGGCAACGCTCGCCCTGGCCACGTATCCGTCCCCGCTCAACGGGGTGCGCGTCGACGGCGGAGCGTCCGCGACGATCTCGTGGACCGCGGTCGACGGCGCCTCGTCGTACGACGTCATCCGAGGTGACCTCGGTGCCCTGGCCGAGCTCTCGGATCGCGTCGACCTGGGCACCGTGACATGCCTTGCACCCGCGACCGCATCGCTCTCGACGTCCGATGGCGCGGTGCCGGCACCGGGACAGGGGTTCTTCTACCTGATGCGAATTCGATGGGCCACGAGCCACGACATCTACGGCCGCTCCTCCGGCGGCCACGATCGCATCCCGGCATCGAGCGACTGCGCGCCGTAGATTTGACGGGACACGCCCGAGCGGTACGATCGGTGCGTGGGGCCTGTAGCGCACCGGAACGGTGCCAAATGCGTGGTCGCCCAGCGAGATCGGTCGTCGTACCGTGGTCTCGAGCGCTCGCCGCCGGCGTCGCGGCGCTCTGCGCGGGCGCGCCCCTGCTGGCCCAGTTTCACGAGGACGTCGTCGTCGAGCGGGTCCGGTGGCCGGTACGCCTCACCGTGGATCACGACGTGCCGCCGGGCGCCTGCTTGTCGCCGGCGTCGGTCCGGGTCACCGAAGACGGAGCATCCTCCGAGGTCGTCGGCGTCGAGTCGGACGACGAGCCGGTGCTTCACGTGGTCCTCCTCGACGCCAGCGGGAGCATGGAGGGAAACCAGGGATTCGCGACCGCGGTCAGGCTCCTGCGCGAGTACATCGACGCCGCTCCCGCGGGAGACCGGTTCGCGCTCTTCACGTTCGACCAGGACCTGGTTCTCCGCGTCAAGCCCCTGACGATGGTGTCGAGCCGGCGGTCGAGCGCGCTCGTATCGGGCCTCGAAGATCTCCCGCTGACCAACGGGACCAGCTTGCGCGACGACGTGCGATTCCTCTGCGACTACCTCTCCGATCTTCCCGGCACGAAGTCGGTGCTCGTCCTGACGGACGGGCTCGACAACGAAAGCGGAGCCACGCCCGAGTTCGTCCGGAACGTCATCGGCGCCGCGACCGCCATGGACGTGACCTGGTGGACGGTCGTCGTCGGCGCCGGATCGGGCGCGATCTCGAAGAAACCCGAGGCAGTCGCGGGGCGCTCCTTCCTCCGCGCGATCGCGGAGCAGTCGGGCGGCGCGTTCTTCGACGCCGAGACCAGCGGGCCCTCGCAGGTCGCCCGGCACATTCTCGAGCAATTGCGCCATCGCGCGTACGTCGTCTACCGGTCCTCGAGACCGCCCCCCGGTCCTCGTGCTCCGACGGAAGCCAGGCGGGTGCGCGTCCTCTCCCAGCGTTCGGGCTGCCGCTTCTCGGCCGATCGCGAGGAACGGTGCGCGGGCGAATGCGGCATGACGCTCGCGCCGCGGGAGCGTGGCGACGATCCGTCGATGGCAGGCGCTCGAGGGCACCGGCTCAGGCTTCCTCCGGAATTCGCCCCGTTCGCCGATCGCGTCTCGATCGAGGCCGGGGCGGGACTCGTGAGCGGTAGCACGCTCGACGTCGTGCGCGATCCGATGGAGCTGTACCCCGATGCCGCGTTCGACCCGAAGCACGTCGACCCGCCGACGATCTTTCCGGCGCCCGAGTACGCCCTGAAGAGCTTTCGGCTCCAGGTGCCACCGCTGTCGGCCCTCCTCTCGGACCGACGCTCGCTCGAGGAGGTCGTTCTCGACCATCTCAGAAGCGGAGGCGACCTCGATCTCGTCAACGGTCGAACGCTCCTGTGGATGAGATCTCAGCTCGCGAGCGCCGTCTACTCGGGGTTTCCCGACTATCGGGCCTGGGCCGGCGAGCGCATCGCGCGAGACCTTCGCGCGCGGCTCCAGGCCGAGCTGCCGGCGCCCGTCGGCGAGCCGGAGCGCGTCGCACGGGAGAAGCAGGTCGAGCTGGCGGTGGCGGCGTACCTCGAGCACCCTCCGGATTCCGAGCTGACGCGCCATCTCGGCGTCTGGATCGAGGACGTCTCCGCATGCGAGCTCGCATCCCGTGTCGCGGCGACGCTCGGGCGCGAGATCATCCAGTCGGGTCCCTCCAACCGACGAGCCACGGCCGAGGAGGCGGAGCGCATCTGGGCGCGGCTCCGCGACGAGCTCGGGCCTCCGACTCGGGTGAGGATCGTCGCACCGCTGCGCTTGATCTACGACGAGACGTCGGAGTCGATCGGGTTCGACCGCATCGTCCTTCCCCGGCCGGTCTACGGCGCTCGACCGCGGGACGAGATTCCCGCGAACCCGTCGGGTCTCCGCATCGCGCGGTGGCTGGCGGAGCGGTCCGACGGCGAGCCCGAGCTCGCGTCGCTGTTCGCTCGTAGTCGTCTCGTGGCGCTCCGAACCGCGGAGCTCGCGCCGCCCCGATCGGCCGTGCAGCTCCCGCCGATCCGTGATCGAGTCGAGATGCGATTCGAGGACGGCTCGACGCTCGACGCCGTCGTCGACCGAACGGCGGACGAGTCGACACCCGAGTGCGTGGCTTCGACCGGTGCGCTCGCAGCGATCGTGACTCGGCTCGGCGTCTCGCGGTGCGCCGGGTCGCACGGGCACAAGGAACGCTGAGCCACGCGGCCCGGGAGCCCCCTCGCTCGGCGCACCCGGGTTACGATGGTATCCGGTGACAGGTCCGTGACGCATCGACGAGCAAGCGCGCTGCTGGCGGCGCTGGTGCTGTGGCTTCTCGCCCCGGGGACGCGTGCGGACGAGCGGCCTCGGGTACAGCCCAAGATCCGGGCGCTTCTCCTGAACGGGGGCGGCTCGGCGTCGAGCAATTACCTCAGCCATTTCCACCACCTTCAGGACATGATGCAGGCCCTGCGCGATCGAGGGTTGGCACGCGATTCGATCGACGTGTTCAGTGCCGACGGGGAAGATCCGAAACCCGACCTCGTCGTGCGCGGAGGTGTCGACGAGGACTTCTGGCTGATAGAGGGCACGGCGCTCGGTCTTGCGCTGCGGCGTGACGAGGCAACCAACTCGGTCTGGGAAGGCGTCAAGCTCCACCCAGCGAGCACGGGCGAGCTGAGACGCTGGTTCGTGAAGGCCGGAAAGGAAATGCGACCCGGCGATACCGTGTTCATCTTTGTCACCGACCACGGCAGCAGAAATGCCGAAGACCCGGACAACGGACTGATCTCGCTCTGGAACGAGTCGCTCTCGCTCCTCGAATTCCGGGCGCTCCTCGGCTACCTGAAGCCGGGCGTGCGCGTCGTCGCGACAATGAGCCAGTGCTACTCCGGCGCGTTTGCCGACGCGATGTCGCCGCTGAGCGACCCCCTCCCGAGCGGCGATGTCTGCGGCTTCTACTCCACCACGCGCGACCGCCAGGCGTTCGGCTGCTATCCGGAAGGGCGCGATCGGGACCGCGTCGGACACGCGTTCCACTTCATCGACTCGATGGAGCGGCATCCGTCGCTCGTGGACGCGCACGACGAGGTCCTGGTGGGCGACGACAGCCCCGACGTGCCCATCCGCACCTCGGACGTCTTCTTCGAGCGTCTGCTTTCGGATGCGGCGGACAAGGCGGGCGTCAAGACGGAAGCGCTGATCGACGATCTGCTGGGTGCCGCTTGGAAGAGCCGCGCGCGATGGGAGGAATCGATCCGCCTGCTCGATCGACTGGGCGAGGTCTACGGCACGTTCAGCCCCCGCACGCTCAAGGAGCTGGATCCGCGGATCGAAGACCTGCAGTCGCTCTCAAAGGAGCTGGAGACGTACGAGGACCGGTGGGAGCTGACGTTGAACGACCTCCGTCGCGAGAACCTGCAGCAGTTTCTCGACAGCACGCCGGCCTGGAAGGAGAAGACCGACCTGAAGACGCTCAACGCGCAAAGCGCCGAGGAGCGAAAGGCGATGCTTGCCGAGGCTCTCCCGGCGATCAAAGCGTTCACCCAGGGGCGGGAGGACGTTTGGAGGCGCATGCAGGACGATCGGGCGACGCACGCCGACGCCGAGACCGCGCAGTACCGCGTGGACGTCCGACTCGCGGCGCTGGCGCGGATGCGGACGATTCTCGTCCGCATCGCGGGCCTCCAATACTTCCAATCGAGCGGGGACGAGGCCGCGAAGCAAGCCTTTGCCCGCCTCGATACATGTGAGAAAACGCCCGTGGGCTCGCTCGACGATGATGTCGCTCGCGCCGCCCCGCCGGAAGTCGTCGAGCCGCTCCCGCCGTTCGAGAAAGACCTGGAAACGGTCAAGCGCGTGTTGCCGTCGTGGCTCGGCATCAACTTTCGCCCGATACCGGACGGCGAGCGGGAGCACCTGAACGTGGATCGCGGCGCGGTCGCGGTGCAGCGGGTCTTTCCGGACACGCCGGCATTCGCCGCCGGCATCCGGCCCGGCGACGTGGTTCTCGGTCCTCCCGGCGAGCACTTCGACGAGCCCAATCGGATCCGCGAGTGGATCATGACCTCGCCGCGTGGAACGGCCATCCCGCTCGACATCCTCCGCGGGGAGGAGACGGTCAAGACGACCGTTTCGCTGACCGCTTATCCCGTCAGGGCGCCGGCACTTCCCGCGCCGCCGAAGGCGGGCGATGCCGCCCCGCCGCTCACGACGCTCACGTCGATCCGCACTCCCGCCGACGATGATGCGACTTCCGCCGGTGGCAAGCGGCTCGTCTTCTTCTGGGCGACCTGGTGCGGCCCCTGCAAGAACTCGGTCCCCGAGCTCCTCGCCTGGAGCGACAGCAGCGGCGTCCCGGTCCTGGCCGTGACCGACGAGGACCCCGAGACCGTCCGCAAGTTCCTCGACGGGTGGACCAAGCCCTTCCCGGCGCGCGTCGCGACCGACACCCTTCGCACGATCCACATCGCCTACGGCGTCAGCGGTACCCCCACATTCGTTCTCATCGACGAGCAGGGGAAGATCGCCTGGCGCCAGACGGGCTACTCGGCGAAGAAGGGGCTTTCGGTTCCGGCCTGGTCGTGGGCGCATGGCGAGAAGTAGCCGGCGTATCCCCGTGGCGCTTGCTGCATCTAGTATCCCTGCTTCTCGAGCGCCGCGATCTCGAAGTCGCCGTCGTCCATCAGCCGCTCGTACTCGGGAACGAGCTTCCAACCCCTCGATCGGGCGACCGAGAGGAGAAGGCTCTGCCCGGGGGCGGGGCGGTCCGGCTCGAGCCGGTAGACGGGATCCGCATACGCCTGCTCCGGATCGACGAAGCTGAACCCGTCGCGGCGGAGCGCCTCGATGACGTCCCCCAGGAAGAGCGCGTTCAGCAGGTTGTAATGCAAGAGCATCACCTGGGGAATGTCGCGGTCGAAGAGGCGCCGGGAGAGATCGCGGTACGCCGCGGCGCGCTGTCTCAGGTGCGAGAGGTACGCCTCCCGGATCGGCGCGAGGTCGGCGGAAGGGTTCTTCGCGAGCACCGTTGCCAGCCGCTGGTCGAGGCGCCAATCGCTGGTGTCGAGGGTGACGTAGGCATTGCGCCATCCCTTCGCCTTCAAGAATGCGCGCATGCCGTCGCGCTTCTCGGGAGTGTTTCCCTCGCGCAAGAACGTGAACCGGAACCAGGGGCGGAAACCGGGCACCGCGGAGATGACCCTGTCGCAGTCGAGGATCTCCTGCTCGTAGGCGGCCAGGGTGATCGCCTCGGCGTCGAGGTCGGGGTGCGTGACGGTGTGGTTGCCGATGCGATGCCCGGCCGCCCCCCAGGACTCGAGAAACGCTCGCCCCTCCGGAGTGTCCGCTCCGTTGTGGAGCGTGACGAAAAGAGCGGCGGGCGCGCCGGCCTTCGTCAGGTGGTGGAGGAGCGCCCGATTGAGATCCGCGGCCGACATCAAAGGAGTCGGCTTCGTCTTCGGGCCGTCGTCGAACGTGAGGGCGATTCGCGCAGGCTCCGCCGCATGCACGCACGCCGGCGCCAGCATCGCGGCGAGCAGGATGAGCGCCGTCCTCACGCGGGAAGCATAGCCGCGTTGCGCCCGCTCGGGACTCCCGGATAGATTCGGGCGCCATGCAGTATCGAGCACTCGGCTCCACGGGCGTCACGGTGTCGCGCATCGCGCTCGGATGCGGAGGGTTCGGGGGCGTGGGCTCGGCCCCGGCATTCTTCGGGAAGGGTGAGACCGAGGAAGAAGCGCGTGCCTTGATGGACGCCGCGTGGGAGATGGGGATCACCCTGTTCGATACCGCGGATGCGTACGGCGGAGGACGCAGCGAGGCGGCGATCGGAGGATGGCTCCGGTCGAAGGACCGGAGGAC
>Ga0310912_10001228_pt1 | contig 13874 bp, 11 predicted proteins | sample GREbulkMGOX080_FD_203443 | JGI IMG/M metagenome (GOLD analysis project Ga0310912, IMG submission 203443) | Lab enrichment of tropical soil microbial communities from Luquillo Experimental Forest, Puerto Rico - GRE.bulkMG.OX080 | ecosystem: Environmental > Terrestrial > Soil > Tropical forest >...
CAAGCGACTCGACATAGTGGATTACGTAGTCCAAGCGACGCATGAATACACCCTGCGCCAACCCTTAGTGTTTGAACATGGATATCTCTTGTGCGTTTGCGACCTCATCAGACAGTCCGGCTCACGTGGAGTTAGCCGAAACACTGGGCTATAAGCATGCGTGGCTGTACGACTCGCCCGCCCTCTACCCAGACGTGTGGATGATTCTTAGCCGGTGTGCCGAGCGCACGTCGCGCATCGGCCTCGGGCCCGGTGTGCTAGTGGACCAAGCGCCTCGGCGGGTCGTGGTGGCGGTCGGCTCAGGCTTTACGGCCGGATGGCTCTGGGCGAGCGGCCGATGTCCTGGCGGAAGGTCGCCGAGTACCTACGCTGCCTGAAGGCTCTTCTCGCCGGCGAAACGGCGGAGTGGGAGGGGGCGAAGATCTGTATGCTCCACCCGCCCGGCTTCGGCGCGCAGCGACCGATAGATGTGCCAATACTGATCGGCGCCGACGGCCCAAAGGGGTTGGCTGTTGCTGCCGAGCTCGGCGACGGCGTGTTCTCCGCCGCCATCCCCCAGCTTCCTTTACCACGCCATGTACGAGCGGGGCGGCGCCGCGGCGGTCGACGCACTGCCGGGTGGGCAAAGCTGGCGCGAGGCGATCGAGGCCTACCCCGAGGGTGAGCGGCATCTCGCCATCCATGCCGGGCATCTCGTGAAGGCCAATCCACGCGACGAGCCCCACGTCGCCGAACTGATCCCCTTTGTCAGCTCGATGGCGTTGACCGGCACCGCCGAACAAATACCCGAGAAGATCGCCGGACTCGCCGCGCTGGGGGTCACCGAGATCGTCTACCAGCCTGCCGGTTCCGACATCGAGCGGGAACTCCGAGTATTCGCGTCCGCCGCCGGCGTCGAAGTCTGAACGGGCTTGCTCAACGGCTCACGCGGAAACGCTTGAGCCGCGAGGTCATTCCGGACACCAATTCGACTCGGCTTCTTGGCAATTGAAGGTGGGCCGCCAGTAACCGGGTGACCGCGTCGTTCGCCTTGCCGTCAACCGCTCGCTCCCGGACGTAGATTGTCAGCTCACCATCGGGACCGACCTCGACAAGGGGTCCCTTGCCACTCCCGGGCTTGACCTTGACGACGACGGAGTCGTTCATGCGGCGCAAGGCTACTAGCCGGCCGGCGGTATCAGCGGCGGACGGCATGCGTTCGCGCCCGGATCCCACCACCAGCCGTTGTCGCATGCCAGCGGTTGCGGCCCGACGCCCAGCGGCCGGCAGACATTAGCCGTCGGGTCCCACCACTGGCCTGCCTCGCACGGCAACGGTTGCGGCCCGACGCCCAGCGGCCGGCATACTTTGCCCGTCGGGTCCCACCACTCGCCGTTCGCGCAATCGGCCGAGCTCACCGCAGGCGTGGCGATCGTCACGGCGGCCATCGACCCGCACACCACCATGACAACGAGCACCAGATCGCGAACGAATGTCCTCATTCCAGCCTCCCCTAGGCATCATCGAACCGAACCCGGCTACAAGGGTCAAGACCCACACTCCAGGTGCTGGCAGGGGTTTCCGAAATACTTCCGTAGTAAACGCTGGCGGTCCTCATCGATAGGAGTATGGTAAATAGTGAACGGTATCGTCTACAAAGAAGGACACGATCCGACATGTACAGCGCACCCTCCCCCTATGACTCCGAGCCCACCAGGCCGATCGATGTTCAAACCTTGCGGGCGTGGTGGCTGCACCGCGGTGACATTCCGGCCGCCCGGCGGGAACCCGCCTACCACGCTCACCGCCTTGTGCGGCAACAATATCCATTTGGCGCGACCACGCGGCGAACCACGCCGCGCTAGAGGTCTGAGACAATCCGCGGCGCCGCGTCAACGCGACGCATGTCTTCCAGGCTGAGATAACCCACGCTGTTACCTGGAGCGTGGAGCTGGAACTCCTCATCACACACCCAACGTCTCCATGTCGTGAAGGACCTGAATGTCCTCGGTGCGGTCGGGCTCGTCCGCCGCGAATTGCTCGAGATGCATCCTCGTCGGGTCGCAAGGTTGGAGCGTCGACCGATGAATTCCGGGCACCACAGGAGTCATACCTTCGAGACCGAACAAAGCCATAGCAAAGGTGGATTCCATGTCTTTCGAAAACACGGCCCTGCCGCCGATCGTCGATTACCAGACCTGGCGCGCCGCGCTCGACGAACTGCGCAAGCGCGAGAAGGCCGCCACCCGAGAACTGGACGCGATCGCCGCCCAACGGCGCCGCCTCCCGATGGTGGAGTTGCCCGACTACACGCTGATCGGAGCCGAGGGGCCCATCCGCCTGGTCGATATGTTCGACGGTCGGTCGCAGCTCATCACCTACCACCACATGTGGTCGGACGGCGCCGAGTGGCAGTGCGGCGGGTGCACGGGCTTCACCTCCCAGTTCACCCGGCTGGAGTTCCTCGACAACTACGACGCCCGCTTCGTCATCGTCACCAACGGCCCGATCGAAGAGGCACTGGCCTACAAGCGCAAGGTCGGCAACTGGATGGAGTGGTACTCGTCATCGCAGAGCCCGTTCGGCGCCGACGTGGACGCACCCCCCAACGGGGGCTTCGCGGTCAACGTGTTCCTGCGCGACGGTGACACGGTGTACCGCACGTGGCATACCAACGGGCGTGGCACCGAGCAGCTCAGCCACTCGTTCGCGCTGATCGACATCCTGCCGTGGGGCCGCCAGGAGGAATGGCTCGATTCGCCTGAGGGTTGGCCCTCGCGCCCGACATACTCTGGATGGTCGGACTCCCCCGATATCGCCCGCGCCTACGGCCCCAAGGACAACGCATGACCACGAGCACCGAACGTTACGTCGTCACCCGCACCATCCCGGCTACGCCGGACGAGATTTTCGCGGTCCTCGCCGACCCCTCCCGTCACTGCAATACCGAGCCCACCGACTGGGTCCGCGACGCGGTCGACACCGCGCCGATCACCGGCACCGGACAGATGTTCGCGATGAACATGTTTCTGCCGCAGGCAGGCGGTCACTACGTCACGTACAACCTTGTCAATGTGTTCGACAAGGATCGCGTCATCGGCTGGATGCCGGGAGTGCTCGACGACGAGGGCAGCCACTCCCCCGGCGGTTGGTTCTGGCGTTACGACCTCGCTCCGAACGGAGACCGCACAGACGTCACCCTCACTTACGACTGGAGCGCCACGCCGCAGGATTTCCGCGAGCGGGTCGGTGAGATGCCCATCTTCGCTGAGGACTACCTGGAGGCGTCACTGGCGACTCTGGAGCGATGCGTCGAGGGTCAGGCCTGAGGGCCCTCCGACGGCGGCCAGTGGGAACCGGGTGATGCGTCGCCCGGTTCGGTGTGGTCGCCACGGGACAACGGCACCCACTGTTCGGTAGGCGCGGGCTGCTTCGACGAGGGGAAGTCACGCAGCTTGCCCGACGGCTTGGCGTCCCACTTGGCGAACGTCAGGGGTGTCTGCAACCAGGCGTGCAACAGGCCGTACGCCGCCTCAAGGGAATCGATGTGGGTGCGCTCCCAGCCGTGGCTGCCGTCAAGCCCGAAGCCGACTAGCGCCGCCCTCGTGCCCGCGCCAGCTTCGATCGCCGCGGCCGCGTCGGACCGGTAGTAGCGGAACACGTCGCGCGCGAAGGGAATACCCCGCTCTTCGGCAAGCCGGCACAGCTTCCTGGTCAGGTGATAGTCGAACGGGCCGTGCAGATCGGCCATCGGGATGGTCACGCCGTCCTCGATGGAGTGCTGGCCGGGCGCGCAAACCGCGTTGTCCACCGAGACCAGCTCGGCGACATCGGCAGGCAGGCCATGGCTGGCCCCGTGGCCGACCTCCTCGGTGATGGTGACCATGATCATGGTGCGGTGCGGCAGCACCACCTTGTTCTCGGAGAAGTTCTTGGCCAGCGCGAGCGCGATCGCGACGCCGGCCTTCCCGTCGAGGTGACGTGACACGACGAAGCCGTCGGCGGTGAGTTCGGGGCTGGCGATCAACGCGACGAAGTCGCCGACGTTCAGGCCGAGACGGACCAGGTCCTCACGCGTAGACACCTTGCGGTCGACGCGGACCTCGACGTCGTTCCACTCCGTGGGTTGGGTGTCGATCTCGTCGCCGAACGCATGCCCACTGGCCTTGAGCGGCAAGACCGTGCCGGTGACGAAGTCATCGGGGTCGTCGGGGAAGATCCGCACGCGGGCGCCCGTGGCGAACCGGGCCGAGAAGGTACCGACCGGAATCAGCTCGAGCCGACCGTTGTCCTTGAGACTGCGCACCATGCATCCGATGGTGTCCGCGTGAACCACCAGTGCCCGGTCGGTCGTCGTCGACTCACCCGGGAGCTCGGCGGTCAGTGCCCCGCGGCGGGTCAGCGAAAACCGCACGCCGAGGTCATCGAAGATGTCGCCGATCAGTTGCATCACCGCGTCCGTGCGCCCCGACGGGCTCGGTGTCTGCAGCAGCGCGAGCAGCGTGTCGACCATCCACGCGCGGTCGGCCTCGGCCATGGCCGCGGTTTGGCGCACCGTGTCTCCCTTCGGGTCGTTTGGAGCCGCGTTCAACCTACCGCGTGAAGAGTCCTGGCCGAGAGCCGCGAGCGTGGGGCCTACGCACGAATGCAAGGCAGTTTCCACACCAGGCCCACGCTCGGACGCCCCGGTCGCTAGAACGCGCGCAGAATGGGAACCCAGTGTCGACGCAGGAAGGAGCGGCTCGTGCGGCGACAGGAAATCCGGTCACTCGCTGACCTCGCGGGCGAAGGCACCCGCGTTCTGACGACCCTGGTACGTGACACGCACAGCGGCATCGCACGGCGCGTCTTCGACGCCATCGGCCCGGTGTCCAAGCCGGTGCAGGCTGTGCACAACGTGATTGCCGCGGCGACCTATTACGGCGTCGACCGTGGCGTGCGAGCCTCGCTGCACGGTGCCGGTGAGCTGGCCGCTGAGGTGTACAGCGGCGACGAGGACGACCCCGTCGAGTCGCATCCGACCGTTGCGGGCGTGATCGCGGCACTGAATGGGATCTATGGCGATGAGCTGACGAACCGCGGGAACGGATTCGCGCTGACCATGCAGATACGCGACCACGGCGAGCCCGTTGCGATGAACGCATCCGCCATTGCAGCGGCCTTCCCGAAAGCCGGCAGTCGGATCGTGGTGTTCATGCATGGCTGGTGCATGACCGAAATGTCGTGGTGGCGGCCGCCGCGCGACGGCGAGGGTGTGCTCCCCTACGGCAGCCGGCTGCGTGACGACCTCGGTTTTACCCCGGTTTACCTGCGCTACAACACGGGTCTGCACATCTCCGACAACGGGAAAGCCCTCGCCGCCGCGATGAACCAGTTGCCGACGCTGTGGCCGGTGCCGGTCGAGGAGATCGCGTTGGTGGGTCATTCGATGGGCGGCCTGGTGGTGCGTAGCGCCTGCCACTACGGGGCTGACGAACAGCAAGGCTGGCCCGACGCCGTCCGTCACGTCGTCTGCCTGGGTTCCCCGCACCTCGGAGCCGACTTGGAGAAGGGCGTGAATGCCGCATCGTGGGCGCTGGCCCACCTGCCAGAAACCCGAGCCCTGGCCGCTTTCCTCAACTCCCGCAGCGCAGGCACGAAGGATCTGCGGTACGGCGCATTGCTAGACGAGGATTGGAGCGACGCCGACCCGGACGAATTTCTGCGGGACCGCTGCCACGAGGTGCCGTTCCTTCCCGGCGCGGTCTACCACTTCGTGGCCACCACCGCTGGCCCACGGGCGGTTGGGGTCGTGCTCGGCGACCACCTGGTGCGGCCCCAAAGCGCGTCCGGTGCGGGCAGGTCTAGGCAGGTTCCGTTCGATGCGGCGCACGGACTGACACTGACCGGTCTGCACCACTTCGATCTGCTCAATCACGCCGATATCTACGACAAGTTGCGCGACTGGCTCGATCAGTCGGCGCCGCGGACAGAGTCCACGGGCTAGGCCCGCTCGAAGACCCGGCTAGCGCTTTTCGCGCCACTCCCGCTCGAACGGCAACCGCCACGCATTGGGCGCGATCAGCTGATGAATGGCGTTGGGACCCCAGGTGCCCGGCTGATACATCTTGGACGGCGGCGGGTCGTCGATCAGTTCCTGCGAACGCTCCCACAATGATTCGATGCCCTCGGCGGTGGTGAATAGCGTGTGATCGCCACGCATCGCATCGAGGGCGAGGCGTTCGTAGGCCTCCAGCACGTCGACCACAGTGTCGATCTCCTGCGACGAGAACTGCATGGACAACTTGTCCAGCTTCATCCCGGGACCTGGCCGCTTGCCGTAGAAGGACAGTGAAACCTTCGAGTTGTCAGCAAGGTCGAACGTGAGGTGATCAGGACCTTGAGTCCCGACCCCCGACCCCGGCGGGAACATGGTTCGGGGGGCCTCTTTGAATGCGATCGAGATGATGCGGATGCCCTCGGCCATCCTCTTGCCGGTGCGCAGATAGATCGGTACGCCGGCCCAGCGCCAGTTGTCTATGCCGACCTTGAGCGCGATGAACGTCTCGGTGTCGGAATCCTTTGCCACTCCCTGCTCTTGGCGGTAGCCGTTGTACTGGCCGCGCACCACACGTGAAGGGTCGACCGGCAGCATCGACCGAAACACCTTGTTCTTCTCTTCGCTGATGGCATACGGCTCGAGGGCCGTCGGCGGTTCCATCACCACAAACGCCATCACCTGGAACAGGTGGGTCACGACCATGTCCTTATAGGCGCCGGTGCTTTCGTAGAAGTTCGCCCGCTGATCCAGACCCAGCGTTTCGGGAATGTCGATCTGGATGTGGTCGATGAAGTTGCGATTCCAGATCGGCTCAAAGAGCCCGTTGGCGAAGCGGAACGCCAGAATGTTCTGGGCCGCCTCCTTGCCCAGGAAGTGGTCGATACGAAAAATCTGGGATTCCTCGAACGTCTCGTGCAGGAAGTCGTTGAGCGACACCGCGCTGGCCAGATCAGTGCCGAACGGCTTCTCCATAACCACCCGAGACCGCTCGACCAGATTGGCCTCGCGGAGCGTGCTGATGACGTCGCGCGCCGCTTTCGGAGGAACAGACAGGTAGTGCAGCCGCCGCACGTTCGGTCCCAGGTCGGCCTCGGCTTCAGCGACCGCGTCGGCGAGCGCTTCGGGCCCGGCTCCTTGAGGGACGTACCTGACGATTTTTGCGAAGTCGGCCCACTGTTCGGGCGTGAGCTTGTGCGTGCCGAACGAGTCGATTGCGTTCTTGGCGAGCTCCCGGAACTCGTCGTCGGTGAAGTCTTCTAGCGACGTCGCGACGATTTGGATATCGGGGGCAAGCTCGGACTGATCCAGGTAGGCCAGGCCGGGGATGAGCTTGCGCTTGGCCAGATCCCCCGTCGCGCCGAACAGGACGATGACGTGGGGGTCTAGCGGGGCAGAGTCGTGTCGTCGTGGGCGTGCGCCCGGTGCCGGGTAAGCGATCGTCTGCGGTTTCTTGGTGGCCACTCCCGAGATACTTCCACCGTCGCGCGATGTGCGCAGCCCTGGCATCGCATAGTTTTTGCTGAAAATCAGATGTTCACCTGCGCGATCACGCGTGCATCCGCGTTCGACCGCGGCGCTCGCCCGGTTACAGGCCGCGCGGCGGAGTATGAGAGCGGCCCGTGGATGGATCGGAGGATGAGCCGCCGGATTAGCGGCGATGATCCCCGGTAGGCGGTCCGAACCAGGTGGTGAGCGCGCCGACGAGGCCGAGCTGCGATCGCTCCCCCACCCAGGCGACGTATCCGTCGGGCCGGACCAACACGGCAGCGGGAGCGGTGACTGAACCGATTACCGGAAGTTCCCAGTCGCCAACATATTTCGCGTCGACCAATTGCACCCGATTCGCCCACGGAGCGATTTCGAAGACGCCGGGCTCGCCGACGTTGAGCAGCACGGGCCGGGCCCTGTGCAGCAGGGTGAATACCCGCAGCGGGCCGTCATCGGTGACCACGTCGAGATCGGGCATGCGGCGTCCGAGTAGCGGGTGTCCCTCCCCGAGGTCGTACTGGATATCCATCCCGGACATCATCGCGGCGAATCGCTTGCGCGGCCCTTCCATTCTCAGGAGCTCAGAAACGGTGTCGCGCAGGGCCGTGGTGCGGTCGTCGGGGCGGTGAAGGAGTGCCATTTGCGCCATCGCGTTGCGCAGCACGCGCGCAGCGACCGGGTGCCGTTCGGCGTGGTAGGTATCGAGGAGGCTGTCGGGCGACGTCCGATTGACGACCTGAGCCAGCTTCCATCCCAGATTCACCGCATCCTGCATACCGGTGTTGAGGCCCTGCCCGCCCACCGGGTGATGCACATGTGCGGCATCGCCCGCCAACAGGACCCGCCCATCGCGGTAGGCGTCGGCCTGCCGGGCCATATCGGTGAACCTGGAAATCCAAGTGGGACTGTGTATTCCGTAGTCAGTTCCGTATACGGCGATGAGGGCGTCGCTCAATTCGCGCAAGGTCGGTTCGCCGGTGGGTCCGAGGTGCCGTTCGGTGACCATGACCCGCACCGGCCCCCCGTCCTCGAGCATGCTGAGCGCATGGACACCGAGGGCGTCGTGGCGGATGCCCCATTCCGGCTCGGGGACCGCATCCCAGCCCCCGCCGACGGCCATTTCGACCTCGGCGAGCAGGTAGCTCGTCGTCGGGTCCCAGCCCGAGAACCCGATGCCGGCCGCTTTGCGGACCGCACTGCGGCCACCGTCGCACCCGACGACATACTCGGCCCGCAGGGACTGGCCGCCTGACAGCTCGACATCGACGCCCGCGTCGCCTTGCGCGATGGTCGTGACCTCGCGTCCGCGATAGATCGGCACCGCGAGCTCGGCGACCCAGCCGGCCAGTATGCGCTCGATGTGGCCCTGCCACAGCGCGAGACCGTAGGGGTGCCGTGTCGGAAAGTCGCTGATGTCCAACCGAATTTGCGAGAACCCGGCGACCTGCGCCACCTGCCCCTGCGAAAGAAACCGATCGGCGATTCCGCGCTGATCGAGGACCTCGATGCTGCGTGCGTGCAGGCCGCCCGCGCGCGCGCCAATCAGATCCTCTGTGATGCGTCGCTCGATGACGGCGACGTCGACCCCCGCCAGTGCCAGCTCGCCCGCCAACATCAGCCCCGTCGGGCCTCCCCCGGCAATCACAACCGCGTGGTCGGATATCGGTTCTACCCGCACTTCGCAACCCCCGACTCGCTGAGTTCTACCTTCGGCCAGCGATTTTGCGCCATGACCCGGGTCTTGCCGCAAGCCCCCCAGTGCGCTATAGATTGAGAGTGGGACGGAGCAAGTACTCCGTCCCTTATTCGTCGGCTATGGCCAGACAACCCCGGTCAGTGTGTCTACGCGGTAGCGGCTGGCGGTCCAGGGCGGGGCGTCTGGAATGGGTGTGAGTGTTACGGTTACGTGGGTTTTGCCTGCAGTAAGAGAATCGGGCACCAGGTAGGTGTCGTCAAGCCAACGGTGAAAAGTGTTGCTGCGTGGCTCTATCCAAATCCCGGCGGGTATGCCGTCAATGGCAACGACCGCAGATTGATAGCCGATGGATTGGTCCGACGTGCGGCGCAGCAGGATGCCGTGGTTGTCCGGACGGATTTGGGCGTCGAACCTGATCGCGGCGTGGGTGGTGCGGACTAATCCGGCGATGGGGCGGGTGTCGTCGGCGCCCTCGTATTGGCTGATCAGCAATTGATCGGTGGCGTCGGCGTCGGTGTAGCCGTTCAGGATTCGACTCACAACATCGCTGGGGCTGACTTCTGCGTCAAATGTGATGGTGTCGTTCGGCTGTGTGTAGAGGAATGCGGTTGAGCTGTAATCGGGTTCAACCATGTTGCGTTTGCCGTGCTCGATGCCGAACCGGATCGCGGAGTGGTAGTCGATAGCCTCGGCGAGCATGAGCCGATAGACGGCGACACAGTAGTCCGCGCATCCGCCGGTGGCCGTGCGTTGATCGGGTTGGCCGGTGAGTGGGGCGCTGAAGTGCTTGCCGTTCTTGAAGTACCAGCCGCCCTCGTAAAAGTCCTCGGTGCCGGTGCCGTACCACTGGGGTGACAATGCACCGTCTGTGTAGACGCGTTCGGCGCCTTCCAGAAAGTACGGGGCGGCGTCGTCAAACGACGTCTTGATCCGAGAACCGCGAATGGTGTGGCTGACGCCGACGAATTTGCCGTGGCCGTGTTCGTCGGCGAACAACCAGTCCTGACCCAGCGTTGTTGGTCCGGCATGCGAGCGTGCGGTGAAGTAGCCGGCGCGGCCGCTGGCTAACGCGGGTGCCCACTGGGCATCGGGTGCGGTCACGACATCGCTGCCGATCCCCGACACGGGATCGCCGGTCGTGTTGACCAGGGAGATGCGGGCCGTGCGGGCGAAAGGCATTGGCCACCACGCTGATAACGACAAGGATCCGTCGGGTTGCCGGGTCGTCGCGAACATCAGGGATCGCACGTCGTTGGTACCCAGGCCGGCGCCGAAGAACTCCCCAAGTGGCGAGTCGACCGTGGATTGGCCGTCGAACTCGATTTGGAGCCGCAACCCGGTGAGGAGCGTATCCGTCGGTGCCGGCAGCTGTAGGTGCAGCGCCGAGATGGCGGCCGAACCGATCGACTCCGCGATTGTCATCCCGGCACCGGCGGGGAGCTCGACGACTCGATTCTGATGCGCTGTAGTGGTTGCCGCCGGCTTGGGGTCGGCGGTGCCCGCGTCGCGAAGGGTGGCGATCACGTCGAGCGCGGGGTCGGAGGGCGAGAAGGTGGTCACGCCGTCGGCGGTCGGAAAACGGCGATAGTCGACGTGGTAGTACTCCAAATGCGATGCGACGCTGATCCGCATCGACTGCCGGTAGGGCATGGGGACCTTGATGTAGACGCCCCCCGGCGACTGCACAGCGTTGGCCACCAGAGGCCACACGAACGGCGCACCCAGCCCACCGTCGACCATCGATTGCAATGGTGCGTCGATCACCGTTCGTCCATCCAGGTCGACGCGGATCGATCCGATCCGGGTCACGTTGCCGCCGTCGCGGGTGAACCAGATCGAATCAACCTCGCCGGCTCCGCGATCCTCTGCGATGACACAGCCGGCACCACCGGAAGCCAAACATCCACCGCTGCCGTTCTTATTGCCGGTGGAGATGTCGAAATCGCCGCCGCTGCGATCGAAGCTCGACACCTGAAGAGTCTGAGTTTCGGCGCTCAGATACGGCAACCGATCCAATCGACGGTAGGTGTCCCAGCCCACCATTCTTTCGCCGAGACCTGCGACGACCGGCTCGGCAGGCGCAGCGCCCGCGGCAGCAACACCGGCGATCCCCAACAACAGGAAGGCGAATACCGCAGACCACGCCCGAACACCCACCGGCATAGCCACGAAGGCTACTGTTCTCGGTGCAGGAAGTGACCGGTGCCGTCGATGACGCTCCATTGGCGGGTTCCGGTGAATGGGTCGCGTTGTTCTTCCAACATCTGTCTGCGCATGTCGCGCGCGGCTGAGACGATCGCGGAGCTGCACTAGTTCACGGACTCAGGCTCGCTAGGAGTCCACTCGGAAAACTCTGTGCCGCAAGATTTCTCGTGCTGCCCCGACAGTGCGCCGCGTCATTCACGAAACAGTGGACTTTACGAGTCAATGAATGCCGTCCCGACACCGTTGGGGCTATAGCTGATGTAAACCGGGGACTGGAAGAAAATGAGGTTCCCGGTATTCATCAACCCACTCGAGATCGGGGTCGGTGAGTAATTCACTTGATCTGTGAACTCGTACAGCGCATTCGGATCGCCGGGGGCGTAAACGTCGACGGTATCTCCCGGTTTGACATTAAGGAACGACGGGATGGATCCTTCCGCGCCACCGGAATCAACTATCGAAGGCACGGCTTGCGGGGCTCCGCCATTGACACGGACGTCCAGGGTGGTGATCGGAAATCCGTTGAGCTGGGCTATTGGGGCGAACGGGTTGGCGCCGAACTGCAGATATCCCCCACTTCCTTGGTTCTCGTTGATGAGCAGGCCCTGATTGAAGGGTGGCGGCAAACCCTGGGTCGGGCTGCTGGTGCCCGGGCCGGTCGCGTTCGGCCCCACACCCAAAACACCTGCCGCACCGTCAGTAGCGAAGCTGGACTGGAACGTCAAGCCGTTTTGCTGCAGGGACTGCAGGGACGTGGGAAAGGCGAAGAGCTCGACATCAACGGGGGTGTGCGAGGCGACGAGGCCGCCCCCGAAATTCACCTTCGCGTCATACCTGAGGTAGACGTAGTCGAGATCGCCCGTGCCCAACCCGAAACTGCTCATGTTAATTCCGAGGGGTATGCCCAGCCGGAGGAGCCCGAATAGGCCCCCAACGTCAGTGAATGGGATCACCAGACCCCTGGATCCGGTGTCGACCAGCAACGGCTCGGCGCCTCCGCTGCCAACGGAGGCGTCCACTACCGGCTCGGTGCCCTCGCGCAGCGTCAGCGGAGTGGTTGCTGTAGAGCCGCTAATCGTCGCGCTGCCGCCGGTCGGCTGGGGCCCAGAGGGGATCAGATTAAATCCGAGCAGCAACGAGCTAGGCGCGTTGATCACATCGACGGCTAAATGTCGGACGGATTCGAACGCGCGTCCGATGGGCCCGAGGTTCCCGAGCAGGCCCCCCAGGGGGCCGCCGGCCGCGCGGCTCAGCGAGCCGCTGGCGATCGCGGCGGGTAGCTGGGCGAGGTTCGGTAAGGCCGTTGCCCAGGAAGACAATTGCGCCGCCGCCGCCGAAACTCCACCGTGGTAGCCGACCATCGCGGCCACGTCTCTGGCCCACATCGCCTCGTAGTCGAATTCCGTGGCGGCGATCGCGGGTGCGTTCTGCCCGAACAGATTCGAGAACACCAGCTGCACCAGCTGATTACGGTTGGCGGCCACCAGCGCGGGGTGTACCGCTGCGGCCACGGCTGCCTCAAATTCACTCGCGACCGTTTGGGCTTGCGCGGCGGTTGTTTGCGCTTGAGCCGCTGCCGCGCCTAACACCCCGGTGTACTGCGCCGCCGTCGATAGCATCGCCGCTGACGCCGCTCCCTGCCAGGCATCGGCGGCCAACCCGGAGGTGAGCGAAGAAAACGACTGCGCCGCCGAACCCAGCTCTGCGGCCAACCCATCCCAGGCCGCCGCGGCGGCCAACATCGGACCCGAGCCCGCGCCCGCGTGCAACAGCGCCGAGGTGGTCTCGGGTGGCAACACTAAAAAACTCATCCCCGGTTGTCCTTCCCCCTCGACGCCGACGCGACACCGCTACCGGGGATGGGCACCTCACGTCGCAGCTCAGAGGATCGGGCGCGCCACAGGACCGGTACGCCACACTCTACGAACGTGCGGTGTGAAAGTCACGAAAATTCACCGAAACCAGTCCGTGCGAACAACATCCACGCATCTGACAGGATCATCGTGTTTCGGGCGCCCGGTCGAGGCCCAAGGCAACAGTGGCCGCCACCGCGGCGAAACCAGCCACGATCAGAGTGCGACGCCCGGCAGTGCGCCGCCGCAGGGGCGCCCCACGGTTAGTAGATGACTGTTTGGTCTGTGCCGAAATTGATGTACACCGGGTTCTGCCGGAAGATCAGATTCCCGGTATTCATCAGGCCACTCGTGATCGCCACCGGGGAGTAGCCCTGGTTCAGGTTGTATTGATACAGAATATTGCCAGTTGTGGGATCTCTTACAACAATGGGTGATCCTGTTGTGCCGCCCAGGCTTGTCGGGAAGGTTCCGTCCACACCACCGGAATCGACGATTGAGGGAACGCTTTGGGGTGGCCCGCCATTGACGCTTACGTTCAGGTTGGTAATCGGCGAGCCGTTGAGCGTGGCAATGGGACTACTACCCCCGACGGTTAAGGGTTGGGGACCGA
>Ga0310912_10001233_pt1 | contig 13852 bp, 12 predicted proteins | sample GREbulkMGOX080_FD_203443 | JGI IMG/M metagenome (GOLD analysis project Ga0310912, IMG submission 203443) | Lab enrichment of tropical soil microbial communities from Luquillo Experimental Forest, Puerto Rico - GRE.bulkMG.OX080 | ecosystem: Environmental > Terrestrial > Soil > Tropical forest >...
GGGAGTAAACACATGTTGGATAACGTTTTTAATTTGGCTCGCGTCCGCTGCACCCCAGGGATTTTCGGCGATTTTTCGAGACTTTGTGGTGGACCGCTGAGGTGCCGAAATAGTCCAGCCATTCCCGCTGTCATTGCGAATCATTTGCAGGAAGATTTGGCGTTGCGCGAACCGTTTGAAGTTGTCAGGCCTCGGGGCCCGCCGCGAACCGTCGTAACCAGCCGAACCAGGCGCCCATGCCGTCTCCGGTGCGGGCGCTGACCGGCAGGATCGTCGCCGTGGCATTGACCTCGCGGACATGCGCGATGTAGGCGTCGACGTCGACGTCCAGGTACGGAACCAAGTCAATCTTGTTCAGCAGCACCACATCCACCGATCGGAACATCACCGGGTACTTCAAGGGCTTGTCCTCGCCCTCGGTGACGGAGTACACCATGGCCTTGGCGTGCTCACCGACGTCGAACTCCGCCGGGCAGACCAGGTTGCCGACGTTTTCGACGATCACCAGGTCCAGAGCGGGAAGGTCGAGGCCCGGCAGCGCGCGGTTGACCATGGGCGCGTCGAGATGGCATTCGCCGCCAAACCCGTTGCTGGTGTTAAGCAATGACACCTGGGCGCCGCGGCCGCTGAGCTTGGCCGCGTCCAGATCGGTGGCGATGTCGCCTTCGATTACACCGATCGCGAACTCACCGGCGAGCTCGTCGAGCGTCGCCTGCAGGATGGTCGTCTTCCCCGAGCCCGGCGAGCTCATCAGGTTGAGGGTGCGGATCCCGTTGCTCTCGAACGCGGCCCGGTTGGCGTCAGCGAGAACGTCGTTCTCCGCGAAGATCGCTTCCAGAACGTCGATGCGCTGTTTGCCGGTCAGGTAGCCGGTGTGATCCCCGTGGTCGTGTTCATGGTCAGGGTGATCGTGCTCGTGGGTGTGCACGGTGCCATCGTCGTGGCGATGAAATCTACCCATGGTCAAATCCGTTCATGCAGAACATCTTTCACGAGACATCCAATGAGGTCACCAGGAATTCGTTGCCGCGTAGCACCTCGACGTCGGGACTGTCGCATCGCGGGCACCAGATCGACCAGGCCGACGTGATCTCCGACTGGCGGCCGCACGAACGACACTTCACTTCGGCGCTGACACACTCGAGTTCGAGCTCGGCGTCCGGCATGTCCTCGGAGTCCCGGACGAGCGTCCAGCAGAACGACAGCGACTCCGGTACCACCTGCCGCAGGGCGCCGATCCGCACGCGCACCACGTCGACGTGGCGGCCGTCGGCATGGTTCTTGACCACACCGGCGATCGCCTCGCACAGCGAGAGCTCGTGCATGAGGACTGTTCTACACCCGAATCGCGGTTATCCTGAACCTCGCGGGGCGCAGTGTGAAGGTTGACGAGTTATTCGCCTCGATCGAGGCGAACCGCCCCGGTCGCGATGACGTCGTGTACCTCGAGCGCCGCGGGGACGAGTACGACTGGCGGATCGTGCCTGCCGACGGCGCAATTACCCCAATCACCGAAGCCGGGCCCGAACCCGACGCGTGGATGTCGTTCTCGGCGTCTTGGCCGTCGGAACCGCAACGGCTGCGGGCGTTCTTCAATGACCTGCTCGGCGAGTTGGAGTCGATGGTCGCTCGCACGGATCGCTGTCGCTGGCCGGTGGACGATCCCTGGCCGCATTCGCATTGAGCGGCGGCGCGGACTGTGAACTATCGGATCACCGAGGACGACCGCGCCCGGTTCAAGCGCTGCCGGCGTCAATGGGACTTTGCGTCGCCGCATCGCCGCGGCCTCGAGCCGGTCAGTGCTGCGAATCCGGTGTTGCCCGCCGTGCTCAAGGATGCGCTGGCGGTCTACTACTACCCGGGCACGTGGGACTGGGAACCCGGTTTGCGGCAATCGCTGGTGCACAAGGCCGTTGTCCGCGCGCTCGACGATGCGGGCGCGCCGGATGCACTGCCCGGCGCGATGGCGCTGGTCGACGCCTACGATGCCTGGGCGAGTACGGTCGACGACTTCGCTCCGGTGAAGATCGGCCACGATGTCCAGGGGCTGGTGCCCGACCCGCGCGATCCCGAGCGCGGCCTGGCGACCGCGGACGGGTCCGCGGTGATCTACGCCTGCCGGATCGATCTGCTGGCCATCGATGCGAGCGACGAGTACTGGGTGGTGCGGCACCAAATCCTTGACGAGTGGCAGGAGTTGGAAGCGCTGATCGGCGACGAGACGGCGGTCGCGGCCTGCTGGGCCTGGGAACAGGAATACGTGGGCATGGAGATCTCGGGCACGATTCACAACCAGGTGCGCATCACCGGCCCGCTCGATCGGCCTGCCGCCGGTGAGTCCGCGCCCGATCGCGTCCGCCAAAGCGAGGGCAGCGGCGGCGGCCGCGCGATCCCGCAACACCGGCGGCTGGTGGCCCGCACTTCGCGAGCCGACCAGTCGGGCCCCGGAGATCGCATAGAGGAGTTCGCCGGCGGCCTGCTGCGGCGAACTCGCATTCGGCGCGGTCGCGCCGAGATCGGCGGCGTCGGCGCGCTGATCGGTAACGAGGCAATCGAGATGAGCCATGATCCGGCGATCTACCCGACCTTCGCCGTCCACTGCCAGGCGTGTGAATTCAGCGGTCCATGCCAGGTCCTCGTCGAGGGCGCAGACCCGGAACCGATTCTGGCGGCGAAATACCGCCCGCACCCCCTGGAGGATGACCGAAAGCCGCGACTGGGCCAGTCGACGTGGGGCTTCGGCCGGGGCGCCGCACCACCACAGTGGTGAACTCGGGAGCGGCTAAGCCTGGAAAGGCGGCGGCTGGGCACCATCACTCCGCGATCCCCGGATGGCCGGGATGTGGTTGGGGCAGGGCGTATTTCGCCCCTGGGTAGGCACAGGGCCGAAAACTACAGCCGGCTGCCCGGGCGGGTGAGGTACTTCTGACCGCTCGGCAACGTCCAGACGAGTGGCACCGACTGGCTAAAGAACACTTCAGCTCTTTGCATGTCACGAAATTCGACCCGCAGCGGAAGAAAACACAGGCTCGTCTCAGCGAATGTTTAGCTAAGGCGACCTAATCTTTAGCTACCCTCCGTGGAATGCTGGTCGGCCCATCAATCGATGTGTGTTGGGGGGGCGGCATCGCAAATGGCGGCAATGTCGTGGAACACTCGGCGACCCGCCGCCGGCAAGAAAACGAACCAACGCAGACCGCCCCGGTGCGATCGCTTACCGGGATCCGGGCTGCGGCCGCCCTGCTGGTGGTGGGCACCCACGCGGCATATGCCACAGGCAAGGAGACCCAGACCCACGGCTACGTGGGACTGTTGTGCTCCCGCCTGGAGATCGGTGTGCCGATCTTCTTCGTTTTGTCCGGTTTCCTGCTGTTCAGCCCATGGGTGAAGGCGGCCGCCAACGGGTCCACGCCGCCTCGGGTGCGCCGTTACGTATGGCGCCGGGTGCGGCGCATCATGCCGGCCTACGTCGTGATCGTGTTGCTCGCCTTCCTCGTCTATCAGTTCCATTCGGACGGCCCAAATCCCGGGCAGACGTGGATTGGTTTGTTTCGCTACCTCACACTGACGCAGATCTACACCGCTAACTACATGCTCAGCTACCAGCATCAGGGCCTGACACAGATGTGGAGCCTGGCGGTGGAGGTCGCGTTCTACGCGGCGCTGCCGCTGCTGTCCTACTTGCTGCTGGTGGTGTTGTGCCGCCGCCGCTGGCGACCCGAACTGCTGCTGGCCGGCTTGGCCGCGCTGGCCGCGCTTACTCCGGTTTGGCTGATCGTGCTGCACACCTCCGACTGGTTGCCGAGCGCGGCCGGCATGTGGTTGCCTGCCAACCTCGCGTGCTTCGCCGGCGGAATGGCGTTGGCGGTGCTGCAGGCCATGGGGGCGCGTTGTTATGCGTTCGTGGTGATTCCGTTGGCGCTGGTCAGCTACCTGATCGTGGCTACTCCCATCGCGGGTGGTGTGGGCCTGTCGCCGGTCAAGGTGTGGGAGCCGCTGGCTAAGGCCATGTTCTACGCGATCATCGCCATGCTCGTGGTGGCACCGCTGGTGCTCGACGACCGCGGTTGGTATGCGCGCATGCTCAGCAGCAGACCGATGGTGTGGCTGGGCGAGATCTCCTACGAAATCTTCCTGATCCACGTGATCATGATGGCGTTCGCGGCCGACTCAGTGTTACGGCGGCCGGCCTTCACGGGCTCGATGACGGTGCTGTTTGTAGTGACGCTGTTGATGACGGTCCCGCTGGCCTGGGTGCTATATCGCGCTATGCACCCCGACAGGAGGCGAACGCCTAGCGTCGGGCCGGTGATCTCGGCTAGCCGTGAATTTCGCCAGTTAGATCGAATTCGGCCAGCGTGCGTACAGTGTCCTCCCGGAGCGCGTCCTGCGAGTTGGTCCGGCCGGCAATGTACGCGTTGACCGAGATGAAAACTCTTCCGCCGCCCCGCCCCGAAACCAGAAACAGCTGATCACGCACACCTTCGACGGTGCGCCTGCTGATGACGGGCTCGACCAATCGCCCGGAAAAGTAGTCGGCTTCGCTGCCATCCGGGCGGTTGACCGCTGGATCCATCTTGCCGACATTGGAGCAACCGATCGGAAAGGCGGCGGACCCCAATCCCATTCCCGCCTTGCGTGCCACCCACTTAGGAGTCATCGAAGTCAGTGGCAGCGGCGCCAACAACTCGTGCGGGGGGAGGAATCGCGAGGTAGCCTCCGGCAGGTCGGCGAACGTTTGCTTGAACTTGAGACGAACTTCCTCCAGGTTCGACGCCAAGTGCGTCGGGTCGACAGAAACCGTGGGGAACACCAAGGCGTTGCCTCGCGTATCGTCCTCGGTGCGTTCGCTAATTGGAAGCATCAGGGTGACCGTTCCGTCGGCACAAACGCGCCCCATTCGCACCCCGAGCCTGCCTGCGAATCCGGCGAATAGCGTAAAACTATTTCCGCCAGCACTTTTCGCGCACGCATCCCATTCCGCCTCGTCGACGTAAACGGTCAGGGTGGGCACCACGGCAGGCTCGTCGCCGTCGATCACCCGTGCCGGAGGTGGTGCCGAAGTGAGCAATGCCGCGACCTCCTTGCGCCTCTTTCGAGCGACGCGCGCGGTCGCCCACAGCGCTCGTGCCAACTCCGGTGCCGATTCGATGGTTTGCCGGGCATCCTCGAGCACGGCCCGTGCACGCGTGCGTGAACGAGGATACGGATACCCCAGATTGCGGGTCCTTCCGTTGGCAGCGTCGGTGATTGCTCGCAAAGCCCCGAGCCCGTCGACAATGGTGTGCGAAGTCACCAGGCTGATCGCGGTACCGCCGTCCTCCAGGGGCAGTGTTCCAAAATGCCAGCTGGGTCCGTACTCGGGATCCAGGGGCAGGCACGCTCGCTCAAGAAGCCATGCGCTCACCTCCGCGCGCGGACGCGGCGCGTCGGCGATGTCGAGGTCCTCGGGTCCCCGGGAGACAACCCACCGATCGCGTGCGAAAGGCAACGGAGACCGTTCGACCTGCCGTCCCAGCAACCCGTATCCAAGATTTCGGTGGAACCGGCGCAACCCTTCGATATTCACCGGGCCGTTGTATATCCAGTTGACTTGCACGAGCGCCCCATAAACAGCCCGCAGACCAAGAAACGACGCTTGGTCCGTGTGTGCGAGTCGATTGTCCACCGCGTATACGGTAGTCCATTCCGCTGCCCTGGCGTTTGGCTCATTTCGAACTCAAAAGAAAGTCAAAGCCCCCGGCACCACCTAAAGCCCAAGCTGCGGATGAATGACCAACTGTTATTAGACAAACTGTGAATAACTGAAGCTAATTCGCGCCTTCGGCCCCATTGGCGGATGCCCACTTTTGTTCGATGCGCCCGAAGCGCCAGACGAGCAGCGCGACCGCCCACGTCAGGACGAACAGGCCGACGACGGCGAAGCCGACGATGTTGAGGTCCAGGCCGCCCAGCCAGTTCCAGAACGCGCCCCGCCAGCCGAACTGACCGGCGAACAGACCGAGCAGTTCGACGCTGCCGATCAACAGGGCCACGCCCACCGACAGCCCGGTGATGGTGATGTTGTAGTAGAGCTTGCGCACCGGGTTGGAAAAGGCCCAACCGTAGGCGAAGTTCATGAACGAACCGTCGATGGTGTCCAGCAGGCACATGCCGGCGGTGAACAGCACGGGCAGACACAGGATGGCGTACCACGGCAGCCCGGCCGCCGCGCTGGTGCCCGCCAGCACCAGCAGGGCGACTTCGGTTGCGGTGTCGAAGCCGAGTCCGAACAACAGCCCGACCGGGTACATGTACCGGGACTTGGTGATCGATTTGGTGAAGCGGCCGAGGAAGCGGTTGAGCACGCCGCGGTTTTCCAATTGGCGTTCCAGTTCGGTTTCGTCGTACTGACCGCGGCGCAAGCGCGCGAACACGCGCAGGATGCCGACCAGGACGACGACGTTGAGGATCGCGATCAGGTACAGAAACACGCCCGAGACGCTGGTGCCGATGAGGCCGGCGTAGTGATGCAGCGCCGAGGAGTCATCCTCGACCGGCCCGATGATGGCCTTGACTCCGGTCGCCAGCAGCAGCGCCAGCGCGAAGACCACCGTGGAGTGGCCCAGCGAGAAGAAGAAGCCGACGGCCACGGGACGCTGACCGTCGCTCATCAGCTTGCGAGTGGTGTTGTCGATGGCGGCGATGTGGTCGGCGTCGAACGCGTGCCGCAGGCCCAGGGTGTAGGCAGTAAGCCCGACACCGATGCCAAATGCCTTGCCGCCCAAGCTGAGTTGCGCGGGATCGACGATCAACACCAGGGTGACCCAGCCGAGGAGATGCAGCGCGACGATCATCGCGAACATCAATCCAAGACGTGACCACTCGGCCGGCGAAAGGGCGCTGCGCAGCCTGGACATCCGCGACGACTGCCGGTCGAGCTCACTAACGGCCATGTCGGTCCTTCCGCGTTGGGCAGAACGCAAGAACGCAACAGGCCGACTGTAGGTTCGGTCGCGAGCTAAATGCAAGTCATTTGCAGGAATAGCTCCGACCCGTCGCCCGGTGAGTACTGGCAATCCCGGGTGTCCGGCGCGACACTGAACGGGTGACGCCCAAGCCGTCGGCCCTCGACCCCGCCGTCACCGAACGGATCGGCGGCTTCCTCCGTGCCCGCGGGCTGCGGCGGATGGCGTCGCGGATCCAGGTGCTGGCGGTGCTCGAGCCGGTCAACGGGCACCTGTCGGTCGCGGAGATCCACGAGCGGGTGCGTGCGTGCCTGCCGACCGGCGCCCAGCCGCCGGATGTGGCGACCATCTATCGCACGGTGACCACCCTGGTGGCCCAGGGCTTGTTGCACGCGTTGACCCTCGACGGCGGTGTCAGCACCTACGGGCTGGCCACCGCCCCGCACCACCACGCGGTGTGCACGCAATGCGGCTCGATCATCGAGGTGCCCGCCCGGCAGCTGAGCTCGGCGCTCGAGCACGCGATGGCGGGCAGTTCGTTCGCGTTGTCGGAGGCGGCCGGCCTGACACTGCATGGCCTGTGCCCGCAGTGCCAGGGCGATGAGCCCTCAGTAGAGCTCCAGTAGCGCGTTTTCGACCACCTCGGGCAGCGCCGGATGAATCCAGTACTGCCCGCGGGCCATTTCCGCGGCCGTCAGTCCGAAGCTCATGGCCTGGATCAGCGGCTGGATGATCGACGATGCCTGGTAGCCCATGATGTGGGCGCCCAGCAGGCATCCGCTGCTGCGCTCGGCGATGAGTTTCACGATCCCGGTGGTGTCTTCCATCGCCCAGCCGTAGGCGACGCCGCCATAGTTCTTTATGGCGACCGAGATATCGAATCCCCGTGCGACAGCCTGGTTTTCGGTCAGTCCGACGAGCGCCAGCTGGGGGTCGGTGAACACCGCCGCGGGCACGAATCGGTGGTCGGCGACGGCCATCGACTCGGTGTCATCCCAGTCGCACAACAGGTTGCGTTGCACCACGCGGGCCTCGTGGTTGGCGACGTGCTTGAGTTGATGCGGCGACGAGACATCACCGAGCGCGAAAACTCCGCGCGCCGAGGTCCGTTGGTACTCGTCAACCACCACTCGGCCGTCCTCGACATCGATACCAGCCTGTTCGGCGTCCAGTAGGTCGGCGTTGGACAATCGGCCGATCGCCACCAGCAGCAGATCGGCGTTGACGGTGGAGCCATCGTCGAGCTCCAGCGCGACGCCCGGGCCGCGATCGGTGGCATGCGTGACGTTGCGGTGGGTGCGCAGTTCCCATTTGGCCGACGCGATGCGGGTGAACCGTTCGCAGATGGTGTCGTCGCAATGCCGCAGCATGCAGCCGCCCCGGATCACGAGCGTGACCCGTACCCCGAGCGCTGAGAAGATGTGCGCGAATTCCGCTGCCACAAAGCCACTTCCGATAATCGCGATGTGCTCGGGCAATTCGGCGATGCGCATGACGGTGTCGCTGGTGTGATACTCGACGTCGGAGGCCAGGATCGCCGGCGGGATCATCGCGCGGGAGCCGGCCGCGATCACCACCTGATCGGCGGTGAATTCTTCGCCGGCGTCCGTGCGCACCAGGTAGCGCCCATCGGGCTGGACCGGCCCGAACCGGGTGTGCTGGCGATACACGTCGATATTGGGTGCCGCGCGCCGGTGGTCTTCGCCGCTGATGGCGATCGGGTCGATTCGTCCGAAGACGCGCGAGACGATGTCGTCCCAGCGCACCCGGTCGATGTGCGCGTCGACGCCGTACCGCGCCGCACCCCGGACCGTGTTGGCGACCTCGGCGGCGTAGACGAACATCTTCGTCGGGATGCACCCGACGTTCAGGCAGGTGCCACCGAAGGTGCCCTGCTCGCAGATCGCCGCCCGTTTGGAGGCGTAGCGTTCGTCGAGAATGCTATTGCCCGAACCGGTTCCGATGATGGCGATGTCGTACGTTTCCATTTCTGAGGGCGATCACCCCTTCCCCGAAGGTTGCGCGGCGTCGCTGTTATCGGCGCTGAGGTAATCATCGAGCCAAAGGTCCAGTTGGCGATAGGCCAGCTGGCGCGGTTGCGCCAGCGACAAGAACACATCGTGTTTGGCGTCGGGCACCGGAACGACAGTGCTGCGATTCCCGATGCAGCCGGCCCACCGGGCTATCTGGGTGACGTCGAGAACCGCGTCGCCGCACTGCATGGACGCGGGGTCCGCGGTTTCTTGCACTGTGTGATCGGAACGCAGGATCAGATTGGGCACACCGACGTCGAGCCCGCGATGCAGCCGAGCCTGCCCGTGGCGGATGGCGTGCAGCCAGCCGAAGGTTATCGGGAAGCCGCCCAACGGTTTCCACTGCAGGTTGTAGTCGAACTCGCCGTGGTAGTCGCGGTGCAGGGTGGTGCCGTAGCCGCCTTCGCTGGGCCCGCGGACCACTCCCTTGGACCGCACCCGGGACAGGCCGGCGATCAGCGCCGAGGTCACCGAAAGGCGCAGGACACCGGGGCCGCGCAGATCCAGGAACGGGCTGTTGAGCACCAGGCCGCCGACGCCGGCGTGCGCCGTGGGGTCGCGCCGGCGCAACCGGTCCAGCCATAACGGGACGATGAGCCCGCCGGAGGAATGGGCGTACACGAGGACGGTGGGGGGACGGCCGGGCCGGCTGGGTCGGGCATCCTCGCGGATGGCCGAGAGGGCGTGTCCGAGTTCGGTGTCATATTGGGCCAGGTCGGTGATGAAGTGGGGGGTCTGGCCGTCGCGCCGCGACCGGCCGCACTTCTGCATGTCCAGCGCATAGAAGGCAAAGCCGCGATCGGCGAAATGGTCGGCCAGCGCGGTGTTGAAGAAGTAGTCGGTGTAGCCATGTACGGCCAGGACCGCATGACCGGCACCCGTGGGCTCGCCGCGCCGTATCAGCGTTGCGACGATGTCGCCCTCGCCTGCGGGATCGGACCCGAGCGGGAAGGTGCGCTGCCAATAGCCGGGCAGCACATCGGGCACCCAGCCAGTCACCCCGCCAGTCACCCCGCCAGCTTAGAGCTTTTGCTGGTTATGGCCAGGCCGCACGCCGTCAGCGCCTATCCGGCGCCGGGATAACCTGGGACGGTGTCAGGGCTAGCCGCAACCGCACGGACCGACGTCGTGCTGGTGGGCGCCGGCATCATGAGCGCCACGATGGGTGCCTTGCTGCGGCGGCTCGAGCCCGATTGGTCGATCACTCTGGTCGAGCGGCTGGACGCCGTCGCCGCCGAAAGCAGCGGTCCATGGAACAACGCGGGCACCGGGCACTCGGCGCTGTGCGAACTGAACTACACCCCGCAGAACCCCGACGGCTCGATCGACATCACCAAAGCGGTGCGCATCAACGAGCAGTTCCAGGTGACCCGCCAATTCTGGGCGTACGCCGTCGAGCAAGGCATCCTGACCGATCGCAGCTTCCTCAACCCGGTCCCGCACGTGAGCTTCGTGCACGGAACCCAGCCCGCCGACTATCTGCGGCGGCGACAACACGCATTGGCCGGCAACCCCCTGTTTGCGCGCACCGAGTTGATCGACGACCCCGACGAGTTCGCCCGCCGGCTGCCGTTCATGGCCGCCAAACGTGACTTCTCCGAGCCGATCGCGCTCAACTGGGCTGCCGACGGCACGGATGTCGACTTCGGTTCACTGTCTCGACAGCTCATCGGCTTTTGTGTGCGCAACGGCACCACCGCGCTGTTCGGTCACGAGGTCCGCAACCTGACACGGCAATCCGACGGCACCTGGACGCTGCTGATCGGCAATCGCCGCACCGGCGAAAAACACGCGCTGAACGCGAAATTCGTTTTCGTCGGGGCGGGTGGCGATGCGTTGCCGCTATTGCAGAAGTCGGGCATCGACGAGGTCAAGGGCTTCGCGGGTTTCCCGATCGGCGGCCGCTTCCTGCGCGCCGACAACCCGGCGCTGGTCGCCGCGCACCGGGCCAAGGTGTACGGCGTTCCGGCGCCCGGAGCCCCCCCGCTCGGCGCGCTGCATCTGGACCTTCGGTTTGTCGACGGCAAGTCGTGGCTGGTGTTCGGGCCGTACGCCGGCTGGTCACCGAAGTTCTTGAAGCACGGCCACTTCAGCGATCTACCCCGCTCGGTCAAGCCGCACAACGTGCTGTCGATGCTCGGTGTCGGGGTCACCCAGATGCCGCTGCTCAACTATCTGATCGGGCAACTGCGGCTCTCCGAACGCGACCGGGTGCACGCGCTGCGCGAATTCGCTCCCAGCGCAGAGGATTCGGATTGGGAGCTGACGGTGGCCGGTCAGCGGGTGCAGGTGATCCGGCGAGACAGGCGCAAGGGCGGGGTGCTCGACTTCAACACCACCGTGTTGGGGGCCGCGGACGGCAGCATCGCTGGGCTGCTCGGTGGCTCCCCGGGCGCGTCGACCGCCGTGCCGGCCATGCTGGAGGTGCTGCAGCGATGCTTCGCCGACCGCTATCGGTCCTGGCTGCCCGCCCTCAAAGAGATGGTGCCGTCGCTGGGGGTCGAGCTGTCCGGTGAGCCCGCGCTGTATGAAGAAGTGTGGTCATGGGGCACCAAGGTGCTGCAATTGGAGGCCTCATGATGACCGAGTCGCTGCATCGCGTCTGGGCCAAAGACCTTGACGTCCCGAGCCTTTACAAGTTGCTCAAATTGCGGGTGGAAGTGTTCGTCGTCGAACAGGCCTGCCCCTATCCGGAGCTGGATGGGCGCGACCTGCTGGCCGAAACCCGGCATTTCTGGCTGGAAACGCCTGACGGCGAGGTGATCTGCACCCTCCGATTGATGGAGGAGCACGCCGGCGGCGAGAAGGCGTTCCGGATCGGCCGGCTGTGCACCAAACGCAGCGCACGAGGCCACGGTCACACCACCCGGCTGTTGCGCGCCGCGCTGGCCGAGGTCGGCGACTACCCGTGCCGGATCGACGCGCAGACTTATCTGGCCGACATGTACGCGCAGCACGGTTTTGTCCGTGACGGCGACGATTTCGTCGCCGACGGTGTTCCGCACGTACCCATGCTGCGGCCCGGCGCCGGCCTGGCGGAGCGGCCGTGAAGCCGTATCCGTTCAGCGCGATCGTCGGGCATGAGCAACTGCGGCTGGCGCTGCTGTTGTGTGCGGTGCGGCCAGAGATCGGCGGTGCGCTCATCCGCGGCGAGAAGGGCACCGCCAAGTCGACGGCCGTGCGCGGGCTGGCGGCCCTGCTGTCCGCGGCGACCGGGAATGCGGAAGCGGGCCTGGTCGAAATGCCGCTCGGCGCAACCGAAGACCGCGTGATCGGTTCGCTGGACCTGCAGCGGGTGCTGCGCGATGGTGAGCATGCGTTTTCACCGGGACTGCTGTCCCGCGCGCACGGCGGCGTGCTTTACGTCGACGAGGTCAACCTGCTCCACGATCACCTGGTCGACGTCTTGCTCGACGCCGCGGCGATGGGACGAGTGCACGTCGAGCGCGACGGCATCTCCCATTCGCACGAGGCCCGCTTCGTCCTGATCGGCACGATGAATCCGGAGGAGGGCGAGCTGCGTCCGCAACTGCTGGATCGCTTCGGTCTCACGGTCGACGTGCACGCGTCGCGTGACGTCGACGTCCGGGTGCACGTTATTCGGCAGCGAATGGCCTACGAGGCCGACCCGGACGCGTTCGCCGAGCGCTATGCCGACGCCGACGCGGAACTGGCCCGACGGATCGCAGGGGCGCGTGCCCTCGTCGACCATGTGGTCTTGCCGGACAACGAGTTACGGCGCATCGCGGCGCTGTGTGCGGCGTTCGACGTCGACGGGATGCGGGCCGATCTGGTGGTCGCCCGCACCGCCGCGGCGCACGCCGCCTGGCGCGGGGCCAACACCGTCGAGGAGCAGGACATCCGCGTGGCGGCCGAGTTGGCGTTGCCGCATCGGCGCCGCCGCGACCCGTTCGACGAGCCCGGCATCGATCGCGAGCAGCTCGATGAAGCCCTGGCGCAAGCAGGTGCCGAAGAGCCGCAACCCGACCCTGACCCCGACCCACCCGGTGGCGGCCATTCCGCGGATGACCCTGGTCCGCAACCGAGTTCACACGCACCGTCCAAGTCGTCTTCGACGAAACCCAGCGCGCCGCCGTCGAACGTGTTCCACACCCGGGCGCTGACCGTTCCCGGGGTCGGCGAGGGCGCACCGGGACGACGGTCGCGGGCCCGCAACGCCTCCGGCAGGGTGGTGGCGGCGGCCGACCCCGGCGACGCGACCGCTCACGGGCTGCACCTGTTTGCCACCCTGTTGTCGGCCGCCGAGCGCGCCGGGGAAGGGCCGTTGCGGCCCCAGCCGGACGACGTGCGCCGGGCGATTCGCGAAGGACGCGAAGGCAATCTGGTGATCTTCGTCGTCGACGCGTCGGGTTCGATGGCCGCCCGGGATCGCATGGCCGCGGTCAGCGGCGCCACCCTGTCATTGCTGCGCGACGCCTACCAGCGCCGTGACAAGGTCGCGGTGATCACGTTCCGCCAGGCGGACGCGCGGCTGTTGCTCCCGCCGACGTCGTCGGCGCACATCGCCGGACGGCGACTGGCCCGGTTCGACACCGGCGGCAAGACCCCGCTGGCCGAGGGCCTGCTCGCCGCCCGCGAGCTGATTGTCCGGGAAAGGGCGCGTGACCGGGCGCGGCGTCCCCTGGTGGTGGTGCTCACCGACGGCCGGGCCACGGCCGGCCCGGACCCGTTGGGCCGCAGCCGAATTGCGGCGTCCCGCCTGGTCGCCGAAGGCGTCGCCGCCGTGGTGGTCGACTGCGAGACGTCGCATGTGCGGTTGGGCTTGGCCCGCGAACTCGCCCGTCAGCTCGGTGCGCCGTCCGTACGGCTGGAGCAGCTGCACGCCGATCATCTGATGCGCGCAGTGCGCAG
>Ga0310912_10001236_pt1 | contig 13846 bp, 10 predicted proteins | sample GREbulkMGOX080_FD_203443 | JGI IMG/M metagenome (GOLD analysis project Ga0310912, IMG submission 203443) | Lab enrichment of tropical soil microbial communities from Luquillo Experimental Forest, Puerto Rico - GRE.bulkMG.OX080 | ecosystem: Environmental > Terrestrial > Soil > Tropical forest >...
AGAGACCCGCACCACGAATTCCGATTTGAGGTGCGTGCCGCGCCGCGCGCGCTTGAGCCAGGCGAGATCGAAATAGAGCGTGCGCATCTCGATGTCGGCGAGCACGTCGATCGCATGTGCAAGCCGCGCCGGCACCCAGACCGCGCGGTCCGGCGGCACCAGCCAGCGTCCCTTCGGCGTCGTCACCTGCATCGTGCCGCGTGCCGCATAGACGAGCTGCGCCTCGCGGTGCATGTGGGTGTCGAGCCGCACGCCCTTTCTGTAGGCTTGCGCCACCATGGTAACTCCGTCGCCGGTCGCATGGTGGCTGCCGCGGACCGCGGAGAGTGGCTTTTCGACGATAGTCATTGGCTGCATCCCGTAAGCACAAAGCCATATAACCTCATCCGGTAACTTTAGGGAATCGCTCGAGGACCCGTCATGAACAGCCCGAGCCGGGTGATCGGCTTTGTCAACCTCGCCCATTTCATCGATCATTATTCGATGCTGATCTTTGCCGCCGCCGTCATCATCATGGGCCCGGCGCTGGGCATGGCCTATTCGGAGCTGTTGCCCTACGCGACGCCGGGCTTTGTCGCGTTCGGCGCGGGATCGCTCCTGACCGGCTGGCTTGGCGATCGCTGGAGCCGCCGCCACATGATGGTGATTTTCTTTCTGGGCATCGGCGCCTCGATGATCGCGGTCGGCCTCGTGCAGACGCCGCTGCAGCTCGGCGCAGCCCTGCTCGCGATCGGCATCTTCGCCTCGATCTATCATCCCGTGGGCACGGCGATGATCGTATCCTACGCCGACAAGCTCGGCCGCGAGATGGGACTGAACGGCGTCTGGGGCAATCTCGGGGTCGCCTCCTCGGCGCTGGTCACCGGCGCGATCGGGCAATATCTCGGCTGGCGCTTTGCCTTCATCATTCCCGGCATCGTCACCATTCTGATCGGGGTCGCCTTTGCGTTGACGGTGATGCACGAGGATCGCAAGGGGACGAGGCAGGCCGCAGCGCAGGCGCGCGTCGCGAAGGAAGACATGTGGCGGGTGATCGTGGCGCTCTTGATCGTGGTGATCGCGATCTCGACTACCTTCAATGCGGTGACGGTGGCGCTGCCAAAGCTGTTTGCCGAGCGGCTCGCCGACATGACCAGGAGCCCGGCGTTGCTGGGCGCGATCGCGGCCGGCGTTTACGTGTTCGGCGCGATGACGCAATATACGATCGGCAAGCTGCTCGACCGCCACTCGCTGAAAACGGTCGCGCTGCCCCTGTCCTTCATGCTGGCGCCGTTCCTGTACTTTGCGGCGACGCTGTCCAATCTGCCGCTCATTCTTGTCTCGATCGGCATCGTGATGGGGGCGTTCGGCCAGGTTACCGTCAACGACGCCATGGTCGGCAAATACACCACCGAAGAATGGCGCTCGCGCGCCTACGCGGTGCGCTATTTCGTCGGCTTCACTGCGGCCGGCGTCTCGGTTGGACTGGTGGCATGGCTCTACGAGCAGGGCGGCTTCGTCACCATGCTGCATGCCTTCGCGGGCTTATGCCTGTTCGCGATCGCAGCCGCGATCATCCTGCCGCGGGAGATCAGGACGCCGGCGGCGCAGGCGATGCAGTGATCGAAGCGGTATTGCGCGTCGGTATCCAAGCTCACGTGCCTGTCTGCTCGGCGGCCTTCGGCGCCGATGTCTTCTTCTCGCTTCGCCAGTTCTCGAAACGCTGCACCACGATAAAGAACGCCGGCACGAACAGCACCGCAAGGCAGGTGGAGGCGAGCATGCCGGAAAACACCGTGATGCCGATCGACTTGCGCGCGCTGGCGCCGGCGCCGGTTGCAAGCACCAGCGGCACGACACCGAGAATGAAGGCGAACGACGTCATCAGGATGGGCCGGAAGCGCGCACGTGCGGCTGCCACCGCCGATTCGACCAACGGCTTGCCGTCGCGGACGTGCAGCTCGAGTGCGACCTCGACGATCAGAATTGCGTTCTTCGCGGACAGCGCGATCAGAAGGATCAGGCCGATCTGGACGTAGAGATTGTTGTCGATCTTCAGCGCCTCGAGCACCAGCATCGGCCCGAGCAGCGACAGCGGCACGGCCAGGATCACAGAGATCGGCGCAAACCAGCTTTCATATTGTCCGGCGAGCACGAGATAGACCAGCAACATCGCAAGGCCGAACACGTAGTAGATCTGGCTCGTGACCGCCTTCTCCTGATACGACATCGCCGTCCATTCGTAGCCGGTGCCCGGCGGCAACGTCTTGTCCGCGATCTGCTCCATCAGCTTGAGCGACTGGCCCGAACTGAATCCCTGCGCCGGCAATCCGACGACGGTCGAGGACGGATAGAGATTATAGAGGCTGATCAGCGACGGGCCGACCGACGGCGTGACATTGGCGACCGTGCCGATCGGGATCATGTCGCCGTTCTGGTTGCGGACCGTCATGTTCGCGATATCGCGCAGCGTCAGGCGGCTATCGGGTTGAGCCTGGGTGTAGACCTGGAAGACGCGGCCGAATTTGTTGAACTGGTTGACGTAGGATGAGCCCAGATAGGTCGAGAGCGTGGAGAACACCTGGTCCGTCGTAACGTGCAGGGTCTGGGTCTTGATGCGGTCGACCTCGACGTCCAATTGCGGCACGGTCGCGCGGAATGGCGATTGCACCCGCTGCAATGCACTCTGACTCTGGGCGTTGGTGACGATCGCGCTCGTGATCGCCTGCAACTTTGCATAGTCGCTGTTGCCGTCGCGCAATTCGACTTGCATCGCGAAGCCGGCGGCGTTGCCGATGCCCTGGATGGGCGGTGGCGGCAGCACCAAAGTGCGCGCCTCCAGGATGACGGACAGCTTGTCGTTCAGTCCGTAGACCAGCGAGCGCAGGTCTTCGCCGGGCCCGCGCGCCGCCCAGTCCTTCAGGATGATATAGGCGACGCCGGCATTGGCGAGGCTTGCGCTGTTGTCCAGCGCCGAAATGCCGGCGATGGTGATGACCTGCGACACACCGGGCACCTTGCCTGTGATCTCGCCGACCCTGTCGAGCACTTTCTGCGTGCGGTCGAGTGCCGCGCCGTCGGGCAATTGCACGGCGGCGATCAGATAGCCCTGGTCCTCGATCGGCAGGAAACCCGTCGGCACGCGCGACAGCCCGTAACCGCCGATGGCGATCAGGACCAGCGCAGCGATGACGGACGCATTGGCGTGACGGGTGAGAAAGCCGATCAACCGCGCATAGCCGCTCTCGAGCCGGTTATAGACATTGTTGAACCCGCGATAGAAGAAATTGCGCTGTGCGAGCGGCACCGGGGGGCGCAGCCAAAGCGCGCACTGCGTCGGCTTCAGGGTTGCGGCATTGATGGCGGACAACAGCGCGGTCGCCGCGATCACCAGCGCAAATTGCGCATAGATGCGCCCCGTCAATCCCGGCAGAAACGCCGCGGGCAGGAACACCGAGATCAACACCAGCGTGATGCCGATGATCGGTCCGAACAACTGGTCCATCGCCTTGATCGCGGCGTCGTGTCCGGACATGCCGTGTTCGATATTGTGTGCCGCGCCCTCGACCACGACGATGGCGTCGTCGACCACGATGCCGATTGCGAGCACGATGGCAAACAATGTCGACAGGTTGATGGTGAATCCCAATGCGGCCATCGCCGCGAACGCACCGATGATGGTGACCGGCACGGTGGTTGCCGGCACGAGCATCGCGCGCCAATCCTGCAGGAACACCAGAATCACCACGAGCACGAGAATGCCGGCCTCGATCAGGGTCTTGTAGACCTCGTCGATCGAGGCCGTGACGAACTTCGTGGTGTCGAACGGCGTGTCGTATTTGATGCCTTGCGGGAAGGCGCGGGCGAGCTCCGCCATCTTCTTCTCGACCGCCTGCTCGACCTGAAGCGCGTTGGCGCCGGGCGACTGAAACACGCCGATGCCGGTCGCGGGCTGGTTGTTGAGCGAAAAGATCTGGCTGTAGGTCTGCGCGCCGAGCTCGACCCAGCCGATGTCACGTAGCCGCGTCACCTCGCCGTTGTTGCCGGTCTTGACGATGATGTTTTCGAACTGGCTCGCGTCTTCGAGCCGGCCGTTGACGTTGAGCGTATACTGAAAGGCCTGGCCGGGCGGCGTCGGTGGGCTGCCTACCTGGCCGGCGGCAACCTGCTGGCTCTGCTGCTGGATCGCAGAGATGACGTCCTGCGGCATCAAATCGCGCACCTGCAGCTTGTTCGGATCGAGCCAGATGCGCATCGAGTATTGCCCGGCGCCGAATACCGTGACGTTGCCGACGCCCGGCAGCCGCGCCAGCTCGTCCTTGAGATTGATGGTGGCGTAGTTGCTCAAATAGAGGCTGTCGAATCTCGCGTCGGGCGAGGTCAGCGTCACGAACAAGAGGATAGATGTCGATTTCTTCTGGACGGTGACGCCCTGGTTCTGCACCGCCTGCGGCAACTGCGACAGCGCGCTGGACACGCGGTTCTGCACTAGCACCTGCGCGAAGTTGAGGTCGGTGCCGATCTTGAACGTCACGGTGAGGCTATAGGTGCCGTCGGCGGCGCTATAGGACTGCATGTACAGCATGTCCTCGACACCGTTGACCTGCTGCTCGATCGGCAGCGCGACGGTATCGACCACGGTCTTGGCGCTGGCGCCGGGATAGCGCGTGGTGACCTGCACGGTCGGCGGCACCACATCCGGATATTGGGCAATCGCAAGCTCGAACAGCGCCACGCCGCCGATCAGGATCATCAGGATGGCGATGACGTTGGAGAGAACCGGCCGCTCGATGAAGAATTTGGAGATCATGCAGGCCCTGTTATTTGGCAGATTGCGGCGCTTGCTCGATTTTCTGTACCTGCGGGTCGACCTTCTCGCCGGGGATAACCCGCAGCAGACCCGCGATCACCACGCGATCATCCGCCTTCAGCCCGTCATCGATCACCCGCAGTTCACCTTCGACCGGCCCGGTCGTCACCTTGCGCTGCTCGACCACATTGTCCTTGTTGACCACCAGCAAATAGCGTCCGCCCTGATCGCTGCCGAGCGATGTGTCGGGAACGAGCAGCGCGTCGTTCTGCTGCTCGACGGGGACACGAACGCGGACAAAGTATCCGGGCAGCAACACCCGGTTCGGATTGGGAATGAGGCCGCGCACCGCCAGGGTTCCGGTCGATTGATTGATGGTCGGCGACACGTAATCGAGCTTGCCCTCATGCGGGTAGCCGGTTTCGGTCTGCAACCCGACTTCGACAGGCACCTGCTTGAGGTCGCTGGGGGTCAGCCCCTTGCGCATCGCTTCTGCGCGAATCCGGATCACGTCCCGCTCGTTGACGTTGAAATTCACGTAGATCGGATCAAGCGCCACGATGCTCGCAAGCTGCGTCGGCGATGCCGCTCCAACCAGTTCACCGACCGAGACCAGATGCGCGCTGACGACGCCATCGAACGGGGCGGTTACTTTGGTGTAGCCGTAATTGACTTCGGCGATCCTGGTATTGGCCTGCGCTTGCAGGAGGTTGGCCTGCGCGTTGTCGCGGTTGGCGGTGGAGGCATCCAACGTTGCCTGCGACACCGCCTGGCGCGCGACCAGATCGGTCTGCCGCCTGAAGTCGTACTCGGCCTGCTTCAGCGTCGCCTGCGCGCCAGCTTCTGCGGCTTGCGCCTGCTCGAGCTTCAGCTTGTAGGTTTCGGGCTCGATCGTGAAGAGCGTTGTGCCTTCCTTGACGAAGTCGCCGTCCTTGTAGTCGATCGATTGCAGGAAGCCCTGCACCCGCGCAACGAGATCAACCGATTTGACCGCCGCCGTGTTGCCGGTAGCCTCGAGATATCGCGTGATTGACCGCTGCACGGGAGTCGCCACATCGACCTTGGGCGGCGGCGGCGGCACGAAGGTGTTCTGCTCGCAGCCAATCAGCGCAAACGACGCGAGAACCGGAATGACGGCGCGGAGAATCGGACCAAAAAGCCTGCGGTCGACCGGCTCCGGACATGGCGGATGCGCAGGCTTCATTGCAGTGTCCCATTCGCTTCGCGTTGAGAGCAGGCTCGAAGGTTCTCCATAGCAACAATCCACCATCAGTGGAACCCGCAAGCGATAACACCATGGAAGCGCGCAATTGCGGCGCGAAACGCCTTTTCATGGAGATGATTATTTTATCGCAAGATCGGAAATCCGGCTTTTCAAATTTGCGAACCATAAGCCAGAATGGCGCCGCCGATGTCTGCCGTGACGGGGAGGGGATGCAATGTATGTTCGATTGTGGCGCGCCGCACCGGCCGTTCTGTTTGCTGCTGCAATGATGGCGGCCAGCCCTGCACATTCTGCGGAGCTGCTGGACGAGATCGCGCCGACCGGCAAATTGCGGGTGGCGATCGCGATCAGCACCGCGGGCGGCGCATTCTGGAGCAACAAAACGGATTCCGGGGGCTATACCGGGGTGCCCGTCGATCTGGGAAAGGAGATGGCGGCACAGCTTGGCGTGCCCGTCGAATACGTCGCATACGATAATTCCGGACAGATCACGGATGCGGTCCCCAAGAAGACGTGGGATGTTGCCTTTCTGCCGAAAGACCCGGTGCGTGAGGCGCAGATGTCATTCGGCCCGATCTATGACGTCGCGGACGCGACCTACATCGTCAAGGCGGGATCAACGATCACCAATTTTCAGACACTCGATCAGCCCGGCGTCAAAGTCGCAGCCGAATATAATACGACCACCATGCGCGGTGCGCGAGCGCATCTGAAGAATGCAAAAGTAATCGAGTATCAAACCTTCGATGAGATATTCGAACTGTTGAAGAACGGCGAGATCGACGCTTTCGCGCTGTCGCGCGACCAGCTCAACAAGATGGCGACGAAAATCCCGGGCACGAAGGTGCTGGACGAGACATTCAAGAAGACCGTGGTCGCCGTCGCCGTTCCGCTCAACCATCCGCTGGCGCTCGCCTTTGTCACGAAATTCATGACGGACGCCCGCACGAATGGGATCCTGCGCAAGGCCTATGACAATAACGGTCTGAAGGATGCACCGATCCGGACGGAATGAGAGAGCGATCACGCCGTCCGGACGAGGTATCGGTAGGCGTGGGAGAGAAAGCCCACCCAGATCGGCCAGACCAACAGCCAGCAGCAGAGCGAGATCGCGCCGGCGAGCGCCCATTGCGCGAGATAGATCCCGCTTCCGACCGGGACGACGGTCAGGCCGATGAAGATGATCTTGATCAGAACGACAGGCGGTACCGTGCAGGCCACGATCCCGAAAAAGAGTCTCCAGAGATTCCCATGTGTGTGACGCCACGCGTCCTTTAGGGAGAGGCTGGGGTTACCGGTCGCGCGCGCCGGAAGCAGGAGGCTGAGGCGCAGCATCAACGCGACGCTGACGACGTAAGCGAGCGCGATGACGGCGATCACGTCGGGCGGCGTCCGGCCGGCGGCCGGCAGCAAATCGAACAGCGCGAGTGCGGCGAGCACGGCAGCAAGCGGGATGGCTGCGATCAGGCAGATCACGAGAGCTGCGCCGACATAGCGCCAAAGATTGCGTGTGCCGACATTGCCGGCGCTCGTCCAAGGCGGCTCCTCCTTCGATAGCAAGAGCCGGTGCCAGGCCACGGCACTGCTCACCGCGGCGCAGGCGATCACGAGGTTCAAGACATGCCCCAGCATGAGCAAATGCAGGGGTTGCGACACGTCGATTTGGGGGCGGGGGCCTGCCGCCAACTCGGCGAGCAAGGTGGCCTGCAGCCAGCCGGCGATCAGAGCAAGGAATGCGATCGGCGGCAGCCAGAGTGCGGCTATTCGCAAGCCCGCGGCAAAATGCTGGATGTAGGTTGCGTAGGACAGGCGGATTGTCTGCCACAACGGCAGCTTGCCGGCAGGCGCATTCGAGGGGTCGACGACGGCACTCATCCCGCTCTCTTCAATTCGTGCCCGGCAGGATCGGCTCCATGCCGCTCTTGACGATCTCCTCGCGTGCCGCCTGCGAGCCCAAGAACCTGATCAACGCCTTGCCCGCCTCGGGCTCCTTCGAGACGGTTGCGATGCCGGCCGAGTAGACGGTGATCTTCTGAAGCTCGGCGGGTACCGGCCCGACGATCTCGATGCCGGCAACGGGCTTCAATTCGGAGATCTGCTGAAAGCCGATCTCGGCCTCGCCCTTGGCCACGATCTCGCCGACAGGGGTCGCGGGAATCTGGCGGGCCTTGCCCTTCATCTCTTCGTCAATTCCAAGTTTCTTGAACATCTCGGTCGAGATGTAGACGCCGCTGGCGCTGTCGGAATAAGCAACGGTCTTTGCATCGAGCAGCGCACGTTTGAGTGCATCCGCCGAGCTGATGTCCGGCTTCGGCGCGCCGGCCTTCACCGCAACCCCGATCGGCGACTTGACGAGGTTGACCTGGCTGTCGGGAACGACCTTGCCCTTCTTGGCGAGATCGGCGAGTGCAAAGCCGACCATGATCAGCACATCGGTGGGCTCGCCACGCTCGAGCCGCACGGGGATTGCGTCGACAGTGGTGCCCATCGACGGGCCGTAGGCGACCAGCACCTTGTTGCCGGTCTGCTTTTCATATTCCGGCACCAATGCATTGAAGGCCGGAGCCAGTCCGCCGGAGATCATCACCCGTACTTCGGCCGCGCGCGCACTTGCGCTCAGCAGAAGGACCGTTGCAAGGCCGAGCAGCAGTGCGCGGATCGTGGCCGATGACGGTCTCATGGTGACTTCCTCCCGTGGCGCTTCTTGTTGGCGGGCGCGATCCTATCGCGCAAAATAGCGCGAGCCTAGGGGCGCGAGGTCGATGCGAAGAGCGCGAGCCGGGACGGCATTCACGAATTGATGTGGATGAAATCGCGAAGCAGCGGATAGATTTCGTTATTCCATTTCTTGCCGCTGAATACGCCGTAATGCCCGACGCCGGCCTGCATATGGTGCACCCGCCGATAGGCGCGCACGCCCGTGCAGAGTTCTTGCGCGGCGAGCGTCTGTCCGACCGAGCAGATGTCGTCCTTTTCGCCTTCGACCGTCATCAGGCCCATGCGCTTGATCGCGGCCGGGTTCACCGGGCGACCACGGAAGTTCATTTTGCCCTGCGGCAACAAATGCTTCTGAAACACGTCGCGCACGGTCTCGATGTAGAATTCCGCAGGCAGGTCCATGACCGCGAAATATTCGTCGTAGAAGGTCTTGATGACTTCGGCCTTGTCCTTCTCGCCCTTCACGAGATGATTGTGCATATCGAGATGCTGCTTGATGTGGCGCTCCAGATTCATCGATACGAAAGCGGAGAGCTGCACGAAGCCGGGATAAACCTTGCGGAGTGCGCCCTTGCACTGAATGGGCACGTAATTGATCAGGTTGTCCTCGAACCATTTCAGCGGCTTGCTTTTGGCAAACTCGTTGACCCTGGTCGGCGCAATCCGGGTGTCGATGGGACCCGCCATCAAGGTCAACGTCGCGGGCCGGGAAGGGTGGTTGTCCTCGCACATGATCGCGGCGGCCGCCAGCGCCGACACAGAGGGCTGGCAGATCGCGACCAAGTGCGGGCGCGGCCCCAATCGGGAGAGAAAATCGATGACGTGCTCGGTATAGTCGTCGAGCCCGAAGGGGCCCTCGCAGCGGGGAATGTCGCGCGGGTTGTACCAGTCGGTGATGTAGACGTCGTGGTCTTGCAAAAGCGTCTTCACGGTGCCGCGCAGCAGCGTCGCAAAATGTCCTGACATCGGTGCGACCAGGAGCACCCGCGGCTGCTCGGGGCCGTCCTGCTTTTTGAAACGCAAAAGCGAGCCGAACGGCGTCGCGTAGACCACCTCTTCGACGACGTCCAATTCCCGGTTGCCGATCTGCACCCGGTCGATGCCGTAGGGCGGGCGGGCATAGGTCAGGGACGAGCGCGAGATCAATTCGAGCGCTGCGGAAAGCCGCGCGACAAGCCTGTCGGACATGCCCTGCGGAACCAGATTGAGATATTTCACTGCCGAAGCCGCCCCCGACCGCCATGGTTCCGTCAGGTCCATGTGGTTCTGATAGGCCTGATATAACATCGACATCATACGGTCCGCCCCTGCCCATATTGCCATGCAATATCGAAGCCAAAACGGTGTCAATTAGCCTTGCGAATTGGCACATGGCTTGCTGCGGAAAACACTTGACGCGTAGACTACGGACGCTTTCGGCGGCCGCGGGGACGGCGCCGGAAGGACCTCCGGGACCGTTCAGAGCGCTGTCAAAGGTGCAAGAAGGGACGTTGAGGGACAAGCCGCATGGCGAAGGCGACATTGACGATCAGCAGCAAGAACTACTCCTCGTGGTCGCTGCGAGGCTGGCTATTGACCAGGTTCTCCGGACTCGACTTTGAGGAAATCGTGACCGCGCCCGATGACCCGTCCGCGCGCGCCGAAATCCTCTTGTTGTCGCCGACCATCCTGGTGCCGTGCCTGAGGCATGACGGTGCGACCATCTGGGATACGCTCGCGATCGGCGAATACCTCAATGAGACCATGCCGCATGCGGGCCTGTTGCCCGAGGATCGCATCCAGCGCGCGCATTGCCGGTCGATCTGCGGCGAAATCCATTCCGGCTTCACCACGCTGCGCGCGTCGCTTCCCGTCAATCTGAAGGGGCATTTCCCGGGCTTCAAGATCTGGACGCGCGCGCAGGCCGACATCGACCGGGTTTGCACCATCTGGCGAGATTGCCTGGCCGAATCCGGCGGCCCGTTCCTGTTCGGCGAGCGCACCATGGCGGACGCGATGTACGCGCCGGTCGTGACGCGCTTCATGACCTATGACGTGAAGCTCGAGCCGCGCCTGAAGACCTATGCGGACCTGATCATGAACATGCCCGAGATGATCGAGTGGGTCGAAGCGGCCAAGGCGGAGCCGGCGGAGATCGAAGAACTCGAGGTCGAATATTAGGCAGCCCGCGCGAACCTTGCCTATTTGCAGGGCCCAAGCGTCAAGCAGGTCTTGCCCAACTTCGTGTCAGATATGACGGTCGGACGGCTGTGCGCCACGGCAACAAGATGCCGCAGCAGCAAACCTCCCTCCGGCATTCCAGCTTCCCGCTGACGGACTTACGGGGCAGCGCCGGTTTTGCCGCACCGCAGCGCGGCTGGCGCGATTTTCGCATAGCACAATCAGCGCGAACGCAACGATGCGACGCTGCCGAAAATTTGGACGGCGTGACGGTTGCGATCGCACCCTTGAAAAGGTGGAGGCCGTCATGAACCAACACGCAGCCGTCAAAACATTCTCCCACGTCAAACCCGGCGATACCGAGTACAGGGGAGGGGGTCTGCGCGATTTCTTCCTCTACCGTGATCTCGGCATTGCGGCCGCGACCGGCGGCCAGGTGATCGCACACCTGGTCAAGGCCAATCCGGATTGTCCGCCGGAGGACGGCATAGGCTGGCATCGCCACGATTGCGAATTCCAGATCGTGATCATGATGAAGGGCTGGGCGCGCTTCATGTACGAAGACAAGCCGACCCTGGTGTCGGCCGGCGACGTCGTGCATCAGCGGCCGGGGATCGTGCACTACCTGTTCGACTACTCGCCGGACATGGAATACCTGGAAATCGTCAGCCCGGCGGACTTCAAGACCGTCGACATGCCGCCCGCGACTGACAAGGTGCCTCCTGTCACGCCCTGGAAGTGAGGACGCGATGTCCTCGCCTCGCTCCGCCGCGGGTTAACCCTTGTCGTCGGCCGCCGGTTGCGAGTCTCGACGGCCATGCTGGATGTGGTGCGCCGGATCAAGAGGGCGCCGACATCTAGCCGTGAACAGGTGAGTACGACGCTTGAACGCTGATTCGGACGCGGTTCGTTCGATCGGCGTTCCGAAGCTTAAAGCGCGTCCGCTTTCCGTCGCATTTTGGCACAGCCGCTGCTGATGGGATTCTCTGTCTGCGAACTCGATGGCCAGGATGACGGACTTCTGAACCGCCACACCAGAGCGCGATAGCCTTATGTCGAATCGCCATCGCGCTCTGGTTTATTATTCGAGCATGATCTCCGCGTGTGTCGCGAGAAAAACCGGTCCCGCTTTTCCGGATCATGCTCTCGTGTAGTGTCGTCGCGGCATCCTCCAGCCGACAACTGTCGCTTCCAGCGCACCGCCGGACTCGTAGTTGTGCCATTGACCGTCGACATAGTGGCAAGCAAATGGGAGCAGATAGGTTCCGCTCTGATCCTCGCACAGCACCTGGACCGCCGTGCCAGGTGGCGGTTTCCCGGCACCATCGAATTCAGCCAGTCGTCGTTCGCGCGTAGCCATAGCTCGTTCCCCGCTCTCTCGCGGCGCGGCGCGCCGCCTGCGTTTCCCCTGCCCGCTCTGCCGTGCCGCGTGTATCCTTTTCTTGGAAAATCTTTTCTTGAAAACCACAACGCCGGATTGGGGTATCAATGTGGTATTCACGGCGTGCCGGACCTAAGCAATTTGCTGTGAAGAGCGCGACTTTTGTTTGACGGGCTCCCTCACGTGCGCCGGTACCGTGTTGCTTGAGAACGCTGTGTTTAAGACGAGGTTTTGATGAAGCTGAGGATTTCTTTTGCCGCGATTGCGGCATTGACTGCCCCGATGCTGATGCAAGCGGAACTTCGAGCCCAGGATATTCCCGGCATCGAGATCTGCACGGTCGAAAAGACCATGGAGCGGCGCACATCGTGCCTGCAGAGCAATGTCGAATTCCTGCAGAGGACAGTCACAAAGCTCGCGTCCGATTATCAATTAAAGCTGGATGCCGCCAACCGCCAGATCGAAGCGTTGAAAGCTGCCGCCGTCGCGCTGCAGAAAACGGTGGCCGATCTCCAGACGTCGCAGAAGCAGATGACCGACGACTTGAAGAAGAAAGCCGATGCTTCGCCGGCAAAGGACGCCGCGCCGACGAAACAAGGCAAGTAGCCACCGGATTTCGTTACGACGCGCGGAATTGCTCCAGCACGGCCTTGTCCGGCTCGTAGCCGAGCCCGGGCCCGGATGGCACGTCGACCAAGCCATTGGCATCGACGGCGATGCGGCCACCCCAGAGGCACGCGGCCCGCTTCATGTAAAAGACTTCGATGAGCCCTTCGTCCCTTGTCGACAGCAGTTGCAACGTCGCAAGAAAGCCCGGACCGAAATAGGGCGAATGCGGAATGATCCTGACGCCGAGCTCGTCGGCGATCGCTGCAACCTTCAGGAATTCGGTGATGCCGCCGACCTTGATGACCGAAGGCTGCGCGTGGCTCACCGCACCCGCCGTCATCATCTGGCGGAATTGATACGCCGTGCAGGCATTCTCGCCGGCCGCAATATCGAGCCCGCCCTTTGCGCGCACCTCGGCCAGCGTGACGAAATCTTCGGGCGGCCAGACCGGCTCTTCCAGGAACATCGGGTCTGCGGCGCGGCAGGCCTGCGCGAAGGCGATCGCGGCGGTGCCGTCGAGCGGGCAGTTCATGTCGACCATCAGCGGCACGCCGTCTCCGATCGCCTTGCGCGCCGCAAATACCGCGGGAAGCGTGATCTCGTGCAGCTTGATGGCGCCGTAGCCGGCTCGTCGCGCCGCCTCGCATTCGCCCGCGATGCTCTGCTCGTTCCCGATCCGCAGCAGGCTCGCATAGGCGGGAATTTTGAGGCGCCTGGCGCCGCCGATCAATTGATGCAGCGGCACGCCCTTCACCCTGGCCGCGATATCCCACAGCGCGATGTCGAGCCCCGAAATGGCAAACATCGTGATGCCGTAGCGGCCGAACAGATGCAGGTTGCGCTGGATCTCTTCCATGAAGGCGGGGATTTTGTCCGCTTCCGGAACTTCGCGACCACGCACCTGTGGCGCGATCATCTCGTCGATGGCGGTGCAGGTGGTTCGCGGACAGACATAGCTGAAGGC
>Ga0310912_10001251_pt1 | contig 13733 bp, 10 predicted proteins | sample GREbulkMGOX080_FD_203443 | JGI IMG/M metagenome (GOLD analysis project Ga0310912, IMG submission 203443) | Lab enrichment of tropical soil microbial communities from Luquillo Experimental Forest, Puerto Rico - GRE.bulkMG.OX080 | ecosystem: Environmental > Terrestrial > Soil > Tropical forest >...
CCAGCGTCAGCTGCTTCATTGCCCCAACCTACACGCGACAACCCACCCCGCGGCTCATTATATCACGATCACTGGGAGATGGCTTTTGCAGAGGTTCCCTTGGATGGACCACTGGGGGCGCCGTACGTCAGCGGCTCGTTTTCATGGCACGGCGGCATCATCCAAACCGGACCGCGCCCTTCAGCCGCACTTGCGCCAGGCAGCCGAGACGTCCCGACGCCTAAGCGCTCACTCCGCTCGGCAGCCGCCCGCCACGGCCGTGAGGCAGCGTGTGAAGTTTCAGCTTGACCGGATTGCCGAGCCAGATCGCGTAACTGCTATGATCCTCCACCGCGTCCTCGGTCAGCGGGTGGACCAGCACGTCGAGCCCGTCCCGGTTCAGCATCAGATAAGGCACGACATGCTCGAACTGGTCGGGGTTGAAAATGACCAGAACATTGGCGATCGGGTGCGGTCCGACCGGCGTATCGCGGAAGCCGTCGACCTCGACCTGGAACTTCTCGCCGACCACGGCGCACACGCGCTCGGCGACGGCGCGCGTCTTTCTCGGATCGTAATAGATGTGGGCGTGATAGCCCAAATTCGCGACGGATTGCTGGGTCTTCTCGATCATTGGGAGACGCTCCCCGGAAGCTGGCAAATGCGTGCGGAATTTTTGCACAGCAATGCCCGCAAGTCGATTCAGCCGGAGAGGCCGCCAGCTATGCGGTGAGCCTCGCCTGCTGGCGCAGCATGTCGGCCGCCTTTTCGCCGATCATGATCGTCGCAGCGTTGGTGTTGCCAGAAACGACGGTCGGCATGATCGAGGCGTCGGCGATGCGCAGGCCCTCGATCCCGTGAACCCGCAGCTCGACATCGACAACCGACAGCGGGTCGCTGCCCATCTTGCAGGTGCTGGTCGGATGGTAGACCGTGCCGCCGCGGCGCCGGGCGTAGTCCAGTAATTGCGCGTCGGTCTCGACCGCCGAGCCGGGCTGGAACTCCGACTCGACGAACTGTTGCATATGCGGATTCGCCAATATCCGGCGGATGAGCTTCAGGCCGGCGACGATAGTGAGCTGGTCGATCTCCGTCGCCAGATAATTCGGATGCACGGCGGGGGCGTCGAACGGGTCTGGGCTCTTCAGTTTGATCTCGCCTCGGCTCTCGGGCCGCAGCTGATAGGCGATCGAGGTGAAGCCGGAAAACTGATGCAGCCCGTCCTGTGGCCGCTCGGCGCTGAACGGCGAGATCGAGATTTTGACGTCCGGCGAGGCGAGCCCGGGACGGGTACGCGCGAACAAGGCCGCGGGCGAGCTGATCATCGACAGGGGGCCGCGGTGGAACATGTAGTATTCCAGACCGGCCTTCAGCTTGCGCACATTGCTCAGCATCACGTCGTTGACCGTGATCGGCAATTTGCATCTGAGCTTGATCGGCGCCGAGTAGTGGTCCTGCAGGCTCTGCCCGACGCCCGGCAGATGATGCACAGGCGGGATTCCGAATTCCGCCAGATGCTGCTGCGGGCCGATGCCGGACAGCATCAGCAATTGCGGCGAGTTGACTGCGCCGCCGCACAGGATCACTTCGCTCGCTGCCAGTGCGGTGCGCTCCTCGCCGTTGTTGCGAAAGACGACACCGGTCGCTCGCCGCCCGTCAAATGTGATTTTTTCGGTGAGGGCATTGGTGACGATGCTCAGATTGGGGCGACCCATAGCCGGTCGCAGATACCCGACCGCGGTCGAGCAGCGCCGGCCGTTGCGCGTCGTCGTCTGGTGATAGCCGACGCCGTCCTGTTGGGCGCCGTTGAAATCGTCGTTGCGCGGAAACCCCGCCTCCGTTGCACTGGCGATGAACGCTTCGCAGATCGGATGCTGCGCCACATCCGACACGCAGAGGGGGCCGCCCGTGCCGTGGAAACTGTCGGCGCCGCGCATCTGGTGCTCCGAACGCCGGAAATAGGTCAGCACGTCGTCGAACGACCAGCCGGTATTGCCGAGCTGGCGCCAATGGTCGAAATCCTCGGCCTGGCCACGGATATACACCATGCCGTTGATCGACGAGGAGCCGCCCAGCACCTTGCCGCGCGGCCAGAAGACGCGGCGGTCGGCGGCGCCCGGGTCGGGTTCAGTCTCGTAGCACCAATTGACCGAGGAATCGGCGAAGGTCTTGCCGAAACCGAGCGGGATATGGATCCAGCGGTTGGTGTCCTCGCCGCCGGCCTCAAGCAAGACCACTCGCGTCGAGGGGTCTTCGCTGAGGCGGGCCGCGACGGCGCACCCGGCCGACCCCGCGCCCACGACGATGAAATCGGCCTCGATCATCTCCTGCCGCACGTTCATCTCACCGCTCCCTGCCACCATGACCAAACTTTAAACCGAACTCGGTAATCGCACCACAGAGACACCGAGGACACGGAGAAATTATGTTAAGTTGTTCAGAAATTCAGGTCCTTGACTTAATCTAATAAAAACAGTTGTATAGACCGTTAATGGCTGCCACCTTCAGCTGTCCAGGTAGTCGCAAGTGAGACTTTGTCTCTAATTTTTCCCTAGTTGCGCTCGAAAACATCCGGTCGCGGAAAATCCCAGGGTTCGCTCCACATGGATCAAAAAATCCCGACTACTCGCAGGAAGAAGGCGATCATTGATGCGGCGATCCGCGGCTGTGCCGCCGGCGAAGAGCGGCGCACCCGGGCTATCGTGATCTACCCGATGAACGCCCTCGCCAATAGCCAAAGGGAGGAACTCATCAAGTTCCTCGACCAATCCGGTTTGCCGGAAAACCTGCGGCGGACCTTCGCGAGACATCGGCGAGATCCTCGATCGACTTCCGGCAGGGTGTGAATTGCACATTGACGATGTGCAGCTCGGCCGGCTGTTCGGGTTCGCCGTGGGCGTCTCAAACTTGGACGTTCTCCGACAGTTGAAAGTATCCACCACGCGAAGGAGTTTGCCGAAGAGCATCGCTGCGTTTTTGTTTTGCCGCGAAAAATACCGCCGAAGGGCATCGGCTGACCTTGTCGTACAGGGCGTAGAAGCGATACCCGGCTTCTGCCTTCGCTTTCGCGTGTAACGCCATCTGCAGTTTCTGAACCCTTTTCGGAGTTGTTAGGTTGCCCAATCTCCCGGTCCCTCACCACGTCTTGCGTCGGTCTTAAACTGAGGCCCCTTCCCTCCCCCGGCATTACCCGGCTTCAACGGTACTACTGGCCTCTCCGCCACCCCAGCGCGCCCGGCCCTGTCCCTCACGGGCATCCGGTTGACCATCCCTGATCACGCCTCGGGGTTTCCCGTGTTGCGTGCGCTTCCCTTGTGTACATGCTGCCGCCACTACCCCGGTGCAGCAGATGGGCGTACTCCTCGCTCAAACTGCGCCCATCCATATCAGCCTTCCCCGATTCCACTGTCGGGTCGGCCTGCACATCGTCCTTTTCGAGGTTTGCTTGGCGTTCACTCGCGTTGCGGCCTGCACACTCGCGCAATCACCAAATTCGTGACCGCTATCCGGGGGCTTCAGACATTTCGTCACCTCCATGCCTGCCCCGGTTGCTTCCGGCTGGAGCGAAGCGCCGGGTGGGCCTTACACCCACTGGGAAAAGCGCCGCCTTGTCACAGCGTCTTAGTCGGCCTCAACCGCCAGTTTTTATGACTGTAATATCAACGTCTTATGTATAAGCGCAAGCGGTGTCCCCGTTGTATCCCGGAGGGACAACCCTAGCCAATTCGCGCCCTCGGGGTTTGAGACCGCCGGGTAGATTGATCGTCCGGGCGGTCGCATCTGCGCTTTCCGCAAAGTTGGCGGGAGGGCTAGGATGCCGAATGCTCACAATCGGCAAGAGAACGGCGCTGGCGGTGCGCCGGCGGACCATTTCGCCCATTCCCGCCGCCGCATCGAGGATGATGAGGTGACGCTCGATACCATCGCGGGTCGCTCCAGCGAACATGGCAACGCTCGTTCCGAGCAGGAGCGCGCGTCGCATTGGGCTACTGGTTGGGGACGGCAACAGCGGCGCGCTGACCGATGCCGATTTTCAAGGATGCCGCTGGATTGAGGACGAGCCGAAACCCCTTCGGCGCGGCATGTTCTGTGGCCGTCCCGTGCTGGCCGGAGAGAGCTGGTGCGCTAGGCACCGCCTCGTCGTGTTTGGGGAAGAGCGCAGGCGGTGAAGGGAGTGCGGTATTTGCACCGTCGTCCGTGACCTCATCGCCCACGGGACGGTCGTGGCCCTGCTGATCTGCACCATCGCACTCGACCATCTGCTGCGACGACTTTTGACAGGAGCCCCTGATGCCTGACCGTAGCGATGGCTTCGTCGATGTTACCGCTCTCTAGTGTCGTGAGTCAGAGATTCGCTTAGGGTCGAGAGCCGTTTCTGGGAGACGGTCCCAGGCGTTTGATCTCGACCACTAGCCTGCCATACGCGCAGTCCGCTGCCGCGGCCCGTTGAACAGGTTGCCTCTCCCCTCTTTCTGCCACCGCAAATCTTCTCATAATAACGGCCGGCCTCCTTGGCGTCGACATGGCCAGCCTAGGCGCCGGAACGAGAGTGGTCGGGACTGGTTGCACACCCCACCCAAACGCTGTGCCACCCTTTCGCTGATGGCCACCCCCGGCCGAGCCGCAACACCGCAACAGCGTTGATATTGCTAGGCCTTTCCGGACCCGACATTGCGCCGTAGCCCGCCGCAATTGTTTGCAGCTCGCGGAGACTGACGCGCAGAATTATGGCTTAAATTCTGAACTTTCCACCCGCCCAGGTGGCTGGCGAAGCGTTCGCGACTGATGAGGATCGTGGGCAGATAACACTTTTCTATTTCCTGTAAGATCGGCCTCGCCGCCTACTCGCGGAAAAAGCCCTGACCAGCGCCTTTTTCCACAGATGGTCGGGTGATACCAACCGTCAGATTTTACACGGGACGTCCGCGGCGGCGACAAGTACGCGGGTATCGGTGAGCGTAGCAGAGGCGACGAGGCGGTAGGTGCCGCCGACGGCAGATGGCGGGAAGCCGCCGATCGTGGCAACTGAAAACTGACCGCCCCAGGCCTGCAGCGTGAAGTTGATCGGCGATCGCACGTAGATCGATCTTGCCGCTAACGCGGTGATCACGCGGGCCTGTGGGTTCGCGTCGTTGGCGGCTGTATTGCCAGGATCAAATGACGCCGTCCAGGTCGTCAAGGCAATGCTGCCGGCGCCGGCATCCACGGTGAAGTCGAGACAAAAGTTGCCGAACTCGCCAGGCGCCAGTGCGGGGAACGGCGCGATCGCGGCGACGGGCGCGGGCCCTAGTGTCGTGACGGTTTTCAGCGTAGCGGCCGAAAGATTGGTGCCCATGTCATCCCCTTAAGTATCGGTGTTCGGCGCGCAAGCCCGCCGCGGGGCCGGGCTCCCCGTAGCTCGGCAATGGCCAGCCCACTTTACCCTGGATGCTCGGCCATCCAGGCGTGGCGATGCGCGTCGTAAAGCCGGTCGACCGCGCCAAAGAACGTGTCCACTATGCGACTTTGCGCTGTGGGCGCCATATCAAAATGTCACTCCTCAGCAACTACAGATGACACTGCGGGGTAGATTTCCGGGGCTGTAGGGGGTTACCGCCAGATCGAATCAGGCGAAGGGGCCGAACTCGATGTCGACCGGCGTCGGCGTATAGACGAGTGTGCTAAATCTGAGCCTGCCCGCCGGCTGAATGCGGAAGACTGCGATATTGTCGGTGTTCTGGTTGGCGGCATAGAGGAATGTTCCCGACGGATCGATGTTCATCCCGCGAGGCCATTGCCCGCGGGTCGACTCCCAACCGATCACTTCGAGTTCGCCGGTATCCGGCTCGATTTTGAAGATTGCGACGCTATTGTGACCGCGGTTTGTGGTGTAAAGGAAGCGTCCGCTCGGGTGGATGCGAATCTCAGCTGCAGTGTTCGAGCCGGTGAAGTCGGGAGGCAATGCCGAAATCGTCTGTTGCCAGATGAATGCGGCTCGCACGGGATCATAGGTGAAGACGGTGACCGCGGAGACCAACTCGGACAGGACGTAAGCGTGTTGGCGATCAGGATGAAAGGCCATGTGTCGTGGCCCGGAACCGGAGGCGATCGCTGCGTAAGGTACTGTGTTCGGGTTGAGCACGCCGGTACTCGGATCCAGGTTCCAGACGTTGACCTTGTCGGCGCCGAGATCGACGCCAAACACGTGATTGCCATCGAAATCGGTAAGGATCTGGTGCGCGTGCGGTGCTTCCTGTCGGGCGGGATTAGGTCCGGTCCCGTTGCCGACGTCTTGGAAGTTGTCGGTCATGTCGCCGATGGAACCGTCGCTGTTGATCCGAAAAACCTGAAAATTGCCGCTGGTGTAGCTGGCGGCGAATAGGTACTGCCCCGACGGCTGCACGCTGAGATGCGTAGTGTCTTGCCCGTTTGTCGGCTGCATGTTGACAAAGCTCAGCGTACCGTTCGCTTGGTTTATGGAAAACGCGCTCACCCCGCCGTCAGTCATCTCATTGACGGAATAGAGGTGCTGCAGACTCGGATCGAGTGCGAGATATGATGGGTTCGGAATTTGCTCGACTTGAAGCGGGGTCAATCCACCATCGCTCGGGTTCATCCTGAACACGTAGATACCCAGCGCCTGGCTTGGATGCGTACCGCCCGGCGCTGTTCCTGGGAACGTGTAGGTGCCGACATAAACGAACCGCGCTTTCAACGCGGGCGACTTGCGGAGCGAAGCCAATGAGTCCGCCGTGGCCGAACCCGGCGCCACGGCCGCAATTGCGGCCGCCCCACCAACCAACGGAAACAGGTGACGACGAGATAGGACACTGGTTTTCATTCGGGGCCTCCTCCCTAGGCGTGGCCAACCGCCGTGGCAGGTTTCTTTCGTTGATATGCGACCATACCGCGATAAGCGAGGATTAACCAGTTATGATCGTAGACGGCGACCGCGGGCGATATTGTGATTGAACGCAGCCGATGACGAAGAAGAAAGGCTCGGAGTGACCCCCGAACAGCTTCAAGCACTTGTTGCCCAGCTGACCGCTCGCGCTAACAACGAACATGACGCCGCGGAGGTGCCCGGCTCGCCGTCGGCGCGACGGTTCGAGACGATGCGGCAGATCAGCGCTCAGATGGAACGCGAAGGCCACTTTGAATTCCGCCGGCGCAGCGACGGCAGCGTGTCCATCCATATGACCAACGACGGCGCGCCCCGGCGGCTAATGGCATTGATGGAGGCGGCCGGTTTGCTCCGGGATGATGCCTGAGTGGCTACCTTCTCTGCCACCGTCTTGCGCTCGCCTGGCCGCGGCCCGCCCGCGGCCTCCGCAGGCAGTCCGCCCCGTGATGCCAGACAACCGGCATACCCCTTGGTGCGTGGCGCGCACCGATCGGATGGTGTGCTCGCCCGGCCTATGCGCGCGCCCATCGTGTTTGGGAATGACAGGCCAGCACGCTCGCTAAGTACGGCATCCCGATCCTGCGCATGGTTGGAGTTCGCAGATGACCACCGGGTTCCGGTCGGGCTCAGGGATAACGCGAGCCCGTTGCCATTGCTGGCTTGCCGGCACGATTGCATATTTCCTCCTTGGGATGGCACATCCGCGCATCCAACCGATCAGGCCAACCTGGAGGAAAGAGCCATTCGACGCCCCCGACTGGCTGTTCGACCTCAAATACGATGGGTTCCGGGGGGCCTCTGCTATGTCGAGCAGGATCACGGCCGCTTCATCTCTCGAAATGGCAATGTCTTGAGCCGCTGTGACGCGCTCGGCGATCAGGTGGCGGCCGCCTCGACGTCGACGAGGCGGTAATCGACGGCGAGCTGAGCCGGCTATAACCTGGGCTATCCCGCTTTTCACATCGGCGTCCACATGCAGCAGAACCTGTCGAATGATCGCCGCGACGGCGGTAGCAAGATCACTCATCGGGTCGAACCACCCACTTCGTAGAACCGCGACGGCGAAATCGAACGGACTCCGGTGATGCTCGGCAGCAAGGCGGCGGCCCAGTCCGGCTCATCGTGTGGTGCAAGGATTGCGGACATGTCAGGTCGAGGCTCGCTTTCGTCACTTCTCGACTTTGCCTGGCGGACAGCTTTCCGGCTTGGTTTTCCGCTTGCTCGCATCTGGTGGCGACTGACGCGCCCGAGGCATCAGGGTGTCGTCGTGGCGGTCTATGTCGGCCCTGACCTCTTGCTAGTGCGCTCCTCGTATCGGACTGGTTGGCACTTGCCCGGTGGCGGTGTGCGGCGCGGCGAGACGCCAGAAGAGGCGGCACGGCGGGAGCTGGCGGAGGAGATTGGCGTCACCGCGTCGGCGCTGCTCCCTGCGGGCTCTACATGCGGCATTTGGGACGGACGGCGCGACCGGATATTTTTCTTTGAGCTGCGCTTGGTCGAATTGCCAAAGCTGCAGCTTGATAACCGAGAGGTCATAGAGGCCCGGCTGACCTCACCTATCGAGTTGCAGAACATGGTCCTGACGGACCTGGTCGCCATCTATCTCGCACGCCGGCAATAGCTCGGCTGCCACCCAGACCCGACTTGACTCCGCGGCTCTGCAGCGCTCCGGCTGGCGGGGCGATGCGGCGCGGAGACGACCGTACCGGATTCGGCGGCGAGGCTTGTGCGCGGCCAGTGCGGGAGCCGCCGGGTCAGCATGGTGGTGAACGGGGCGACGCGGCAACACCGACCCGCCCATATTTGGCAAGCCGCAGGCAGCGCGCGGCGCGGGCACCCACCATCAGTAGCCGCTCCAGGTCATTCCAAGTGATCGCCGCCGGTTAAGGCTAGAAGAGCAAGCGGTCGGTCGCTGGGTCACGTCCGTCAAGCGAGTGTAGATTCGAGTTGTAGCTGAGGGGCCATCAAAGGCGGCAGCCCTGGTGGAAATCATGTCTGCCAACGAATGTTCGCCTGACGATCCGTGCGAAGGGCTGCCTATCGAATAAGACGGCGCTCGCGATGGTCTTCAAGCTGATCGACAGCGCCCAGAAAAGTTGGCGACGAATTGACGGCCACAACCAGTTGCCAAAACTAATCCAGGGTGTGAAGTTCACCGACGGCATCGAGGTCATCGGCAATTGTGCCGCCCCTCAAGCCCAAGCCGCCGCGTGTTCCTTCAGGCCGTCACCAAAATTCGGCGATAGCTCATCCACGGTGCAGAGTCCACGCTGTTTCAATGGCTTGCCGTACCACAGTGGGTTCCCACAGGTAAGACGTTAACGCAGTCCTTATCGCGATCGAGAACCGCGTTCGCCTCTCAGAGCGTATTGGTCAGGTTATGAATTAGCGCCGAGCTGGCGTCGAACGCGGCCTCAGCGTCCTTGCTGGTCTCGGCCATCCAGATCTCTTGTAATGACCGCTTGGCCTTCGGCTGCTGGCTCTTCGGCAGTTTGTTGAGGACATTGGCGGTCTTGTGCACCCAGCAGCGTTGCTCTCGTGTGGTCGGCCACAACTCGGCGAGCGCCTTCCAGAAGCCAAGCGCGCCGTCGCCGACGGCGCGTTTGGGCGCGACCGCCAAGCCTCGGTTCTGTAAATCGAGCAGCAGCTCGCGCCTATCCTGCGCGCCTTCGCGCGCACCGTCGGTAAAGCCGAGCAGCTCCTTTTTGCCCTCCGGCGTCGCGCCGATGATGACCAGGATACATTGCTTGGCGTCTTCAAAACGGGCCTGCAGGTAAATGCCGTCGGCCCACACGTAGACATAGCGCTTGGCCGACAGATCGCGCTTGCTCCAATGCTCGTGCTCGTCGAGCCAGACCTCCTTCAGCCGCGCGATCGTCGAAGCCGATAGGCCCGGCGCATCCCTGCCAAGCAGGGCGGCAAGCGTCTCCTCGAAATCGCCGGTCGAGATGCCCTTCAGGTAAAGGATTGGGATCAGCACCTCCAGGCTGCGGGAGCGCCGCGCGTAGGGCGGCAGGATTGCCGGCGTGAAGCGGATGCCATCCGGTATATGGCAACGAGCGTGCGCCCGCTGCCGGTGAGCGCGATCTCCAGGCCACCGTCTAGCGGCTCGATCACCGCCTCCCGAACGGCGGGAAATCGGCGTGAAGCTCCTACCGCTGACAACAGGGTAGCGGCCAGAACGGCAAATCAGATTGCTTCGCTCAAACCCTTTGCGACTCGGAATGCAACCTTCTTTGACGCTTTACTGGCTTTGATCTGGATCTCCTCGCCCGTGGCCGGATTACGCCCCTTGCGCGCCGGGCGTGCCGGTCGAATTCGTACTTGCAGGACGCCAAGGTTGGGAATGCGGATTTTGCTGCCCTTCTTCAGCACACGACCGATGTCGGCCACGAAGCCGGTGAACATCTCGATCGCCTGCTTCTTGGCTACGCCGTGATTATAGCCCGCCCATTCAGCCAGATGTTTCAACGTGACGATCGGCGGCAATGGCCCGGTCATCGAAGCGGGCTTAGGATCAGACGTCGCAGTCCTTTTCTTGTTGGCCGCCTTCGTGATGACCAGCTTCCGCACCGCGGGTGCAGCCTTCGGCTTACCGGCCGTCTTTGCGGCTGGCTTGCTGCGTGCCGCAGGTGCTGTCTTTCTCACTGTATTGACCTGAGGTGTAGCCATCGAGGGCTCTCCAAGTTTGCCTTTCCGGAGCAGAAAATACCGACGCGTTGCAAGAACCTGCAACTTTGCGTGGAAACGCAGCGGAAACGACCGGTGGGGATGTGCGTGCTGCCCTGCTGATCTCTCCGCCGGAGCGAATCACTGGCAAAGTGTTCCAGCTTGGGCCGAGGCGACGAACGGTCACCAGGGGTGGAGACGAAGGCGAGCCAGTTGCAGAATGGCGAACTTCTGACCGTTACGGCAACCGACCCGAAGGGAAATCCAGCATATCAGCGGCTCGGCTTTATCGGCTTGTTGGCGAGCAGCGCGCATCATCAGATGCACCACCTGATGATGGTCAAGGGAGAGTTCGATTATGAACACTTGGCCCCTCGGCAGTAAACGGCCTTGTGTTCCGAGATGTGCGGTGGGCCGGACAGGCGGCCAGCACGGCAGCGCACGATACCATCTTGTCAACTTTCGACGGGCATTTCGCTGCCTAGATCGCGAAAAATCCGACTAAGTCGGGAAAAGTTTCCGACCAGATCGGGAAAGCGCTTCGCAGTATTTCGGGCTCAATATAGGCTCGGCCGAAGAAGCGACGTCATCGGAGGGAAATGCTGAGCGCCAAACGCATGTTGACTGCGAAAGCTGTCGCACTGGTCCGGCTGCTCACGGCTGCGGCGGCGGCGCAGGAGGCGCCGCCGGTCACGACAGTGGAGATCGTCGCCCTCAGCCTGCCCGGTATGGGGATCGACCGCGACAAGGTGCCGTCCAATGTGCAAAGCCTGCAGACGCCATAGATCACGACGCAGGGGCCGACGTCCTTCACCACGCCGGCGCGCTTTGTCGGCTATTCAGAAGTTGAAAGCTGCTGCAAGCATAGCCTGATCATTTGGACCACGGCTTGAGGTCCAGCGGTGCCGACCGCCTTTGCGATGCCTTGCTCTGTAACGGCTAGAATGTAGTCGATATCATCTTGAACGATCGAGCCGCGTCGGCGCAAAACATCTAATAGTAGCGCCTGCGAACCAGCCAGAGCTGCAATCATCGCATGCAATTCGTCTGTTTGGGCAGCCACGGGCGTTTCCCTCATTCCTACGGGCCAGCGTGATCGAGGGCGAGACTTAACACTAGGTCTGAGAGCGTTTATGCTCAATACCCGCTTGTTGTACGTAGGAAAAAAGGCCGATTTTCCTGTGCCACGAGCCATTGAGTGGAGCAGAACCGGATTGGGTGGGGCTGCGAGCCTCCTCCTCAGCTCTTGCGTGTCCATCTCATGAGCTCGAACAGCTATTGGCCCGGGGACGGCGCTTGAACCAAGCGAGGAACTGCGCCGTTGGATCGACCTGGTCGTCGTGCTTGCAGTTCGGGAAACGATCATTTCGTGCAGATCCCCGCCGAGCCATGGCGCGGTCTCGTGAATGTGGACGAAGCCGTTGTTGACCATCACCGTCTGCCCGTTCGCATGATCTTGTCCCACATGGGCTGGCAGCGCGTGACACCGTGGCAGCCATCGGCGGCAGCTTCTGGACAGCTGAGTGCTCGAGGTCCTTGTCGTCGATCGCCACTTTGGTCGGCGCAGAATGAGGAGAATTCGGAAGCTTACCGGCTGCGGCGTCGGCTACCGCGGGGCGACGATAGCCGAGCTCCAGCCGCTCGATGTCAAGATCGCCAACCGAGTGCTGTTCGCAAAGTGTCAGGCACCGAGATCAAGATCGACCGCAGGATTTCGTCGTCGCGAAGGAGAGCGACATCATGGGCGTAGTTGAATAGACTGCGTCGGCAGGCTTGCGTGAGGGGAGGAGACCATGGCGGCAAAGGAAATCCGGTTTCATAGCGATGCGCGCGAGCGGATGTTGCGCGGCATCGACATTTTGGCAAACGCGGTGAGGGTCACGCTGGGCCCGAAGGGCCGCAACGTCGTTCTCGACAAATCCTACGGCGCGCCGCGCATCAGCAAGGACGGCGTCACCGTCGCCAAGGAAATTGAGCTCGCCGACAAATTCGAAAACATGGGCGCGCAAATGGTGCGCGAGGTCGCATCGAAGACGAGCGACGCCGCTGGCGATGGTACGACGACAGCGACCGTTCTCGCCCAGACGATCGTGCGTGAAGGCGCCCGAGCAGCGGCTGCGGGCATGAACCCGATGGACCTGAAGCGCGGCATCGACCGGGCGGTGGAAGTGGTGGTCAAGGAGATCGAAAAGCGCTCCAAAAAGGTGTCGACCAACGACGAGATCGCCCAGGTCGGCACCGTCTCGGCCAATGATGACCGCGAGATCGGCCGGATGATCGCCGAAGCGATGCAGAAGGTTGGCAACGAGGGCGTCATCACCGTCGAAGAGGCAAAATCGCTCGAAACTGAGCTCGACGTGGTCGAGGGCATGCAATTCGACCGCGGCTATGTCAGCCCCTATTTCGTAACCAACGCCGAAAAGATGGTCGCCGAGCTCGAGGAACCGTACATCCTGCTCCACGAGAAGAAGCTGTCGAGCCTTCAACCGCTGCTGCCGCTGCTCGAGGCGGTGGTCCAGTCGGGCAAACCGCTGCTGATCGTCGCCGAGGATGTCGAAGGCGAGGCCTTGGCCACCTTGGTCGTCAACAAACTGCGCGGCGGACTTAAAGTGACCGCGGTCAAGGCGCCGGGCTTTGGCGACCGCCGCAAGGCGATGCTCGAAGACATGGCCATCCTGGCTGGCGGTCAGGTGATCAGCGAGGATCTCGGCATCAAGCTTGAGAACGTCACGCTCGACATGCTGGGTAAGGCTAAGCGGATCCGGGTCGAGAAAGAAAACACGACGATCATCGACGGTGCCGGTCAGAAAGATGATATCCAGGGGCGTTGCACGCAGATCCGCCAGCAGATCGAGGAGACCACCTCGGATTATGATCGCGAGAAGCTGCAAGAGCGGCTGGCAAAGCTTGCCGGCGGCGTCGCGGTGATCCGCGTCGGCGGCGCCACCGAGGTCGAGGTGAAGGAGAGGAAGGACCGGGTCGATGACGCTACGCACGCGACCCGGGCCGCGGTCGAGGAAGGCATCGTCCCGGGCGGGGGTGTCGCCCTCCTCTACGCTGCAAAGGCTCTTGAGGGGCTGACGCCCGAGAACAGCGATCAGAAAGTCGGCATCGATATCGTCCGGCGCGCATTGCAGTCACCGGTTCGGCAAGTCGTCGAAAATGCCGGAGCCGATGGATCGATCGTGGTCGGCAAGTTGCT
>Ga0310912_10001253_pt1 | contig 13726 bp, 8 predicted proteins | sample GREbulkMGOX080_FD_203443 | JGI IMG/M metagenome (GOLD analysis project Ga0310912, IMG submission 203443) | Lab enrichment of tropical soil microbial communities from Luquillo Experimental Forest, Puerto Rico - GRE.bulkMG.OX080 | ecosystem: Environmental > Terrestrial > Soil > Tropical forest >...
CGCGTTGCCGCTTGCCGACGCCGTGCTGCTCGGCATGGCCAAATTCAACCGCATCCTCGATATCGATTACGGCAACCGTTGCGTTGTCGCTCAACCCGGAGTCACCAACCTGGCGATCACCCAGGCCGTAGAACGGGCCGGCTTTTATTACGCGCCCGACCCGTCGAGCCAGATTGCCTGCACGATCGGCGGCAATGTCGCCGAAAATTCCGGTGGGGTGCACTGTCTCAAATACGGGCTTACCACGAACAACATCCTCGGCATCGAGATGGTGTTGATGGACGGTGAGGTGATCCGGCTCGGCGGAAAGCACCTCGACGCCGGGGGCTACGATCTGCTCGGTATAATGACCGGGTCCGAAGGGCTTCTCGGGGTCGTCACCGAGGTTACCGTGCGGATCCTGCCAAAGCCTACAACGGCGCGAGCGCTGCTGATTGGCTTTGCCACAACCGAGGATGCCGGGGAATGCGTTGCCGCAGTGATCGCCGCCGGCATCATCCCCGGCGGCATGGAGATGATGGATCGACCGGCGATCCATGCTGCCGAGGCCTTCGTCAACGCCGGATACCCGCTCGACGTCGAGGCGTTGCTGATTATCGAGCTCGACGGTCCGCCGGCCGAGGTCGACCATTTGACCGACCGGATCGGCGCGATCGCCCGCGAGCATCGGGCCAGCGAAATCCGGCCCAGTCGCGACGAGACCGAGCGGCTCGCCTTCTGGTCCGGCCGCAAAGCGGCCTTCCCGGCCGTCGGGCGCATCTCGCCTGATTATTATTGTATGGACGGCACGATCCCGCGCGGGCGATTGGCCGAGGTTTTGACCCGAATACGCGGGCTCTCGCAGCGGCACGGGCTCGCGGTCGCAAACGTTTTTCATGCCGGCGACGGCAATCTTCACCCGCTCGTTCTTTACGACGCCAACAAGCCCGGCGAGATCGAGCGTGCAGAGGCGCTCGGCGCTGACATCCTTAGACTCTGCGTCGAGATCGGTGGTGTTCTAACCGGCGAACACGGGGTCGGAGTCGAGAAGCGCGACCTGATGGGGACGATGTTCGACGAGAGCGACTTGGCGCATCAGCAACGGCTGAAATGTGCGTTCGACCCGGACGGCCTGCTGAACCCGGGTAAAGTGTTTCCACAATTGCACCGCTGCGCCGAGCTCGGCCGCCTTCACGTCCGCGCCGGCCGGCTGCCCTTCCCCGATCTGCCACGGTTTTGACGAGGGCTATCGGGCGCATCCGTAGGCGGCTGGCCAAAGGGAGTTGAGCGGGTGCGGACCGACTTCACAGTGGAGCAACTCGCCGATCCGGATATTGCAGCGTCCGAGAAAGTGCTGCGAACCTGCACTCATTGCGGGTTTTGCACCGCAACCTGTCCGACCTATGTCCTGCTCGGCGACGAACTCGATAGTCCGCGCGGCCGCATATACCTGATCAAAGACATGCTCGCGAGGGGTAGTGTTACCGGTGATACGGTCAAACATATCGACCGGTGCCTCTCGTGCCTGTCATGCATGACGACCTGCCCCTCCGGCGTCAACTACATGCACCTGGTCGACCACGCACGGCGATGGATCGAAGAGAATTACCGTCGGCGGTGGGACGAACGCTTGCTGCGGTGGTTTTTGGGTGTGGTTCTGTCGCAGCCGCTCCTGCTCCGCCTCTCGCTGCACTGCGCGGCTCTAACCAAGCCATTGGCGCGTTTTCTCCCTGGCCAACTCGGGCCGCTATTCGCGATGGCCCCCGACTCGGTCCCGCCTCCGTCGCTAACGGAACGGCCGCGCGTCTTCCTGGCTGAAGGCGAACGGCGAATGCGAGTCGCGTTGTTGCTGGGCTGCGCCCAGCAGGTGCTGGCGCCCGAAATCAACGAGGCGACGATCCGTTTGCTGACCCGCCACGGTAGCGAGGTTGTGGTCGCGCGCGGCAGCGGCTGTTGCGGATCGCTCGCCCATCATCTCGGTCGAGAGGTACGGGCACTCGGTTTTGCGCGCGCTAACATCGATGCGTGGGAAAGCGAGCGCCTAGCCTCTGGGCTCGACGCGATCGTGATCAACGCCTCAGGCTGCGGCACGACGGTCAAGGATTACGGCTTTATGCTGCGTGAGGACGCAGCTTACGCCGAGAAGGCGGCGCGGACCGCCTCGCTCGCCAGGGATGTCACCGAGGTGATCGAGATGCTCGGGCTCTCCTCGCCGTTACAAGCCGCCGGCACAATCAAACGCCGGGTCGCGTATCACTCCGCCTGCTCGATGCAGCACGGGCAGCGTATCCACGCCGGGCCAAAGGCTCTCCTCGCCGCGGCGGGCTTCGAACCGATCGACGTGCCGGAGGGACATCTCTGCTGCGGCTCGGCCGGAACCTATAATTTATTGCAGCCGGAGATTGCCGTGGCCCTGCGCGACCGCAAGCTCGCCAACATCGCCGGCACCCGACCGGATCTCGTCGCGACCGGCAATATCGGCTGTATCACACAATTAGCCCCCGGTTGCGACGTGCCGGTAGTGCACACGGTCGAACTTCTCGACTGGGCCACCGGCGGGCCCGCACCAAGAGCGCTGACAGCCGGTTAGGCGGCTCTTCGCCGGGCGATGGCGGGGATCAATAGCGACAGCGATAGCGCCGCGAAGCCGATGAGAGTCGGCTCGATCCAGCTCGCCCCGCCGAGCATCAGACGCTCCCCGGCCGCGCCTAGATCGACATAGGCGATTGTCATCGGCAACTGGCCGAGCAATGATCCGACCGTATAGGCTCCGAGCGACAATCGTGTCAGGCCGAGCGCGTAATTGGCCACGCTGTGCGGCATGACCGGGATCAGCCGCAGCACCGCCACGGCACGCCAGCCGCCACGCTCGACCTGTCCAACGACGGGCCCGAGGCGTCGGAGATCGATCAGGCCCGAATTGATGTATCGCGCCATCAGAAATCCTGCCATCGCCCCGGCGACGCTGCCTGACGCAGCCCAAACGATCCCCCATCCCATACCGAACAGCAGCCCGGCGACGATCGCCAGCAGCGTGCGCGGGATGAACAGCAGGCTGGCTGCGACTTGGAGGAAAAGAAATCCCAGCGGGGCCGCGGGATAGCGGTCGATCGCTGCGGTAATCATCATGGGATCGAGGATTGCCCGCCAGCGCCAAGCCGATGCGGCCCCAATCGCGAGTAAGCCCAGCAGCGCAAGCCTTAAGGTCCGGCGGACGCCAACAGGCGGCAGCCCGATGGTCGTCAACTGGGCGCCTTTAGCCGCCATCGCGGCGTTGACACAGCGGGAAGGGGCGCGGTTGCATCCGCGTTCGGCGCTGCTTCGTTGAACAGGCGCGGCCGAGCAGAGCGGTGTTGCAGCCACATGACGCCGAACAGATCAATGATCCCGACGCCCAAACGGTCAAAAATGCCGTACTTCGACTTTCCCCTGCGACGCGCTCTATGATTGACGGGCACCGAACGCACAGTTGCCCCCTCGCGCAACACCAGCGCCGGAAGAAATCGGTGCATATGATCGAAATAGGGTAGATCCAAAAAGAGCGCGCGCGGGAACAACTTTAGACCGCAGCCGCTGTCCGGCGTGCGGTCCTCGAGAAGCCAGCTTCGGATTGCGTTGGCGACGCCCGAGGCCCAGCGTTTCGAGCGGCTGTCCCGACGCTTCCTTCGGTGGCCGACGATCAGCACCGGCGGGTCCGCCGAAGCCTGGCGAGCGAGACCCCACAATGTGGGGATGTCGGCTGGGTCGTTCTGCCCGTCTCCATCGAGCGTCGCGACCCAGGTCGCCTGCGCCGCCTGGACGCCTGTGCGGATCGCCGCACTCTGCCCGCAATTTCGCGTGTGACGCAGCAACCGCATCTGCGGCATTTTGGCCGCGAGCCGCGAGATCTCAGCGACCGTCGCGTCACTGCTGCCGTCATCCACATAGAGGATCTCATATTCAACCAGACCGGCGAGGGCGGCGCAGATCTCCCCTACGAGTGCGGCAATATTTTCGGCCTCGTTCTTTACCGGGATAACGACTGAAAGATCCATGAGGTGGATGTCACGAAGCTTGCACCGACGGAGTGAGCGGCCCGCCGGGTCATCACTGGCTAGCCTTGCGTCGCGAGGAGATATAACACCCCTTGATAGCGCGGACAATTGATGGTGCCCGGCCTTCTTATCTCCAAATGCGCGAACCCCAGACTGAATTCTACTTGCAAATTTAGACCAAGATGCTTCGGCCGGGCACGGACGCCTCTCCCAAAAGACGAATTTCAGCGATCGATCCAGGCGATCCGGAGGATATTTGTGGCACCGGGGGTTCCGAACGGGACCCCGGCGGTGATGACGACCCGCTGGCCGATTTCCGCGATCTTCTCGCGGTGAGCGATCCGAACTGCTTTTTGCACCATGTCGGAAAAGCTCTTGACATCGGCGGTGTGCACGCAATGCGCGCCCCACAAAACGGCAAGACGGCGGGCGGTGCCGAGATTCGACGTCAATACCAGGATCGGTGCCTCGGGTCGCTCACGTGCGGCACGAAGAGCGGTTGCGCCCGAGGTCGTATAGGAAATGATAGCCGCTGCATCGACCAGATGTGCGACCTGGCAGGCCGCGGCGCTGATCGCATCCGAAGTCGTGTGCTCATGCTCAATCCCTGTGCTCTCGAGCATCGAGTAATAGAGCGGATCTTCCTGCACCCGACAGGCAATCCGGTTCATCATCGCAACCGATTCGAGCGGATAGCGTCCTGCCGCTGTCTCAGCGGAAAGCATAACCGCGTCCGCTCCCTCGTAGACCGCGGTCGCGACATCCGATGCCTCTGCCCGCGTCGGCGTCGGCGCAGTGACCATCGATTCAAGCATCTGCGTCGCTACGATAACCGGCTTTCCGGCAACCCGGCAGGCGTGAACCACTTGCTTTTGCACGCTCGGCACATCTTCGGGCGGCATCTCGACGCCAAGATCGCCGCGCGCGACCATCAGCCCATCGGCGAGCTCGATGATCTCGTGGAGATGTTGGATTGCCGACGGCTTTTCGAGCTTAACCATGACGCCAGCGTGACCGCCCACCAGCTTGCGGCCTTCGGCGACGTCGTCGGGACGCTGGACGAACGAGAACGCGATCCAATCCGCGCCCTGCTCAAGGGCAAACGAGAGATCAGCGCGGTCCTTTTCGGTGATCGCCGACAACGGCAGCACCGCATTCGGCACATTGACGCCCTTGCGGTCGGATAGCGTGCCCCCAACCAAGCATCGCGTATCGGCAAAACTGCTGCCGCAAGTCTCGACCTCGAGCCGTACCTTGCCGTCATCGACGAGAAGCTCGGTCCCCGGTTTAAGCGCTTCGAAGATCTCCGGATGCGGCAATGGTGCGCGATGTTCGTCGCCGGCCTGACGATCTAGGTCGAGATGGAAGGGCGCGCCGGCGGCGAGCTCGATGGGGCCTTCGGCAAAAGTACCCAGACGGAGTTTCGGTCCCTGCAGGTCAGCAAGAATGCCGATCGGTCGCCCCGTCGCAATCTCTACCCTGCGGATTGCCGCAAACCGGGCGCGGTGGTCGTCATGCGTACCATGGCTGAAATTGAGCCGGAAGACGTCGACGCCCGCCTCGAACAGCGAGCGGATCTGATCAGGGGCTGAACTCGAAGGGCCTAGCGTGGCAACAATCTTAGCGCTCCGCCGGCGCCGCACGTCGATCTTCCTGCCCAGACTCATGTTAGTCGAGAACCAGGATCGCTCGAAAATCGTTGACGTTGGTTAAGGTGGGACCGGTCACGACGAGATCACCAAGAGCGGCAAAAAATCCATAACCGTCATTTTCCGCGAGCGCCTTGTGCGCGGAGACGCCGAGGGCAGCAGCACGCGCCAAGCTGTCCGGATAGACAATCGCTCCTGCGTTGTCTTCCGTTCCGTCGATTCCATCGGTATCACAGGCCAGCGCCGAAACACCGTCGACGCCGTCGAGCGCCAATGCTAGGGCGAGCAAGAACTCCATATTACGTCCGCCTCGGCCTGTTCCAGTGACGGTGACGGTCGTCTCGCCCCCCGACAAAAGCACGACAGGGGGGGAAACCAGCCAGTCTCCGACTCGAAATCTTCCCGCGCGGATCTGAAGTGCGATCGCCGCATGGAGCAGCCCGACCTGACGAGCTTCGCCCTCGATCCGGTCGCTGAGCACGATCGGTACGATTTTCCGTTGCATCGCAACCGCGGCCGCAGACTGCAGCGACCCCTGCGGGCTTGCAACGAGATCGAACTCTGCCCGGTCGAAGATCAGGTCATCGGGCTTCGGCGTCTCCCCTGCCTCCGCCGAGAGATACGACACCACGACCCTCGGTGCGACGATGCGGTACTTCTCGAGTACAGCACGAGCGTCGGCGAAGGTGGTGGGGTCGGGCACCGTGGGCCCAGATGCGATGACCGACGGGTCGTCACCGGGCACATCGGAGATCGCCAGGGTAACGATCCGCGCCGGCGCCGCGGCGGCGGCGAGCCTGCCGCCCTTGATCGCCGAAAGATGCTTGCGCACCGTATTGATCTCGGTGATCGTTGCGCCAGAGCGCAAGAGGGCGCGTGTTACTTCCTGCTTGTCGTCCAGGGTGAGGCCGGGAGCGGGAAGCGACAGCAGCGCCGAGCCTCCGCCCGACGCGAGGAAAATAAGCTGATCGTCTGGCCCCAAACCGCGAGCCAAGGCAAGGATACGCCGTGCTGCCGACTCGCCTGCGGCGTCGGGTATAGGGTGACCGGCCTCGACAACTTCGACCTGGTCACAGGGTACGGCATGACGGTAACGAGTGAGGACAAGACCTTCGAGGGGACCGGGCCACAAAGTCTCGAACGCGCGCGCCATTGCCGCCGAGGCTTTCCCGGCGCCAACCAGCACCGTACGGCCGCGGGCCGGCGCAGGAATCCGCCGCTTGAGCGCTCGATAGGGGTCCGCTGCGGCGAGTGCCGCGTTGAATAGCGTGCTTAAGGTCTCGCCGATTGTCCTCTGATCGCGCCTATTCACGCGGCTGCTCCGTCCTGCCAAGTTCGCCAGTATTTCATATCGAGCGTCGCGGAAACGCCAGCGATCTATCCTCCTCGACAGATAGGGGGTGTATCGGCAATGACTTGTGCGGAGGAGATTTCGCGTGATGTTTTTCGGCCGCCGGAGCGTGATGCGGACGGCGTTGACGACCCTGTTGCTTCTTGCAACGGTGTCGGGTCGAGCCGAAGCACCAGAATCGACGCCTTTCTCGGAAGTCTTCGCTCAGCTGGCGACAAGGCTGGTCGGGGTCGTCGTCAACATTTCGACCACCCAAACAACCGCATCGCCGGCGCCCAAAGGTGGGCCGGAGGCACAGCTGCCGGCACCGGGAGCACCGCTCGACGAGTTCTTTCGCGACTTTTTCGGCGAAAAGGGAGCGCCAGGTGGCGTTAATCCCTCGCCACCGCGGGTCGCCTCGCTCGGCTCAGGGTTCATCATCGATCCCTCCGGCCTCATTGTCACCAATAACCACGTGATCGCCAACGCTGAGCAGATCACTGTAACCTTATCCGACGACTCGACCCTACAGGCAGAGGTCATCGGTCGCGACGTCGTGAGCGACCTCGCGCTTCTCAAGATCGAACCAAAGGCGCCGCTGCCAGCTGCGACCTGGGGGGATTCGGCAAAGGCGAGAGTAGGAGACTGGGTGCTTGCGATTGGCAACCCCTTCGGCCTAGGCGGCACGGTGACATCGGGCATCATCTCGGCCACGGCGCGAGATATCCACTCCGGCCCCTACGACGATTTTTTGCAGACTGATGCGTCGATCAACCGCGGCAATTCCGGTGGACCGATGTTCAACCTGGCCGGCGAGGTAATCGGCATCAACACGGCTATTTTTTCGCCTTCGGGCGGTTCGATTGGGATCGGCTTCGCTATCCCGTCGGCGTCTGCCCGCCCGATCATCGATCAGTTGAAAGCCACCGGCAAAGTCGAGCGCGGCTGGATCGGTGCTCGCATCCAACCGGTCACCGAAGACATTGCCGAGGCCGTCGGGCTCGATAAGGGTCGCGGCGCGATGATCGGTGCGGTCGATCCCGGGAGCCCTGCGGCACAGGCCAAGCTGCAACCTGGAGACGTGATCCTCGCTTTTGACGGCAAGCCAATCGACCGCAGCCGGCAGCTGCCACGCCTCGTCGCCGACACGGCACCGGATACATTAGTCAAGCTGTCGGTGTGGCGGGACGGAAAAGATCAAGAACTCGAGCTCAAGGTCGCGGCATTGAACCCAAACCGTCCCGCGCCGCCCCCGCCTGAGCCGGAGAAGCCGAAACCGCCTCCGAGCATCGATGCTCTTGGCCTCAAGCTCACCAAACTGACCGCTGAGCTGCGCAAGCAGTTTTCATTGCCCGAAGCTGCTAAAGGCGTCGTTATTACCGAGGTCCCCCAAAACAGCCCCGGAGCGGCGCAAGGGCTGCGCCCCGGCGATCTCGTGGTCGCCGTCGGTCACGAGGGGGTGGGATCCCTGGAAGAAGTGCAGCAGAAAGTCGCCGCGGCTAAAAAGTACGGGCACAAGAACGCCCTCGTACGGGTCGAGCGCGAGGGCAACACTCGCTTCATAGCGCTGCCCTTCGAGGCGGGGTGACGAAGGTGAGCCAAGCCGCTATTCGGCGGCGAGAGCGTGTTGCGCCACCGCGCGGAATCGGACGAGCAGCGTCTCCTCTCGCCGTTTGACATGTGCGAGATTCGCCTCTTTGACGTGGCCAAAGCCGCGAAGCTCCGCCGGTAAACTAGACAGTTCGACAGCGACTTCGTGGTTGGTCGGCAACAAGCGGGCGAGGATTTCGTCAATGAGCGCCTCGTATTCGCCGATGAGCCGACGTTCGAGTCGCCGCTCTTCGCTGCGGCCGAAAATGTCGAAAGGAGTACCACGGAGACCGCGCAGCCGCGCCAGGATGCGGAAGACCAGGAGCATCCATGGTCCAAAGCTCCGCTTGCGCAAGTGTCCGGTCTCCGGGTCTCGATCACCGAGCAACGGCGGCGCCAAATGAAAGTGGAGCGTGTACGCGCCTTCCACTCGATCTCCAATGCGCTGCAAGAAGTCGGTTTCGGCATAGAGCCGAGCAACTTCGTATTCATCCTTGTAAGCCATGAGTTTGAAGAGTGAGCGAGCGACCGACTGGGTCAGTCTGGTTTCGCCCGGGAGGCATACGGTTTCGGCTTCGCGGACGCGCTCGACCCGGGCGGCATAGCGCGCGGCATAGGCGGCGTTTTGATACTCCGTCAGGAAGACCTTTCGACGGCTGACTATCTGATCGAGAGTCTCCGATAAGCGATGGCTCGGCGGCACAGCAGCGTTCGGAATTGCCCGAGTTCGAACGAGCTGCAGGTCGACTGCGGCACGCCGTCCCCAGCGAAAAGCGTCGCGATTGAATTCCACTGCTACGCCGTTCAGTGCGACGGCGTGCTCGATGGCTTCGGCCGAGAGTGGCACCAACCCGCGCTGGTAGGCAAAACCCAGCATGAAGAGATTACTCGCGATCGAATCGCCAAGCAGACCGGTGGCGAGATCGGTCGCATCGAGAAATTCAACATTATTCTTGCCGGCCGCTTCGGCGATGCTCTCCCGCATCTCTCTGGCAGGAAATGTCAGATCGGGGTTCCGGGTGAACTCGCCAGTGATCGTCTCGTGACTATTGATGATAGCGCGGCTATGACCAAGCTCCAGCTTCGACAAGGCATCCTGGCTCGCCGATACAACGAGATCGCAACCAAGCAGTAGGCTCGCGCCGCCGGCGGCAATACGCACCGCGTGGATCTCATCAGGCCTCTGAGCGATGCGCACATGGCTGTAGACTGCACCGCCCTTTTGGGCGAGGCCGGTCATGTCGAGCACGGCGCAGCCCTTTTGTTCGAGGTGCCCCGCCATCCCAAGCAGCGCTCCGATGGTCACGACACCAGTTCCGCCGACACCGGCAACGAGGATGCCGTAAGGTTTATCGAGAGCCGGACGGGCGGGTTCGGGAAGCGCTGGTAACTCGGTCTCGCCGAGATCGCCGGCTTTGCGCTTCTTGAGCTCGCCGCCATGCACGGTCACGAAGCTGGGACAGAAACCGTTGATACAGGAGTAGTCCTTGTTGCAACTCGACTGATCGACCGTGCGCTTACGCCCGAACTCGGTTTCGACCGGCACCACCGAAAGGCAATTTGAAGTTCTCGAGCAATCCCCGCAGCCCTCGCAGACGAGATCATTGATAAAGACGCGTATTGGCGGGTCCGGAAAGCGACCGCGCTTGCGACGCCGCCGTTTCTCGGCGGCGCAGGTCTGGTCGTAGACGATTGCCGTAACTCCCTCGATCCCACGCAGCTCGCGCTGAACCATATCGAGATCGTCGCGATGGCGCACAGCCGCCCCGGAAGGAAAATCTACGCTTGGAGGATACTTATCGGGATCGTCCGTCACGACGATGACACGCCCCACCCCCTCAGCGGCGAGCTGCCGGGTGAGCGCCGGCACGGTCAAGCCCCCGTCGATCGGTTGACCGCCGGTCATCGCAACCGCATCGTTAAAAAGCAGCTTGTAGGTGATATTAACCTTGGCGGCGACTGCCGCGCGGATCGCCAGCACGCCCGAATGCGTGTAGGTGCCATCGCCGAGATTAGCAAAGACGTGTCGAGTATCGGTGAACGGCGCCTGACCGATCCACGGCGCTCCTTCACCGCCCATCTGAGTAAAGGTCGCGGTCGACCGGTCCATGAACTGGGCTAAGTAATGGCAGCCGATTCCGGCGAGCGCTCGGCTGCCCTCCGGCACCCTGGTCGACGTGTTGTGTGGACAGCCCGAGCAAAAATAGGGCGTGCGGTGAAACTGGACGACGTTGGCGCCGAGTTGGAGTTCCTTAGCTTCGAGAAAGGCAAGGCGCTCAGCAATGCGTGGCGAGGTGTGGAAGCGCGCAATGCGCTCGGCGATCACTCGTGCGATCTGGGCGGGTGTCAACTCACCGTTCGACGGCAGGATCCAGTTACGGTCCTCGTCGAATTTCCCGATGACGCGCGGCCGCACGTCTTCGCGCCAATTATAGAGTTGCTCTTTGAACTGGTTCTCGATGACTGCGCGCTTTTCTTCCACGACGAGTATCTCTTCGAGCCCCTCGGCAAAATGCCGAATGCCCTCGCGTTCAAGCGGCCAAGACATCGCCACCTTGTAGAGTCGCATGCCGATCTCGGCGGCATGCGCATCATCGATCCCAAGGTCGTCAAGTGCTTGGCGCACGTCGAGATACGATTTGCCCGTCGTGACGATGCCAAATCGTGGCCGTGGGCTGTCGATAACGATCCGGTCGAGCCGGTTCGCGCGGGCGAAGGCGAGGGCGGCGTAGAGCTTGTATTTATGGACCCGATATTCCTGTTCGAGCGGTTGGTCGGGCCAACGGATATTGAGGCCGCCGGTCGGCATCTCGAAATCGTCGGGGTGTCGGATCTCGACCCGCTCCGGAGCGACTTCGACCGAGGCCGAGCTGTCGACGGTCTCCGCAATCGTCTTGAAGGCAATCCAACAACCGGAATAGCGAGACATCGCCCAGCCGTAGAGGCCGAGATCGAGCAATTCTTGAACCCCCGACGGATTTAAAACGGGGATACAGGCGTCCATGAACGCATATTCGGACTGATGTGGCAAAGTCGAGGATTTGCAGGTGTGATCGTCGCCTGCCAGCAGCAGGACACCGCCGTGAGGCGCCGAGCCAGCGGCGTTGCCATGCTTTAGCGCATCGCCGCTACGGTCGACGCCGGGCCCCTTGGCGTACCACAAGGCGAATATGCCTTCGTATCGAGAGCCCGGAAACAGATTGACCTGCTGGCTTCCCCAGACCGCCGTCGCGCCAAGCTCTTCGTTGATCGCCGGTTGGAAGTGGATGTGGCTCTTCTCAAGAAAGCGGCGCGCACTCCACAGGGCCTGGTCGAATCCGCCCAAAGGCGAACCGCGATAGCCCGAGATAAAGCAGCCGGTATTCAGTCCCGCAGCGATGTCGCGCTGCCACTGCATCATCGGCAGCCGCACTAGCGCCTGGGTACCTGTGAGGTAGATCCGCCCCGTATTGAGAACGTACTTGTCGTCGAGCGTCACGGCCGCCAGCGCCATCGCGACCTCCCCATCTCGCCACTGCTATTGAGAAAAGTGGTGTTTCCCTGACGGTTGCTCAACATTCGAAGCCAATTGAGTCGGGAAAAGGCTACACCGTCATGGCCAGCCGCGAAGACGACCCGATCTGCTTTCCTGATCCTCGTTGCCGCGGCCGCGCGCAGGGGAGTAATCCTTGGTCGCGCATTCAGTTTCCAATTTCTCGGCCGCTGCTATGGCTGCACTCGCTCTTCGACGTCAGGCTATCGACAACTCCCTGCTTGACGCGCTGCGCCAACTCCTCGGTGATCGCCTCTCCACCTCGACCGCAGTTTGCGACCAGCATGGCAGAGACGAATCCTACCATGCACCGCATTCCCCCGACGCGGTCGCCTTCGCTCGTGGCACCGAGGAAGTCTCAGCGATCGTAAGGCTCTGCTCCAGTCGCAAGACACCAGTCATCCCCTTCGGCGCCGGTACCTCACTCGAAGGTCACATCGCCGCGCTCGCGGGTGGCGTGTGCATCGACCTGTCGCAGATGGACAGGATTTTGCGCGTTAACGTCGAAGATCTTGACGCTGTTGTTGAGGCCGGGGTCACAAGAAAGCAGCTCAACGAGCATTTGCGCGATACCGGGCTGTTTTTCCCGATCGATCCAGGGGCCGATGCGTCGCTCGGGGGTATGGCCGCGACGCGCGCCTCGGGGACCAACGCGGTGCGCTACGGCACGATGCGCGAAAATGTACTCGCGCTGACCGTTGTACTGGCCGACGGGCGCATCATCAGGACCGCGCGTCGCGCTCGCAAATCGGCGGCGGGATACGATCTGACCCGCCTTTTCATCGGCTCGGAAGGTACGCTCGGCATCATTACTGAGGTGACGGTTAGACTTTACGGCATCCCGGAGGCCATTTCAGCCGCCATTTGCGATTTCCCGACAATCGAGGACGCCGTCAATACTGTAATTCTCACTATCCAGAACGGCATTCCCGTGGCTCGAATCGAACTGCTCGACGAAGCGCAGATGGCCGCCATCAACAGCTATTCAAAGCTCAGCCACAAAGTCGCCCCCACTCTTTTCTTCGAGTTCCACGGCACCACAGCCGGGGTAGCCGAGCAAGCCGAAGCGGTCAAAGCAATCGCCGGTGAATATGGTGGCGATGATTTCCGATGGGCAACAACATCCGAGGAGCGCTCGAAGCTCTGGCAAGCGCGGCACGACGCCTACTACGCCGCACTAGCGCTGCGCCCGGGTTCGAAGGGCTGGGCCACCGATGTCTGCGTGCCGATCTCGAGGCTCGCCGAATGCATCAGCGAGACCAAGCGGGATCTCGCAAACTCGCCAATCCCGTCGGCGATGGTCGGTCATGTCGGCGATGGGAACTTTCATCTCGTGTTCATGATCGATCCGCGACGGCCGGAAGAGATCGCTGAAGCGGGCCGTCTCAACGACCGAATGGTGGCACGCGCGCTCGCGATGGAGGGGACGAGCACCGGTGAACACGGGGTTGGATATGGCAAGATGGATTTCCTGGTCAGCGAGCATGGCGAGGCGGTCAGCATCATGCGCGCGATCAAGAAGGCACTCGACCCGGACAACATCATGAACCCCGGGAAAATCGTGCGAATTTAACCTTCACCCGGCGGTGACATTGCAGCGTTTCTCTTAAGC
>Ga0310912_10001275_pt1 | contig 13590 bp, 12 predicted proteins | sample GREbulkMGOX080_FD_203443 | JGI IMG/M metagenome (GOLD analysis project Ga0310912, IMG submission 203443) | Lab enrichment of tropical soil microbial communities from Luquillo Experimental Forest, Puerto Rico - GRE.bulkMG.OX080 | ecosystem: Environmental > Terrestrial > Soil > Tropical forest >...
AGCTGATTGTAGATCCCCGAGGAGCTCATGATCTGGACGGTGTTCGTGACGTGGGGGTGCCAGTTGGGCGGCGGGAACGAATAGGAATGCATGTTAATGGTGCCGCCGAACTTGGGCGCGGCGCCGGCGAGACGCGGTGCGCCGGCCGCGAGCAAGCCGGCCGCGGTGCCGGCGAGCACATCGCGACGCGTCAACGGTGCGCCGCCCGAGGGAACGACGGTCCCTGCCTCCGAGACGAAGAAAGCCATGATCCTGCTCCTCGCGGCTCCTCTATTGGAGCCTTGCCGCAAGTGTAGACCGGGTATGCGGGCTTTGTCAGCAGCATCTTCCGGAGAGCTCCCGGAGGCCCGGCGGGGCGTTCGGGCGGCAAATCGCGGCTATCACCCTCCCTGGCGATCCGGGCGGTGTCGGCCAATGTCGGAAAAAGGGGCATGAGCTGTCATCGACGCTCATCTGAGCACTGCCCGCGGCGTATAGCACGCCCGCTCGTAGATGGGTCTAGGCCATCGGTTCGCGATCTCGGGCTTAGTACAATGGCCGGAGGAGGCCGAGTCTCCTTGCCATTACCGATAACGGTTCCGGCCGCGCGGGCTGCGGGCCACGCGCCTGGGCTTCTTTATACATTTGCCACATCCAGTCCTGCGGCTCTTGGCCGCCACGTTTGAACCAGTCGAGCATTTGCGCGGTCGAGTCGACCTGATCGTCGTGCTTGCCTCTCGGGAACGCCGTCAGCTCGTGCAGGTATTCGGCGAGCCACGCCGCCTCCTTTGGCAGATGGACAAAGCCGTTCTCGATCATTGCGGTCTGCGCGTGCATGCGCATGGTCTTGTCCGATTGCGGCTGGTAGCGGGTGACCGCGTGCAGACCTTGCTCGATCAGCTCCTGGATCAACTGGGTGCCCGAGGCCTTGTCCTCGATCAGCACGACATTGGCCGCGAAGGCCTGGCACTGCTCGCATACCGCGCGCTTCAATTCGGGATATTCCATGCGCTTGCGCAATACATGCAGCAGGTAAAGGTCTTTGCCCTTGACCCCCCAGCTGGTGCAGACGCTGAAATTGCTGAGCTCGGAGGCCTTGTTGGCGGTGTCCCAGCTCTGCACGATATGGTCGAACTCCTCGGGCCGCTCGTTCGCCGCGTAGCTCTTGAACCACGCCGCCTTGATCATGCCGCCGCCCAATGGCGACGGCGCCTGCTGGTACTGGCCGGCGAAATTGTATTCGCCGATCGTGCGGCGGAGCTGTGCCAGCATCTCTGGCGGCTCGCGCTCGGGATGCAGGATCTCGCCCGCTTTGCGGCGGAAGGATTGGCCCCCGAACACCGTCTCGGCCTGGTGCACCTCGTCGTCGTCGGCGATCGCCGGCAGCCGCACGACCTCCCACGGCTCCTGCGTCAGCACATGGCCCGCGAGGTCGTCCTCGTGCAACCGGTGCATGATCAAGACGATCGCTCCCGAGAGCTTGTCGTTGAGCCGGCTGTAAAGCGTGTGGTCGTACCATTCGTTGGCCGCCCGCCGTTGCGCCTGCGACAACGCCTCCTCGGGCTTTAACGGGTCGTCGATGACGATGATGTCGGCGCCCCGCCCGGTCAGCACCCCGCCCACCGAGGTGGCGATGCGACAGCCCTGCGCCGTCGTCTCGAATTCGGGTACGGCCTGACGCTGCAGCGACAGCCGCGTTGCCGGAAACAGCTGCTGGTACCAGTCGGCAGTGACGATATGCCGGCAATCGCGAGACAATTTATCGGCGAGATCCTGGGCATAACTGACACAGAGGATTTGCGCGCTCGGGTCGTGGCCCAGGCACCAAGCCGGAAACGAGACGGAGGCCACGAGCGACTTCAGGTGGCGCGGCGGCACGCAGACCAGCAGCCGGCGGATCCGGCCTTCGCGCACGCCCGCCAGCTTCCCGGCCATGACCTCGACATGCCAGTTCATCGCCAAGCGGGCGCGCGGGTTGAGCTCGCGAAAGCAACACGCAGCAAAGCTCGCAAAGTCGTCGCGCAATAGCGCCGCGCACTCGCTCCACGTGGTGTCTCCGGCGAGGGTCGGCCCGAGCACGGTCAGGCGGTTTGTCCGGCAGCGGTGGCGGCAGCTGCCGCTTCGGCTGCCTCGGTCGCGATCTGGCGGCGCAGCCGCGCGACAAACAGCTCGACGATTTCCCGGTCGGTTGCCGTCAATTTCTCAGGCTCGGGCTGTGCGGCGGTACCGGCCTTGTGCTCGACCTCCTTCATCAGGTCGAACAGCATCTTGGTCGCGCGCAGATTGGCGCTCGCCGATTCGTTGACCATCTGGGTGATGATCGCCTGGCGCTTGGTGATCTTGCGTCGCTTGCCGTCGATCGTGGCGTAGACCGGCTCGTTCAGCGCGGCGATCAACAGCGACGACAGGTCCTTGCGGCGCGGGCCGCGCGGGTTACCCGATTGGCCCTTCTGAAACGGCCGGCCGCGCGGCGGCTTGCCATAGCCGATCTCGTAGTCTCGCTTTGCCTCGGACATCTGTGCTCCTGGAATGCGTTAAGGCCGTCTGGCGGCCGAGCGTGCCCTTATAGCAGGTTAATGCTATTTTATCAATTTCAACAAAGTCCCATATATGCCGAATTCGGCAATACCGAAACACCCGTTAAGTTCCCCTGCCGGTCCGCTGCCAACTGCGGCAAAAGGCGCCCGATTTCGGCTGTCGGCCGGTGCTGCCAAAATGGCCTCAAGATACTGACTGCAATCGGATTTTCCGGCACCGAGGAGGCGCTTTTTTAGGGGCGGATGAGAATTTTCCGCTGTCGACAGCGGAATGAGCGCGAGGTTTGCCGGGCGCCTTTGCCTTTTTGGTTGCAGCGCTTTTCCCGCCGGCGCATGTTTGACCGCGCATGTAGGGCCTGTGACAAGGGGTTCGCGCGAATGACCACTGCCGCGATCCGGCGCTTTGCGGTTCCGAGCCCGGAGGAGCTGATCGACCGGGCGCGTGGCATGGTGCCCGAGATCCGCGCGCTCGCTGAAGAGACCGAGCACAATCGCAACGTGCTCCCCCACATCATCGACAAAATCCGCGAGGCCGAGCTGTTGCGAACCTGCCGGCCGAAGGAGTTCGGCGGCTTCGAGTATGACGGCGAGACGGCACTGAGGATCGCGATGACGATCTCGGCGGCCTGCGCCTCGACCGGCTGGGCGGTCAACGGGGCGGTCTCCAACGGCCGCTCGATCGCCCACTTCCCGATCGAGGCGCAACGCGAGGTCTGGGGCGGCGACGCGGACCCGTTCACTTGCGCCTGCTTTGCGCCTACGGGCACAGCGGTCCCGGTCGACGGCGGCTATGTGCTGAATGGTCAATGGTCCTTCGCCAGCGGCGTAGACTCTTCGAGCTGGGTCAAGCTCGGCGCGTTTATCTCGCCCCCGGGCACCAAGCCTCCATTCGAAGGCGCCTTTTTCCTGCTGCCGATCGGCGATTGCGAGATCGTCGACAACTGGTTCGTCTGTGGCCTTGCCGGAACCGGCAGCAAGGACATCGTCGTCCGCGGCGTGTTCGTTCCGGCGCATCGGGTGCTGCTGTTTTCCGACGCGCGGTCCGGCGCCGCACCCGGCGCCAAATATCATCAGAACCCGCTCTACCGCATGCCGCTGCTGATCCACGGCGCTTCGATGCTGGCCTCGACCGCGGTGGGTGCGGCGCGCGGTGCGCTCGACGCCTATCTGGAGATGACCGGGGGGCGCAGGACGCGTGGCGCGCTGGCGGGCGGCCAGTTGCCGATGGCCGAGTTCGCGACGATCCAGCTGCGCTACGCCGAAGCCGCCGCCGCGGTCGAGAGCGCCGAGCTGATCCTGCTGACCGACATGCGTAACATGACCCAGAAGCTCTATGCGGGCGAGGAGATCACGGTCGCCGACCGCATCCGCTGCCGCCGCAACCAGGCCTGGGTCACAAAGCTGGCGGTGCAGGCGGTCGATGCGCTCAACGCCTCGACCGGCGGCTGGGGCCTGCATCTGAGCCACCCGGTGCAGCGCGCGTGGCGGGACGCCAACGCGGTCGCGCGCCATGTCAGCCTCAATTGGGATGCGGTGGGCACGATGTACGGCCAGCACGCCTTCGGTCTCGAGCCGCGCGGCCAATACTAGCGTCTATCGGCAGCGGACCACTCTAACGGAAGGAACAGGAAGATGGCGGAAATACTCGGTCTCGGCGTTACCCATTGGCCGACCTTGTGCCTGCCCAACGAGGGGCTGACCGGGGTCTTCAAGACGACCTTGCGCGCGCCCAATGTCGATGCGGCGCGCAAGGACCCGGCCAATTGGCCGGCCGAGCTCATCGCCGAGCTCGGCAACGATGACGGCTTGTCGGTGGCCAATCGCTGCGGCGAGCGCTTCGGCAACGACTTCCGGGCGATCCGCAAGATCCTCGACGACTTCAACCCGGACCTGGTGGTGGTTTGGGGCGACGACCAGTACGAGAACTTCCGCGAAGACATCGTCCCGGCCTTCTGCCTGCTCGGCTACGATGATCAGTTCGAGATCAAGCCCTGGCAAGCTAATGGTGATGGGGGCAACGGCGGCAAGCCCAACCGGTGGGGCGAGCCGGGCGACTGGCCATTAAAGCTCAACGGCCACCGCGAGGCGGCGAAGTTGCTGGCGACCGGGCTGATCGAGCGCGGCATCGACATGGCCTACGCCTACAAGCCGCTGCACCACCCGATGGCCCACGCCTTCACCAATACGTTTCTCTATCTCGACTGGGATCGGGTGGGCTTTCCCTATCCGGTGATCCCGTTCGCGATCAACTGCTACGGCCGCACCCTGCTGCATGCTAAAGGCGGCCTGGCGCACCTGTTTCAGCCGCCGCGCCCGGCCGACGAATCCGAGGACCCCCCGGCGCCCGCGCCCTGGCGCTGCATGCAGGTCGGCGCCGCGGTCGCTCAGGTATTGGCCGCCTCGCCTTACCGCGCCGCACTGATCGCGTCGTCGAGCTGGTCGCATGCTTTCCTGTCGCCGAAGAACGGCTATCTGTGGCCGGATCACGAAGGCGACCGGCTGCTGTTCGATGCGGTCAGCCGCGCCGATTACGATGTATGGCGCAAGCGCTCTCTGGCCGAGATGGAATTTGCCGGGCAGCACGAAATGCTGAACTGGATGGCGCTGATCGGCGCGATGGAGGCGCTCGAGCGCCGTCCGGTTGTCCAGGACTATATGGAGACGTACATCCTGGCATCCGACAAGTGCTTCTTGTCCTTCCCGCCGTAATCACCGGGAACAAGGCCGAGAGGTACCGGATTAACGGGCGCATCGCTCGCCGAGCGGTGCGCCCGTGCTTCAAGTTCGTCGACGATAATACGGCGATGTCGTATTTTCCCTGCCAGCGCCTTGTATGTCTCTATGCCTCGCAGTAGACTGCATCAATATTAAATCCTATTTAATTTCGAATAAAATTTACGAAAATTAGATTCGCGTAAAATGTCAAGAAATAATAACCATTGATGACAAACTTTGGACGAATTATTGGACATTTTCCCGACGAAAGCATAATTAGGATGCGCTCTGGGCGATAAATATCGCCTAAGATTTGCACCGAGACGACGGGAGGAGCACATGGACCGCGAATGCGCGTTAGCGCGCCTGTATTTTGCTACACCCTCGGATCTTCGGCACCGGACCCTGCCATTGGCCCGGCCGGTGCATCGCGCCGCCGACAGACAAATCAAAAGAACATCGGCGGGCGGGTTACTACTCTTATCCCTCGGGGTTTGGGCAGCGGTCTGGGCGGGTCTCGCTTCGGTGTCGTCGTGGCTGAGGTGATCTCGCGATTCGCGTTCGATCGCAGCCGGGGGAACCCGACACTCAGGCAACTCAGCGAGGGCATCGTTCGCAGCGATTACGACGCGGTGATCGCCGAATTCATCCGCACCAAGGGAATTACCCGCTGCCCAACCGCTTGTGTATCGCCGACGCAGGGCTCGATCGACGCAGCCGACCAAGCCGCGCTCGAAAAACATGCAGTTGCACAGGAGCGGTTGCGCCAGACGAAAGCTGCTGCACGCGCCCGACTGTTCTGGAATGTCACGTTCCCGCCGCCAAGAGAGAGATGAGCGCTGGCGGAGAACGCAGCGGGGCATCACTTGGTAATCGCACCGACCTTCGGCGATGCGGTCAACAGCCGGTACACATCGATACCAATAGCGATGAACGGCGCGGATATCGCCGGCGTGCACAGAGCCTGAAACTCGGCGAGAAACGCCCTCGTCGGCGCGCCCATATGCCCCGCAGAACGAACGCGAAGCAGAGACGCCACCCCCGGATGGATATCGGCATGGGTTAGCATGACCGACAGCGCGAGGCGAGTGCGGTCGGAGATGATCGGACGATGTAGCGAATATTGTCCTTGAACGAATAAGGGCTTTCGGCAAGCCTGAAACACCAGGCGCCCGCGCGGACAAAGGAGGGACGTGATGGCAAAACGGCAAAGCGTGAACTTCCCCGGTTTCGCACATCAAAACCCGATCCCGAATGCAAGTCGGATCGGCAACGTAATGATGTCGAGCGTAATTAGCGGGGTCGGCCCGGGAACTCGGGATATGCCGCCGGAGCTGGCAAAGCAGGTGACCAACGTATTCAATCACGTGCGGACCGCGGTAACGTCAGCCGGGGGGTCTCCGGACGACATCATCAAGATGACCTTCTGGATGAAAGACCCCGTGAACGGGCGCGCCGTGCTCAACGAAGAATGGCTCAAGATGTTTCCCGACGCGGCATCCCGGCCGGCCCGGCACACAACGGCGCTCGGTCCCGAAAGCAATGCATTGGTGACCTGCGAGTTCGTCGCCGTCTTCGCCTAGACAATATTGCGTTCCGGAGGTGGCTTAATCGCTACGCTCCACCGGAGCGCGTCTTCTTCCACGCTTCGAAGTCGCGCTTAGCCTCCTCCCCTGCCCCCGGAAAGAGGCCGATTAGCGAGCGGCCGCGCGCGACTTCGGCTTCGGCGAACTCGTCGTAAAGGGTGGTCGCGAGGGCTTCCTCTGCGACGGCATCGACGATGTCCGGCGGGATTACGACGACCCCGTCGCAGTCACCGACAAGAATATCGCCCGGATAGACGGCGACGCCGCCGCAAGCGATCGGCAGATTGAGATCGGCCGGTTGATGGACGATACCGCTTGGCGGCGACGACGGCCGTCGATGGTAAGCCGGCAAACCCGTCTTGAAGTCCCCCTCCGTATCGCGCAGCCCGCCATCAGTCACAATGCCGGCGCAACCGCGCGCCTTTAGACGGCCGCAGTAGATATCGCCGGCCGAGGCCGCGCGCGGATCCCCCCGGGCGTCGATGACAAGTACGTGGCCCGGCGGACACTCCTCCATCGCACGCTGCTGTACCGGCCCACGGCCTGTCGCGGTCTTGTCTTCGCGCGCCGGAATGAAACGCATCGTAAACGCCGGACCAACCATGCGCGGCATGTCCGGCCGGATCGGCCAGACGTCCTGAAGAAACATGTTGCGTAGACCGCGCCGCGAGAGAATGCCGGTCAAGGTCGAGGTTCCGACGCGCCGCAACGCGTCGTGGGTCTCGCAAGATAATTCCGGCATTCGCACCTCCCATTCTTCCTCAGCCCGTACCAGCGATCTCAAATCAGTGAGCAAGACGTCGCGCGGTGTCTCTCAGCGTCGCGGAATCATGTCCCGCGCATGGTCGACGGCAGCTAAATAAGCCGACGAGGCGCCCAGCGCGTACCGGTGCAGGCACGCTTCGGTAAACTTGATCACGTGCTCGTCGCCATGCTCGATGGCGCGATCGACAAGCTCGTCCCCGTCTTGCTCGCGGGGTTCGATGTCCTCGAGCATAGCTGTGTCCCCGCCAAAGCAGGCATAAAGCGCGCACCCCGACTGCCAGGCATAGCGGACCGCGGCGCGAGCGGTCTGTTCGCTGACCTGCGGCCCAATGTTGCCGAGGGCTGCAATACTGGTGACACCATGGATAATCGCGATCGTCGCCCGAATATCGTGCGCGTTGGCGAGGTAGACCCGCGCGAACACCTCGGTGAGTTCCGCAACGAGAGGAGAGAGGTCGCCGCTCGTGTCGATCAGCCCAACCGACGTAGCAAATTCCGGCAGGTCGTCGAGCATCGCGAATGATGCTGTAATGTTACCGGCATAGTTTCGTCGATCGGGCGGAACGACCGCCACGCGGGCGATCGCCTGGCTCGGTCTCATCATACCGTTTGCGGTGTGGCCGCATGTAGGCAGCTCGCGATAGGTCGCCGCCCAGCTGGCGAAAGCGTCGGCGAACTCATGTAGGCGCTGCGGCGTTTCGCAATCGGCCAACCCGCGCACCGCATGACCGACGCGGATCACGCCATGCGTCGCCGCGGCGCAAAAGCCTGGCGCGAGACGGTCCATCCAACAATCGAGGACTTGGCGCCACGGCGCCTCCTGCAGTTCTTCTGCGAAAAACGCGCTCCAGTCGGCGAACCGAGCGCGCTCGCCCAGCGCGAAGCGCCAGTTTTCGCGGTGAATGCGAGCGTCGACCCCGGGCCGCGGCAACATTCGCTCGCGGTAGCGCGCGATCCACGGCATCACCGCTTCGGGTCGGCCGAGGGCGCACAGCGCCTCGGCCACCATCGGCGCGTGATTGCTGTTGCCGTTCCTCAGTTCGATCCCGAATGGAGTAAGGGTTTCGAGGGCTTCGTCCAGCGGGGTATAGGAGGGAACGCGCACAACACAGATCCTCACCCGGGCTTTGCCATGTGGCGTTCCAGGCACGGGATTTCCAGGTAGCGCTCGCGTCGTTGCATTGGCCTGGCCGTAACTGCGGCGGAAGTCGCTGACCCGATGAGCCCGGTCGGGATGAAGGTTATCGGACCAAGAGGGGCGATTTAGGGCGTCTTCGAAGGTTGATATCCCACCGCGCGAACAGAGCGATTGACTCGCTTTACACATCAGCGGGAGAGTTCGTTCAATACGAGAGACCTAGGGAATCTTAGATTGGGAGGACGGCGATGAACCTCAGAGCCCTATCGGCGGTCTCGATCATGCTTGTCGCCATCACAGCGGCACCGAGCGCCCTCGCCCAGAGCGATTGTACGAGAACCGTTCCCGCATCGCCCTTTGGGAAGGACGATCAAACAGGAGCCACCAACCGCGTGACCCCGGCCGTGACCAAGGCGGCGGCCGCCGAGATTCAGACCGGCAAGGTGACGACGATGACGCATCCGCTGGTCGACGGGATACCGCTCTTCGGTACACGCTTTACAAAAACCATTCTGACTTCGAACACGATGGCGCCGGGCGCTTCGCTCGGTGAGAACAATCTCACCTACATGGAAGATACCTGGCTCAGCCAAAGCCATGTTGGGACCCATCTCGACGGCATAGGCCATATCGGTCGCGGCGACTGCTATTACAATCAGACGCCGATGGGCAAGTATATCAACCAGAACAACATGACGCGGCTCGGTCTCGAGCATTTGAAATCTTTTGCCACGCGCGGTGTAATCATCGATCTCGTCAAGGTTTACCAGGACGCCGGCAAGCTTCATAGCAACCCGGCCTGCAAGAATCCTTGCCTGGACAAGGGTACGGTGATCACACCGCAAGACCTGCAAGCCGGGCTCAAGGCGTACAATGTGACCCTGCGCGAAGGCGATGCCGTGTTTTTCAACACCGGCTGGGGTGATCTCTTCGCCCAATATCCGGCGCAGAATGTGCTTTACAACAGCGGCGAGCCCGGCATCGGGAACGACGCCGCCAAATGGCTGATCGATCAAAAGGTCATCCTCGTCGGCGCCGATACCTGGGCGGTCGAAGTGGTTCCCGGCGAGAGCAAAGACCTTGCTTTCACAGTTCACCAGTTGCTGTTGACCGACAACGGCATCCACATCATAGAGAACGTGAAGACTGATCTGATCGCCGCAGAGGCAGCGGCCACCAAGCGTTCCACGTTTTTTCTGAACATGTCGGTACCTAAGGCGGTCGGTCTTACCGGCAATTTCGTCGGCATCGAGGCGATTCAATAAAACCGCCATTGCCAAAGCCTGCTGATAAACCGGCGCCCGGGTTGAGGCGCCGGTCTTTCATTGGGATCGCACTGGGGTCCGCACTGGCCGGAGTGGCGGGGCGCAGCGTCCCCGCTTGGTCACAGTCGTCACGACGCTGGCGGATCGGTTTTGCCAACATCACCGAGGACCCCGCCGAGCGGCTCGAAGGCCTCGGCTTCACCGGGGCCGAGGTGCGGGCGAGCTTTGTCTATGCGGCGCGCGGCTTGCCGGTCGAGATCGTGTTCTTCGACAACGACCGCAACCGCGAAAAGGCGCTCACCAACGCCGCTGAAGCAGTTCGCCAGAAGCTCGATCTGTATGTCCAGTATTGCGCCGACGAGACCGCCAACAACGAGATCGGACGACAGCTCGAGGCGGCGGGAATCCCGGTCATCGCCATCAACCACGCGGTGCACGGCGCGGTGATCTACACTGCCGACAATAAGTTCGCGGGACACATCGCCGGTGATGCACTTGCCAAATTTGCCGCCGATAATTGGGCCGGCCAGCGCATGGCTGCGGTCATCATCGGCGATCTCGCCAACAAAAGCGTGCATGCCGATCAACGCGCCGACGGTATCGCAACGGCGCTCAAGGAAGGGCTGCCGCGGGTCGAGCAGACACGACTCGACAGCCTCGGCAATCCCGGCAAGGCTGAGGGTCTGCTGCGCCGCTTTGCCAGCGAGCAGACCGAAACAAAGCTGTTGATTGCCGCCCTAGACGACGCCACGGCGTTATCGGCCAAGGCGGCGGTCGAGGCGGCTTCTCGAAGTACCGACAGCGTCATCGTCAGTCAGGGCTGCGATCGGTTGATGCATGGCGGGTTCAACGAAAAGAAGGAGATTGACCCGCAGAACCGGGGGAGCATCGTGCTGGGATCGGTGGCTTATTTTCTCGACCGATACGGCTACGACGTGCTACCGTTGGCGTTGCAGCTGCTAAACGATGGGATGCTGCCGCCGCGGACCACAACCCAACATGTGCTGGTGACCGCCAGCAATGTCTTCCGCATCTATCCGCCGATCGATATGAATTAACGCCGCGCATGGCGCGGCTCCCCATGATAGAAAATTGCATCCCTACGTGCCCCATCGCGTTCGCTTGTCGCAGCGAAGGTCACCGCATCGTCGGGGCCGATGGCGATCGCCGGAAAGAGCGGAAACGATACGAGACGGCCACCGTTCGCCAGAGTTTCTCCGACTGCGGCCAAGCGGTTGAGGCCGTCGGCTCCGTAGAGAAAGACCCCGGAGGGACTGGGACCGCCGTCGATCGAGGCGACAAAGCCGACCGTACCCAGCGGGCTCAATACTGGCCAGGATGTGAACGCCGAGAAAGTGCCGCCACCCGGAGCCGGCTCGCCGATTGCGGCGATCGGCCGTACCGCGTCACCTTCGAGCACGAAGACCGCGCCCGGCGGGCCGCCCTGCCGCAGTACGGCGCTGAACACGATCGCGCCGGCATCGTTGATCGCGACCTGTTCGGAGAATTTTCCGAATATCCCGCCATCGGGCGCCGGGCTTCCGGCGGCCAGCGCCAGGCGCGCTTCTCCTTCCTCGAATAGGTAGATGCCGCCGAGAATGGGTCCTTGGTCGACAACCGCGGGAAAGGCGACGGCGCCGCGGTTATTGATCGCTGGCGCGCCGAACCCCGAGAAAGTTCCGCCACCGGGTGCCGGGTCGCCGACGCCGACCAGCTTGTGCCACTCGGCGCCGCGGCGCAGCAGGATCGCGTCGGAAACATCGCGCCCGCGACGGACCGAGACAAGGACAGCCACGTTGCCGGAATCGTCGAGCACCGGCCGTTCCACAGAGACAAGAGTGCCCCCGGCGATGTCCGGCGCGGCAGCACCGCTCAGCACAATCGGTTCGATCTTGCCATGAGCGGCGACGAAGACACCGCTTGTGGCCTTTCCACCTGTCAGGGCCGCGGCAAAGGCGACGGTGCCGGCTTTATCGAGGGCAAGGACCGGATGATCGGTAAAGTCGGCGATGTGCTCTCCGCCCGGAGTAACGTCACCGACCGCCGCGATCTTGTCGATGCGTTCTTCTCTGGCGATGAACAAGCCCTCCTCCGCCTTGCCGCGGGCGATGTTGGCGAAGAAGGCGACGTCGCCGCTGAGGTTGGTCGGTGCAGGGATCGCCTGGCCGGCAATTTCGAAGCGGTCGAAGCTGCCACCGACCGGAGCGGTCTGCCCGCTAGCGACGATCTGCTGCAATACCGCCGATGCTGGTTCCGCCTGCTTTGTCTCACCGGCGGGACGCACCCCAAGCGCCGCCCAAAACACCACGAACCAGAGCGCGGCGATCGGCACGAAGGCCAGCGCGACCCGCCGCCGCGCGCCGGCGAGCATTCCGCTTCGCGCCGGCAGCAGCGCCATCTTGCTTAATTCTTTAACATACCGGCCTTGAGCACGGCGATGTTGTGACGGAACATCGCGAGATAGGTGCCTGCCTCGCCGTTGGGTTTCGACAAAGCGTCGGAGTAGAGAGTGCCGCCGATCTCGGCCCCAGTCTCACGGGCGACGCGCTCGATCACGCGCGGGTCGTTCATGTTCTCGACGAAGACGGCCTTTATTTTGTCCCGACGGATCTGTTTCATCAGCCGCGCAACATCTGCCGCCGAAGCTTCCTTATCGTTGGTCCAGCCGCGCGCCGGGATGATTCTGATGCCGTAGGCTTTTGCCAGGTACTCGAACCCGTCATGCGACGTAATGACCTTGCGCTTCGGCTTCGGGACCTCGGCGAGCTCTTTCCTGGCCCAAGCGTCGAGCTCGTGAATTTGCGCGATATAGGCGTCGGCGCGGTCGCGGTAGAAATCGGCATTGGCGGGGTCGATCGCCGCAAGGCCGGCGGCGATATTTCGTGCATAGACCGCCCCGTTGGAGAGGTCGTGCCAGGCGTGCTGGTCAGTCTTGGGCCGGCCTGTTACCTCGCCGTGACCGTCCTCCTCGGTCTCGGTGATGGTCTTGGCCCCGTCGCTAGCGACCAACTTCACGCCCTTGAACCCCGATTGCTTGATCAGTTCGTCCAGCCAGGGCTCGAACTCCGGGTTTAATCCGTTCATTACCAGGAGTTGGGCGTCGGCGAGCGCACGCGCATCGGCGGCCGTTGGCTTGTAGAGTTCGGTGTCACCATCGCCGCCAACGATGGTGACGAGCGCCACTCGATCAGCCGCGACGGCCGACACCATGTCGCCGAGAACACTGAAGGTGGCGACAACCCTGACCGGCTCGGCTGCCGCGGGTGGTCGGCAACAAAGCAAACTCAGCACCGCCGCGATGAAGATAGACCTGCGTACAGCCATGCACCGCCTATGATCTTCGTATCACGCCCGCTTCAGGGTGGCCGCGCGATCGGTAACGCGCCGCCAGCGCCGAAACGAGGTAAAGCGCCCCCGCTGCCAACACGATCGCCGGCCCGGACGGCAGGCTCGCGAAAAACGACATCAGCAGTCCCAGGTAACCTGCAACAATGCCGAGCACGACGGCGAGCGTCATTGATGGGCCAACCCGTCGTGCCCAATGCCGCGCGGCGGCCGCCGGCAGCAGCATTGGCCCCACCGCCAGCAATGTCCCAAAAGCCTGA
>Ga0310912_10001281_pt1 | contig 13574 bp, 10 predicted proteins | sample GREbulkMGOX080_FD_203443 | JGI IMG/M metagenome (GOLD analysis project Ga0310912, IMG submission 203443) | Lab enrichment of tropical soil microbial communities from Luquillo Experimental Forest, Puerto Rico - GRE.bulkMG.OX080 | ecosystem: Environmental > Terrestrial > Soil > Tropical forest >...
ATTTGGCGTTTGACCGGTTGAGAAGTTCCTAAGGGCGGCTGGCGTTACGAAGTAATCCGGTCTGTGCATGGATCGCAGAGAGATTCATTGTCCAGGCGATGGCGCAGAGTTCCTCACTTCCCTCGGAATAACGGAAAAAAACCAGAGAAGCACAAGAGCAGGGGATCGTGTCGGCATCGCGGCGCTTCGCGGCTCAGCGCTGACCGTCCTTCGGTCTCTGCGTACCCGGCCTGCAAAGACGAGGAGGAGGCGCCACGAAGTCAGGCCAACACGGGTCCCGGGATCGGCCGCTACAAAGGCTCGAATGGAAATGGAAATGCCTGCGGATGGCGTGAACGCCTGCGCGGCAGCCAGACAGCGCAGGCTTAATGAGTTAGCAGAAATTGTTTGAAGGCAGGGTACGCGTTGGAGATTGCAAGGGAGAGCTTGGGCTTGGGGAGATAGCGGGCGAGGCGCTCGGGGAGGGGTGGGGTGATACCGATGGCTTTGTGGACGATATCGGCGAATTTGGCGGGATGTGCGGTGGCGAGGACGAGGCCTTGCGAGGGTCCGGGGTGGTCCTTGCGGTAGGCTTCCCACGCTTCGATGCCGACAGCGGTGTGGGGGTCCGAAACATAACGGTAGCGATCCCAGACGGCGTGCATTTCCTGCAAGGTTTCCGCGTCCGTGACGCCGTGTCCCCAAATCTCCTTGCGAACATTATGGATGCGGTGGCGACAGAGATCGAGGAGGCGCGGAAAATTGTTGGGATTGCCGACGTCCATGGCGTTCGAGTAGGTGGCTATGGCGGGAATCGGACAATATTCGCCGCTGAGCAGATATTGCGGGACGACATCGTTGGCGTTGGTAGCGGCGATGAAACGAGCCACCGGCAGACCGATGCGCTTGGCGAAGATCCCGGCGGTGAGGTTGCCGAAATTGCCGCTGGGCACAGCGACGATCAACGGGACGGAGGCCACGGGAAGCTGGCGGTAGGCGGCGACGTGATAGAACATCTGCGGGAGCAGGCGACCGACATTGATGGAATTCGCGGAAGTGAGGAAGGCGCGCTGATTGAGTTGCTCGTCGGCGAAAGCTTGCTTGACGAGGCGCTGGCAATCGTCAAAGGTGCCGGAAACTTCGAGGGCGGTGATATTGTCGCCGAGCGTGGTGAACTGTTTTTCCTGGGCTTCGCTGATGCGCTTCGAAGGATAGAGGATCACGACCCGAATGCCGGGAACGCCAAGAAAGCCGTGTGCGACGGCACTGCCGGTGTCGCCGGAAGTAGCGACGAGAACGGTGAGTTGGCGCGATTCGTTGCGAACGAAATAGCCCATGAGGCGGGCCATGAAACGGGCTCCGAAATCTTTAAAGGCCAGCGTAGGCCCGTGGAACAGTTCCAGGATGTGAAGCGCGGGAGAAAGCGAAACGAGTTTGACGGGAAAATTGATGGATTCGGAGACGACCTGCCAGAGGGCTTCCTCGGGGACATCGGGCGTGGCGAAGGGGCGAACGACGCGGAAGCACACTTCGGTGAACGGCAAGCGGCGGAATTCTTCGAGTTCCTCAGGAGTGTGGCGTGCAATTTCGGCAGGCATGTAGAGGCCGCCGTCGGGAGCGAGACCGCGCAGGACCGCACCTCGAAGAGAGGTAAGGGGAGCTTTGCCGACGGTGGAGCGGTAGCGCATGGAAAAAAGTTGTCAGTGATCCGTTTTGCGTTTCGGAACGGCACTCTATACGTTGTCCTCACAGGATACGTGGAGATGTTGCGAGGCGCAAAAGGCACTTCCGCACGATTGCGCGAAAAAGAAAATGGAAATTGGCAGAACATCGACGTGCGCGTTTGTCCGGAGGGAAAACCTTTGCGCTGGTGGACCCTCGGACCCCGGTTAACACCGGGCCGAAAGCAGTGCGCGGATTTTGTCGAGGAGCAGTTGGGCGACGTCGGGGTTGCGGGAGGTGCCGGGGGGAGAGAGTTCGCGGGTGATTGCGGTGGGGATGGTGAGATGGGCGAGGGCTTCGTAGCTCTGACGGCGAGCGGCGATGAGTACAGGGTAGCAACGGACCACGGTGTCGCGAGGCGTTTCGCCAGGACGCGCTTGGAAGACCCCTTGCCAGAGGACCGGTTTGGGATCGTTGAGATAACGTTCGATGAGCAATTGCGTCTCTTCGGCAGACGCGGCGAAGTAGACGACGGTCATCTGGCGGCGGAGCCGATGGAGCATGTGATTGCCCGTGCAGATGACGCTGCCGGTGGTGTCGAGGACGAGTTCACCCTGCGGATCTTTTTCGAGTGAAGAGAGGACGTCGTCGAGCGCGGCAATTTCTTCATGGAGATATTCGGATTCGCGTCCGGCATACGTGGGACTGTCGGGCCAACCCATCCACGCGGCCATGCCGTTGATGCCCTGATAGCCGCCGGATTCTAAGACCGGGGCCAGGCGCGCTTCGATGACGTCATCGCAGCAGATGGTCGGACAGCCGAGGGCGGCGAGATTCTTGGCCCAGTGGGATTTGCCGCAGCCGGACATGCCGATGAGAGCGAGACGAAGAGGTTTGTCGGAGCCTGGGAGCATGGGGAGGCCATTGTAGCGTGGGACCGACGAGGCGTCGAAGTCCGTGATTGGTGGTTCGTGCATCCGACCAGGCGGTGCAGGACCGTGGGCGGAGAGCGGTGGATCAACCCGCCTCGCGGGAGCGCAGAGAGGGCCGGCAGCCGGGGGAAGGGACTGAAACGATTTACTACGGGGGCGGCAAAATGCGACAATAGAGTCAAGTGCTGAGGTTAGCCCGTACCTTCGAGGAAACCTGTACTGTAGAACGAGTTGCGGCGGTGCAGGCCAGATGCTACTTTGAAAAAAGATTCCGGGGTGACGGCTTCGGAATGAGAGCAGCGCGTTCTGCGGTTTCCGAGAGCCGGGCGAGGTGTACAGGCAGCCTCGCGGACCCGAGAATTCGAAAAGAGACGCTGCGAGGGAATGGAGAAGCGCGAGTGGGCCACCGGTCAGCCCTGAGTGAGAGACGGGCTCGCGCACAGGTATTGCGTGTCGTACTGGTTCCGTAACGATAATCGATTGCCACAAGAACGGCTGGCCGCCGCCTCCTACGTGATCGTGGGGATGCTGGTTCTTCTGCTGCTGGGCTTCTGGAAACTCCAAGTCATCGACTCCGACAAATATGGACAAATGGCGGAGCGGAACCGCGTGCGTTCGATTCCGATAATTGCGCCGCGAGGAAGGATGCTGGACCGCGACGGGCGCGTGCTGGTGGACAACTACCCCTCGTTCAGCGTGCTGCTATTGCGCGACGATCCCGCGGCGATTGAGAAGAACTTGCCGACGATTGCCGAAGGCCTGGGTCTTTCGATCGAGGACCTGAAGGAACAACTCGTCAATACCCAGGCGCTGCCGAAGTTTCAACCCATTGTGATCAAGCCGGAAGCGACGCCCGGAGACGTGGCGTTTATCGAGTCGCATCGCGCGGATATCCCGGTTCTGGAAATGTTGATGGTGCAGCGGCGGAGATATTTGCCCGGTGGATTTATGGCCGCCGCGAGCGGGTACGTGGGCGAAGTCAGTGAGCAACAGATCGAATCGAGCAACGGAAAGCTGCGTCCGGGAGACATCGCAGGAAAAAGCGGACTGGAGCGGCAATACAACGATTTGCTGGTGGGCACCGACGGAATGCGACGCGTAATTGTGAACAGCGTCGGCAAAGAAATGGGCCGCTTGTCGGAGCAGGAAGCCGTCCCCGGAAAACAGATCCAGTTGACGATCGATTACGACCTGCAGCAGATCGCCGAAGACGACATGGCGGGCAAGAAAGGCGCAGTCGTGGCACTCGATCCGCGGACCGGCGAGGTACTGGCGTTCGTAAGCCGCCCGGCGCCGGACCCGAACGATTTCGCGGTGCGGATTTCGAAAGAAGAGTGGCAGAAGCTCAACGAGGATGCCGACCACCCGCTCCTGAACCGCGCGACGCAGGCACAATTGGCGCCGGGTTCGACTTTCAAGATCATCATGGCCGCGGCGATGCTGGAATCGAAAGCGGTACCGGAAAGTTTCACGGCGTTTTGCCCGGGTTACGCGAATTTCTACGGCCGCCAGTTCAAATGCTGGGTGTACGGCAAAGGCAGCCACGGAGCGATCAGTCTGCACGGCGCGATCGTGCATTCCTGCGACGTGTTTTTCTATAACGTGGGCCAGCGCTTGGGCATTGATACGATCGCCAAATACGCCAAGATGTTCGGCTTGGGCGCGAAGACTGGAATTGATCTGCCGGCCGAGGAAACCGGGCTGGTGCCTTCGGAGGACTGGGTCGAGCGGGTGTTCCACCACAAGTGGTATCCGGGCTCGACGATTTCGGTAGCCATCGGGCAAGGAGCGGTGACGACGACCCCGGTGCAATTGGCTTATGCCATTGGCGGAATTGCGTCGGGCGGAGTTTTCAGGCAGCCGCACCTGATGAAGGATGCGCCCCATGTGGGCGAAGTGCGCGTGCCGTTGAGTGAACATACCGTGGAAGAAGTGACCCAGGGAATGTACGGGGTGGTGAATGAGGGCGGCACCGCGGCAGCATCGAGGCTGCAAGGGGTAGAGTTCTGCGGGAAAACCGGAAGTGCGCAGGTGATGAGTAACACGGAGCGAGGCAAACTGGGGAAAGCTGCCAGCAAAGGCAAAGACAATGCTTGGTTTGTCGGCTTCGCACCGCGGCGCGATCCCGAGATTGTGATCAGCGTGCTGGTCGAGGGCGGCGAGCATGGAGCTTCGGCGGCTGCGCCGATCGCACGGGATATCGTGAGGGCCTATTACGACAAAAAGAACAAGAAGAATCCGGGTGAAGTAACGGCCCAGAATCAGCCACCGCTGCAGATGAAGAAGGGCGCGACGGCGCAAGGTGCCGAGGCGCCGAAGGCGGCGTTGAAGCCGGAAGAGGCGTCGGTGACGGTAGGACCGGACAGCGGAAAGCCGGTGGAGTAGGTGCCGCGCCAGGAATTGCAACCGAGGGAAGTCGCGTGGCCGCAGTTAGGTTGGCGAGAGCGGCGGCAAGCCGCGGCAGCCCAAAGGAAGAAAGATGAAGGACGCACCGGGAGCACGTGACTACGACTGGTGGTTACTGGCCATTGTGGCGGCGATCTGCGCAATCGGCGTAATCGAGATTTACTCGGCGACGCATGGAAGCGCGTTGGCGGGGATGCACGGAAAGCAGATCCGCTGGCTGGTGATCGGCTTCGTGCTCATGTTCATCCTGTCGCGCCTGGATTACCACGTGATTATGGATCAAGCGCCGTGGCTCTATATTTTGGGCTTAGTGGCGCTCGTGCTCGTGCTGGCGGTGGGGCACACGCGATTTGGGGCAAAACGGTGGATCCCAGTGCTGGGCGAATTTCTTCAGGTGTCAGAATTGGTCAAATTGATTATAATCATAGTGTTGGCACGCTTCTTTGCGGAAGTGCGCACAGATGAGCTCTCGTTGCAGGATTTGATTAAAGCAGGGCTTCTGGTAGGCTTACCGCTGGTATTGATTCTGAAGCAGCCTGACCTGGGGACAGCGTTGGTGCTGATGCCCATGCTGATTGTTGGGGCGTTTCTTGCCGGGCTGCAGTGGAAACATGCCGTGGTAATCGTATTAATCGGAATTCTGATGCTGCCCGTCGGGTGGCATTTCATGAAGCCCTATCAGAAGGAAAGAGTGACATCGTTCTTGCACCCTGAAGAAGACGCGAAGGGTTCGGGCTATCAAGTGCTGCAGTCGAAGATAGCCGTGGGCTCAGGCGGTTTTTGGGGGAAAGGTTTCGGCAACGGCAGCCAGAATCAGCTGGGGTACATTCCGGTCCGATACTCCGATTTCATCATGTCGGCGTGGGCGGAAGAACAGGGATTCAAAGGCGTGCTGGTTGCTCTCGGGCTGTACATGGCGCTGTTGTTGCGGTTAGTGCAGAACGCTCAGCGCGCGAAGGATCGCGCGGGAATGTTTCTAGTCATGGGCGTGACGGCGGCGCTAGGGTTCCATGTCTTGGTGAATGTGGCCATGGTCATCGGGGCAATGCCGGTAACGGGAATACCATTGCCGTTGATGAGCTACGGAGGGTCGGCCACGTTGTTTGTGTTTCTGGCGATCGGGCTAGTGATGAACGTCCGGCTGCGCCGGTTCGTCAACTGAGCGATCGCCGAGGGCCGCGTGCAAACCTCGGTTTAGGGAGGGAGCACTGGCCAAGCGGGTCCGCCGAGAGTCGGAGCCGCCAGGTAAGAAGGACTTTTAAGTTGAGGATCGCATCGTCCGCCGTGACCTCGGGAATATCCCGGCAATGGCGAAACCTCGAAGGCAAGAGGTCAGAGCAATACGAAGGCTGCCAAGCAGCCATTCCCTCCGGCTTCGAACGCAATGCCGCAAGCCTCGCAGTGTGGCCGGCGTGTTCCGGTATGGACCGGGACGGCGCGTTGCCCCGGACCTCCCGAAGAGAGGTTAGCGCGGCGGTGCATCCTAAGGAGTTTTCATGTCGAAAGAATTGGTTATATCCGCGACCTCCCACGAACGGAGAGTCGCGATTTTGGAAGAAGGACAGCTAGTCGAGATATACATTGAGCGCGAGAAGGAGTTTGCGCTCGTCGGAAGCATCTACAAAGGAAAAGTGACGCGAGTTCTGCCCGGCATGCAATCGGCATTCGTCGATATCGGCCTGGATGGGGACGCCTTCTTGTACGTCAGCGACGTATTCGAAAATCTGGAAGATTACGATCACGGACATGGGCATGGAGAAATTGCGGCCGGCCCGGGTCCGCTAACACGGGTGAGCACCACGATTGAGTTGCTGCCGGGGGAAACCCTGGCGGCGGCCGGTGCACGAGAAGAAGGCGCGCACGGCGAGGAAGGTCCTGCCGAACACGCGCACGCGGGAGAGCATGCCGCCGCAGGTGAAGGCACGCCGGAGTACGCGAGCGAACCGCACGATACGGCGCACCTGGAAGCCGCCGAGGACCGGGAGTTTCCAGAAGCGGAGGAACGCCAGCCGGAATCGAACGATTCGGCGCCACAGAATTTTGCTCCGAATTACAATCCAACGCGCAATTATCCGCCGAGACACGGGAATGATCGCGGCGACCGCGGCGAGCGCGGTGGGGACCGTGGTGGCGATCGTGGTCGTGGAGGGCGGCGCGGTCGTTGGGGCCGGCGTCGCGGAAGCGACCGGCATCATCGCGGACAAGGTGGGCGGAATCTGCCGCCGTCGAAGTACGCATCGCCCCAGGGCGAGCGGGATTCGCGGGGCTACGATAACCGCCGGCAAGGCGATCGGGATCGCGGACTGTCTGGTCCCAGCGAGCGTCGCGACGACGATATCGTCCTACCCGGTGAATCCCTGGCCAAGTATCGCGGGCGTCCGCAGCAGAGCCCGGTAGAACCGCTGGGGGATCACGAGCAGGAAGAGCGGCAACCCGACTTTGAACAGCCCACGGCCCGCCCCGCAATCGGGATGCAGCCGCCCAGCGGAGGGCCGCGCCGGTTTACCGGGAGCCTGCCGCACTGGGTCTTAGCGGACAACGAGGCCGAAACCGAATCCGCTGAAGTGGCGGAGGAAGAGGAGACTCACGGGACTCCGGAAGCGATCTCCGCACCTGCGGAAGAAGAACACGAAGAAATCCACGCCGAGTCGCAGAAGAACGGAATGGCGGGCCTGAGCGACGAGGAACTCAGCGCGCTTTCCACGCGGTTGGTGGAAGCCAAACACGAAGAGACACACGCGCGCGCGGACGCGGACAACTTGCTTGGCGGCGCGGATTTCGACGAGGAAGAAGAGGAAGTCGAAGAGCTTCCCGAAGAGCACCACGAGGAACTGCACGAAGCGGAGAGCCGTGAAGGCGCGGAACCCGAATCGGAAGCTGCAGAGCAGGAAGAACCCGAGGAGGAGCATGAAGAAGAGATATCCCGCGGCCTGAGCGAGTCGGAACGCGCCGACCTGGCGCACGAAGAAGCGCTGGAGCACGTGGAAGCGTCAGCGGAATTGACGCTGATGTCATCCGAACCATCGCGCAGCGAAGCGGTGACGGAGGAAGGTGTCGTCCTTCTACCGGGCGAGACGCGCGGACCGCACGATCCCAATGCTCCCCGGGAAGAGTTCGCGAGGCGGGATTCGGCGCGAATCGGAAGCGACCCGCGCTCGCGATTCCAGAGACCGCATCGTGGCGGACGCGAGCGTGGCGGAAGGCATGACCGGCGGGATCGTGACCGCGGACGGGGAAGATTCGATCGGCGCGGTGGCGGCGGCCACGGGCACGGACATGGGCATCATCGCGGACATCACGGAGGCCACGCACCGCAGCGGCGTCCACAACTGATTTCGGAGATGTTGAAGCCGGGGCAGGACGTGGTGGTGCAAATCGCGAAGGAACCCCTGGGCAAGAAGGGTGCGCGAATCACGAGCCACGTGGCGCTGCCCGGGCGCTTCCTGGTGTACATGCCGACGATTGATCACATCGGCGTTTCGCGGAAGATTGCCAGCGCGGAAAATCGTTCGCGGTTGCGGCGGCTGGTGGGTGAAGCACGCGGCAGCTATCCGGGTGGATTCATCGTGCGCACCGCGGCGGGCGGAGCGACGGACGACGAAATTCGCATGGACATCGAGTTTCTGGGGAAGACCTGGAACGAGATCAAGCAGAAGAACGACGATCGCAAGGCCCCGGCGCTGTTGCATCGCGACTTGAACCTGGTGGAACGCGTGCTGCGCGATTACGTCAGCGACGATTTCACCGGAATTTGGATCGACAGCGAAGAGGAATTCGGCAAGGTTGTGGAGTTCGTGAGCCGGTTCCAGCCGAAGCTGGTCAGCAAGGTCAAGCTGTACACGAAGGAGCAGCCGATCTTCGAGGAGTTCGGGATTCAGCACGAACTCGACAAGGCGCTGCGAGCGAAAGTGTGGCTGAAATCGGGCGGGTACATCGTCATCAACCATACGGAAGCGTTAGTGGCCATCGACGTGAATACCGGCAAATTCGTGGGCAAGGGCTCGACGAGGCTGGAAGACACCATCGTGAAAACGAACCTGGAGGCGGTGAAGGAAATCGTGCGGCAGATCCGGCTGCGCGATCTGGGCGGCATCATCGTGGTGGACTTCATCGACATGGAAGAGCGGCGCAACCGCGAGAAGGTGCTGATGGCGTTGCAATCGGCGCTCGAGCAGGATAAGGCACCGTCGAAGGCGCTGTCGTTCAACGAATTCGGGCTGGTGTGCATCACCCGGAAACGCACGAAACAGGCGCTGGAACGTGTGCTGTGTCAGCCGTGCCCGTACTGCACCGGGTCGGGAATGGTGAAGTCGATTCCGACCCTGTGCTACGAGATTCAGGCGGAAGCGCGGAAGATGGCTATGGCCGAGCATGAAGGGCCGAACCTGACGCTGCGCGTGCATCCGGAGATTGCCAAGGCATTGAAGACGCGCGAATCGATTTTGATCGATGAGCTCGAACAGAACGCCCACAAACACATCATTATCCAGTCGGATGCGACACTGCATTGGGAGCAGTACGACATCTATTAATTGTAAGTTCCAGGGTTTTAAGTAAGGGCAAAACGCCCGGGCTGGGTGGCTCGGGCGTTTTTGTTTTGATGCGAAGGTACCTTTGCGCCGATTTCGCGACCTTTCCAAGTGCCGAAGTACCAGCGCAACTATTCACCGTGAAAAGTGTTCTATAGGATGAAGAAAAAAAGAGAAGTTGGCTGGGAGGTAAATCAGATGCGCTTCCTAAAATATGTGGGATTGTCAGCCGCCTTAGTTGGGATTTTATTTTTGACCGCAGGTAGCGCGCGTGCCGCGCAGGTTGCGGTAGGCGTTCGTGTGGGGCCCGTAGGAGTGGCGATCGGACCGGAACCGGTTTGTGCGTGGGGCTATTATCCGTATTATCCGTACGTCTGCGCGCCAGCCGGGTATTGGGGTCCGAACTACTTCGTGGGCGGGATCTTCGTAGGAGCCGGCCCATGGTTCCGCGGTTGGGGCCATCCGTACGGGTGGTACGTGCGTTCGGGATATGCCTATCGGCCGGGTTGGGTTTATCGGCCAGGACCGGTTTACCGGGGTGCGCCGGTGCACGGTTTCGTCGGCGGTCATGAAGCCTGGCACGGAAACGCGAGCGGGTTTCATGACGGTGCAGGCTTCCACGGCGGCGGATTCCATGGTGGAGGCCATGGCAGATAAGGACAGTCATTCGTTTTGAGTTATCAGCAAAAGCAGAGCGTCCGAGCTTCACGGCTCGGGCGCTTTTGTTTGTGTCCTTGCCGCGAGAATGTGCAGCGGTCAGAATGCCTCAGGCGGAGGTACGGGAATGGACGAGAGCGCATTGAAGCGTTGGCTGGAGGAGTATGGACGGGCATGGGAGAATCGCGATCCGGAAGCGGCGGCTGGATTGTACGCGGAACATGGCAGTTACCAGGTCACACCGTTTGTCGAGCCCTTGCGGGGTCGCGAGGCGATCCGAAATTACTGGGTGGCGGTAGCTCGAACAGAGAAGGATATTTACTTTTGGTACGAGATTCTGACCTTAAGCGACCAATTCGGCTTGGCGCACTGGCGGGCTTCGTTTGAAATTGTGCCCCAGGAACTCAAGACAAGATTGGACGGCATTTTCCTCATCCAGCTGGACGCGAGTGGCAAGTGCACCGCATTGCGCGAGTGGTGGCACAAGCAGCAGTAGCGCCGTGCCGGCAGCATGTCGTCGAATGGGTCTTTCCCGCTGCGGTGGCCTGGCCAAAACACATGTAACGCAAAGGACTTGGGAGCAGTAAAGGTAGGTAGAGGTCGGGAATGGAGCTGCTCGAGCGATTCGCGAGGGGTGACCTGGATGCGTTCGAATCGTTGTTCCGTCAGTATCAGAGTCTGGTGTTTGGATGGGTGCTGCGAATCGTGAGGAATCGGGCGTCAGCCGAAGAGTTGACGCTCGAGACGTTCTGGAGGATGTACCGGGCGAGAGCGCGATTCGATGTGTCGAGAGGAAACTGCGCGGGCTGGCTAAGGCGAATCGCGACGAACGTGGCTCTGGACTATCTGCGCAGCGCCAAGGTGGAAGTAGAGCTGGCGGAAGATCCGCCGGACCGGCCTAAGCCGGATGCGGTCGAACAGTCCGAGATGCGCGACGCGATTGCCCGGGCGGTAGGACGTTTGTCGCCGCGACTGCGGGCGGCGGTGTTGCTGGCTCTGGTGGAAGAAGAGCCGTACGAAGACATTGCCGAGGCACTGGGCATTTCAGTGAACGCCGTAAAGGTGCGCGTGTTTCGCGGCGTAAGGATTTTGCGGAAGGAACTGGAGAAAACGGGAGTACACGCATGAACCAGCGGGAGATAGATGAAATCAAGGGATTGCTGAAGGAGGTGCTGCCGCCGGTAAAGGAAGAGTTGCGGGGCGATTTGTGGCCGTCGATGGTGCGGCGGCTGGACGAGGGCACCGTGCGAATACCATGGTGGGATTGGGCACTGCTTGCAGGAGCGAGTTTGCTGATTTTGTTGATTCCCGGAGTGATTCCGGCGTTGCTGTACCACCTGTGAGGAAGGAAGAGCCATGAACAAGCATCCGTATTTGCGAGCGTATTTGGCGGGGATTGCGATCCCGACGGCGGTATTGCTGGTGATCATGACGGCGTACACCATCATTCGGTACGTGTATGCGGTTCCCGTGCCGATCGAAAGGGTAATTGTGTTTCCGATGGCGGCCGTACCGAACGCGTGGGGCTTGTGGAATGTGTTGTATGTGGCGTTTCTGGAGAAACGGCATGTTTCGCTGGGAGTTTTCGGGGGAGCACTACCTCTGTTGTTGGCGCCGGGAGGGTACGGTGTGACGCGGCTGCTGAGTTTCACGGTGCCGGATGTGGTGTTTCATGTAGCACCGTTGGCGCTGCCGGTCGGGCTAATTATTTACTACTTGGTTTGGAAGTATCTTGTGGGGTTCCTGAATGCGGAGTTGGGAATTGCCTGAGAGAGCCTGTTACGTTCTGGGCTTTACGTAACATGATGCGCCCGGGCTAAGCCGCTCGGCTTTTTTTTGTCTCCGTGTGTCAGTCGTTGTCGCGGGTCAGCTTTGCGGGGAAGACGTTATGTTGCGGTGGCGGCATGGGGGTGTTGCCCATGCGATCCCGCCAGAGGAACCGGTTGAGGGCGACGTTGTCGGCAGCGTCGGCGTGAGAGAAGTCGAGGTGGCGGCCTTCCTTCCATGCGGTTGTGTTCATTTCGTAGAGCAGACCGTTGTCGCGATTGCGGAAATCGGCGGTGAATGCGGGTTGCGCGCCGGAACCGCTGAACAGCGGAGCCATGACTGCGGCGCGAGAGTCGTTGGCATTCATAGGCGGAGCGCCAAGCAAGGCCTCGATGGTGCGGACAACGTTGATGGTGGTGTAGAAGTTGTGGTCGACGAACCCATGGGAGTCGGCGATGGGGGCGTATTTGCTGATGACGAGGGCAATGCTGCGATGGGAATCCACGTGGTCGGGTCCATCCTGGGCGTCGTCTTCGAGGATGAGGATGGCGGTATCGTCCCAGTAGGGGCTGTGAGAGATGGCGTCGACGACGCGGCCAACGGCGAGATCGTTGTCGGCGACCGAAGCGGTCGGACGCGGTCGGTTTCTCATGCCTCCGGCGGTGTGGTCATTCGGCAGGCGAAGAAGGTTGAATTGCGGCATGGTGTCTTTGCCGGACTTGCGCGAAGAAACGAAGGCGTTGAACTCATTTAGAAATTCGTCGGCGCGGAGTTGATCGGGGTAGGAAACTTCGAAATCCGGGAAGAGAGGATCGAAGTGGCCGCGAAGAGGAACTTGGGAGGCGATATTTATCGCGAGGACGGGGATGTCCCACGGATACGGACTGGGGCCGCCGCGTGGGTCACCGACATTTTGGGGCAGCGGCTCGCCCTTCTTGATCACGGTGCGAGGACAAGAAACACCGGCGACCTGGGGAGGACCGGCCTGGGGCCTGTCATCCGGGGGCGCATTGCACCATTTGGATTGGATGAATTCGCCGTAATGGCGGTAGGAGATATGGTGCGAGGCAAAATTCTTCCACAGATAGCCGCCGGTCGGTTCGGCGACATCCGGCACGTCATCCTCGACGGAAAGGCCCCCGAGTAGTTCGCCTTCGGAGTCGTAGGTGTGCTCGTGGCTGCGGTAGCTAATGGGCCATGTTTTTTCGATGTAATCGGAGACGGAGGCGGAGGTGGACCAGATGTGTCCATCTCCTGAGACGTCGCCGCTGTCGTAGAAATTGTCGAGAATGCCGAATTGCCGAGCGAGCTTGTGTTGGTTAGGCGTGATGTCTTCGCCATACATAGTGATGGAAGAATCTCCGTCGGCATCGGGGAGATCGCCAAAAACCTGATCGTAGGTGCGGTTTTCTTTGATGATGTAGATGACGTGATGGATTTTATTTTCACCGGAAGCGAAGGGGATGCGATCAGAGTTACCTTGCGCAGCGTTGGTTTCGGAAACCTGAACGGTCCAGGAGCCGAGATAATCGCGCAGTTGGGTGAGGGGCAAGCGGGCCAGGGAGCCGTGGGTCATCGCGGGATTGTAGGGATATCTAGGGATACCGTTGACGTTTTTCTTAAGTGCAGCGGGATTGGGGCC
>Ga0310912_10001285_pt1 | contig 13554 bp, 10 predicted proteins | sample GREbulkMGOX080_FD_203443 | JGI IMG/M metagenome (GOLD analysis project Ga0310912, IMG submission 203443) | Lab enrichment of tropical soil microbial communities from Luquillo Experimental Forest, Puerto Rico - GRE.bulkMG.OX080 | ecosystem: Environmental > Terrestrial > Soil > Tropical forest >...
CTCGCCGTTCTCGTCGTCGGCCAGTCGCAGCATCGCGCGTTCGTAGTCGAGGACCAACGCCTCATGGCTGGCGTAGATCTCGGCGGTCTGCAGGTTGCGGTCGTTGACACCGCACGCGCTCATGAAACGCAGGCCGCGGTCGATCTCGCTGGCCAGCGCCTCGTAGCGGGCACCCGCAGGCGACGTCCGGACGAACTCGCGATTCCAGTCGTGCACGAGGTGCAGCGACGCCAGGCCCGATGAGGTCAGTGCACGCACGAGGTTCATCGCCGCGCTGGCGTTGGCGTAGGCGCGCACCAGCCGCGACGGGTCGTGCTCGCGCACCCCGGGATCTGGGGCGAAACCGTTGATCATGTCGCCGCGGTAGGACTTCAGCCCCAGCGCATCGGGGTCCGACGACCGCGGTTTTGCGTACTGGCCCGCGATGCGCGCGAGCTTGATCACCGGCATGCTGGCGCCGTAAGTCAGCACCACCGCCATCTGCAGTAGCGTTCGGATGTTCGCCCGGATGTGTGGCTCGGTGTTGTGAAGGAATGTCTCCGCGCAGTCGCCACCCTGCAGTAAGAACGCGTTTCCGCGTGCGACGTCGGCGAGCAACCCCTGCAGCCGCTGAATTTCCGACGGCACTGTGATGGGCGGGACGCTCTCGAGGACCGTGCGTATCGGCTTGGCTTGCTCTTCCGACCAGCTCGGTTGCTGGGCCGCCGGCTTGGCCAACGCGGCATCCAGCCGTTCGCGCAGGTCCACCGGCAGCGCCGCCAAGGACGGCAACTGGTCGATCGGTATGTCAACGGACTGCATCGAGGCGTTGGCACCGTTGACCGGCGACCTAAGGTCAGCGAGCGCAGCGGCTGCCGCCACGAGATCGCCCTTGCTCTTGGGCTCCGAACGTGATGGTTCGACTGTTGCTAGCATCGGCGACCGACCTTCCGGGTGGTGTTTATGTTGTGCCAGGGTCGGTCGCGTGCCGACGACACTTAGGCTGGGGCATACCGCTTGCCAAAACTTCGTCAGATTCTTGCGAATTTCATGCGTTCGCTCCGTCGGCGCCCGGAGGGGTATAGGTGAGGCATACCTCACCCATGAAATGGGCCGTTACGCCGGAACCATGTCGGGTTGCCGGCGGCGAGGATTGGTCTTCCTCGGCATGTGCGCTGACACCGACGTCTGCGCGGAAATACCCCCAAGCACCCGGGGCCTGCTACTGCAGGTCGACCGACTTCCCGGTGGCGGCCGCATGACCCGCGCGGTAGCCGAAAACCATTGCCGGGCCAATGGTTCCGCCGGCACCTCCGTAGGCTCGGCCGGTGGCACCGGCCATTGCGTTGCCCGCGGCGAACAGACCAGCTATGGGCTCACCGCCGACATGGAGGACGCGGCCATCGGGGTCGGTGCGCGGGCCGCCCTTGGTGCCCATCGCGCCGATGCACACCGGCACCGCGTAGTAGGGGGCGGTGTCGATCGGGCCGAGCGTCTTCCCGGCAAGTGTGGTGGCGCTGTCGTCGCCCCAGTAGCCGTCGTATGCGCTGGAGCCGCGCCCGAAGTCGGGATCGGCGCCGACGGCCACATGGCGGTTCCATTCCTCGACGGTGCGGGCGAGTCCGTCGGCGTCGATGCCGGTCTTGGCGGCCAACTCGGCAAGGTCTGCCGACTCGCAGAACCAGTCAGGAACCGGCTGTCCGGGTTCGATTCCCAGAAACCCGTAGCGCTGCAAGTGAACTGAATCGAACACGATCCAACCGCGGTCGTTGACATACCCACCGCGGGGATCGAGATAGTGGAAAGCGCCGGCCATCGAGTTGTAATCGCACGCCTCGTTGACGAACCGCCGCCCGGCGGAGTTGACGATGATGCTCCTCGGCCGCGTTCGTTCCAGGCGGACGCTGCGGCTGCGCTGCTCGCCCTCGATGGTGTCGCCCGGGATCCGCACGATCGGCACCCACCAGGCTTCGCCCATGTTTGCCAGATCGGCGCCGTGTGCCATCGCCATGCGCAGCCCATCCCCGGTGTTGTTCGGCGGAGAGACCGCGCCGTGCATCGGCCCGCGCAAAAACGCTTGCGCCAGAACCGGATCCCACTCGAAGCCGCCGGTGCCCAGGATGACTCCGCGGCGGGCTCGCACCCTCATGCTCTGACCCGGCAGCGCGATGTGTACTCCAGTGATTTCTCCGGCCTCGCCAACGAGTTGTTCGGCCCGCGCGTTCACCCGGACCGTCACGCCGGCGTCCAGTAAACCCTTGAACAGCCCCGCGATCAGTGCGGTGCCGGCGACGCACAGGTGGCCGGTTCCTTCGTCCACGTCCGCGTGCAGGCGGGCTCTGGTTTCGGCGTCGAAACCGACATTGGACCAGTCGGCGGGAAACGACGTGATCCGGGTGGCCCATTCCCCCAATTGCGTGAGGTCGAAGGGAGCCGCGCTGAGTGATCGGCCCCCGGTCGGCTGTCCGCCCGGCAGCTCGGGCTGGTAATCGGGAAAGCCGGTCGCGATCTCGAAGCGCAGACCGCTGTGGGCCTCGACGAAGTCGAGCATCGCCGGGCCGGTTCGGACGAACGTCTCGACCAGGGCGTCGTCCATCGAACCCAGGGACTGCGCGCGCAGGTATCGCAAGGCGTCCGCGACCGTCAATTCCCCATCGGGAGAACGGTTGTGGGCGGGGATCCAGGCGATGCCACCCGAAACCGCGGTGGTCCCGCCGACGGTCGGCGCCTTCTCGAACACCGCCACCGAGGCGCCTGCGACCGCCGCTGCCAGCGCGGCAGTGAGCCCGGCGGCGCCACTGCCGAGCACGACGACATCGACTTCATGGTCCCAAGGCATGGACTGGCATCCCTTCAGCTCAGTAGCTCGGACAACTGCTTTGCGGCTTTGAGGACCGCGTCCTTACCACGCATCACGACGTCTTCCCGGTGCGAGATGAGGTTGATGCAGGTTGGCGGTGACGGCGCGCGGCGGTGGACGGGCACGGCCAGCCCGTAGGTATTCGGTTCGATCTCCCCGTACGTCGTCACCCAGCCGCGCTCGCGAGCCCGGGACACCAGCTCTCGTTCTCCCGGGCGCGGCGGCATGCTCGCCAGCAACGCGATCCCGGCGGCGCCGCGGTTGAGCGGATATCGACTGCCCTCGTGGAACGCAAGTTGGTAGGCGACATGGCTCGGCACGATCACCGCGATCGCCACCTGCTGGTCGCCCTCGGCGACCAGCAGCGACACGGTGGTGCCGAGATCGTCGGCCAGCGCGCGCAGCGTCGGCAGACCGAGTTGGCGCACGTTGCGGTCGAACGACGCACCAAGCACGGCGAGACCGGCCGCGGGCCGATAGCGGCCGTCCTCGCCCTTGGCCACCAACCGGAATTGGGCCAGCGTCGAGAGCAGCCGGTGGGCGATGGTGCGATGCACCCCGAGTCGGTCGGCGAGCTGTTGCACGGTCAGCCCGCTAGGGGAGTCCGCCACCATTTGCAGCGCGGTGAGGCCCCTGGCCAGCGTCTGCGAACCCGTCCCGGAACCCGTCACGGCCTTGACATACCACCATGCGAGAGCGAAGCTCTATATATAACGCACATCAGTGTGCGATATTAGCACATCATCTAAGCTCAAAACGAGAACAAGATTTCCACCGAGGCAGAGAGGCACCGTGGCGGAGTTCGAGAGCATATGGAGCGATCTCCAGGGCGTCGCGTTCGAGCAGGGCTACCTCATGGCTGGAGGGGTCCGGACCCGTTACCTGCGCGCCGGCCAACCCGGAAAGCCGGTGCTGATGCTGTTGCACGGATCCGGTGGTCACGCCGAGGCGTACGTCCGTAATCTGGCCGCGCACGCGGAGCATTTCTGGACCTGGTCGATCGACATGCTGGGCCACGGCTACACCGACAAGCCGGGCCACCCGCTGGAAGTCAGCCACTACGTCGAGCACGTGATGGCGGTGCTGCGCACCATCGGCGTCGATCGCGCCTTCCTCAGCGGCGAATCACTCGGCGGCTGGGTGGCCGCGCGCGCCGCCGTCGACCACCCGGACGTGGTCGACCGGCTGGTCCTCAATACCGCCGGCGGCTCGCAGGCCGACCCCGTGGTGATGAAGCGAATCATCACGCTGTCCATGGCGGCCGCCGAGAACCCGACGTGGGAAACGGTTCAGGCGCGGATCAAGTGGCTGATGGCCGACAAGTCCAAGGATTATGACGATTTGGTCGCCTGCCGCCAACGGGTATACCGCCAGGCGGGATTCGCCGATGCCATGCGCGACATCATGGCGTTGCAGGATCCCGAGATTCGGGCGCGCAACATACTGGGGCCGGCCGAGTACGGGGCGATCACCGCCCCGACGCTCGTGCTGTGGACAAGTGACGACCCGACCGCAGACGTGACCGAGGGGCGCCGGATTGCCTCGATGATCCCCAATGCGCGCTTCGAGGTGATGCCCGGCTGCGGTCACTGGCCGCAGTACGAGGACGCCAAGACGTTCAATCGCCTGCATCTCGATTTTCTGCTGGGGCGGTGATGGTCGCGGCCGGGCACGATACAGATGTCGACGTCTTGGTGGTCGGCGCGGGCCCGGTCGGGTTGACCTTGGCCAATATCCTTGGCCGGCAAGGTGTCCGGACGCTGGTGGTCGACGAACGCGACACGCTCATCGACTATCCGCGCGGGGTCGGGCTGGACGACGAGGCGTTGCGCACCTTCCAGTCGATCGGGCTGGTCGACCGGATCCTGCCGCACACCGTGCCCAACCAGATCCTGCGTTTCGTCGACGCCAAGCACCGAGTGCTCGCCGAAATGGCCCCACCCGACGCGCGTTTCGGCTGGCCGAAGCGCAACGGATTCGTGCAGCCACTCGTTGACGCCGAGTTGCTGCGCGGCCTGGACAGATTCGCCCACGTCGAGGTTCGGTGGAACCATCCCATGACCTCGTGCGTGCAAACCGCGGACGCGGTGACCGTCGAGTGTCGCGGCAGCACCGATCATGACGGCGATACGGCCAGTGTGCGGGCGCGCTATGTGGTCGGCTGCGACGGCGGGCGGAGCATGACCCGCCGGATGATGGGGGTGTCGTTCGACGGGACGACGTCTTCGACGCGCTGGCTGGTGGTCGACGTGGCCAACGATCCGCTGGGCCACCCGAACAGCGAGGTGGGTGCCGATCCGGAACGCCCGTACGCCTCGATCTCGATCGCGCACGGAATTCGCCGGTTCGAGTTCATGATTCATGCCGACGAGTCCGACGAGCAGGCGGAGGATCCGGCCTTCCTGACGCGGATGCTGGCGCGGATGGTGCCGCACCCCGACCGGGTCGACGTGATCCGGCGGCGGGTCTACACCCACCACTCGCGTATCGCCGGCGCATTCCGCAGCGGCCGGTTGCTGCTGGCCGGCGACGCAGCGCACCTGATGCCGGTGTGGCAAGGGCAGGGCTACAACAGCGGAATCCGGGATGCGGCGAACCTGGGATGGAAGCTCGCGGCGGTGGTGACCGGGCGGGCCGACGACCGGTTGCTGGACACCTACGACGTCGAGCGACGCAAGCACGCCCGAGCGATGATCGACCTTTCCACGATGGTCGGACGGGTGATCTCACCGACCGACCGCAGGATCGCCACCGCCCGGGACCTCCTGGTGCGTTCGGCGTCAATTGTGCCTTCGCTCAAGCGTTATGTGCTCGAAATGCGGTTCAAGCCGATGCCGCGCTACGAACAGGGGGCCGTCGTGCACACGGTGGTTCCCAACAAGACGGGCCACGCCGAATCGCCGGTGGGCACCCTGTTCATCCAGCCTCGGGTGGACACCCGGACCCAACGCGATGTGCTGCTGGACGACGTGCTGGGCGATTGGTTCGCCGTGGTGTGCTGGAACAACAACCCGCGCAAGATCCTCGGCGACAAAGCGTTCGCCAGCTGGAAAGCATTGGGCGCGCGCTTTTTTGCGCTACGACCGCTGACCCAGCTGCACTGGACCGGCGACGACGATCCCGATGTCGCGGTCGTGGGCGATCACGGCGGCGCCCTCAAGTCGTGGTTCGACACCCACCAAGAATCGGTGTTGTTCCTGCGCCCCGATCGGTGCATCGCCGGGGCGTGCATCGCCCAGCTCGCGCCCGAGCTGAGCGCCTCGCTGCTGGACACCCTCGCACTCACGCCGGGAGGGGGTGATCTCCAAAGTGGCACTGGCTCTGTGCTGTATGTCGCACAGCCCGCTCCTGAATCTTCCGGGGCCGTCGCGGGACCTGCTTGACGACATCGACGGCGCAATCGCGCAGGCACGCGAATTCGTCGAAGAGTACGACCCGGAGCTCGTGGTCATCTTCTCTCCCGATCACTACAACGGGTTCTTCTACAAGGTGATGCCGCAGTTCTGTATCGGCATGCGTGCCAGCGGGGTTGGCGATTACGGCACCCACGCCGGCCCGCTCGACGTGCCCGAGGACCTCGCCGCTGATTGCGCACGGGCCGTGCTCGGCGCCGGCGTCGACGTCGCGGTGTCGGCCGGCATGGACGTCGATCACGGAACGGTGCAGCCGCTGGAGAAGCTCTTCGGGAACGCGACCGCGCGCCCGGTGATACCGATCTTCGTCAACGCGATCGGCGTGCCGCTGGGCCCGTTGCATCGTTGCCGGGCACTGGGTAGCGCCGTCGGCACCTATCTGACCACCCTCGACAAGCGGGTCCTGGTGGTGGGATCCGGTGGGCTCTCCCACAGTCCGCCGGTGCCGACGCTGGCGACCGCGCCTCCGGCGGTGCTGCAGCGGATCGTGCAGGGCGAGCCGATGACGTCCGAGCAGCGCCAAGCCCGGCAGGCGGCCGTGATTGAGGCGGCCAAAAGCTTCGCCGGTGGTGAGAGTGAACTGCAACCACTCAACCCGGTGTGGGACCACCGATTCCTCGAAATCATCGACGATGGGCAGCTCGCCGATCTCGATCACTGGTCGAACTCGTTCGTGGATTACGAGGGTGGCACCTCTGCGCATGAAATCAGAACGTGGGTGGCGGCGTTCGCGGCGTTGGAAACCGCGGGGCCGTACGAGACCTCAGTGCGCTATTACAAACCGGCCCCCGAACTGATCGCCGGCTTCGCCATCCGAACGGCGGTGCCCAAATGACCGTTGCAGTGGACGGCTTCGATCATGTTGTCGACGTGCTCGTCGTCGGGTCGGGCGGTGGAGGCATGGCGGCCGCGCTGACCGCGAACGCTTCCGGGCTCTACGCGTTGGTGGTGGAAAAGTCGTCCTATTTCGGTGGGTCCACGGCACTTTCGGGTGGCGGCATCTGGGTGCCCGGGGCGCCCGCGCAACGCAGGGAGGGCTACAGCCCCTCACCCGAAGGCGTCGTCGACTATCTGCGCAAGATCACCGACGGACTGGTCAGCGAGGCGCGGATACGGCAGTACGTCGAGTCCGCACCGCAAATGCTCGAGTTCCTCGAAAAGCTTTCCGGATGGTTCGAGTTCGTCTGGAAGCCGGGCTATGCCGACTACTATCCGGAGTTGCCCGGCGGTTCCGAACTCGGCAGCACGATCAACGTGCCGCCCATCGATCTGCGGAAGTTGGGCGTCGACGAGCAGAGGCTGCTCACGCCCCTGGCTCTTGCTCCCAAGGGAATCTGGCTGGGTCCCAAGGAGCTGCGGTCCTTCTACCGGATCCGGCAGTCATGGGCCGGCAAAGGCGTGCTGCTGAAACTGATTTCGCGGATGGTCCGGGCCAGAGTGTTCGGCGAACGGATGGCGGCGATCGGGCAGTCGCTGGCGGCGCGACTGAGGCTGGCGATGAGGGAACGCGACATCCCGCTGTGGCTGGACTCGCCGATGGCCGAACTGCTCACCGACGCCGACGGGTCGGTCACCGGCGCGGTGGTGGAAAAGGATGGTGGCAAGCGGCGGATCGGGGCGCGCCTCGGGGTCATCCTGGCGTCCGGGGGCTTCGACCACGACCTCGCCTGGCGCAAGGAGCAGCTCCCCGTCTTGGAGAGTGCCGGGTCCCAGGACTGGAGCTTCGGCAACCCCGCCGCGACGGGTGACGGTATCCGTGCGGGCCAAAAGGTCGGCGCGGCCACCGAGTTGCTCGATGAGGCCTGGTGGTTCCCGGCGATCCAATGGCCGGACGGCCGAATGCAGTTCATGCTCAACGAGCGCATGATGCCGGCGCAGTTCGTCGTCAACGGCGAAGGGAGGCGTTTCATCAACGAGGCGGCGCCGTACATGGACTTCGGCCACGCCATGATCGACGGCCAGAAGTCCGGCGTCACCCACATCCCGTGCTGGCTCATCACCGATCACAGGTCATGGAATCGCTACGTCGTCGCCGGCCACCTGCCGATACCGAAAGTTCCCTGGGCGCCGGTGCCCACCGGGCGTAAGGTGCCGCGGGCCTGGTTGGAGTCGGGCGTGGTCAAAGCGGCGACGACTTGGGACGAGATGGCCGGCAAGATCGGCGTTCCGGCGGCCCAGTTTTCCGAAACCGCCCGCCGTTTCAACGAACTCGCGCGCCAGGGCCACGACGACGATTTCGACCGCGGCGACAGCGTGTACGACAATTACTACGGCGATCCCACCCTGCCCAACCCCAACCTGTACCCGCTGGGTGATCCGCCGTACTACGCGTTCCGAATCGTTCTCGGCGACCTCGGGACGTCGGGTGGTCTGCGGACCGACGAATACGCGCGGGTGCTGCGGCCCGACGACACGGTGGTACGTGGACTGTACGCGGTGGGCAACACCGCCGCGCCGGTCATGGGACGCAGCTACGCCGGCGCCGGGGCCACCATAGGCCCGGCCATGACATTCGGCTTTGTCGCAGCGAAACACATCGCCGCGCAGAAAGCCGAGCAAGCCCTTAATTCTCATGGGAGGTAATAAATGAAAATCTCACTGTTCTACGAGTTCGCCCTGCCGCGTCCGTGGGTGCCCGATGACGAACGGGTCCTGCTGCAGGAGTGCCTCGATGAGGTCGAAGCCGCGGACAAGGCCGGATTCTCCACCGTCTGGCTCACCGAGCATCACTTCCTCGAGGAATACTGTCACTCCACGGCGCCGGAGATCTTCTTGGCCGCCGCCAGCCAGCGGACCAAGAACATCCGCCTGGGATTCGGCATCATGCACCTCCCGCCCGCGGTCAACCACCCCGCCCGGGTGGCCGAACGGATCGCCACCCTCGACCTGCTCTCCAACGGGCGCGTCGAGTTCGGCACCGGGGAATCGTCCTCCGTCGGAGAGCTGGGCGGCTTCAACATCGATCCGGCCGATAAGCGCGCACAGTGGGAAGAGGCGCTCGAGGTCGCGATCCGATGCATGATCGAGGAGCCGTTCGCGGGCTTCAAGGGCGAGCACATCCAGATGCCGGCCCGCAATGTCATCCCCAAGCCGATGCAAAAACCGCATCCACCGGTCTGGGTCGCCTGCACGCGGCCGGCCAGCGTGCAAATGGCCGCCCAAAAGTGCATCGGCGCACTGAGTTTCGCCTACACCGGCCCCGGTCCGCTCACCGAGCGGGTCAACGGCTACTACAAGGAATTCGAGGAGAACGGCGTCCCGATCACACCGAACATCAACCCGAACATCCTGGCCATCGGTGGCGACCTGTCGATGATGGTCGCCAAGACCGACGAGCAGGCCCTGCAACGGCTCGGCCAGGGCGGCGGATTCTTCTCGTTCGGGATCATGCACTACTACATGACCGGCGTGCACACCCCCGGGCGGACCGGTGTCTGGAAGCGGTATCTCGAAGAGGTCGAGAAGGACCCGACGCTGGCCTACGGCCCCGGGCGCGGCGCGATCGGATCGCCGGCCACCGTGCGCGAATTCCTGCGCGGCTACGAAGAGAGCGGCGTCGACGAAATCATCCTGCTGCTCAATCCGCGCAGCCACGAGGGCACCATGGAATCGATCGAGATCATGGGCAAGGAGGTGCTGCCCGAGTTCATCGAGCGCGACCAAAAGGCCGTGGCCGACAAGGCCGCGCGGCTGGCGCCCGTCATCGAGAAAATCGAGGCGCGCCGACCCGAATCGGCCGCACCGCAATTCGACGAAAGCTACGCATTCGGCGGACTGCCCACCGGCCGCGGCGGTACGTTCACCGCGAGCGAGATCCCCGAAGCCATGGCGGAGATCAACGAGGGCCGAGTCCAGGCGGCACAGCGCGCGAAGGAGCAGGAGAAGCGCAAGTGATTCCGGAAGCCGGTTGAGCGTTGGGGCGCATTGACGAACTGTGGCGCTACGACGGACGCCGTGCGGTGGTGACCGGCTGTGCGTCGGGCATCGGCGAACACGTGGTGCGGCAGCTCACCGAGGTCGGGGCCGACGTAGTCGGACTGGATAAGCGTCCGCCGGCCTTCGAGATCAACGAGTTTCATGAGGTCGACCTCGCCGAACCGGGATCGATCGATCACGCGGTAGCGTCGATCGGCGGGCCGGTCGATGCGCTGTTCAATGTCGCCGGTGTTTCTTCCGGGATCGGCAACCCGCTGCTGGTGGTCACCATCAACTTCCTGGGGCTGCGGCAGGTCACCGAGGCGCTGATCCCGAAGATGGCCACCGGGTCCTCGATCGTCAGCGTGTCGTCGCTCGCGGCGGCGGCATATCGGGAACATCTGCGGGCGGTGGCGCCGCTGCTGAATACCGCGACGATGCCCGAAGGCATCGAGTGGTGTCACGCTCACCCCGATGCGCTGGCCGGCGGCGGGTACCAACTGTCCAAGGAAGCGATCATCCTTTACACCATGCGAAACGCCGCGCCCCTCGGCGCGCGGGGCATCCGCATCAACTGCACCGGCCCGGGAGTCACCGAGACCCCGATCCTCGATCAGTTGCGAACCGCGTACGGGCAGGGCTTCCTCGACGACATACCCAAGCCCTTGGGCCGCGCCGCCGGTCCAGCCGAACAGGCCTCGGTTCTGCTCTTTCTGAATAGTCGTGCGGCCAGCTACATTACGGGCCAGGTGTTGTGGGTCGACGGTGGGAACGTTGGCGCCGCGATTGCCCGTGAGCTCGAGGAAGGAGCGCCGTGGCCAGCGTAAGTGACTTTCGGCGGGTGGCTCGTGACGTCTCCAACTGGGGGCGGTGGGGAGCCGACGACGAGCTCGGCACGCTGAACTTCATCACCGCGGAAAAGGTCGCGCAAGCCGCCGGCCTGGTCCGGCACGGGAAGGTGTTTCCGCTGGGCGTGGACTTCGGGTCTTCAGGTCCGCAGGGCGCCTTTGCGTTTCGCCACAATCCCGTGCATGTCATGACGGTGGACGGCGGCGACGTCAACACGCTGGCCGAGTACGGGGCCGGATGGGTGCGGAACCCTCTGGCGCAGCAGCTAAGTGGGTATATGACTGCCGACAATCCGTTCCGCTTCAACGACGACATGATCATCATGCCCTTGCAGGCGGCCAGCCAGTGGGATGCGCTGTCGCATGTCTACTACGACGACAAGCTCTACAACGGCTTCCCAGCGGATTCGGTGACCAGCATGGGGGCCTACCACTGTGGGATTGACAAGGTCGACGGCAAAGGCATCACCTCCCGCGGTGTGCTGCTGGACTTGGTTCGCCACCGCGGTGCGGAGGTCTTCCTCGAATCCGGAAACCCGATCGCACCGGAAGAATTGGATGACGCCGTTCGCGCGCAAGGGGTGACGATCGGGCGGGGCGACATCGTGCTGATCCGGACCGGCTGGTGGGCAAGGTTTCTCATGACCGGCAACAAGACGGAACCTTACTCGGGGCTGGACTGGAGATGTGCTTCATGGCTGCACGATCACGAGATCGCAGCGGTCGCAGCCGACAACCTCCAAGTCGAAGACCTGGTATCCGGCGTCGAAGGGATAACCTTCCCCCTGCATCTGCTTTGCCTACGTGACATGGGGATGATGTTCGGCGAGTACTGGGACCTCACCGCGCTGGCGGACGACTGTGCCGCGGACGGCGTGTACGAATTCCAGCTCGTCGCGCCACCCCTGAGAGTGGTTGGCGCCGTGGGCTCCCCGGTCAATCCGATCGCGATCAAGTAGAGAAGGCGGGCGGTGGAAGTTCATCGCAAAACGATGTTGGTCGACGGCCTGACCACCAGCTACCTGGAGGCGGGCGAAGGCGACCCGGTGGTGTTGTTGCACGGCGGCGAGTTTGGTGGCAGCGCCGTGCTCGGCTGGGAACGCAACATCGCCGCCCTCGCCGCACGATACCGGGTGCTGGCGCCCGACCAGCTGGGCTTCGGGCAGTCGGCCAAGGTCATCGACTTCGTCGACGGCCGTGGCATGCGGATTCGGCACGTGGCGCGCTTCTGCGAGCTGCTTGGCATCGACTCAGCGCACTTCGTCGGCAACTCGATGGGCGCAGTCAATCTGCTCACCGACGCCACATCGGATACGCCGCGGCTGCCGATCCGCACCCTGGCGGCCATCTGCGGGGGCGGGGAGATCCAGCAGAACCGGCACTTTGACGCACTCCAGCAGTACGACGCGACCCTGCCCGCGATGCGGCGCATCGTCGAGGCGCTGTTCTACCACCCCGGCTACCCGGCGGACGAGGACTACGTGCTGCGCCGCTATGAGTCGAGCACTGCGCCCGGTGCTTGGGAGGCCGTGGCCGCGGCGCGATTTCGACGCCCCCAGGACTCGACAGCCGCGCCCTCCTCGACTCCATCGAGTACACGGCCATACGAGCGCATCCGTGTTCCGATGCTTGTCGTCGAAGGGGGGGATGACAAGCTCCTTCCCTCGGGCTGGGCCGCTCAGATCGCCAAGCAGATCGACGGTGCCCGATCGGCGGTGGTCGGCAAGGCCGGGCACTGCCCGCAGATCGAGCAGTCCTCAACGGTCAACGACTTGTTGCTGGACTTTTTTGCGACCGCGTGACGTCAGAAGACGTAGTCCAGCCGGGTCATCATGCCGGCGAATTGGTGGTAGGTGTTGTGGCAGTGCATCACCCACGTGCCGGGGTTGTCGGCGACCAACACGGCGAGCAGTCGCTGCTTGGGCAACACGATGATGGTGTCCTTGCGGGCGCCGGGGCTCCCGTCGGCCTTGAGCATCTGGAAAGTGTGGCCGTGTAGGTGAATTGGGTGATACATCATCGTGGGGTTGTCGAATGTGATGGTGGGCCGTTGGCCCTGTCGCACGTGTAACGGATTGGTCTTGCTGTAGGGCTCGCCGTTGATCGTCCAGCTGTATTGCGTCATGTTACCGCCCAAGAGGACCGGAAGGTTGAGGTTGGGCTCGGGTCGGCCCAAGTTGACAGGCGTCGTCGCGGTGAACATTTGGATGGTGCCGACTCGTTTGGTGAGCTCAATCGGTTGGAAACCGGGGTCGGGTGGGCTGCCGGCCCCGGTGGACAACAATGCCCGCGCCAGGTCGTTTTTCCCTTCCGCGAGCGCGACGAGCGGGAAGACGCCGTCGGCGGCGGTCACGATGACGTCATAGCGCTCGGCCATGCCGATGAGCAGGGCGTCGACCTGGGTGGGCACCACGGGATAACCATCCGTATGGGTGACCGTCATCGAATGGCCGGCCAGGGCCACCCGAAATGCCGTGTCGGAACCCGTGTTTATGAAACGGATTCTTATTCGCTGGCCCGACTTCGCGTTGAAGGTGGT
>Ga0310912_10001289_pt1 | contig 13539 bp, 15 predicted proteins | sample GREbulkMGOX080_FD_203443 | JGI IMG/M metagenome (GOLD analysis project Ga0310912, IMG submission 203443) | Lab enrichment of tropical soil microbial communities from Luquillo Experimental Forest, Puerto Rico - GRE.bulkMG.OX080 | ecosystem: Environmental > Terrestrial > Soil > Tropical forest >...
GGGCTGCACTTTGGTTGCGAGTCTGGTATTTATACCGGCGCTACTAGCCGCGCTGCCTCGCCCCCGTCACCCCGCGAAACAGGCATCACCGGCGGGTGCGCTCAAGTCGCGCAGCGAGTAGAGCAAACTTTTCCGGCGGCTTCAGTCGATCGACCCGACAAGAGGGCGGCCCCACTCTTGACCGATCTTGCCGAGCCCGTTCTCCGTTCCGGCCGAATCCCGAAGCGCTCCGCATATCGCGCGTAGCGCTCATGCTCCACGACCGGATCGAGCCCATACTCCTCGAGGTGGGAGCGACGCGTCCCGTAACCGCCGTTGGGTTTAGCCTCCACCAGCCGGGTGATGCGGGTGGCGGTGTGCGGATCGAGCGGGCGACCGAAATGCCGGTAAAGCGTCTCCACAGTCTCCAACGGGTCGCTGACCAAGTTCAGGTAATGGATGTGGAGTATCGGCTCTTCAAACCGCTCTTCGTCTGCAGCCTCGATCATAAGCTCGGCGGCCGCGAGCCAGCGGTCGCTGTCCTGTCGACCAATCTCGATCTTGTCGACGTGGCGGGTGAACGGTCGCCGGAGCACCTCGGTTAGCCTCGCGACCGACGGCAGAACCGCGAGCGGGTCGCGGTGGACAAACACGACGCCCGCATCCGGATAGACCTCGCGAAGCGCGCCGAGGGCAAATATGTGATCAGGACATTTAAGCACCCAGTGCCGGGCAACAGCAGCCTGATGCTGCAAGTGCTGCAGGAAGCGCTTGTGAAACCGATAGGCGTCAAAGTGCCCGGTCTTATCGAGCCAACGGCGGTACCCCGGAACATGGTATGTTGTGTCGAAGCGCAGGCTGGCGAAGACATGCGCCGTGATCTCGGAACATTCTTGGGGCGAGGAGGCATCGATCGGATGCATGCGCCGAAACTCTGGCGCCAGCATGCCGAATAGACGCAGCTGCCGGGCGACCCGCTGCGGCCGCACGTCGGGTCCGGGACCGGGTCCGTCGAGCGGATATGGATGGATTAGCTCCCACACGCGCGGGACGAGATTCGCGTGATCCTGCGCAAGGAGACTGTGCAAGAAGGTGGTGCCCGAGCGCGGCAGCCCGGCGATGAAGATCGGCCGCTCGATGCGCTGCTCGAGTATGCCGGGCGCACGTCTCTCTTCTTCGCGCAGACGCAGCAGGTTGGACAGGAATCGCACCGCATCCCAGTGCGTCGCGAACCGCCCGAAGAGGCTCAGTTCCGCCTCCTCGCGGCAAGCACGCAGCAAATTCTGCAGCGGCTCCTGGAAAGGCGTGGGGCCGAAGTCGACCAGACTGGTCTGGCGCTGCGCCCGAGCGATCAGCTCGTCTGCGCTGAGGGGATCGCGCAGGAGCGCGCGGGCGTAGATCATTCTGTCGGCGACCCGGGAGACGGCTCTCTGAAGCATCGGGACCTTTTCCAGCCAACAACCGAAACGGCCAGAAACGCTCTGGCTCTGTCCGGTTCGCAACCTAGGGCCGGGATCACTGGAGAGCAACTACGCCAGCCGAACCAGGCGCCCCCCAAAGGCTTAGCCAATACTTATAGGTGGCGAGCCGTGATCTAGATCCCCGCCGGGTGGGAATCAGACTGTTTGAAGGATCTTCTCCCGGGTGATGTCGGGTGCCAGGCTTCTGCGCCAATCGGCGTCACGCGGCAGTACCTCCAGGGCCGCACGCAAGGGGTAATAGCTGGGAGCAAGGCCGGCCGGGGTGCCGCCCTCCTCGACCGTCTTCACCGCTTGGCGCAACAGCCGGCGCATCTGAATGATCGCCTTGTCGGCCGGGCCGAGGTGCTCCTTGCTGCGGTCGACAATCCGGCCCATGCTCTCCTGGATCGCGCGGTCCTGCACGTTGATCCCGTCGATGCCGGTGAAGCTCTCGGTCCGTTGCACTTCGCGATCGATCAGGTAATCGTTTTGTCGGTTTGCCTTGGAGCGAAACGTGGTCTCATCGACATGCAGCGGCCCGTTGCCGAGCCCGCGCTCGAGACGGTCCTCGTCGTTGAGCGGTTCCTCGGTCCGGCTGTAGGCCCAGTTGTACACCATCGTGGTCTCGTCGTCGATCGGGACCCAAATGTGGCCGGCATCGGCGGGAAATCCGCGCTCGGTCGACGATGCGCGGATCTGATGGAACGGCAGGATGAAATGGTAGGTGCGGGCGTGCATCTCGGCCGCGCCGAGCGCCCGGATTCCGACGTATTGATAGCCGTAATCGGTAATGTCGACGACGATGTTCGGCGCCTTGGCCTGAACATAAGGGTTCGATGGCCTGATGCCGCCGCGCCCGGTGTTGTCGGTCAAGAGCCGGTGCATGATCGGCGCGTGCGAGGTGTCGAGACCGCCCTCGAGAGCCTGCAGCCAGTTGCATTCCTGGATGACCTTGGTGACGTGCCGATGCGTCTGCGGCACCTGAGTCCAGGCGAATTTCGGAGCGGCCGGCATGCGCTGGGGCGGCCCCAAATAGGCCCACACGATGCCGCCGAGCTCGACCGTCGGGTAGGCGGCGATGTGCACCTTGTGGCAAAACCGGTTTTCTTCGGGCTCGTTGAGCTGGTCGACGCAAGTGCCGGCGACATCGAACTTCCATCCGTGATAGACGCAGCGCAGCCCACATTCTTCGTTGCGGCCGAAGAACAGCGAGGCGCGGCGGTGCGGGCAATACTCGTCCAACAGGCCGATGCGGCCGTTCGTGTCGCGGAAAGCGACGAGGTCCTCGCCTAACAGCCGCACGCGCACCGGCGGACCGTCGGGTTCGGTGATCTCGCGCGCGAGAAGGGCCGGGATCCAGTACCTTCGCATCGCGTTGCCCATCGGCGAGCCTTGCCCCACCCGGGTGATCAACTCGTTTTCCTCGCGTGACAACATCCCCGATCCTCCTGGCGTTCGGCGGCCGATGAGGCAGAATAGCATACTCACTGAAGGGACGAGAAATGACCGATTGGATTTTGCGGCCTACGCCCCGGCCTCGCACGCGCCGGCCGCGGAAATCGAGGAATTGGCGGCCTTGCTGCGGCCGGCCAGGGCGCTCTACACGACGCACATGCGCAACGAGGGCAACGCGGTCGTCGCCAGCCTCGAGGAAAGCTTCGCCGCCGGCCGCGCGGCCGGGGTGCCGGTCGTCATCTCGCACCACAAGACTGTCGGTCGCGAGAATTTCGGCCAGACGGTGGAAACCTTGCCGCTGCTCGCCAGCGCGATCGCGCGGCAGGAAGTCGGGCTCGACGCCTATCCTTATATCGCCTCGTCGACCGTGCTGAGCGCGGCACAAGCCGCGCGGGCGCTGAAGGTCCTGGTGACCTGGTCGAAGAGTGCCCCCAGCAGGCCGGCCGCGAACTCTCCGCGATCGCCGCCGATTGGGGCGTCAGCGAGCAGCAGGCGGCCGATCGGCTGCGGCCGGCGGGTGCGGTCTACTGGATGATGGACGAGGCCGATGTGCAGCGGGTGTTGCAATTCCCCTACACGATGATCGGGTCGGACGGGTTGCCGCACGACACCCATCCGCATCCGCGGCTGTGGGGCGCCTTCCCGCGCGTGCTCGGCTATTACAGCCGCGAGCTCGGCCTCTTCAGCCTCGAGGAGGCGGTGCGCCGGATGACCGGCCTGTCGGCGTTTCGCTTCGGTCTTGCCGGCCGCGGCGTCCTCGAACCGGGCGTCTATGCTGACGTCACCGTCTTCGACCCGGAAACGGTCGCCGATCGCGCGACCTTCGAGGCGCCGACGACCCCAGCCGTCGGCATCGAGCACGTCTTTGTCAACGGCCGCTCGGTGTGGACCGATAGCAAGCCCACCGGCGAACGCCCGGGCCGCGCGCTGCGCCGCCAACAGATGCAGGCCGAGGGGCAGGGCTGGCGGGCGCTCTAATTTCCCTGAGCGCCGGGAAAATACCCGGAAAAATCCGATTTCGCGGCCGTCCGGGGCAAACCCGCGCTGCCAAGTGATTGATCTTGGCCGAACCGCGCGGCAAATTCCCTAAGCGATCGAACAGGGATTTAATTCGGGCGAGCAGGGATTTAATTCGGCCGAACTGGGAAGCACCAGGGATTGGGTGCCGCATCGCCGTTGACATTTGATGGTTAAGCCGTGAGCGAACCGGCCATGGTCTCGGCGATTTCTTAACTCGGCGGGTGAACGGAGTAGGTGCGTGGTGCTGGCCATTGGATAGGCGGCGGCTTCGGCCTAGATTGGTCTTGCCGACGGGCAAAACAAAAAGATGATGGGAGGGAAGCTCGATCACGCAAAGCCGCCGTCGCTTTTTAACCGCGGCCGGGTTGGCGTGTGTCACCAACCTCGTCCGCGCGCCGCACGTGCTCGCTGCCGAAGGCGCCCTCGAAACCACGACCGTCCGGCTGGTGAACGAGACCAACATCTGTATCGCCCCGAATACATGGCCGAGGAACTGCTGCGGGCCGACGCCTTCACCGATATCCGTTATATCGAGGCCCCGGGTATCCAACAGGTGGACGCGTTCTTGCGGGGCGAGCTCGATTTCACGAATTTCGTTCCATTTCAGGGTATCCAGTTGATCGAGGCGGTACACCGATTGTCGTTCTGGCCGGCATTCATATCGGCTGCTTCGAATTATTCGCCGGGGAGAATATTCGCCATGTCGCCGACCTTAAGGGCAAGACGATCGGGCTCAGGGCGACCCCGGTCGGCGTGCTGACCTTGATGGCCGCCGAGATCGGGCTCGACTCCGCCAAGGATATCCATTGGGTGACCGGTGCCGAGAGCGGGACCGACCCGCTCGAACTGTTCGTGCAGGCCAAGATCGACGCCTTCCTGGGCTTTCCGCCGGAGCCTCAGGAGCTCCGGGCACGGCATGCCGGCCACGTCATCCTGAACACGACGGCTTCTACGCGCTGCGGCTGCGCGAACTCGGTATGATCAAATCGAGCCCGCAGAAGATCATCGCCGAGGGCACCGATTGGCGGTTCTTGAACGAGCTCAGGCGCGAGCTGAAGGCGTGAGGGGATTTCCAATGACACCGACGCCCACCCGCCGAAGCTTCTTGACCGCCCTATCCGTGGCCGGCGCTGCCGGTCTGCTCAGCGCGCCCCGGTTGCTGGCCGCGGAGGGGGTCCTCGAAATCGCCACCGTACGGCTTCTGAAAAGCCCTGGCATCTGCCTGGCTCCCCAATACTTATCCGAGGCACTGCTGCGCGCCGAAGGGTTCACCCACGTCGAATACGTTGAAGAGCCGGACTACAATGCCGCGCTGTCTCGCGGCCAGGTCGACTTCACGATGAATTATGCAACGAATTTCGTCAGATCGATCGATGCCGGGGCGCCCATTACCCTGCTGGCCGGCGTTCATACCGGCTGTTACGAGCTGTTTGCCGGAGCCGGGATACGCAGCATCGCCGACCTCAAGGGCAAGAGTGTCGGCATCCAAGCCCTCGGGTCGAACCCGCATGTTCTGTTGACCCTTCTGGCGGCGCAAGTCGGCCTCGACCCCAGCAAGGACATCCATTGGGTTACCGACCCTTCAGTCAAACCCTTCGAGCGTTTTGTCGATGGCAAGATCGACGCGTTCCTGGGCTTTCCGCCCGAGCCGCAGGAGTTGCACGCCCGACGTATCGGCAACGTCATCGTCAACACTGCCGTCGATCGCCCGTGGTCGCAATATTTCTGCTGCATGCTGGGCGGCCATCGTGACTATGTGCGCACCAATCCGATTGCGACCAAGCGCGTGTTGCGCGCCATTTTCAGAGCCGCAGACCTATGCTCCGCCGACCCGGCGCGCGCCGCGCGAGGCCTGGTCGATGACGGTTTCACCGCTCACTACGACTACGCGCTGCAGATGTTCAGCGAAGTCCCATACGACAAATGGCGAGAGTACGATGCCGAGGACGCGATCAGGTTCTATGCCCTCCGCCTACACGACGTGGGGTTCATAAAATCCAGCCCGCAGAAGATCATCGCCGAGGGCACGGACTGGCGCTTTCTGAACGAGCTCAAACGCGAGCTGAAGGCATGAGTCCCGGTGGGGAGAAAAGGTCTGCGATGGTCATGATTGCGAGGCGAGGTTTTATAAGCGGTCTAGCGGCGACCGGCGTCGCCGATTTGTTGCCGCCTCTCGGGGCGCGAGCGGCCGACCAGGGCCCGGAGACCACGACCATCAGACTGGGCAAAGCCTCCGCGATCTGCACAATGCCGCAAATGATCCCTCAGCAGCTGCTAGAGGCGGAGGGCTTCACCGATATCCGCTTTGTCGATGAGACGCCCAAAGCCACCGAGCAGCTGGCGCGCGGCGAGATCGATCTGATGGTGAACTACGCCTCGAACTTCATCCTCGGCCTCGACAAGAGAGAAGCGTTCACGGTGCTGGCCGGCGTGCATGTCGGCTGCTTTGTATTGTTCGGCCATGAAGGCGTCCACGGCATTGCCGGTCTGAAGGGAAAGACCGTCGGCGTGCCGGGGTTCGGGACAGGCCCGGATCTATTGTTGACCTTGATGGCGGCCGAGGTCGGGCTCGATCCCACGAAGGACCTGCGCTGGATCGCCGATCCTGCGGAGAAGCCGAAGGATCTGTTTATTGAGGGCAAGATCGACGCGTTCCTTGGCTTCCCGCCGGAGCCGCAGGAACTGCGCGCGAAGAAAATCGGTCGCGTCATCTTCGATACCGCGGTGGACCGGCCATGGTCGCAATATTTCTGCTGCGTGCTCGCGGGCAATCGTGAGTTCGTGTGGCGTCATCCGGTCGCGACCAAGCGGGCGATGCGCGCGATCTTGAAGGCGGCGGATCTTTGCGCGAGCGAGCCGGCACGCGCCGCGCGGCTGCTAGTCGATGGCGGTTTCACTCCGAGCTACGATTATGCGCTTCAGACGCTAAAGGACGTTCCGTACGACAGATGGCGGGAATACGACGCGGAGGACACGATCCGGTTTTGGACGCTACGCATGCGCGACGCCGGGTTCATCAAATCAACCCCGCACCAGATCATCGCGGAAAACGCGGACTGGCGCTTCCTCGACGAGCTCAAACGCGAGCTGAAGGCGTGAGCGACGAAAGCAAAGGGAGGTATTGAAGTGCCGATCAGGCAGACACGACGCCGCTTTCTGACCAGCGCTCTGGCAATGGCCGGTACCTCGGCCCTCGCCGATGCTCCGCAGGTGTTTGCCTTGGAGGGAGCTCTCGAGACGACCGCCGTGCGCTTTCTACACAGCCCCGCGATTTGCATCGCCCCGATGTTCGCTGCCGAGGAATTGCTGCGAGCAGAGGGCTTCAGGGACATCACCTATGTCGCTACGCCGGCGGCCGATCTTGCGGAAGCGATCGCGCGCGGAAAGGCCGATTTTAATATGGCGTTCGCATTAATCTTTATCAAAGCGATCGATGCCGGCCTACCCATGACGATGCTCGCAGGGTGCATAGCGGCTGTTTTGAGCTGTTCGCCCGCGAGGGCGTTCGCGGCATCAGCGAGCTGAAGGGCAAAACGGTCGGTCTCAAGACCAGCCCCCCTGACCTCTTGACGCTGATGGCCTCTCAGGTGGGGCTCGATCCCGCCAAAGATATAAACTGGGTCACCGGCGCAGACCCATCGATCGACCCTCTACAGCTTTTCGCGGAGGGCAAGATCGATGCCTTCCTCGGGTTCGCGCCCGAACCCCAGGAATTGCGCGCCCGGCATGCGGGCCACGTGATCCTCAGCACGTTGGCCGACCGGCCGTGGTCGCAATATTTTTGCTGCATGCTGGCCGGAAACCGCGAATTCGTGCGCAAGCATCCGGTGGCAACCAAGCGGGTGGTGCGCGCAATCCTCAAGGCGGCGGACCTCTGCGGGGTCGAACCCCTCCGGGTCGCCCGCAGCATGGTCGATCGCAACTTCGCGGCCCGTTACGCCGATGCCTCGCAGACGGTGAGCGAGCTCCCTTACGACAGGTGGCGGGAATACGATCCCGAAGACACCACGCGGTTCTATGCGCTGCGCCTGCACGAGGTCGGTTTGATCAAATCCGCTCCCAACAAGATCATCGCGGAGGGCACGGACTGGCGGTTCTTGAATGAGGTCAAACGCGAACTCAAGGCGTGAGCGACGAAGGATTCCGATGCTGTTGCAAACGCGACGCCGGTTGCTGATGGGCTTGGCTCTCGCCGGTGCCGGGCTCGTTCGCGCCCGGCAAGTGCTGGCTGGCGGGGGAGGGCTCGAAACCACCACGGTGCGTTTGGCGAAAAAGATTCCGATCCTCTGCAACGCCCCGCAATACATCGCGGACGAGCTGCTCCGCGCCGAAGGTTTTACCGACATCCAATACGTGACGTCCGGGCCGGGGGCCGCGCTGACTAAGAAAATCTCGGACGGTGCGATCGACTTCAGCATGGGCTATGCGGGACCCAATATCATCGCCGTCGACGCCGGCGAGACGATCGTGAACCTCGCCGGAGTCCACATCGGCTGCTTCGAATTGTTGGGACACGGCGATATCCGCAGCATTGCCGACCTCAGGGGCAAGAGCATCGGGATAACGGCGCTGGGCTCGAGCGAGCACGTCTACCTCGCGGCGATGCTCGCCTATATCGGGCTCGATCCTAGCCGCGACGTCCACTGGGTGACCAGCGCTTCGCCGCCGGTGCACGAGCTCTTCGCCGATCAGAAAGTCGACGCGTTCCTCGGCTTTGCGCCGACGCCGCAGGAACTGCGGGAGCGGCACATCGGGCATGTCGTCGTCAACAGCGCCGTCGATCGGCCCTGGTCTCAATATTTTTGCTGCATGCTGATCGGTAACCGCGACTACGTCCGCAAGTATCCGGTCGCCAGCAAGCGTGTTCTGCGCGCCATCCTCAAGGCGGCAGACCACTGCGCGAGCGATCCGGCCGCGGTCGCCCGCCGGCTGGTTGATGGCGGTTTTGCCGACCGATACGACTACGCCCTGCAGGGACTGAGCGAGCTGCCCTACGACAAATGGCGCGAATACGATGCCGAGGACACGATCCGGTTCTATGCGCTGCGGTTGCACGAAATCGGCATGATCAAGTCGAGTCCGCAGAAGATCATCGCCGAGGGCACCGATTGGCGTTTTCTCAACGAGCTCAAACGCGAGCTGAAGGTATGAGTGCTCTGCGACGGGGACTTTGAATGCCAACAAACCCATACCCGACGCCGCTTGCTGCAGGCGCTGTCGGCCGCGGGTGCCGTCGGCCTCTCCGGCGCGCCGCATGTGCTGGCGGCGGCCGAAGCACCAGAGACGCCGACCGTGCGGCTCGTCAATGACGGCAGCATTTGCATTGCCCCGCTGTTCGCTGCCGAGGAACTATTGCGCGCAGAGGGATTTACCGACATCCGCTACGTTGCGACCCCGGCGGAGCGGCAAGTCAAAGCGGTGGCGGATGGAAAGCTCGATTTCGCCGCTTCGCTTCTCGAAGCCATCCCCTTGATCGAGGCCGGCGCACCCATCGCGGTGCTGACCGGCGTCCATGTCGGCTGTATCGAATTGTTCGCTCAGCAGGGCATTCGGGGGATCGGCGACCTGAAAGGTAAACGCGTCGGCCTGCAGGAGGCCGAGCCTGATCTCCTGACTTTGATGGCCGCCGAGGTGGGGCTCGATCCTGTCAAGGACATCCAATGGATCACTGCCACCACCGGCAAGGTCAAGCCGCTCGACTTGTTCGCCAAAGGCGAGATCGAGGCCTTTCTCGGGTTTCCTCCCGAGCCGCAGGAATTGCGGGCGCGGCGTGTCGGCCATATCATTGTCAGCAGCGCGACCGACGGTCCATGGTCGCAGTATTTCTGCTGTCAGCTGGTGGGCTCACGGGACTATATCGAGCGCTACCCGGTCGCGACCAAGTGTGTCCTGCGCGCCATTTTGAAAGCAACCGATATCTGCGCCGCCGATCCCCCGCGTGTCGCGCGGCGGATCGTCGACGGCGGTTTCACTCCCCGCTATGAATTTGCTCTGCAGACGCTGAGCGATGTCCCCTACAAGAGCTGGCGCGATTACGACATCGAAGATTCGGTGCGATTTTATGCGTTGCGAATGCGCGAGGCCGGACTGATTAAAGCTACTCCGCAGAAGATCATCGCCAAAGGCACCGATTGGCGCTTCCTCAACGAGCTCAAGCGCGAGCTGAAGACGTGAGCATTAGAGAAAGGTAAGGGAGGCTTCCAATGACGACGATCCAGACGCGGCGCCGATTTCTGACCACGGCCTCATTGGCGGGTGCCGCCGCCTTAATCCGCGCGCCGCCATCGCCGGCGACGGAAGGCCTTGAAACCACTTCGGTGCGCCTGACAAGGTTCGGGGGACTCTGTATTTCGCCGCAATATGTCGCCGAGGACCTACTGCGAGCCGAAGGCTTCGCCGATGTCAGCTACGTGGATGTCGACAAGCGACGTACTTCCCTCACGACGGCCGTCGCCGAGAACGATGCGGACTTCACCCTTGATTTCGCGCCGCACGTTGTCCAGGCGATCGATGCCGGCGGGCGGGTGACGGTGCTCTCCGGCGTACACGTAGGCTGTTTCGAGCTATTCGGCCAGAACGACATTCACGGCATTGCCGACCTCAAGGGCAAAAGCGTCGGCGTCAATCTGCTCGGCTTGCAGGATACATTTCTGACCGCGATCGCAGCCAATGTCGGGCTCGATCCGGCCAAGGATATTCATTGGGTGACTGACCCGTCGCCCAACCCGTTGGAGCTGTTCGCCGAGGGGAGGATCGAAGCGTTCCTCGGCACCGCGCCCGAGCCGCAGGAGCTGCGCGCCCGGCGGATCGGTCACGTGATTTTTGACAGCAAAACAGATCGCCCTTGGTCGCAGTATTTCTGCTGCATGCTGTCCGGCAATGCGGATTATGTCCGCCGGCACCCGATGGCAACGAAACGAGTGCTGCGCGCGATCCTCAAGGCCGCGGATATGTGTGCAAGCGATCCGACGTTGGTCGCGCGGCGGATTGTCGATCGTGGCTTTAGCAAGAATTACGACCAGGCGATGCAGACGGTAATCGAGCTTTCCTACGATAAATGGCGCGACTACGATCCCGAAGATACCCTCCGTTTCTACTCCCTACGTCTGCATGAAGCAGCGCTAATCAAGACGAACCCTAGTAAAATTATCGCCGAAAACACCGACTGGCGGTTCCTCGAAGAGGTCAAGCGCGAACTGAAGGCGTGAGCGAGGTTTCCGATGATGTATACGCGACGGCGGTTTCTGACCACGGTTTCATTGGCGGGCGCCGCCGGCCTGCTTCGCCCGCCGCCAGCGCTGGCCGCCGAGGAAACTCTCGAAACCACCGCCATAAGGATGGCCAAGGGACGCATCTGCTCTGTGGCGGAAGCGCTTGCCGCAGAGGAGCTGCTGCGCGCCGAAGGCTTCAAGGAAATCGCTTATATCGAAGTCTCGAAAAACGAGGTGCCACCGGCAATCGCCGCTGGAGAGGTCGATTTTGTGCTCAGCTTCGCGGTCAATCACATCCAGGCGATCGATCGAGGGGCGCCGATCACGATCCTCGCCGGTGTCCACAGCGGCTGCTATGAGCTGTTCGCCCGCGAACACCTTCGCAGCATCACCGAGCTGAAGGGCAAGAGGGTCGGGCTGCAGGCCGGCTCGCCTGCCTTGCTGAGGTTGATGGCGGCTCAGGTAGGGCTCGATCCCGAAAAGGACTTTCAGTGGGTTGTGGACCCCAAGGTCAAGCCACTCGAGCTGTTCGCCGAGGGCAAGATCGACGCGTTTCTGGCGTTCCCGCCCGAGCCACAGGAACTCCGCGCCCGCCAGGCGGGTCACGTAATTCTGGATACGACTGTGGACCGCCCGTGGTCGCAATACTTCTGCTGCATGACTGCGGCCAATCGTGAATACGTCCTGAGCCACCCGGTCGCGACCAAGCGGGCGCTGCGCGCAATCCTTAGGGCCGCCGGCCCCTGTGTCGACGAACCAGCGGCCGTGGCGCGACGGCTCGTAGATGCCGGGGTTGTACCCCGCTATGACTACGCCCTTCAGACGGTCAGTCAAATCCATTACGATAAATGGCGGGAATACGACGCCGAGGACACGATCCGCTTCTACGCGCTCCGCCTGCGCGAAAACGGCGCAATCAAAAAAACGCCGCAGCAGATCATCGCGGACGGCAGTGATTGGCGCTTTTTCAACGAGCTCAAGCGCGAGTTAAGGGCGTGATTAACCGAGGGAGCCGAGCAATGCCGATCATCCCAACCCGACGTGAGTTTATCAACAGCGTTGCATTGGGCGGAGCGGTCAGCCTCCTCCACACCCCGCAAGTGCTAGCGGCAGAGGGGGCGCTCGAGACGACCACGGTGCGCCTGATGCGGATCCCCGCGATCTGCCACGCCCCCCAATTTGTCGCCGAAGAGCTGCTGCACGCCGAAGGCTTTACCGACGTCCGCTTTGTCGATGCGCCGTCTTCATCAGAGATCAACGAGGCCATCGCGCATGACAAAATCGACTTCAATTTGCACTTTGCCTCTCAGTTCGTATCCGCGATCGACGGAGGCGCTCCGATCACCATACTGGCTGGAGCGCATGTTGGCTGCTTTGAATTGGTCGCGAATGATACCGTCCGCGCTATGACTGACCTCAAAGGCAAGCGTGTCGGGGTGGAGGCGTTGGGATCGAGCCCGCACCTCTTTATATCGGTCATGGCCGCCATGTCGGGCTAGACCCGATGAAGGATATTCACTGGGTAACCGATCCGGCCGCCAAACCAAGCGAACTGTTCGTGGACGGAAAGGCCGACGCGTTCTTGGGGACTCCGCCTCAGCCACAGGAGCTGCGCGCTCAAAAGATCGGTCAGTTGATCTTCAACAGCTCGGTCGACCCTCCTTGGTCACAATATTTCTGCTGCGTCTTGGCGGGCAACCGGGAGTTCGTGCGGAAATATCCTTTTGCGACCAAGCGGGTGCTGCGCGCCATCCTCAAAGCGGCGGATTTTTGCGCCGCCGAGCCGGCTCGTGCTGCGCAGCAGCTCGTCGATCGCGGTTTCACCCCTCGGTACGATTATGCCTTCGAGGCACTGCGTACGATCTCTTATGACAAGTGGCGGGAATACGACGCCGAGGACACGATCCGCTTCTATGCTCTGCGAATGCACGAGGCCGGGATGATCAAGGCAACGCCCCAGAAGATCATCGCCGAGGGCACCGATTGGCGTTTCTTGAACGAGCTCAAACGCGAGCTGAAGGCGTGAACGACATTTCGCCACCCCCGCGCAGGCGAGGCCCAGAGAGGCGTTTCGAGCCTCGCAACCCTGGATTCCCGCTTTGCGCGGGAATGACGGCATGACCTCTAACGTCGTGAAGGTAGAGTTCCGATGCCGGTGATGCAGACGCGGCGCGAATTTCTGACCGCCCTTTCAGTGGCCGCTGCCGGCGGACTGCTAGGCCCGCTGCCATCGCCGGCGGCGGAGGGGTCCCTCGAAACGACAAGTGTGCGCCTCTCGAAGACCCCCAGTATCTGTATTGCGCCACAATATGTCGCCGACGAGCTGCTGCGGGCGGAGGGTTTTACCGATATCGGCTACGTGGATTTAGGAGAGAGCACTCCAAGGTCACAGGCGATCGCACACGGCATAGTGG
>Ga0310912_10001292_pt1 | contig 13534 bp, 13 predicted proteins | sample GREbulkMGOX080_FD_203443 | JGI IMG/M metagenome (GOLD analysis project Ga0310912, IMG submission 203443) | Lab enrichment of tropical soil microbial communities from Luquillo Experimental Forest, Puerto Rico - GRE.bulkMG.OX080 | ecosystem: Environmental > Terrestrial > Soil > Tropical forest >...
AGGCCGCGCGTGTTGGCGTGTATCGACCGGCGCCAGCGCCAGCTCAACTCACTGCGTTCTCGAATTAAGGCTTCTTTGCAGTTGTTCGACCATCTGATCGATGCTGAAGCTCTGCGGCCTCTGACTGGGCGGAAACTCCTTGAATGTCTGTAAGAACTCGCCGACCCCGGCCAACATGCCGTAGAGGATGCCCGCGTTCTCCAGTTGCCAGTCATAGTAGGTATTGGACGTGATGTCCGCCCTTTCGTACGGATCCGACCGCAGGTCGAAAAACTTGGGCAGTCTAAGCTTGGTGAACGGCTCCGCCCATATTCGCATCGTACCCGTAGCACGCTGTTCCTCGAACACGATCTTCCAGTTCTCATAGCGTGCGGCGACGATGTCGCCATCATCGTTGAAGTATATGAAACGGTTTCTCGCGCCTTTCGGCTGCTGCCCGGTCAAATAGGGTAACTGGTTGTAGCCATCGAGATGGACCTTGAATGTCTTGGTTCCGGCCTGGTAGCCTTTGAGCAGCTTCTCCTTGATTTCAGGTTCGCCTGCAGCAGCCAGCAGGGTCGGCATCCAATCCAGCCCGCTGACTATGTCGTTCGAAATTGAACCTGGTTTGATGTGACCGGGCCAGCGCATCAGGCAGGGTACGCGGAACGCGCCTTCCCAATTCGTGTTCTTTTCGCTGCGGAATGGGGTTGTGCCGGCATCCGGCCACGAGTTTTGGTGAGGGCCGTTGTCTGTCGTGTAAATCACAATGGTATCATTGGTGATACCCAAGTCGTCCACCGCCTTGAGGATAGTGCCAATTGTCGCGTCATGCTCAATCATGCCATCGGCATACTCGGTTCTCGCCGTCAAGCCCGGCGGACCACGATGGCTGTCGCGCACATGGGTGCGAAAATGCATTCGTGTGGAGTTATACCAACAGAAGAACGGCTTGTTGGCTTTTGCTTGACGCTGCATGAAGTCGATGGCGGCAGCGGACGTTTCATCGTCGATAGTCTCCATTCGCTTCCTGGTAAGTGGGCCGCTATCTTCGATTTTGCCGTCCGCAGACGATTTTATCACACCGCGCGGGCCGAACTTTTTGCGGTATTCAGGATCGGCAGGATAGGTGCGCGCTTCAGGTTCCTCCTCAGCATTGAGGTGATAAAGATTGCCGAAGAACTCATCGAAGCCATGGTTGGTGGGTAGAAACTCGTCGCGGTCGCCGAGGTGGTTCTTGCCGAACTGGCCGGTTGCATAGCCCATCGGCTTCAGCAACTCCGCGATAGTCGCATCACGCGGCTGTAGGCCGACCGTTGCGCCCGGGATGCCAACCTTCGACAAGCCGGTACGCAAGGTGCATTGCCCAGTGATAAAGGTAGAGCGACCCGCTGTGCAACTTTGCTCGGCGTAGTAGTCCGTAAACTTCATGCCTTCGTTTGCGATGCGGTCGATATTTGGGGTGAAATAGCCCATCAGGCCGAATGAGTACGTGCTGAGGTTAGTCTGGCCGATGTCGTCGCCGAAGATGACAAGGATGTTCGGCTTACGTCCTGACGGTGCTGCATTTGGCGGAGACTGTTGAGCTTGCGCGGTCGAAACGAGCGCTGACGTAGTAAGTGCGGCTGTTGCCACTGCTGTGCCAGCGAGGAGGATATTCCGCCGCGTCGGGCTAGCTTCTTTCAGTGTTGAGGTATCGCCCGGGTCTGGGTTGATTTTTTTGTCAGTCATAACTCACTCCACTTTGGGAACGCTTCGCGAGAGGGTCGAGCTTAATCGAAACCAGTATTGATGCGAGCTGTACCTTTGCCAAGCAGCCGCGAAACCGAAGGGACCGAATGTCCGCCTTGGGTCAAAACCGGAAGTGGCAGCCAGCATTGGCTATGTCCGGTCTACCCCCGAAAGCGGACTTCGTGGTCGCGATGGCAGACGTCCGTTCACGTCCAATTCCGAACTCATGCGCCGCAGCAAACTTCCGGACTATTCGATCACCTCGTCGGCGCGCCAATAGAAAGACGGAGGTAAGGTGAGGCCGAGCGCCTTGGCGGTTTTCAGGTTGATCACCAGTTCAAACTTTGTCGACTGGACGATCGGAAGGTCGGCCGGCTGCGCGCCTTTGAGGATCCTGCCGGCATACACTCCGGCTTGCAGATAGATATCCGAGAGGTTCGTTCCGTAGCTCATCAGGCCGCCGGCCACCGCGTACTCGCGTCGTCCATAAACCGACGGCAGCGCGTGGCGTAGCGCCAGTGCGGCAATTCGTTCGCGTCGATCATTGTAGAACTGATCGGGTGCGATGATCAGAGCTGCTGCCCGCAATTGCACCAATGTCGAGAACGCCGCGTCGATCTCGGCATCGGTGCTGGCTTCCAGGACGTGGATTTGCTTGCCGAGCGGGCGCGCTGCCGCCTCCACCTCCTTCACTACGACCGGCTCGGAAAGATTGGGTTCCGTTGGGTTGATAAGCAAGCCAATGCCTGCGGCCGCAGGGACCAGCTCGTGCAGCAGCTCAAGGCTCTTGGTCGGCATATCGTGCGAAAAGGTATAGACCCCGGTGATATTGCCCTCTGGTCGGTTGAAGCTTGCGACGAGACCGATTTGAACGGGATCGAAGCCGCTCGTGAAAACGATCGGAATCGTCGCGGTCGCCTTTTTGGCAGCCACCGCCGCAGCATTGCCGCTTGCCATGATCATCGTTGGCCGGTCATCGACCAGATTGGCAGCAAGCCTGGGAAGCCGATCGAATTGGTCCTCGGCCCAACGATATTCGATCGCAACATTCCGCCCCTCGACATAATCGGTCCGCTTCAAGCCCTCCTTGAACGCGGTCACAAAGAGCTGATAGGTGTCGGGCGACGCGCCGCTCAGAAAACCGATCGTCGGCAGCGCTGGCTGCTGCGCCCGCGCTGTGAGAGGCCATGCACCCGCGACGCCAGCAAATGCTACGATAAAGTCGCGTCGCCTCATGGGCTCGCCCTCAGGCCGACGCCGCACCCTACCACATTTGTTGTACGTTGTGCATCACAGCAAAGGGCGATCGCCTTCCTCTGCGGCGACGGCAGCAAGATGAAGCCCGGCGTCAAGGCGGCGTTTGTTGCGATCTATCGCGAGAGCACAGGCAGCGATGCAACCGCAGGCGCACGCTGGATCGAAGAACTCGGCGCCAAAAACCGCTACGCTCTGGGCCGGCGGGTAGCGACGTTCACTGTCGTCAGAGACAAGCGAGCGTTGCGAGCGCACATTCGGGATCACACCGGCAAGTTTTGTACGAGGGCCTGAACCCATCAATCTGCCGGGCGGGCGGCTCGCCAGTGTCTGCTATTTCTCGATAGCGCCCAAATCCTGTGGCGCAGCTAATCGCTGCAATGGGCCAAGAGTCGCCATCGCCATCCGCGATACCTGCGAAACAAGAATTTGTATTGATGACCGTCTAATGCTCTACCAGAATGGTCGATCTCGCTGGCTTTTGTCTCGGTCTGCTCTTCGTCCCCGACAGCAATTATTATCTGGAGTTTCCATGTCAGATCAGCCGCATACATCGGAAATCAGCAATTTTTTTAAGGACTACACGAAACTTTTCGATGCGAGAGATGGTGCAACTATCGCAACGTACTACCATGCACCCAGCATAAGCATGCGCGCCGACGCATCGGTACACGTCTTTCAGACCCGTCAAGAGGTACGAGAATTTTTTCAAGGCGTAGCCGACAAATACTACTCGGAGGGACTACGGGATTCTCGCTTCGTCAATCTTGACGTAAAACCTATCGGCTCAAAGAGCGTCCTCGCCACGCTGGAGTGGCAAATGCTGCGCGATGACGGAAGCATCATTCGTACGTGGCGGCAGTCGTATAATCTGATTCACCTTGATGGGAAGTGGCAAATATTGGTTTCAACCATTCACATTTGAGGGGGAGACAGCAGCACTGCGTTTTCACACAGCCAGGGTCAGTTGCGGACATTACCCGAACCCGAGTGAATGTCCCGCTCTACCCCCAGAAGGCGGACATTTATATCGGGGCGATGATAGCGTCAGCCTCGGGCCACAAGGAGACGGAAGCGATGTGCGAGGCCCAAAGACACTGCACCGGGCCAGCGCGCCACGAATTCAATCGCTTGGCCAAACTGATTTGCCCGACAAGTGAAGTTTGCGAATTCCTGTCCAGCCCATTTGCAAAAAATAATTTGCTTCCGTTTTTCAGAAACTCATGTTTTCTTCCCGGCGTCTCGCCTCGACAGGAGGGGCGTACGCGTCGTCACGAACGCGAGGCGGGATGCGATGGACGCGGGCTCACGTCAGTTCGACGAATGATGTTGGCAGCGGACGGCGAAGGCGTGTGGTCCTGGCGCCCCTTGGCTGGTGCTAAGCCTGCGACAGGCGACGGTGACTAAAAAGTCACGGACACCGGGGAGAGCGCGCAGCAAACCGTTAACACCATTGCGCGGGGAAGGCCGGATGTTTCGGTTGAACCTGTGGTGACTAACTCGTGTGCTTCCTTTCACTGCACGCGAGGCTGCGGGTGCGGCCAGCGCCCGGCTTTCCCTGCGCCCTCTGTTCTCCCGAGGGACACATCGATGCAAAGCTCGGACGCACTGCGTCGCGGCAATGCGAGCGCGCGTCCCGATGACAGGCTCCGCGAAGCGAACAAGAGTCTCGCCGCGCTCTGGATTGCTTCGTCGCTTCACTCTTCGCAATGAGCAAAGTTCAATGACGAAGGAGTCGATTGTTTTGAAATGTCGAGTCCCGACCTGCGTTTCACGCCGCCTTTGCAGCCGCGCCCTTCGCATGCGTCGCGATCGCGTCGATGATCCGCGGCCACATCGGCACGGGGATCGCGTGGCCCATGCCTTCGATCATCAGAAGCTTGGCGCCGGGGATCGAGGCCGCGGTGTCCTTGCCGCCCTCGGGCCGCACCAGCGGATCGACGGTGCCGTGAATGACGAGCGTCGGTGCCTTCACCTGGCGCAACCGCTCCTTGCGGTTGCCGGAGGCGAGGATCGCGCGGAGCTGCCGTCCGACGCCGGCGGGATTGAGACCGCGCGCGTAGATGCGCTCGGCGCGGTCGCGATCGCGCGCCTCGTCCTCCGGGAAACTGCCGACTCGCAGGAGTTTCCAGGTCTGCGCGAAGCGAACCAGATATTCCTCCTTGGTGGCCGGCGGCGGGGCCATCAGCAAGGCGGCGGCCTCCCGCGTCGGCGGCGGTACCTTGGGATTGCCTGTGGTCGACATGATCGAGGTCAGCGAGCGCACGCGCTCCGCATCGGAGATCGCAATTTCCTGGGCGATCATGCCGCCCATCGATGCGCCCACCAGATGCGCCGATCTGATCCCGAGCACGTCCATCAGGCCGGTCGTGTCTCTGGCCATGTCGGTAAGCTTGTAGGGCGCTGCGACCGGAATCTTCAGAAAACGCAGCTTCAAAAGTTCCAGCGGGGAAAGCCGCGTACCGCCGGAAAGCTTGCTCGACTGGCCGATGTCGCGGTTGTCGAAGCGGATCACGCGAAAGCTGCGCGCGGCAAGCTGTTCGCAGAAGTCGTCGTCCCACAGGACCATCTGGGCGCCGAGGCCCATGATCAGGAGCATCGGCTGCGCTTTCGGGTCGCCGAAAATCTCGTAGCAGATGTCGATACCGTTGGCGCGGGCGATCTGCGGTCCTTGATGGGCAATCGAACTCACGAAACTTGCTCCTTGGGATCGTCGGACCCAACTCTATGGCACGGTTTCTCGCGTCGCAGAAGGGTTTCAAGAGGCGAGGTTGACCGTGTCGTCGCAACAGTGTGGTATGGCGCAAAAGAGGGATCGAACCCTCTGGGAATCCAGGAGGGACGCGATGGCTGACAAGAACAGCGATCCGGTCGCATTGTGGCAACAAATGATCGGCGAGATGGAGAAGGGATTTAACGCCTTCGCCACCAAGGCGATGGAGTCGCCGGAATTCTCCCAGGCGATGAACCAGGCCGGCGGGGTCACCGCGGGAGCGCAGAAGCAACTCGGCGAACTCATTGAGAGATATCTCATCGGCATGAACCTGCCGAGCCGTGCGCAGATGGTCGGCATGGCCGAACGGCTGCAAAACATCGAGGTGCAGCTTTCCGAGATCAAGACCATGCTGCGGCAGATGAACGCCGATGCGGGCGCGCCGCAAGGCGGCATCATGCCCCGGCCGCCACGCACAAAACGCCCGCCGCCGGCATCGCCGCCTTCGCCCGGAGAACAAAAATGAGCGCGGCGGCAGGACTTGATCTGGCGTCGATTCCGGAACGCGTCCAGTCCGAGGTGCAGCGGGCGATCCTGCGCAGCGTCAAAGGCGTCGAATATCTTTCGACGTCCGGCCCGACGCTCGGGTCGACGCCCAAGGACATCCTGCACACCCGCGGCACCATGAACCTCTATCACTACCGGCCGCTTGCGGACGAGGTTTACCGGGTGCCGGTCCTGATCGTGATGGCGACCACCAATCGCGGCTATATCCTCGACCTGGTGCCGGGCCAGAGCTTCATCGAGTTTCTCCTGAAGCGCGGCTACGACGTCTACATGCTGGACTGGACCGCGCCGCGGCCGGAAGAAAAATCCCTGCGCATGGAGGACTACGTCCTCGATTTCATCCCGGACTGCGTTCGCCGCGTGCAGGAGGATTCCGGCGAGCAGGACGTCTCGGTAATCGGCTATTGCTTCGGCGGCGTCTTGTCGCTGCTCTACGGCTCGATTTTCAAGGACGGGCCGATGAAGAACCTGATCTGCTTCACCACGCCGATCGACTTCCACGGGATGAAGCTGTTCTCGAATTTTGCCGACCGCCGTTATTTCGACGTCGACCGGCTGATCGATTCCGTCGGCAACGTGCCGCCCGAGATGATCCTGTCGTCCTTCGAGATGCTGCGTCCGGCCTCGCGCGCGGTGAGCCAGATCCAGCTTTGGGAAAACATCTGGAACGACGAGTATGTGAAGTCCTACCGGATGTTCGACCGCTGGGCGACCGACATACTTCCTTTGGCCGGCGAATATTTCCGCTCCATCACCAAGGACCTGATGTGGGACAACAAGCTCTATAACGGCACCATGACGGTCGGCGGCCGCAAGGCCGACATCGCCGACATCAAGGTGCCGATCCTGCACGCGGTCGCCGAGCACGACCACATCGTGCCCTATGACGCGGCCAGGCATCTGATCCCGCGGGTCGCCTCCAGCGACAAGGAGGAGGTGATGCTCAAGGGCGGTCACGTCTCTCTCGTCGCCGGCCCCAACGCGGTGCGGCGGCTGTGGCCGAAACTGGATTCCTGGCTAGCTGGAAGATCGACATGAGTGAAACCCGTTCCTATCCGCGCCACGCCAAGACCGACGCCGGCGATATCGAATTTCGTCTGATGTCGCGGGCGGACGAACCGGCAGTGCTGGACTTCGCGCAGAAGCTGCCGACACATGATCTGTTGTTCCTTCCGCGGAACATCAGCCAGCCAAAAGTGCTGTCGGCATGGATCCACGAGATCGAGCGCGGCGACATCACGAGCCTGCTGGCGATCAAGGACGGCCGCGTCGTCGGCTGCAGCGCTTTGGTGCGGGATCCCCATTCCTGGTCGCCGCATGTCGGCGAAATCCGGATGGTGGTGTCGCAGGACGTCCGTGGCCAGGGTGTCGGCAGGGCGCTCTCGCAGGAGACGTTCGCGCTTGCTCTCGGGGCGGGCCTGGAGAAGCTGTCAGTCCAGATGACGGTCGACCAGAGAAGCGCGATCGCCCTGTTCGAGAGCCTCGGCTTCAAGGCGGAAGCGCTGCTGCACGACCATGTCCGCGATATCGACGGAAAAAAGCACGATATCGTCGTGCTCGGGCATAATGTTGCGCAGTTCCAGGCCCAGATGGAGGCCTACGGCCTGCCTGGCGCGGTGCAGAATTAAGCCTTCCGGCCGGGCAGGGCCGCCTAATCCTGAGGCCGATCACGATCTCGTGATATCGCGTTGCAACATAGTTGTTGCGTCGCACCATTAATAATGTCATAGAGAGTGCGCCCCGGGCCGCTGCCGGACGGGGTGAGCCCATAGCTCAAACCCTGAGGATGGAGAGACCCCAATGACCACCGAATCCAGCACCGTATTTAATACCGTCAAGGAAGCCTTCGCGCCCGTGACCGAAGCGTTCAAGAACTTTCAGAACGTGGAAGTTCCCGAGGTTGCCCGTGAGTGGGTGAAGAAGACAGCCAACTCCGCCAAGGAGCGCGCTGCCGACGCCTATGCCGGCTCCGAGAAGGTGACGGCTGCGATCGAGACCGCGGCCGCTGATTCCGTCAGCGAAGCTGCCAAGATCAGCCGGAATATCCAGCAGGCGATCTACCAGGATGCCGAGGCGTTCTTCGCCGGCATCGACAAGCTGGCTTCCGCAAAGACCATCAACGAGGCGGTGCAGATCCAGTCCGATCTCGTCCGCGCGCGTGGTGAAGTTTTCGTCTCGCGGGCCAAGTCGACCAGCGAATATCTCGGCAAGCTCGTTGCCAACGGTGCGAAGACTGCCCAGGACAACTTCTCGAAGGTCTATAACAAGACCGTCTGATTGGCCTTTTGTAGATTGAGTTGAGTAGTTAAGGCCCGCGTCAAGCGGGCCTTCTTTTTGGTACGAACTTCAATACATCCCCTCATGGCGAGGAGCGCGCGTCGCGCCTCGAACCATGAGGCCCAAGTGTGGCCTCATCCTTGGAGACGCCGCCAAGAGGCCGCTCCTCAGGATGCTGGTCGACGGGAGTTGCCATGGCCGTGCAAGGCACCTTCTCCTTTGATATGCCCGGTGACGCCCAGCGCGCCGCCGACCTCAAGCGCGTCAAGACACAGGCGACGCTCGTGCTGGTGGGTTCGCTTGCGCTGTTTGCGATCGCAAAGGTTTTGCTCCACGTGCATCCCGCCTTTGGCTTCGTCGCGGCCTTTGCGGAGGCCGCCACCATCGGCGGCCTCGCCGACTGGTACGCGGTGGTGGCGCTGTTCAAGCGACCGCTGGGATTGCCGATTCCGCATACGGCGATCATCCAGAGCAACCAGCATCGCATCGCCGACAAGCTCGGCGAGTTCATCGAGGTGCATTTCCTCGAACAGGGGCCGGTGGAGGCGAAGCTTCGCCAGATCGATTTCGGCTCGTTCGTCGCCGACTGGCTGCGCGATCGCAAGCGCTCCGGCGATCTGGCACGCTTTGCGCTGCGGCTGTTGCCGGACGCGGTCGCGGCAACCGAGACCTCCGGGCTGATGACCTACATCACGCGCCGGATGACCGCGCAGTTGCAGGCGATCGATCTCGCCCCGCTTGCCGCCGGGACGCTGCGCACCTTCGTCAAGGAGGGACGGCATCAGGGACTGCTCGACGATTTGCTGCGCGTCGTCCACGACACGCTGACGACGCCGGAGACGATGGCGATGATCCGCGTGAAAATCCGCGAGGAACTGCCGACGCTGCTGAGACTCTATCGCGCCGACAGATTCCTGGTGAACAAGATCGTGGCGTCGGCGAGCCATTTCTTCGAGGAGGTACGGCGCGATCCCAAGCATCCGTTCCGCGGCGAGTTCGACCGCATGGTGCTGTCCTTTGTCGACCGCATCGGGACCGACAAGGCCTATGCCGTGCGCATCGACGGCCTGAAGCGCGATCTTTTGGCGCGTCCGGAGCTGTCGGAACTTGCGCGTACCGTGTGGTCGAACACACGCAGCTTCATCGAGCGCAGCGCGTCCGGCGAGACGCAGGTGCTGCAGAACCATCTGACCGGGATGCTCGTCGCCGCCGGCGAGGCGCTGGCGCAGGATGCGGAGCTGCGGGGCGAGATCAATCAGGGTCTGGTAGCGGTGCTCAGAAGCTTCATCGCCGATCAGAAGAGCGGCGTTTCGACTTTCATCTCCGACCAGGTCAAGTCCTGGAATATGGCGCAGTTGATTTCGCTGATCGAAATCAACATCGGACGCGACCTGCAATACATCCGCTTCAACGGCTCCTTGATCGGCGGCCTGGCGGGGCTTGGGCTCTACACCGCGGAATACCTGCTGCGGCTATTGTGACCAATTGATCACGCCACGCATTTTCCCTGTGGCAAGTGTGAGCCGAACCGCTTGAAACGCCCAAAACTGTTCCTTAGCTTTTCATTTGGAGTTGTTGCACTGCGAAACGATTCCACGAGGCTTGCGTTGTCCCGTTGATCCGTTGAACGGCTGCCGCAGCAGGCGGCGGCCACAAAAGGAGCCGAGATGTCCGTTGCTGCGCAAACGCTTCGCCCGCCGTCCAGAACGCTGATGTTTCTGGAAGGCCGTGCCCTTCACGAGCTTGGCGCCTTTGTCGGCGCATTGCCGCTGCTCAGCCTCGCGCCGCGCGGCGACGGCCATCCCGTGCTGGTGCTGCCGGGACTGATTGCGTCCGACGTTTCCACGCGGCCGCTGCGCGCCTTCCTTCGCAATCGCGATTATGCGGTCACCGGCTGGCAGCAGGGCCGCAATCTCGGGCTTCGCCCGGGCGTGCAGAGCGCGATGACCGAACTCGTGGAAAAACTGAACGACCTGCATGGCCGCAAGGTCTCGCTGGTCGGCTGGAGCCTCGGCGGTCTTTATGCGCGGCAGCTCGCCAAGCTGATGCCGGAGCGCGTGCGCAGCGTGATCACGCTGGGAAGTCCGTTCGCGGGGTCGCCGAAATCGACCAACGCCTGGCGCGTCTATGAGATGGCGAGCGGCCGTCGCGCCGATGAAGAGGATCCGCGCTTTGGCGGATCGCTCTCCGTGCCGCCGCCGGTGCCGACCACTGCGATCTTCAGCCGCACCGACGGCATCTGCGCCTGGCAGGGCTGCAAGGAAAGGACCTCGGCGAAGTCTGAGAGCATCGAAGTCGAAAGCAGCCATTGCGGGATGGGTCATCATCCTGCCGTTGTCTATGCGGTCGCCGATCGCCTCGCCCAACCGGAAGGGCAGTGGAAGCCGTTCGACCGCTCCGGCTGGCGCGCGCTGCTCTACCCTGATCCGAACCGGTAGGCGTTTTGGGAGCGGGCAAATCGGTTACTGCATTCGACTCTATTATCGCCTGGTGTTCTTCGGTTCTAACATTCGCATAAGTGCTCGCCGCGATGGCATGCGGATGTTAGAAGCGGGACATCAGCATGCCGCAGCCGCTTGATCGAATCATTGAAGAGCTCAAGCGCGAACCTTCGCGCACCGGCTCCATCGTCATCACCGTTTTCGGCGATGCCATCGTGCCGCGCGGCGGCTCGGTCTGGCTCGGCACGCTGCTCGAATTCTTCAAGGCGCTCGACATCGACGGCGGCGTGGTACGCACTGCGGTGTCCCGTCTTGCGAGCGACGGCTGGCTTGAGCGCAACAGGGTCGGCCGCAACAGCTTTTATCGGCTGGCTGCGACCGGCCGGCACACCTTCGATATCGCGACCCGACACATCTACGACCCGCCGCCGCAGGACTGGACCGGCCGTTTCGAGTTGCTGTTGATCGGCAATGCGGACGACCGCGACGCTTCGCGCGAGGCATTGAGGAGTGCGGGGTTCGGCAGTCCGCTGCCGGGCGTTTGGGTCGCGCCGTCGGGTGTGCCGATCCCGGACGAGGCTTCGCGTGCGATCCGTCTCGAAGTCTCCGCCGAGGATGACAGCGGCCGGCGGCTCCTTGCCGACAGTTGGCCGCTCGAAAACATCGCGGATGCCTATCTCAAGTTCATGAAAACGTTCGAGCCGTTGCGTAGCTGGATCACGCGACGCGCGCCGCTTGCGAACGGCGACGCCTTCGCCGCGCGCATTCTCCTGATCCATCATTACCGCCGCGTGGTGCTCCGCGATCCCTTGCTGCCGTTGGCGCTGTTGCCGAAGGATTGGCCGGGCAGGGCGGCGCGCGCGCTCTGTGGAGAGATCTATCGCGCCATACTTCCCGCATCGGAACAATGGCTTGACCGTAACGGAAGCAACGAAGACGGTCCCTTGCCCAAGGCAGGCTCCGAACTCGGGAACAGATTCCGCGACGCCTGATATGTTACAAAAATGACTTGCATTCGCAAGAATGTGTTATATGTTGCGGCCAACAAATCGGAGGAAGATCGGCATGTACACCCAGGCGCTGAATACGTCTGAGACCGATGACCGACATGTGGAGGATGCGACGCACGCCGCTTCGTTTCAGGCGCGGATTGATGCCGAGGAGCGCATCGAGCCGAACGACTGGATGCCGGCCGCCTATCGCAAGACGCTGACGCGGCAAATCTCGCAGCACGCCCATTCCGAAATCGTCGGCATGCTCCCGGAGGGCAACTGGATCACTCGCGCGCCGTCCCTGCGCCGGAAAGCGGCGCTGCTTGCCAAAGTGCAGGACGAATGCGGCCACGGCCTTTATCTCTACGCAGCGGCCGAAACGCTCGGCACTTCGCGCGAGGAACTGGTCGACGCAATGTTGGCCGGCAAGGCGAAGTACTCCTCCATCTTCAACTATCCGACGCTGACCTGGGCCGACATCGGAACGATCGGCTGGCTGGTCGATGGCGCGGCGATCATGAATCAGATTCCGTTGTGCCGTTGCTCCTACGGACCCTACGCGCGGGCAATGATCCGCGTCTGCAAGGAAGAGTCCTTTCACCAGCGCCAGGGTTTCGAAATCATGCTGACGCTGTGCCGCGGCACCGAAGGGCAGAAGGCGATGGCGCAGGATGCGCTGAATCGCTGGTGGTGGCCGGTCTTGATGATGTTCGGTCCGCCGGACAAGGCGAGCCAGCACAGCGACACGTCGACCAAATGGAAGATCAAGCGCTTTTCCAATGACGAGCTGCGCCAGAAGTTCGTCGATGCCACCGTGCCGCAGGCGCAGTTTCTGGGCCTGACCATTCCCGATCCCGGCATGACGCAGGATGGCGACGGTCACTGGCGTTACAGCGAGATCGATTGGAGCGAGTTCAAGCAGGTGCTCGCCGGCAACGGCCCATGCAACCGCGACCGGATGGCGGCGCGGCGCAAGGCGCATGACGAGGGTGCCTGGGTGCGGGAGGCGGCGGCAGCCTTCGCCGACAAACGCAGGCACCGTCAGCTTGCGCAAGCCGCCGAATAGAATTTTTGGAGATTGCGATGGCCACACCCAACACGCCTTTGTGGGAAGTCTTCATTCGCAGCCGCAACGGGCTCGCACACAAGCATTGCGGCTCGCTGCATGCGTCCGACGCCACCATGGCGCTGCAAGCCGCGCGCGACATCTTCACTCGCCGCGGCGAGGGCCTGTCGATCTGGGTAGTTCCGTCGAGCGCGATCACGGCGTCCGACCCGTCCGAGAAGGGCATGATGTTCGAGCCGGCGGAATCCAAGATTTACCGCCACCCGACGTTCTACGACGTACCCGAAGAAGTCGGGCATATGTGATGGCTGCACCGTCGATTAAAGTTTCCGAGACGCCGCTCGTGCTTTACGTGCTGCGGCGTGCCGACGATGCGCTGATCCTTGGCCACCGGCTTTCGGAATGGTGCGGGCATGCGCCCATGCTCGAAGAGGATATGGCACTCGCCAATATGGGCCTCGATCTGCTCGGTCAGGCCCGCGAGCTCTATACCTATGCGGCCAAGGTCGAAGGC
>Ga0310912_10001293_pt1 | contig 13529 bp, 9 predicted proteins | sample GREbulkMGOX080_FD_203443 | JGI IMG/M metagenome (GOLD analysis project Ga0310912, IMG submission 203443) | Lab enrichment of tropical soil microbial communities from Luquillo Experimental Forest, Puerto Rico - GRE.bulkMG.OX080 | ecosystem: Environmental > Terrestrial > Soil > Tropical forest >...
GCAACAGCGCCGAAGGCGCCCAGCGCTCGCCAAATTGTTGATGCCACGCCTGGATCTGGCGGTAGACTTCAGCGACACCGATGCCGTCGGCCCAATACATCAGCCCGCCGCGGTAGCGCGGGAAGTTGAAGCCGCCCAACCACATCACATCGATGTCGCTGGCGCGGTAGACCTTGCCCTCTTCGAGGATCTTGCACGCTTCGTTGACCGAGGCGAACAGCAGACGGCGAAGGATCTCCTCGTCAGTGAAAGTTCGCTGCGCAATGCCGAGCTCGGCGGTCTTTTGCCTGATCATGCGCGCGAGCTCGGGGTCGGGATGCGGGGTGCGATCGCCCTTCTCGTAACGAAACCAGCCGGCTCCGGTCTTTTGACCCAATCTGCCCGCCTCGACGATCATGTCGGCGATCGGCATCTTGCGATAGTTGGGGTTCTCCGCCGCCCGGCGCTGCCGGCTGTCATAGCCGATGTCGAGACCCGACAGATCGGCGGTCGCAAACGGGCCGATCGGATAGCCGAAATCGACCATTACCTTGTCGACCTGCTCCGGGAGCGCCCCCTCCTCGACCATGATGTTCATCTCGGTGCCGAACGGCCCGCGGCTCCTATTAGCGACAAAGCCGTCGCCATTGCCGGCCATCGCACTGATCTTGCCGATCTTGCGGCCAAGCGCCATCCCGGTCGCCAATGTGTCGGGCGCACTCTTCGTGCCTTTGACGACCTCGAATAATTTCATGACATTGGCCGGGGCAAAGAAATGGGTGCCGGCGACGTCCTGCGGGCGTTTGGTCGCATTGGCCATGATGTCGATGTCGATCCCCGAGGTGTTGGTGTAGAGCAGTGCACCCGGCTTCATGACTTCGTCGAGCTTCTTGAACACTTCCTCCTTGACCGGGATGCGCTCGAATACCGCCTCGATCACGACGTCGCATTGCGCGATGTCGTCATAGCTATTGACGGGCTCGATCAGTTTGAGCCGGCGCTCCATCTCCGCCTCGCTCAGACTGCCGCGCTTGACACTCGTTTCGTAGTTGCTGCGGATGCGTGCCAACCCACGGTCGAGCGCATCTTGACTGGCTTCGAGCAATTTTACCGGAAAGCCGAACTCGGCAAAGCTCATCGCAATACCGCCGCCCATCGTGCCGGCGCCGACGATTGCCGCGGTCTTGATCGGGCGCAATGGTGTCTCGCGCGGAATGTCAGGCAGTTTGGCGACCTCGCGCTCGGCAAAAAACGCATAGCGCAGAGCGCGCGCCTCGGGTGAATTTTCGAGCTCGTCAAAGAGTTCGCGCTCGCGCCTGGCGCCGTCGTCAAAGGGCATACTGCACGCTGCCTCGACTGCAGCGATGCAATGAAAGGGCGCTTTCTGGTTGCGCGCGCGCCGGGCGATCGATTTGCGCATCGCTTCGAAAATTCCGGGATCGGCCTTGGCTTCCGCCAATTTGTCGTCGCGGTCGCGGATGCGCGGCAAGGGCCTGGCATCGGCGATACGGCGGGCCATCGCGATTGCCGCGGCTCGCAGATCGCTGCCCTCCGGCACTAGCTCGTCGATGATGCCGAGCTTGTTCGCTTCATCTGCCGGAACGTGCCGGCCTGAGACGATCATCTCCATTGCCGCCTTCGGGCCGATCAGGCGCGGCAACCGCTGGGTTCCGCCGCTGCCCGGCAATATGCCGATCAGTACCTCCGGCAGCCCGACCTTGGCGCTCGGCACAGCAATGCGATAGTGCGAAGCGAGCGCGATCTCCAGTCCGCCGCCCAGCGCGTAGCCGTGGATCGCCGCGACCACCGGCTTTTGGCTGTTGTCGAGCACTTCGTGGGTACGCCTTCCTGGAACTGGCGGCGGCCGGCGCGTGCCGAACTGGCGGATGTCGGCGCCGGCGATAAAGGACCGTCTGGCGCCAATCAATACCATCGCCCTGACCGCCGGGTCGGCATTGCCGCGCTCGACATGCTCGACGATGCCCTCGGGCACACCGGGCGAGAGCGCGTTGACCGGCGGGTTGTCGATCGTTATGACACCGACCCCGTCGATATTCTCAAAGCAAACCAATGCGCCTTCGGCCATGTCGTCTCCTCCAGTATCTCAAAGCGTTGCTCGTGTTCCCAGGATGACGGTGCTCTGCGACGACAGCACCCCGCCATTACCATGCGCGATTGCAGTCTCGCAGTCGGCGACTTGGCGCGCACCGCATTCGTGGCGCAGCTGGCGTGTCGCCTCGATCAGCAGAAACAGCCCGTACATGCCGGGGTGGCAATAGGACAGCCCGCCCCCATTGGTATTGACCGGCAGACTCCCCTTGGGCGCAATGCGCCTATCGGCGACAAAGGAACCGCCTTCGCCCTTCGCGCAGAAGCCGAGATCCTCGAGGAACAGGATCGTATTGATCGTGAACGCGTCATAGAGCTCGACGACATCGATGTCTTTCGCGCCGAGCCCGGCCATTGCATAAGCGGCGCGGCCCGATGCCAATGCGCCGGTCACGGTCAGATCCGGCATGCTCGAAATATTAGCGTGAGTGATCGCCTGGCCACAGCCGAGCACATAGGCCGGCGGTTTTTTTAAGGACCGCGCGCGCTCGGCGGTAGTCATGATCACCGCGCCGCCGCCATCGGTGACCAGGCAGATGTCGCGCACGGTGAACGGATAGCTGATCATCCGCGCCGACAAGACCTCGGCGATCGTCAGCGGCTTCTTTTCCCAGGCGACCGGGTTCAGCAACGCCCACTCGCGCGCCGCGACGGCGACAGCGGCCAATTGCTCGCGCGTCGTGCAGTATTGGTGCATGTGGCGCGAGGCCGCGAGCGCATAGGCGGTTGACGGCAGGAACGGTCGAAATGGCGTCTCGTAGGGATTGTACTCGCGCACCGAGGCCTGCCGGCGTCCGATCGTTCGCTGCGTTGAGCCGTAGGCGATGACCGCAACCTTGCAGAGGCCGAGCTGGAGTGCGGCCTGGGCATGGGCGACGTGGAACATGAAGGACGATCCGCCGAGGATCGTCGTGTCGACAAAAGTCGGCGAGATGCCGAGATATTCGGCGAGATTCAGGCCCGAGGTGCGGCTCTGCGCCGTCGCACAGACCAGACCGTCGACATCGCGCAGCCCGAGCCCGCAATCGGCAAGCGCGCGGTGAATGCCTTGCGCCATCAGGTCCATCGGGGTCATGTCCTGGGCAACGGCGCCGAGATCGGATTCGGCGACACCGACGATCGCGGCCGAGCCGCGCTGCAGCCCGTCCATCAGGGCGGCTCCATTGGCACGAAGACCGGATACGGCGGATCATCACCGCCGGGACGGTGGACACGGAACCTGACCCGCATGCCGATCCGCACTGCTTCGGGCGCCAAATCCTCGACCCGGCTCATCAGCCGAAAGCCTTCGTCGCAATCGATCAGCGCGACATTATAAGGCGGCCCTTCGCGCGCCGGATGCACGACCGTCGTGGCGTAGACCGTGCCGAGCCCGGTGCTGACCCGCCATTCGAGATGGTCGCTGCCGGTAAACGGGCAGATAACGCGGGGGTAGAAGACCGCCTTCTGCGCCTCAGGGCTCCACTGATAGGCGAGCTCACCCTTTTCGAGGTGCGCCTGGTAGGCCGCCAGAGGTGATTGCTCCATCCGCCCCATAGCCTCCTCGCTCGCCGCCGCGGTATTGTGTCGGGTTCACGGAACCGCGGCAAGCGTGTGGCGCGATTGATCGGTGGCAATGTCATGCAGGCTGACGCCTTGTGCCTCGTAGATCGTCGGGACGCCGGCTGCGCTGCGCGCTTCCATTTGGTCGTGGGTAATCTCGGTCTGACCGTAGACGGTTATGACCTTGCCGGTCTTCTTATGAAGATCGATGCGCTGCCGCCGTTCGGCAAAGTTGATTTCCAGACCCTCGTATACGAGCCCCTCGCGATGGAGGCGCGCCGGCCCCAGCGCGGTCGAGAAGATCGACAGTACCGGCCTCGATCAGTCCGGCACGAATAGGGCTAAGCACACGCTCCCGGTCCTGTGCTCGCGGATCACATTGTCGATGCCGTGATTGTGCAGCAGCTGGCCCTGCAGCAGCCCCGAACGGCCGGCGCCGATGATCGCGACCTGCGCGCCGTCATTCTCCGGGTTCCTAGTCTGTCGAAAGCGGCTTTCGTCTCCAGTGAGGCATGCCGAAACGAAATTCCATCCAGCCGGCCGGCGGCAATGAATGTGTCTTCGATGCGCTGGGGCCCTGCCCCGGCGCGAGGCAATTTGTAGCTGCCGGCGGGCTATCCGTTCCGGTGGACCACGACGTCGGTCGACCATGTCCTCGCCACTCCGGGGCTGAGCGATGTCGAACGCGTCGCGATCCCTCGAAGAGACCGCAGCCAAGCTGTTCGACCTCAAGCCGGCTTAGTTCCAATCTTTAATCGACCGCGTCGGAAAATAGCTTCAGCCCGATGAGCCCGAGGAGGATAACGACCAGGGAACATACGGGCCGATATTCGTGCTCTCGCCGAAAAATAGCATTCCGACGATTGCCGTTCCCGCGGTTCCAACTCCAACAAAAGTCGCGTAAACCGTTGCCGCTGGAAGGTGTTTAACCGCTTCCGCCAGCAGGTAATTTGCCGGAACTGCACAAATGATGACGACAAGCAGTGGCACCCATCTGGATAATGGTGCAGCCCACTTCAAAACAAAAGGCCATGCGATTTCGAATAGATCTGCCAAGAGGACGTAAAACCAAGCCATTACTTCGAGATATCATCCGGAAGTTACTTTGTGTAGGGGCGCCGGGCGGGTTCGCGCAATCACCCACCGTTGGCCATACTGCAGTTGCCGCGAAAGGCGATATCAGGTCAGCGGCTGATGGCCAAGGGAGGTTATCTCGCCGCAGTGCAGGACGGCGCCGGTGTGGCGCTCTCGCGAGCACGTCGTTATGGTCGCGAGCCGCCGAACAAGAGATGAGAGCGGGAGATGGCGACGAAGATGATCCTCACCGGTGATGTCAACCTGATGAGCGTCACCGATCCGGGCGTGCCGTTTGCCCTTGTAAAGGACGAGTTTCGGACCGCTGACATTGTTTTTTGCAACCTCGAATGCTGTCTCCATCGGCCGAATAGCAGCCATTCGGTAGAGCACGAAGGCTTTTTCGCCGACCCTGACGTGGCTGGCGAGGCTCTCCGATCGGCCAGCGTCCAGGCGGTCGGTCTTGCCAACAACGTTAACTATGGCGAAGCGGCGATCATGGCGTCGATCGCTCGGCTCGACGAGCTCGAGATCGCGCACACCGGCGCCGGCGCCAACCGGATGACCGCCTGCGCTCCGGCAATCCTTTCGCGGGACGGGGCGCGCTTTGGCTTTCTGCAGCGCAGCTCGGTCTATTGGCCGACCAATCACGAGGCCGGCGACGATACCCCGGGCATCGCCGTGATCCGCGGCCACACGGCCTATCACGTGCCGATGCATGGCAGCCGTCCACCCGCCAACCGCCCGGGCATTCCGCCCGAGATCGTGACCTGGGCGGACCCCGTCTATCTGCAGAGGCTCGAGGAAGACATCGCTGCACTGCGTGCGCAGGCGGAGGTCATCGTCGCCTCCTTCCATTGGGGTTTGCACAAGGAAGTGCTGCACTACATGACGGAGATCGCCCATCGGGCGATCGACGCTGGCGCCGACCTGGTGATCGGCCACGGGCCCCACTTCTCGCTGCCGGTCGAGGTCTACAAGGGCGTGCCGGTTTTCTACGGGCTCGGCAGCTTCTCGTTTCATACCGGTCACGGCGGCAGGCAGCACGGCGACTGGCTTGGCATGATGGTCAGGGCGGCGTGGGATGGCGCGCGGGTAGCGCGCGCGGCGTTCCAATTCGTCCGGCACGACCGGCACAACAGAACCGTCCCATGTGCATTGGCTGACGAGAGTGCTGCCTTCGACGAGATTATGCAGCGCAGCGCCGGCCTGGGCGCCAGGCTCTCCGCCCACGGCGACGAGGTAGAGATCGACTTGCGCGCTTGACGCCGGGCAGCCGGTAGCCGATCTAGATCGCTTCTCGGTCTGCGCCGCATCCCAACCCATAGGAAAACGATGCCTAAAATCACTTATGTTCACCAAAACGGGGCGCGGACAGTGCTCGATGTTCCGGTCGGCACCAGCGTGATGCGCGGCGCGATCCTCAACGGTGTCGACGGTATTGTCGCCGAGTGCGGCGGCGAGATGATGTGCGCCACCTGCCACGTCTATGTCGAGGAAGACCAGCTCAGCCGAACGCCGACACAGTCGGACGACGAGAAGGCGATGCTGGAATTCACTGCCAGCGAGCGCCGCCCGAACAGCCGGTTGAGCTGCCAATTGGTCGTAACCCCGGAGCTCGACGGTCTCGTCGTCTACCTGCCCGAGACGCAGGTTTGATGCCGGCGCCGGTCGTCGCCATCGTCGGCACCGGCCAGGCCGGCTTTCAGGCGGCAGCGTCGCTACGCCAGGATGGCTTTGCCGGCCGGATCGCAATGATCGGCGACGAGCCGGTTTTGCCCTACCAGCGCCCGCCGCTTTCCAAATCCTATCTCGCCCGCGAGAGCGGCCTCGACGAGCTCTGGCTCCGCCCGGAGACCTTCTACACCCAGCATCAGATCGATCTTCTAGCGGGCGAGATTGTGACAGAAATCGACCGGACGGAACGCCAGCTGCGGTTGGCCTCGGGCAGCGCGCTGTCGTGGGACCATCTGATCTTGGCCACCGGAGCTCGGTTCCGGCCGCTCGCCGTGCCGGGCGCCGAGCTCGATGGCGTCTTGCCGCTACGCACGCTCGCCGATGCGGATATCCTGCGCGAGCGACTGGACCAGGCGCGAGACGTCGTCGTCGTAGGCGCCGGGTTCATCGGCCTCGAATTCGCCTCGGTGGCGATCGCGCATGGGGCGGCGGTGCACATCATCGAGGTGACGCAGCACCCGATGGGCCGCGTGGTCTCGGCGACAATCTCCAAGTTCTTCTGCGAGGCGCATCGGCGCTGGGGCGCCGAGGTTTCGCTCGGCACCGGTGTGACCCGGGTTCTCGGGGCAGGAGGCCGGGTCAGCGGTGTCGAAACGACCGACGGTCGGCATCTTCCAGCCGACCTCGCCCTGATCTGCATCGGGGTCATTCCGAACGCCGAACTCGCCGGCGAGGCCGGGCTCGCCGTCGACAACGGCATCGTCGTCGATGAATATCTGGCCACCGAGGATGCGGCGATCTTTGCGATCGGCGATTGCGCCAATTTTCCGACGCCCTTTGCTATCGGCCGGATTCGCCTGGAATCGGTGCAGAACGCCGTCGATCAGGGGCGATGCGTCGCCGCAAATATCGCTGGCAAACCCGCTCCCCATGACAAGGTCCCCTGGTTCTGGAGCGACCAGGGCGATCTGAAGTTGCAGATCGCCGGGATCACCGCGGGTCATGACGCGGCGGTCTTGCGCGGCGACCCGGACAGTGGCCATTTCTCGGTGTTCTGCTACCGCGGAGGCCGCCTTATCGGCGTCGAGTCGGTCAATCAGGCGGCTGATCACGTCGTCGCGCGCCGGCTGCTTGCCGGCGAACCCAAGCTCAAACTGGAGCAAGCCGCCGACCTCAGCTACGATTTGCGGGCGCACGCCCGCAGTCTGCCGGCCCGGTAGGCCGATGAATTCCCACGTCGTGATCCGCGGCGGCCTCGTCATTGACGGTACCGGGCGGCCGGGTGAAATCGCTGACGTGGCGGTCAGCAACGGCCGGATCGCGGCGGCGGGCGGGTCTCTTCCGGTGGGGTCGGCCAGGGTAATCGACGCCGAGGGTCTGGCGGTCACACCCGGCTTTATCGACATCAAGACGCATTCCGACTTCACCCTGCCGGTCAACCCCAAGGCCGAGAGCAAGGTGCGCCAGGGAGTGACCACCGAGATCGTCGGGCATTGCGGCTTCTCGGTGGCGCCGATACTCCCCGGTAGGCGCCAGCTGGTCCAGGATTACCTCAGCGCCAGTGCGCCCTGGCTACCGTTTCGCGAAACCACCTTTCGCGGCTACCTCGACGGCTTTCCGCACACCTCGGTCAATGCCGGCATGCTGGTCGGCCACCACACCTTGCGGCTCAATGTGATGGGGATGGAGGCGCGGACGCCTAGCGCTGCCGAGCTCGACCATATGACGGCCTTGCTCGAAGAGGGGTTAGCGGCCGGTGCGCTCGGCCTTTCATCCGGCCTATTCACGCCGCCCAGCAGCTATGCCGACCGCACCGAGATGGTGGCGCTGTGCAACGTGCTGAGGCGTCACAACGCCGGCTATTTCACTCATCTTCGCGACGAGTCGAACAATGTCATCGCCGCGGTCGACGAGGCGATCGACATCGCCCGTACTTGCGGGGTCCATGTCGAGATCGTGCACCTCAAATGCTCGGGGCTCGACAATTGGGGCAAGGCCGCGCAGATCCTGACGATGATCGAGGCGGCGCGGCGCGAGGGCCTCGCCGTCGACTGCGATGCCTACCCCTATAGGGCCGGCAGCAACCCGCTCAAGAACCTGCTGCCGCAATGGGTCCAATCCGACGGGCTGCAAGCGATGCTGGAGCGGCTTGCGCTGGCCGAAACCCGCGATCGCATCCGCGCCGAGATCGATCGCGACGGGCTCAACAATTGGGGCCGCATCCCGTCCTGGGACGCCGTGCAAATTTCGATATCGCCACACCTGCCGCAGCATGCGGGGGAGACCTTCGGCAAGCTCGCCGCGGCGCGCGGCCGCGACCCGATCGACGCGGTCTGCGACTACCTGATCGCGGACAAGGGCGCCACCCGGGTGTTGATCATCTCGATCGCCGAGGAGGATATCCGCGAGATCGTGCGCTCGCCTTCCGCTCTGGTCGGCTCCGACGGCAACTGTGTGGCCGATTACGGGATCACGAGCCAGGGGATGCCGCATCCGCGCTTTTACGGAACCTTCCCGCGGATCATCGGGCATTACGTGCATGACGAGCGGTTGCTGCCGCTCGAAGCGGCGGTGCGCAAGATGACCGGGGCGACGGCGGCGGCATTGCGGCTGCGCGACCGTGGCCTGATCAAAGAAGGCTACCGCGCGGACATCACGATCTTCGACCCGGCTGACTTCAAGGACCACGCGACCTACGCCGACCCGCACCAATACCCGACCGGCAGCCGGACGACGGTACTGGTCAACGGGATCGTCGTCGTCGAGAACGCGAGACACGCCGGTGCAACCCCCGGCGTCGTGCTGCGTCGCGCGGCCGACGGCACGGTCGGGTGACAGGGTAGTCGCTCGCGCGCCGTTTCCCTGCCGGACGGGAAAAATCCGGGAAATTTTTTTGGGGGCTCTCTGCGTACCGAAAAACTTCGTGCGATCATAGGCTTAGGAAAGGAGTTCGGCCAGAATCGAAGGCGTGGCAGGGAACCGGCAGGGAAACGCGAAAGCCGACGGATGACGACCATCACCGGCATGCATTTTTCGCTAAAACAATTATCGAATTAACAAGTTCTTATAGTCTTGCCATATGGGGCGGACCTTCGCCGCGGCAAGAGGGCGTCGTCGCCCGCGCCGCGTGGGGGACGGCACCGTCGAGATGCGGAGGCCGAGGCCGCGTCGTTGCTGCGAGCGGGACGGGTCAAGGTCGATACCGGCGACCTCGCCGGCCGGGAGGCTAATGTGATCACGGGCGCGCCCATCGTAACCGTCTGGTTGGCCGCGCTACGCGAAACCTCGCGCCGAGCTGAGTTGCGCTTAGCCGTCGATCAACCGGGCATCTTATACCTTAATCAGGGTCCTCAGCGTCATTCGTAGCAACACCGATTTCCGACCCTGGCCCCGCCTTCGTCGCCACCGTGCTCGAATGGCAGGAATTGCCTCAGGGCCAGACACCGGCGGCCAATGTCCCTAGCCACCGGGCGACGGGCCGTGATTTTATAAAATTCCACCTCGTTGCCTAATCGCCGCGAGCGCCCGTTCGCGCGACCGCAAGCGAACCATCAGGATCGACCCACCACCGACCTCCACCCGGATCTGCGTGCGCTCCAGTCTCATCTTTTCCGCAGTGGGCCGAGGCCAATCCGTTGATAAGATCGCAGCAGGTCATGGCACAGCGTGGGAGATATGGCTCAGACCCAAACCACGTTTAGCGGCTCCCTTAATCGTGTCGGCGCGATCTCGCTACGCGGCGACGGCACCGGCGGCGATGTCCGACCCGATCTTATCCAAGACATCCGCCGCATCCCGCACCAGCATCGCAGATTGCACCAATGATCCGCGCCGCGCGCCTGATCCTGCTCGGCGTTGCGTTCGCCTCGTGGCTCGGCGTCGGAGTAACCGTGGCCGGTGGGCTGGTCGAGTTCCCGAACGTGTCGGAACAGGCGCCAAAGCTGACGGGGTATCTGGCTCGACCGGACGCCAGCTTGGCGGCCCTAGCAGGCCGCCAGTTTGATCGCGGCGGACCGTATCCGGCGGTCGTCGTGCTGCATGGCTGCGGCGGCATCTCCAGCCACTCCACCGGGATCGCCGATCGGCTCGGCGCATGGGGCTATGTGGCGCTGGCGGTCGACAGCCTGAGCCCGCGCGGCATCAGCAGCGCATGCCACGGCGGGTGCTTGGTCAAGCCTTTGATGCCTATGCGGCGCTGCGCTACCTGACGACGCTGGAGGATGTCGATCCAGCGCGCGTCGCCGTGCTCGGCCAGTCGATGGGCGGCGGCTCCGCGCTCTACGCCCTCGATCGCGACCTGGGCGCGCAATATTTCACCGAGCGGTTTCGCGCCGCGATCCTCTATTACCCCGGCTGCGGCATCCCCGGTGCGAACCTAACGGCGCCAACGCTGATCCTGATCGGCGACAAGGACGACTGGACCCCGGCCGATCGCTGCCGCGACATGGTCACCCGCGCTCGGTCGGACGGCTCGCCGATCACCCTCCACGTCTACCCCGGCGTCCATCACGCCTTCGACGTCGCGCAATTGCAGCCTGGCATCCGCAACCCCCTCGGCCATTGGCTCCAATACAACGAGCCGGCGCGCGATGCGGAAGCGAAGGTGCGGGCATTTCTCGCGACGCATTTTGGGGACTGCCGCAGTGGACGAGCCGACCTCAAGGTAAGGACGACCCGAGGTGCGCCTAACGTCTCGTGATCGCAGTCTCGGCCGGATGCTCACGACCCAGGTCAAGAACGGGCCGGAATCACCAGCCGTGGGCTTCATCGGCTTCAGCCTCGATTCTATGCTCTCATCGAAGAGATCTGCCGTTGCGACGATCCCGTCCCGTCCAATCCTTCGGCGTGGCAGTCAGTCCCGCCGGCCGCGGTTTATTGATGGGTTCCCTTGATCGATTGCGCGTCTTTGACACCGGTCCCGGCAAGTCAGAGGCAAATCATCACGAACCTGATGCTGCTTTATGAAAACGATTTCTTGGAATTTGCATAGGTCGGATCGCGCCACGGCGTATTGGCCCTGATGGTCGGTTCACCTAACCGCGAGCGCCACGGCGAGGCGATTTACCGGTTCAAGAGCCTGCCCTCGCGAAGTCGGGGGACGCCATGCTCCCAAGCGGTTTCTTCCGCCGCAACGTCGTCTTAAGCTTCCAGGAGGAGGCCATCGGCATTCGCTGCGCCACGTCACCGGCGTCGACAACATGATTTGGGGCTCAGACCACCCGCACCGCGAGTCGACGATTCCGCAATCGCAGAAGATCCTGGCGGAGATCCTGTCCGGGGTCGACGACGAATCTAACATGATCTGATCTGACGGCCCGCATCGAGCAGCATATCGGTAATGTCTCCGTTTGCATTGTAACAGTGCGCGACGGAGATATTCGGCGCGGCATCGTCAAATCGTGGTCAACAGGCTTGCGGGGGTTGTCGACTATCCACCCTTGTATGCATAGATGGTGCCGCGTCCGTTGCAGAGCGGGCATTCGACCTTCTGGCTCCCGCCGCACTCAGCACAGTCGCGGCCAAAACGACCGAACATATGATCGAAGATATCGTCGCGATGCCCGGCTTTATGACATTTTGGGCATGTCAATTCCCCATCGCCGTGGCAGTTAGGGCATGTGGATTGCGACATGATCAATGCTCTTTCCCATGTTTCGCGCTAAACATATGGGAACGAGGCGCACCGATCGACACCCGGGTCAATGCGGTTACAATGCAAACTGAGACATTACCAGCATATCGCTGACCCACGCCCCTTGTATCACGTCCAGTTGCATCCTGCGCCCAGCCTGTCGGGTGCGGCGTGTGCTGCGCACCGACGAGGTCATTAAATGAACCGCCCTTGCGCGCTCGGCGTCGCTTTTTTCTGGGTGCTGGTGCCGACGATTGCGGCAGCCGCGCAGCAACCGCCGAAGGTGTGGCATCTCGGCATTCTGTCGGGAGAGCCGCCCAGCGAAAGCCTCCCGGTGGTGACGCCGTTTCTTGATGAACTACACAGGCTCGGCTACGTCGAGGGCCGGAACATTGTAATCGAAATGCGCTGGGCTGAGGCGAGGGAGCAAAAGCTGCCGGCCCTCGCGGTCGAGCTGGTTCATAACAAAGTCGACGTAATCGTCGCAGTATCGGCCGCAGCGGTAAATGCGGCCAGAGAAGTCAGCACAACCGTCCCGATCGTCATGATCCTCAACAGCGATCCGGTTGAAACCGGATTGGTGGCGAGCTACGCACGGCCGGGAGGCAACACCACAGGCTTCAGTCCGATCACCGCCGAATTAGCCGGCAAACGCCTCGAACTTCTTAGAGAAGTCAAGCCGGGGATCAGGCGGGTAGCGGTTCTTTGGGAGCCAATACCGGCAAAAATTCCTGATTTGAGCAAAACGCGGATTGCGGCGAAAACACTAGGATTGGAATTGCAGCCTTTGGAGGTGCGGGATCCTGGCGACTTTGAAAAGGCTTTCGTTGCGGCAGCCGCGGATGGCCCCGATGCGGTGCTGACCTTGGGGAGCCCCACGACAGTGATCTACCGATCGCAGATCATTGAGTTTGTCGCACGGGCCCGCCTTCCGGCGATGTACGACAAGAAGGAGTTCGTAGCCGACGGCGGTCTGATGGCCTATATTCCAAGCCCTGTCGAGCATGGGCGGCGCACTGCCGCCTATGTGGACAAGATCCTCAAAGGCGCCAAACCGGCCGATCTGCCGATCGAGCAGCCAACTCGGTTCGAGCTGGTGATCAATTTGAAGACCGCAATAGCGCTCAGATTAACGATCCCAGATACGGTGCTGCTGCGCGCCGACGAGGTCATCGAATGAGCAGGCATTGAAACGCGAGAGCGCTGCTTACAACGCTCGATGAGTGGCAACTACTCTCTTTGCGATCAAAAGCTTGTCGGCGAAGGTCCGATGCGGCACACCTTCAACACAATCCACCCTATTGCCGACCTTCCCGCGCGGCACCGCAGATTGACCGGCTGAAGGCGAAACCGCACGCCGACTGACAGCGTTCTCGGGGCGGCGGGGTCATCATGGCGGCGAGACGCGGCATTATCGGGAATGATACTATGACGCCGCAGATTGGGAGGAAGCCCCGAAGACAGGGACCACGCCGCCCCGGCCCACCTTGTTCTCGGGCGAGGCGAGGAAGAGGAT
>Ga0310912_10001294_pt1 | contig 13510 bp, 11 predicted proteins | sample GREbulkMGOX080_FD_203443 | JGI IMG/M metagenome (GOLD analysis project Ga0310912, IMG submission 203443) | Lab enrichment of tropical soil microbial communities from Luquillo Experimental Forest, Puerto Rico - GRE.bulkMG.OX080 | ecosystem: Environmental > Terrestrial > Soil > Tropical forest >...
GCGATCGGCCTCATCGCGATCGCGCCGGAGCTCGCCTACAGGCTCACCTACTCGCGGCCGCTCGTCCTCGGGCTCGCGATCCTGTTCCTGGGGCTCGCGGCGGTCTTCACCGGACGCGCCGCGGCGGCGTTCGGGCTCACCTTCCTCTATGCCCATACGCACTGCTCGTTTCATCTCCTCCCGGCCCTGGCGCTCCTTCACGACGCCCACCGGACCCTTCCGCCCGGAACGGGACTTTCGGCACGCTTCCGGACGTCGCTCGCGGCGATCGGCGGTGCTGTCGCGGGGAGCGTCCTGACTCCGTACTTCCCGAACAACCTGTCGTTCTGGTGGACGGCGAACGTGGGCGTGCTGAAGGCGTCGTGGGCGATGGGGGACCTGCTGCGCGTCGGGACGGAGATGCTGCCGGCGCCGGCGGACCAGCTCCTCCTGCAGAACCTCGGGGTCTTTCTCCTGTTCGCGGCAGCGCTCTACGGGCTGACGCGCGTGCGCACGGTCGCGGACGACACGCGCACCCTCCTCGCGGCGTCGGTTGGGTTCCTGGGGCTCACACTGCTGAGCCGGCGATTCGTCGAGCTGTGGGCGCCGCTCACGGTGCTCCTCGCGGGGAGCATCGCCCGCGACCTCGAGGCGCTCCCGGCGGGGGTTTCGGCCGCGGCGGCCCGTCTCGGGCGGCATGCGCGGGCGGCGCGCCTGGCCGTGGGCGGCGCGCTCGTCGTCGCGCTGTGCGCCGGTGTCCGGCACACGCTCCGAGAGAATCAGGTCGCGGCGGCCCAGGAGGAGCCGGCGCGGTGGCGGGCCGCGGCGCGCTGGATGAAGGCGAACGTGCCGGCGGACGAGACGATCTTTCACCTCGGCTGGGACGAGTTCCCCGAGCTGTTCTTCGAGGACACGACGCACAGGTACCTGATCGGCCAGGACGCGACGTTCTTCTGGGCGACGAGCCCCGAGCGCTGCCGCCTCTGGGAGGATCTGGCGCACGGGACCGTGAGGGACGCCTGGGCTCCCGTCCGGGAGACGTTTCGGTGCCGCCATGCGTTCGTGCCGCGGCGCTACGTGAGCTTCCTGAGGCTGGCGCGGCGCGATCCGCGCTTCACGGAGGTCTGGTCCGACCCGAACGCCGTCGTCTTCCGGCTCGACGACGACGGCAAGACGATCGGCGGCTTCGCGATCGCGGGAGTCCGTCCGGATCCGCATCGCGTCGGATTCGACGAACCTCTCGAGGGCGAGCCCGGAGGCCCGGCCGCGACCCGCGGCAACGCGCCGCCGTCGGGACAGGGCTTCGTCGACCTCGCCCGCCTCGGCGGCGTTCCGCCCGGCGCCCGCGACGCCTGCGCGGTGGCGACGACGTCGGTGCCGAGCGAAGCGGCGCGGGACGCGACGATCGGCCTGACCACCGACGACGAGGTCAAGCTCTACGTGAACGGCCACCTTGTTTTCTCACGGTCTCCGTACCGGACCCCGGCGATCTCGCTCGACGCCCTGTTCGGCCGTTCCAGGGCCGGGGATGGGGCGACCCTCGCGGTGGGGGCAACGAACGGCGAGATCGCGATACCGGTCCACTTCGACGCGGGGTCCAACGCGATCGCGGTCAAGGCCTGCCGGGTCGGCGAGACCTTCGGCTTCGTGCTGCGCGAGAGGTAAACCAAGAGACAATTGCGCCGCTGCCCGGAGCCGGTGAAGATAGCAGGCCCGTGAGGTCCCCATGATCCGCTCCGCCGTCCATTCCGCCTACCCGCGGATCGGCGATTTCGCCTGGGACCAGCAGCTCCGTTCGATCGCCGAGGAGCGCGACGCGGGACGCGCCACCGAGGAGGACGTCCGCCGGATCGAGGACGAGGTCGCGACGCTCGTCGTCGCCGAGCAGAGCCGCGCGTTCCTCGACGTCGTGACCGACGGCCTCGTACGGTGGAGCGGCCCGAATTCCCACTTCGCCGCCCGGCTCGAAGGCGTGGCACTCGGTGGGCTCGCGCGCTGGTTCGAGACCGGACTGTTCGACCGGACGCCGATCGTGGTGGGCGCCGTCTCCCGGCGGGAGCCGATCGCGGTGCGCGACGCGCACAAGGCGTTCGAGGTCCGCCCGAAGGCGCTGAAGGCCGTCCTCCCCGGAGCCGTCACCTTCGCCCGCGCGGCGAAGGATCGCCACTACGGCAAGCTCGAGACGCTCGCGGCGGCCCTCGCCGGCGCGCTCGCCGACGAAGCGCGCGATCTGGCGAACGTGGGAGTGAGGATCCTCCAGCTCGACGAGCCGGTCTTGTGCCGCCATCCGGAGGACGTCGATCTCGTCGCCGAATCCGCACGGACGATCTTCGCCGCGGCCGGGGACGGGGCCACGACGATCCTCTCGACGTACTTCGGCGATCTCTCGGCGCTCGGCGTCGGAGGGACGTCCCAACTTCCCGGAACGCACCTCGGCCTCGACATGGTGCATGGGCCGGGCAACTGGCCGCTTCTGGCCGAGCTTCCGTCGGGGCGCGGCGTGCACCTCGGCCTGTTCGATGCGCGCACGACGCGCATCGAGACGGCGCAGGAGGTGGCCGAGCGGCTCGTCCCGTACCGCGCATCGCTGATGGCGCGGGACGTGATGGTCGGCCCGCAGTGCTCGCTCGAGCTCATCCCGCGGGACGAGGCGTTCGACAAGCTCCTGCAGGCCCGCTATCTCAAGGAGAAGCTCGAACGGGAGTGGTCATGGCGCTCCTGACCACGACGATCGGATCGTTCCCGCAGCCGGCGGCGCTCCAGGAGGCGCGGCGCCAATTCAACGAGGGGGAAATCGACGCCGGCATGCTGCGCGCCGCCGAGGAGGACGCCGCGCGGCGCGCGATCGCGCAGCAGGAGGAGGCCGGCATTCATCTCTTCGTCGACGGCGAGATGGAGCGCGTCGATCCGGTGGCCGGATTCGCCGAGCGCCTCGGCGGGATCGAGATCGCAGGGTGGGTACGCGTCGTCGGCGACCGGTACGTGCGGAAACCGAGGATCGTCGGACCGATCGTCCGCGCCGGCGGCACCGCGGCCGATCGCTGGCGTTTCGCGAGCGGCCTGACCGGAACCGCCGTGAAGGCGGTGCTTCCCGGGCCGTACACGCTGATGGACAGCTCCTTCGACGAGCACTACGGCTCGCGGCGCAAGGCGTGCGAAGCGTTCGTCGAGATCGTCCGCGCGGAGGTGGCGGACCTCGTCACGGCCGGCGCCGCCGAGATCCAGATCGACGAGCCCGCGGCTGGAGCCGTCCCCGCGGAGCTGCCGCTGCTCGCGGAAGCTCTGGAGAGCGTTCTCAGCCCCGCGGCCGGCCGCGCGCGGACCTGGGTCTACCTGGGGTACGCCGACCTCGAGAGGGACGGCGCGGCGCTCGCCTCGCTGCCCGCGGACGGTCTTCTCGTCGCGGCGGCCCACTCTGAAGGGGCCGGGCTCGAGAGCCTCGCCGTGGCGCTTCCAGCGGGCCGCTTTCTCGGCGTCGGCGTCGTCGACACGCTCGAGACGCGGGTCGAGGCGGTCGAACAGGTCAGCGAGCGCCTGCGGCGGGCGGCGGCACTGATCGCGTCCGATCGGTTGTGGGCCGTGCCGGATGGCGGCTTCCGCGGTCTACCGGAATCAGTCGTCCGCGCGAAGCTCGCGGTGCTGGTCAACGCCGCGCGCGCGTTCGGGAGCGGGCGATCCTAGATCGGCAAGGTATTCGTCGCGCCTCGGTTGGGATCCTTGCCGTGATCGCCATCGCGACGGGCGTCCTGCAGTACCGTCTGGTTGCGCGGCTTCAGCTTCCCAAGGCGGAATCCTCGCTGTTGCCGACGAACGCGCCGGCACCCGAGCTGAACGCGGCCACGCCCGACGGAAAGACGGTGCAGCTCTCGGCCCTGGCGGGGAAGGCAGTCGTCGTGTCTTTCTGGGCCTCCTGGTGCCTGCCGTGCCGCGTCGAGATGCCCGAGCTGGCAAAATTCGTCCAGGAGTGGAATGGCGACAAGAAGCACAGAGTGGAACTCGTCTATCTAGCGGTGAACTTCAAGGACGCTGCCGGGGTGGTGCGTCCGCTCCTGAAAGACACACGATACGGCGGCGCGCTGTTCGCCCTCGACGAGGACGGCAAGATCGCAGAACTGTGGAAAGTCAGCGCGTTTCCGACGACGTACGTGATCTCACCGAAGGGAGAGATCCTGGACGCGCAGGTGGGGTACAAGGAATATGGGGCATCCAGGCTTTGGTCGGTGCTGAGCAAGCTGCCGCAGGGGGCCGGCGGAAAGAATCCATCATGAGCGCCGCACAACTCGTCGCCGAAGACCTCGGAAAGGACTTTCGCGATGGTTTCCTCATGCGGAAGAAAACTGCGCTCGACTCCGTGAGCTTCGCACTTCCGCCCGGAGAGATTCACGGTTTCCTGGGACCGAACGGGGCAGGCAAGTCGACGACCGTTCATATCCTGCTTGGATTCTTGTTCCCGTCACGAGGGCGCGCTCTCCTCGCAGGCCGCTCTCCGATGGCACCCGAGGCGAGAGAAAGTGTCGGATTCCTACCGGAGGTCTTCGCGTTCGACCGGTTCTCGACGGGGCGCGCCCTCCTGCGGCGGTTCGATGCGCTCTCGGGACGAGGGATCGAAGGGCGGGAGCAGCGCGTGGACGCCGCGCTGAAGGATGTCGACCTCACCTCCGCCGCGGGGAAGCGCGTCGGAGCGTACTCGAAGGGGATGACCCAGCGAATCGGACTCGCCCAGGCGCTTCTCGGCGATCCCGAAATCTTGATACTCGACGAGCCGATGTCGGGCATGGACCCGTCGACGCGGCTTGCCGTCCGCGATCTCTTGCGGGGACGCCGGGACCGTGGCAAGACGACGCTCTTTTCGACACACATCCTGTCCGACGTCGAGGCGGTCGCGGATCGCGTCCTGATCCTCAACTCGTGGGAGGGTCGTGGCGGACGCGCCGCTGGCCTCCTTCGGGACGGGAGCGGAAGGCAGCACGGTCATCTTCCACGATGAGCACGGGGAGCGGTTCGACCCGTTCCTGGGCGAGCTCGGCGTCGCGCGCGAGCCGCAGCCGGGATCGGCGGCGGTCCATCGCCTCGCGGTTGCCGATCCTCGGGTCCAGGACCGGATCCTCGAGAGACTCGCCGGGAACGGCGCCCACATCGTCTCGGTCACACCGGAGCGTCCGAGTCTCGAGGCCGCGTTCCTCCGGTTGACTTCGGCGGGAGACGCGGCGTCATGAGTGGAAGCGCAGCGGCGTTGTTCCGGCGCGAGCTGGCCCGGCTTGCGGCCGGGAGGGTCTTCCTCGCCGGCGGCCTCTTCGCGCTCCTGTTCATGGCCTTGCCGATGATCGTGGTCGTTTCGGAGTACGAGGCGCAGGGCGACGCCCTCGAAAAGGTGGCGTTCCTCCGAACCAAGGCTTTCGATGCGACTCAGGGGTACGAGGTCGTCATGCTGCTCCTCGTCGTGTTTCTCGGCGCGAACCAGATCGGTGCGGACGTTCGCGCCGGGACGATCTTCGGAATCCTCTCGCGGCCGGTGTCGCGCGCACGGCTCTTCCTGACCGGCTGGGCGGCGTCAAGCGTGACGATCTTCGCGCTCGAGCTCGTTCGGTCCGGACTGCTCCTGGGGTGGGCCGGGTGGCTCGAGGGCCGGATTCACGTCCTCCCGGTCTTCGGCTTGATCGCTCTCTGCCTCGGTCAACTCGTCGTGCTGGCGGGATTCGCGGCGCTGGGCGCGATCTTGCCGCCGGCTTACGCCGCACTCGCGGGCTTCGCCGCCCTCCTTGCCGCTGGCTTCGGCTACTCCGATGAGATCGGGGGGCTCGGGGCGAAGCTGGTCAACATCGTGTGCTGGTTCATTCCGATGCTCTCGAGACAGAACGAACTGATCGAAGCCGCGATCCAGGGAACCGCGCAATCCAGCGGGCCCATTCTCGAAGTCATTGCCTACCGTGCTTGCTGGACCCTGTTGCTCCTGGCGCTCGGCGTGTACGGGATCGGCCGACGCGATTTCGCCCCGCGCGTGTAGCCGGGATTCTCAGCGCATCGCCTCGCGCGCCGCATCGAGCAACGCCTTCGCCGACAGCGGCCCGCCGACGGCCCCTCGCATCCACGCGTCCGGCGTCAGACGCCCCTGCTTCGCGACGCGCTCGAACTCCGCGCCGAAGCTCCCCGTGCGCAGCACCTGCGCCGTCTGGAACGCGATGATGTGGCCGAGCGCGTAGTCGGGGAGGTAGAGCCCGTACGAAATCATGTGCGAGTAGATCGCCAGGATCTCGACGTCCTTCACGCCGAAGATCGGAGCGTAGTACTTGTTCCAGACGTCGCGCGCGATCGAGAGCGTCGCCTCGCGGAGCTGCGCGGGCGTCGCGTCGGGGTGCGCGTACATCCACCGCCAGACGCCCATGTCGACGAGCGACACGCCGCCGATCTCGTAAGTGGACCAGAGATCCCCGAGCGCCTCGTTCTTCCGCCGCTCCTCGTCGCCGGCGCTCGACAGGCCGAGCAGCTCGAGATCGCGCGCCTGGAACGTGAACGCCAGCGCCTCGGTGAACGCGTTGTTCGGGACGCCGTGCAGGAACCAGTAATCGATCTCGCCGAGCGAGAACGACTGCTCGACGTTGTGGCCGAGCTCGTGGACGGCGATGTTGTACCCCTTGTAGAGCATGCCGCCGTCCGGGATCCGCGTGCGCAGGTGCGCCTTGTCCTCGCGGCGCTCGGCGCCCATCGCGTGCCCGGCGCCGCGCGAGGGGTCGACGACGATCCGGTCGGACAGCCACGAGGCCTTCTCGGGCGTGAAACCCAAGCCCGTGAGGATCGCGGGCAGACCGGCCTGGAAGGAGGCGACGGTCGGATACTTCGCCCTCGTGATCGCGTCGAGCTCCGCCTCGGACTTCCCGGCGCGCGAGGAGAACCCCGCGTACCAGATGTCGAACGGCTCGAGCGGCCGCCCGAGATCCTTGCGGATCCGAACCGCCAGGTCCTTGACCTCCTGCGAGGTGAGTACGGAGACGAGCAGGGCTTCGACTTCTTTCTCGGGGACCTGCCGGTCCATCTCGAACTTGCGCTGGATGTACGTCGGCGCGGTGGGGCAGTAGGGATCGACCAGCCGGACCCCGCGAAACGTGTCCAGCAGCTTCGCGTAGCGCGTGTCCGGCTCGCGATCCGCGGCAACGGCGTTCGTGGATCCCGGCTTCGCCGGTCGCACGGCGTTCGTGAACGGGTTCCAGGTCACATCGGGGTTGCCGATCACCGCTTCCGGGATCTCCTGCCGCACGATCCGCTCCATGACCTTCTGGATCGCGCGCTGCTTGGCGAGCCCGGCTTTTCCCTCGCCGTAGTGGGACTTCAGCTCGTCGCGCAGGCCCCAGTGCGTGATGAGCTTCTGGTCGGCGGGGAAGCCGAGGGACGCTCCGTCGTCACCGACGAGGCGGCCCGTGTGGATGTCGTAGTTGGCGATGTATTGCTCCGCCGCGGTGAACGGCTTCGCCGCCTCCTGGGCGACGGCCGCGGGGAGGCGCACGTCGAACCGGTCCATCATCCGCGAGCGCGCCCACTCCTCGCGGCTCCAGGACGGACCCTGCGCGAGCCGCTCCGAGAGCGTGTGGACCGGGAAGTTGAGGAGCGCTGTGAAGGCCACCTTGGTCTTGAACAGATCGTCGTCGACGTGCGCGGCGAGATCGAGGTCGCCCAGGGCCAGGTCGAGATCCGAGACGGGACCTGTGTCGAGGTCCTGCGGTGTCAGCACCATCCGCCGGATCTCGTGGAGCCGGCCGTCCACCTGCTCGAGCACCGTCTCGAGCCGGTCGAAGATCGCCTGGCGCGCCGCGTCGTCCGCCGCGAACCGCTCGGTGCAGAACGCCGCGAAGGCCGCCGCGTCTCCGTCCTCGGCGAACCAGCGGGCGGCCACCTGGGCGACCCCGCGCCGCGCCGCGGCCTCGGACGCCTCTCCGTGCTTGGCCACGATCGCCTTGACAGTGTCGTCGACCACGGACGGCGGGATCGCCGGCTTGGGCGGGGCGGCTGCGGCGGCGACAGACGTGATCATCGCCGCCGCGGCGATCGAGCGGAGGACTCGCGACATGGGACCCTCGTCATGGGGCGACCGTTCAGCGATTGCCGGCGAGCGCCAGCAGGCGCCGGAGCGCGCCGTCGACGAGCGCGTCGGCCTCCCTCTGAGTGGCCGCGAACGATTGCAGGGTGATCCGCGTCGGGTCCTTGCGGCGACCGGACGCGGGATGGGACTTGACCCACACGCCGGGGTGCTCGGAGGCGACCCGGTCGAGGAGCGGGCGGAGCGCGGACTCGTCGGAGGTGGGCGCCTCGAGGTCGCGCACGGCCGACGCGCGCATCGGGATGATGTCCTTGAGACGCGCCAGGGCCTCGTCGACCACCGGCATCGACTCGTCCGGGCGTCCGGGGAGGCAAACGACGGCGCCCCCGCCGGTCAGGCGCAGGAGGACTCCCGGGGCGACGCCCTTCGCGTTCGGGAGCGCCTCGCCGCCGATGGGAAGGAAGCACATCTTCTCGCGCGCTGCGCTCATGCCCGCGCTCGACACGACCCCCGCCTCTTTCAATCGACGATATGCGGAGTCGACGAGGTCGCGCGCCGGCGGGCTCATCGTCAGCGGCAGGCCGAGCGCCTGCGAAACTCCGGCGACCGTGCGGTCGTCCTCGGCGGGACCGAGGCCTCCGGTCGTCACCACGAGCTGGACGCCGCGGCCGAGCGCCTCCGTCACCGCGGCGGCGATCGACCGCTCGAGATCGTCGACGATCGTGACCCGGTGGACGAGGGCGCCGCGGCGCGTCAGCTCGCCCGCGATCCGGCGGCCGACTGCATCGTCTACCAGGCCGCGGAGCAGCTCCCTCCCGACGACGACGATCTCCGCGTGGAGCGGCCCCTGGCGGTCGACCACGGGCAGGCGCGGCGACGGGCGCCCGCTCGGGCGCTTCCAGGTCGCGGGCGATCCGCCGGCCTGTCGCCTCGGCGGCCTCTTCGCGGTGTGGAGCGTTCGGGGTTTCATGAGATCACCGGATCGTGGACGATAGCACGCGCCGCGGCCGGTTCACGCGATCGGAACGCCCCGCAGCGCCGCCACGCGCCGGATCACCGTCTCGATCTCGCCGTTGGGGGTCGAGGCGCCCGCGGTCACTCCGATCGACATCGGCCCCGCGCGCAGCCAGCCGCGCGAGTCGACGGGTTCCCGGGCGTGGAGCGGCTGGTGTCGCACCCGCTCGAGGTCGAGAAGGCCCGCGGCGTCCTGGACGTGGAACGTCGGAACGCCCTTATCGAGACCGATCTCGAGCAGGTGCGTCGTGTTGGACGAGTTGTACCCTCCGATCACGAGCAGGAGGTCGAGCCGGTGCGCGTCGAGCAGGGCGTGGAGCGCGTCCTGACGCTCCTGCGTCGCCGAGCAGATCGTGTCGAACGCGCGGAAGCGTGCGGCGGCCTCGTCCGCCCCGAACCGGCGCACCATCGCAGCGCGCACGGTCTCGGCGACCGCGAGCGACTCGCTCGAGAGCATCGTCGTCTGGTTCGCACAGCCGAGCCTGCCGAGATCACGATCCGGGTCGAACCCGGGCGACGCGGCCTTCGCGAAGCGGGCCGCGAGCGCTGCGCCGTCCCCGCCGTGCTCGATGTGCGCGGCGACCGCCTTCGCCTCGTCCAGGTCGCGCACGACGATGTACGCCCCGCCCGGGTGGAGCAGCGCCCGCGAGGCCGTCGCCTTCGTCTCCTCGTGGTCCCACTTTCCGTGGATGAGGGACGTGAACCCTTCCTTCGCGTACCGCTCGACGTTCTTCCAGACGTTGAGCACGGAGCCGCAGGTGGTGTCGACGACGAGGCAGCCGAGGGTCCTCAAGCGCCCCATCGTCTCGACCGGAACGCCGAACGCGGGGAGCAGCACCACGTCGTCCGCCGCGAGATCCGAGTACCCGCATCCCTCGGGTCCCTCGAGAAAGCGAATTCCCATCTCGGTCAGTCGTCCGTTGACGCGCGGGTTGTGGATGATTTCCCCGGTGATGAACAGGCGGCGGCCGGGAAACTTCTCCCGCGTTTCGTACGCGTACTCGATCGCCCGGTCGACCCCGTAGCAGAACCCGAATTCCTGCGCGAGGCGGAACGTGAGCTCTCCCGCGCGCAGAGCGAACCCTTCGGCGCGCATCCGGTCGACGAGGGGGCTCGCGTAGTCGCGCTCGACGTGGCCGCCGATGACCTGCTTGAGCCCGAAGCCGCGGTTCGTGTAGCGAGGCTCGCTCATCCGGCGGGCAGTGTACGGGCCGCAGCGAGCCCCCTGCAAGCTCAGTGGACGGGCGGGATCCGAATGTGCTGCCCGGGGCGTATCACGGCGTCGGAATGGAGCCCGTTCTCGGAGAGGAGGTTGACCATCGAGACGCCGTAATGCGAGGCGATGCGGAACAGGGTCTCGCCCTTCTTCACCACGTGGACGACGAGGCCGTCGTGCCCGGCGGTCGTGGACGCCACGGCGGCCGTTGACGCTGCGGCGGTCGTGGCCGGCTCGGCGGCGACCTCGGTGCTCGCGGCGGCCGCCGGCGCCGGGCGGTGCTTCGGCTTCGGGGCTTCCGCCGCGGCGATCAGCGTTCCCTCCGGAAGCCACACGGTCGTCCCCGCGGGAAGCTCCGCGCGGCCCGCGAGCGCCCGCTTGGTCCAGCCCGGGTTCATTGCGGCGAGCGTGTCGAGCGGGACCTCGTATCGGGCCGACAGCGTGCCCGGCGCGCTCGGGCGGTCGAGCGTGAGCCGGTCCTGCGCGAGCGGGACCTCGGGCTGGACCCCTTCGGGGAAGTACGTCGCCGGGCTCGCGACGATCTCGCGCGCGGCGAGGAATTCCTTGTAGAAGTTCTTCGACGCGAAGCCGAACGTCCGGCCGTCGTACTCGGCGAGGATCTTCTCGAAATCGGTTCCGAACCGGTCCTTCGCGGCGCGCATCCCCTCGACGCCGTGGTTGTACGCGGTGATCGCGAGCGGCCACGAGCCGAGGTCGGCGTAGGCGCTGGCCAGGTAACGCGCGGCGCCGCGGGCCGCGGCGACCGGATCGAGCCTCTCGTCGATCCCGGGCGCGACCACCATGAACTTCCGCGCCGCCGGGCGCGTGAACTGCCACACGCCGACCGCGCCCGCGGACGAGCGCGCGGCTGTCTGGAACGACGATTCGACGTGCGGGAGATCGGCGAGCCCCTCCGGCAAGCCGGCTTCGCGGAAGATCGCGGCGAAGGCCTCGCGGTAACGGCCGCTGATCTCGAGCCCGCGCCGGAACCTCTCGCGGAGCCCGCGCTGCGAGCGAAGGCGGTCGGCCGCCCCGGTGAGGCCGCCGGACCCGGCGGTCTGGGTGATCGTCAGCACGATCGCCTTCTCGTCGTCGGTCAGAGCCTCGCCGGCCGCGGCCCGGGAGGCGATCCCGCGGAGCTTCTCCGCGAACGCCTCGCGATGTTGCTTGACGAATGCGCGCTGCGCGTCCGTGTAGACGTCGCCGGCGGGCGGGGGGAGCTCGAAGACCTCGTAGACGATCGAGGGGTGCTCGGTGTCGTGGAGCACGACCTGGGAGAGGCTCCACGTTCCCCAGACCTTCTTCCAGAAATCGACGCCTTCGCGGAAAGAGGCGGGGCAGGGGAACGGGTCGTCCGGCGGGGGCGTGCTCTCGTCGGCGCGCGCCGCCCGCGCAAACGGCGGCGCGAGCAACAAGGCGAGGCCGAGGGCGGCAAGGCGGCTCTTCACGACGCTCTCCGGAGGGGATGCTCGGACGGAACAGGTCGAATATACGAGCAGGAGAGGCTCGTATCAAACCTCAGCACTCGCGGTTTGCTACAGTGCGTGCGCATCGCGCACCCCCGAAGGCGAAGACGAGACGCATGATCAAGGCAGGGGCGGGTCTTTCGACGGGAACCAGCACCGCGCTTGCGGCCGCGGAGGCCGCAGGGAGGGCCATGGGTCCTCTCGACGGGGCCCCGGCCGACTTCGCCGTGGTCTTCGCCACCGCGGAGCACGGCGATGCGATCCCGGAGATGCTCGCGGCGGTCGAGAGGACGACCGGAACGCCGTACGTGACCGGTTGCTCGGCGGCCGGGGTCATCGTCAGCGGACGGGAGTCGGAGGACGGCCCGTCGCTCGGTGTGCTCGCCGTGCGCTCCGACCAGCTTCGCGCGACCCCGTTCCTGTTCCGCGACGCGGGGGACCAGGGTCTCACGGTCGCGCTGCAGATCGGGCAGCGGCTGGCCGGCTCGCGCGAGAGCCAGGACATCGTGCTCGTCTGGCCGGACCCGTTCGTGGTCCGCCCCGACCGGCTGCTCCAGGGCCTCGACGCGACCCTCGGCGCGATTCCGGTCGCCGGGGGCGCCTCGTCGACGACGAGCCCGACCGCTGCCACTTTTCAGTTCAGCGGCCAGGAGGCGGCGTTCGGCTCGGTCTCTGGGCTCCGCCTCGGCGGATCGTTCCGCCATCTCGTGGCGGTCACCCAGGGGTGCAAGGCGCTCGGTCCTCCGCAGCGGGTGACGAGCGCGCACGAGAACATCCTGCTCGAGGTCGAGGGGGTCCCCGCTCTCGATGCGCTCCGGCGCATGCTGCCCGAGTCTCTGCGGGAGCAGAAGCCCGAGGAGGCGCTCGAATCGGTCGCGATCGCGCTCCTGCCAGAGCCCGGGGACACGATCGTGCGCCCCGGCGAGTACCTCGTGCGCAACATCGTCGCCGTCGACCCCGACACGGGCGTCCTCGCCGTCGCGGCCGAGCTCGAGGATGGGCAGTCGATCCTGTTCGCGCTGCGCGAGCCGGAGGGGGCGCGGGACGACGCGGAGTCCATGATCCGGCGCACGGCGGAGGCCGCTCCGCCGGGAGGGTACCGGTTCGGCTTCTACTTCGATTGCGTCGCGCGCGGACGGACGCTCTACGGCAACGAGAGCGTCGACGCGACGCTGATCGCGCGCATCCTGCCCGACGTTCCGGTCCTCGGGTTCTTCTGCAACGCCGAGATCGCTCCGCTTCGCGGCGCGAACCACCTCTTCACCTACACCGGCGTCCTGGTCCTGTTCGCGGAGTAACGGGCACACTCCGCTTCTTGATCCATAGGACATTCCCATTCTTCGCAGCGAGGCGGTATCCGGGGAGCCTCGCAAGAAGAAGGGAATGTCCCCAGGCATCAAAAAGCAGTATGTCCCCGAAGCTCCCGAAGGAGCCGCCGGATGTCGCCGGGGAGCGGAGACTCGAAGCGGAGCGGCCTGCAGCCGCGGGGTGAGGTGAACGCGAGACGGTGCGCGTGGAGGGCGACGCGCGCGATCAGCGGGGAGGGCCGGCCGTAGGCGCGATCGCCGATCAGCGGATGCCCCTCTTCGGCGAACTGCACGCGGATCTGGTTCCGGCGCCCCGTCTCGAGCGCGACCTCCACGAAGGTCGCGCGCGGCAAGCGCTCGAGAACGCGGTACCCGAGCGTCGCGCGCTGGGCCGTGCGTCTTCCGCCGCGGACGACACGCACCTTGAGGCTCTTCGCGTCCTCCTCGAGATCGTGCTCGTAGCGGCCGCGGTCCGGCGTCACGTCGCCCTCGGCGACGG
>Ga0310912_10001302_pt1 | contig 13436 bp, 10 predicted proteins | sample GREbulkMGOX080_FD_203443 | JGI IMG/M metagenome (GOLD analysis project Ga0310912, IMG submission 203443) | Lab enrichment of tropical soil microbial communities from Luquillo Experimental Forest, Puerto Rico - GRE.bulkMG.OX080 | ecosystem: Environmental > Terrestrial > Soil > Tropical forest >...
CGATCTTGCTCTGCTGCAAGCTCCTCGAGTAGCTCCTCTAACCGCTCCAGCTTGCTGGAGAAGCCTGGAGGGTGTTTGTCCACAAGGAACGTGCTGTCCGCGTTCATGCGTGCCAGAAGTAGTGCTTTCTGAAGTCGGAGCAGATCCATTTCCGAGATGTACTTCTTGCCGACGATGGTGCTCACGATGTGCATCTGGGCCGCGTCGATTTCGGCCTGTTCGTCGGTGGGCGCGACCCGTACAATCTCGGTCGTGCGCGGAGGCAGGTCCTTGATTACTGCGCTTCGCGTGCGTCGTAGCAGTACCGGCTTGAGCCTCTCGCGCAGCAGGTCGAGATCCTTGTACCCGAGGACTTTGCCCTTCTCATCGGTGACCCGGTGTCGGTTGAAGAAGCGGAATGCGGGACCGAGCCGGCGGTCGTCGATGAATTCCACGACCGAAAACAGGTCGTCGAGTCGATTCTCCAGTGGCGTGCCTGAGAGCACGAGCGCGAAGGGCGACCGCAGGCTCTTTATCGTCTGTGTCGTCTTCGCCTCCCAGTTCTTGATACGCTGGCCCTCGTCGAGAATGATGAGGTCCCACTTAGCTCGCTCGATCGCGAGGATGTCGCGCAGCACCTGCTCGTAGTTGCAAATAGTGAAGAAACACCGGTTCTCGTACTGAGCACTCCGTTGTTCGGCGCTCCCGAGTACGATCTGACAGTCGCGCTCCGAGAAGTGAAGAATCTCGCTGCGCCATTGGGATTTGACCGAAGCGGGGCAAACGATCAGAACTTTGCGGATGTCCGCATCGCGAGCGAGCAGCTCCGCTACTCCGATGCCTTGAAGGGTCTTCCCGAGCCCCATGTCATCCGCCAGGATCGCCCGGCCCGCGCCGGCAGCAAAGGCGATACCGTCCAGTTGGTAGGGCAGGATCTCAGCCTTCAGCAGCGTAGTGCGCAGGGGATGGGACGCGGGATTTCGTCGGATTTCGGCAGATGTCGTAGCGATGCGCCGTTGGAGAAGCCGAGTCTGAATGTATTCCTCGGCATCGGGATAGACCGTCAGCGGGATGCCTTGGGCTTCAAGACGGCGGATCCGCGCGAGCAGATCCGGCAGGTCGGCGATCGCTCTGTCACGGATCGGCAGCACGATAGCGCTTGCTCGCTCATCGAGCTCGGGCGGAACGAGCATGCGCAACTCCATCTCCTTGCCATATGAGACATGCACGGAGATTTCGCGCCGGCGGTATGGCCGATTGCGCATCGAATTGGGAAATTGCCGGCGGACCTTCCCGAGCGCATGGAGAATGTGCTTGCAGGTGCCGAGCGTGTTCTTGCGGAAATCGGGGCATGAGCAGTACGATTCACCCGGCTTCCACCCTCGTAGCGCGATGCGATAGGACTTACCAGAGGCGGCGTTCGTCAGCGTGTAATCAGTCCAGATCTCGTCGGGGTTGACCGACATAAGCCGCATCTCCTCGGTGCGGGCGCGCTCTTTACGCTCCGCGATCGCTTGCGCAACCAGCACCTGCTCGGTCAGGCTCTCGACCTGAGGCCGATCGGGCGGCGCGCCGGCCAACCCCAGAGCAAGCTTCTCCTCGAGAATCAGAGAGAAGGCGGCTCCCGCGTGCTCACAGGGCACTTCGCAAGTGTCGCAGCGCCATTCGAGGCGGTCGCGCACCGCCGCATTCAGTGAAAGCGTTACCACCGAGCCGCCGAGGGTGAGTCGAAACCGATCCCGGTCAAGCTGGACTTGAGTGAAGATGTCGACGTCATACTTGCCGCCTGCCGTGATGAGACGATTTCCTTCGCGGCCGAGCAGTTTGGCGGCCGAGTTGAAGGACAGGCGGGAGAGTTTGTCGAACAGTGTCAGTTCGGAGCTCGCCTTGGTCAGCATGGGATATCGAAGATCATTACGGCTCTGATTCCGTTGCAGGGATGAACTCCACTTCACAGCCAAAGCCTCGTGCCCTCTGAGATCTGACTCGTATCAATGATCTTTACCTCGGACTCGAGAAGGTAGTGATCCGAATGTTGCTCAGAAAGGTATGAAATATGAAGGGGACCGAACTTCCTCACTCCCATCACGGGATCGAGGGAATAGGATTTGCTCGCAAAGCCTGGCGATCGGATGTCGAGGCCAGCTTTCGCGGCCAGTTCGTCGGCAAGGCATGTCTCGTTCCGCAGTTCTCCGGTCTCACAGCGCCCGACACGATCGTGAATAGCATTGAACGACCGTACGGAGTCCGACAACATGTGGGCGACAAACGTGGGGGTGGAGAAGCGCGAGCGCATAACGATCTTGCGAGTTCAGTCGCGGTCCAGCAATATTTGGATGGCACCGCGCGTTTCCAGACTCAGACTGGAAAATTCTTCCTCCGTGAGCAACCCCGCCGAGCGGATCCGGGCCAGCATCATTAGTCCTTGCGACCGCTTCAGGCCATCGAAGAGCCGCGCCATCTCTCGGTCGCGCCGCTCCATGATCTTGAAGATGTCGAGGTAGCGCTGGTGGACGCCATCGGTGCTGTTGTGCATGACACGTTCGACCTCGGCAAGCACACCTTCGCAGAAGCGTTCGACCGCTAGCGGATGCAAGCGCCTCAGCACTTTCCAGTCGGTTTCCTTGATCTCGCGCAGAGCGCTACCTTTCCATGCTGACGAGCGGAAGTAGTGTAGCGCGAGGAAGCCGGGCTCCGCAATTTACTGGCCTCTCCTAATCCGAACTCTTGCGATAACGTAGTGAGCCTCGAACTCTGCCCCCGTATACAGGACGCCTCGAAGGTTAATTTACACACTCGAGTGTGGTGGGCGAGTTTGACTTCCTCCCCGGCCTGAAGGCCGGAGATTCCTCCGGGGAGGCTGTGCCTCACGAAAACTGCGTCCGGCTTCAAAAATCAACAAGATACGGCAAGGCTGCGTCACATCTTAATGCCGAGGGTTGGAGACGCTGAAGCAATTCTCGGTCAATTATTGCGGCTTACAGGTTATCGATTACCGCACTGCAGAGGAGTTCCGGTTGTTGCCTCGAGAGCGTGCCCCACGGCTGATCAGGGTTTCTCGCACGCTGCGTAAAAGTCGCCCGTTCACCCGACGTGGGTTATGCCGTCGGAAATAAGGACAAATCGAGGCCCTTTTGTTACTTAGTGCTCTCGTTCGGAATTACGGTGACGTATTTCGAGGCGCGTCAGGCCGCATCAGCGAGTCGCTTCTTTTCGATTTTGGCGAGGAGAGCAGCCAGATCTCTGCGAGTGAAGGTCCACTGAAAGGGAGAGGCGGTTTCCTCGTACCGCCGCTGAAAGGCTAACAGGCGCTGTTCAAGTTCGTTGAGGGAGTGGAAGTCATTGGGTGTGAGCACTTTCCTCTGAACAATGGAGAAATAGATTTCAATTTGATTGAGCCAGCTGGCATGGACTGGGGTGTGTACGAGGAGCAGGTTGGGCCATTGAGAGCGCAGGCGGTCGACCGCCTTTTGGCCGCGATGGGCGGAGCAGTTGTCCATGATCCAAAAAACGCGCTTTGCTGATTTATAGGGCTCTTGGCTCATTACTTCCTGAATCAAGCGATCCACCGTTTCCGGAGTGACCACAATCAGGACCCGTTTCCATCCGGCGGACCAGAACACGTGCGCCAAAATCCAGAAGGCCTTATCGAATATTGTGAGCCTTGGCCTGGGATGCCTTCGCTTCAACGCTGCGAGTTGCTGGCGAAGAGCCAAGTTCTCAAGAAGCAGATCGCGCCGAGCGCGGAACACGCGCCAAATCGCTCCGAGCAGAAGCGCAAACAGGTTCATCATGTCATGTTGCTATCGCATCTTCCTTGTGGAAGAGAAGGGCGTATCCTGTTGAAATCTCAGCAGAACAGAATTTTGGCGAGGGACAGGGTCGTGCTTCTTTGCAAGTCTCTCATTTTACGAGGGCGCAAGGTTGATGAGGCATAATCTTGCTACTTCGGCGGAGTTTGCGTTTGGAGGATTTTTCCCTGTAATTTCTGATATTCCTGCATCTCCTGTTTGGCCTTCGCTGCGTCACCCGCTTTGCGATATAACGCGGCGAGAGCGAAATGCGTCTGCGCCGCCAGGGCAGTGTCTTTTTCGATCGCGAGCAACCGGTTCCAAGATCTCTCGGCTAGAGCGGAGTCGCCTTCAAGAGAAGCCGCCTTGCCCAACGAATACAAAGTTTCCGGCATGTCAGGCTGCAAGCGATCGGCGCGTTCTAATTCCACACGCGCCTCCTTGTCCTTTCCCTGCTGCAAGAGTGTCGTTCCCAGACGGTAAGCTGCCTCGGCGCTGCCAGGCTGCAGCTTGGTCTCATAACGAAAGGCCTCTTCCGCCTTGCTCAAATCTGCGGCACCGGTGTAGACGATACCAAGTTCCAGATGCAGCTCAGGTAATTCGGGGCTTTGCTCCAACGCTGCTAAATATTCCTTTTCGGCTTGTGGCATCTGCCGGAGCACAAAATAGTTCTCCCCCATTGCCTGGTGTGCACGTGGGGAATCGGGATACAAGGTGACGAGAGTGTCGATGCTTCGCTTGGAGAGCAACCCGCTGGCGCGACCGAGGTAGTAAAGTAAATCAGGATTGCCTGGATGTTCGGCCAACGCAGCGCTAAGATTTGCCACCGCCGCTTCGAATCGTCCGGTCTCCAATTGCGCGATGCCCAGCGCTATCACTGCGTGCACGCGCTCAAGGTGAGGAATGGACTCCTCCGCGTAACCCAGCGCCAGCAAAGCAAACCCCAACTGCAAATGCGCCGCGTCGAGCTCCGGGTTTAGCTCCAACGCACGTTTCAGTGCCACGATAGCGGCCGGATAATCGTGGGTTTGCTGTAAAACTTGGCCAAGATCGAGAAACGCCTCCGCCAGGTTCGGATCGCTCTCCGTGGCCTTCCGGAATTCCTTGACAGCCACGTCTAACTGTCCTTGCTTCTGCGCCTCAACGCCTGCCTGCATGTGCTTGGCGCCTTCAGGAGAAACACTCTGAAAGGCCAGCCACACAAATAGCGCTGCAGTAATCACGAATGCTCCGGCTCTCGTATTTTGAGGAACTGGTCAGCGGCAACGTCTTTGAGCGTCTGACGCGCCCCCGAAGGCCATAATACCTCGATCGAGGCAGTCCTAGAATCGCCCAGGCCAAAGTGAAGCCGCTTGTCGTTGGAACAGCTGTAGCCGCCAGTCGAAGTCGCAAAGCGAGTCTGGCTGTTTACACGTACGCGCGCGCCGAACCCATCACGATTGCTCCGCGTGCCCTCTAGTGTGATGGACAGCCAATGATTGCCGCCACCGCGGTTGAGGAGGAGGATGGGAGCGCCCCCAAGAGTCGTGAGGACAACATCCATCCAGCCGTCGTTATTAATGTCTCCAAAGGCTGCACCGCGCCCAGCGAGTGGCGTGCTCACCCCGGAATCGGCGAATTCGAAGTGGCCTTTGTGATTCATCGCCAGAAGCGGCAACATTTTATATTCCAACGAAGAGTCGATGTCGTGAACGTTGTCGAGCACGTGACTTTGCGCAACGAACAGATCCTTCCGGCCGTCGTTGTCGAAATCTTCGAGGCCCACGCCCCAGCCGGAGCTGCCCGGGGTTAAGCTGCCCAGGCCTGTCTCTAGGCTCTCATAGGTAAAAACGCCTCCACCATCGTTATGAAACACGCTGTAAAGCTGGCGGGGCAGCACCGTAACGATGATGTCGGGACGGCCATCGTTATCGTAGTCCTGAAAGACCGTGCCCATCCCCGAAAAAGCCTTGCCGTCCATGGAGAGCGCCGTTCCGGATCCCAGCGCACGCTCTTCAAAAGTGCCGTCGCCGTTGTTGTGGTAGAGATACGCCTGCATGCCGTCGTTGGACACAAAAGTGTCTGTGAAACCATCGTCATCGTAATCCGCAAACGCAACGCCCAGCGCTCTTCCCCTCTTTGCCGCAATCCCTGAACGCTCGCTGACATCCTCGAAAGTGCCGTCCCCCCGATTGCGATAAAGAAGGCAAGTAGTCCCGGGAAACTCACCTGGAGGGCAGTACGTTTTCCAACTGCCGCCGCAAATCTTGTTGTGATCGGCGTCCCATTCCATATAACGGGTCACAAAAAGGTCAAGGTGGCCGTCATTGTTGTAATCGAAGAAACCCGCGGAGCCAGACCATCCTCCGCCAGCGACGCCAGCCTTGGCGGTCACGTCAGTGAAGGTGCCATCGCCATTGTTGTGATAGAGGATGTTTTTCCCGTAGCTGGCGACAAAAAGATCCGGATACCCGTCGCAGCGGCGGTAGTCCCAAGACGCAGAAAGTCGCGGCGGTTGAAACTGCGTTGCATGCGGTTACATGGCATTAGAAATTTTGGCACAAATTGTTCCTGGGCGCACCTTCGTCTATTTTGAGATTCCTGATGAACGGAAAGCCACGCGAAGGGAGAGTACGTCAATCGGTGGAACCATGGCCCAAAAGAAGTGCGGGAAATGCCCGAAGGCATTCCCCGCAACCGGGGTGAGGGTGATTAGAACGAGAACCGCAATCCGAACTGGATGAGTCTCGGGTTGTTGACAGCTCCACTTACCTTACCGAAAGATCCGGTGCCAAACTGGGCATTCGGTGGCCCATACTGAACGATGTTGGCGATGTTGAAAAACTCCGTGCGGAATTCCAGGTTGTACCTGTTTTCCGACCCGAAGTACGTCTTCTTGAAAATCGCGAAGTCCCAGTTGTTGACCCCGTCTTGCCTTAGCGTCGGATCGACACGGGACTCATTGCCAAAGGTGTAAGGGGCGGGATCGGCAAAGCACGCGGTATTGAACCATTGACCCACAGTTCTGCGGCCGGTCCTGCTGCATCCGGGTACCACGTTCGGTCTGAAGGTGCCCGTACCCAAGCCCAAACTACCAAGAATATTTGGGTTGCTGTCGGTGAACTTTATGGGGAAGCCCTTTTGGAAGGTAGTTATGCCATTCACTCCCCATCCAGCAATGAGCTTATCCTTGAGCCCGGTTGCGTCGGATGCGAACTTCTGACCGTGGCCGAAGGGCAGGTCATATACATAGCTGATGACCAAGCGCTGAGAAACGTCTTGCGAGGAAAGGGAGCGTTCGCCCTTGAGGTTATTCCAATCCTGGACTGCACCGACTGGGCCGGTGGTGTTTGGTTCCAGCCACGACGTCAGTGTGTCCGTGTTCGAAAGAAGCTTTGCGTTGGTATAAGCGACGAGGAGGATGCCTCCGCCCTGGAAGCGCTTGTTGGCAGAAACTTGCAGCGCATTGTAGGAACTGCTGCAGCAGCCGACGGCCCCCAGTTGTACGTCCGTGTATTGCGGGTATGGCCGGTCCAATTGGCCCTGGATCAAGCTTCCTGGTGCCAAGCTACCCGGCAAGGAAGTGCTGAACGGGTAAGGCGCACCAACTTTTTGGCAGATCGCCACGCCTTTGCACGGGTCCACGATCGCCGGAATCGCCGGATTGTACTGTGACGCAGCCTGGCTGATGAAACTGTCAGGAATTTGATCGACGCTGGTCCTGAATTGCTGCAGATGGACACCGTGAGCGCCAGCATAGGCAACGTCAAGGAAGACGCCCCAAGGCAACTCTCTCTGGAGGTCGAGGTTCCACTGCTGCGTATAAGCCGGTTTATAATTTCTCCAAGCTATGTTTGTCAGCGGTGTCTGCTGAATGCCGAACGCCGATATAGATCCGGCATTCCTCCCCACCGGTGCGACCAGAGTCGGGCCAAATGGCCCGGCTGCCGTGCAGGTAAACCCGTTAGGGGCCAACGTGCAACTACTGGAGGTGAGGGTGCTCGCAGGAGTCAACCCCTGGTCAGTGCTTGCAAAAAAGCTGGAAGTGGCGCTGCTCGTTGGATCAACGTAAGGGTTAACCGCGAACGAAACATAGTTTGCGGAATAGAAAATTCCGTACCCGCCCCGGATTACGGTCTTCGGCGTCAGTTGGTAGGCGGCCCCCAAACGCGGAGACCATTCGTTGCCTTTGGTTGGAAAGCTGGCCCTGGTCGAGTTCGCAGCACCCGAGTTCACATAGAAGATGTCGCCGGGGCAGGAACTACCAGCAGTTCCGCTGCAACCTTTAACGCTTGCGTTCGTCGCCTGGGTGTCAAAGTAGGTCAAGCGGTTAAAGCGTTCCGTCCACGGCCCCGCGAGCTCGTAGCGCAAACCCAGGTTCAGGGTCAGTTTGTTCGTCACACGCCAAGTGTCATTAACGAAGAAACCCGCGTAAACCTGTCTTCCAGCGACGGGCGCGGAAATGATCAGGTTACCGGTCGTCTGATTGCCAAATGCGGCGCCTGTTCCTAAGCCATAGCCAAGAAGGAAGTCGGCGTAGTCGCTACCGTTAGCCAAGCCTTTATTGGCGGCCAAGGCCGCAGTCCAAGATCCGTTGAACGAGATGATGGCACCGCCGTTGTTGGTTTGCAGGTAATTGTCATAACTCATTGTAAGTTGGCTACCGAAGGCAATCGTGTGCCGTCCATGAACCTTGGTCATTTGCGGAGACAAATTCCACTGTGTGTTCCAGTCGTTGATCGCGCTTTGCCCTTGGCTGCAAGAGATATTACCAGCTCCTGAGGAATCGCTGTTAGCAAAGCATGGTGTTAACGGCGTGCGTTCGACATCCGGAACAGTGGCATTATAAGCGGCCGGCCAGCCCTGTTGAGACATGTCGAAGCCCGCAAGAATCGGAAGGCGCAGATAGTGGAACCGGCTCACGCTGCTCGTGATGCTGGCGGTGAGTGTCGGATTGATTGCGTAGGTCCAGCCTAGCGAACCGCTGTTGCTTCTCGTGTTTTCCGCGCAACGGTCTTTGCACAAGCCGGTTTTATACGGATCCTGGGCCAAGCTTAGTTGCTTGAAGTAAGTGTACCGTCCAAAAAGGTGCTGGTTCTGGGTAATGTTTTGGTCCCCACGCACCACATACTGATCAATATCTCCACCTGTGCTTGCGGCGGTGGTGAAATTACTCACTCCGGCGTTGGGACCAATCAAAGACTGCCCCGTTACGTCGGTTGTGGGGAGGGCAATCAGCTTGTTCAGCAGGTATGTCGAGGTCGGATTGATATAGGGTTGCAGGCTGCACGTTGTCGGAGTAGTGCAGATCGGGACCGGATTCATTCCCCTCAGGTCATTGCCGGCGATCGGCAGACGATTGCCGCCAGCAGTAACAGCCAGAGGATTATAGAGCTGGTCAACGTTTACTGTTACTGGACCAGCACTGGTTTGGTAAGTCTTCTGGTCCGAGCAGATGCCGTTGGGACCATTGAAACCGCTAACGCACATATCGGCAAAATTTCCCGTACGCTCTGCCGTTGTGGGAACAATCGTACTGAAAACTTGTCCTGCGCGTGCGCGGAAACCTTCATAACTGCCAAATATGAAGGTCTTATCTTTAATGATCGGGCCACCGACGGTGCCACCAAACTGATTCTGCGTGAACGGTGGTGCCTTATTCGGTTCGCCGCTTGCTATTTGTGAAGCCTTGTTAAAAGGGTTGTTGGCATTTAATACTCGGTTGCGGAGGAATTCGTACGCGGTGCCATGCCACTGGTTGCTTCCAGACTTCGTGCTGAAGTTGATGACGCCGCCTGCGAACTTGCCCCACTCGGCACCCTGGTTGTTGTATTGCACCTTGAATTCGCCGATGGAATCCTGCGTCGGTACAAGAAGAGGCAGGTTGATGTAGCCAATGTTTAGAGGCTCGCCGTCAAGGTATTCCGCACTCTGGTTGGCGAACGCGCCGCCGACCTGATAGTTACCGGTGTCAAAGGGGTTTTTGCCGACGGTGGTACCTTGCGAGTTGCCCTGAGGAACTACCGAGGGAGACAGAGACGCCAAGTTAAAGACGTTGCGGCCATTCAGTGGAAGTTCATTGGCGTGCCGTCCCGAGATCACCTGACCGAGGGAAGAGCTATCCGGCTGCAGCAACGGCGTTTCGCCCGTGACCTCCACCGTCTGGCTGACTTCGCCCAACTGCATCGTCAGGTTGATGCTGGATGTCTGCTGCACCTGTACAATGACATCTGCCATCTCTGAACGCTTGAAGCCGGTCTTTTCGGCCGTGACGCGATAATGACCTGCAAACAGATTCTTAAATAGATACAATCCTTCGACTCCCGTTTTATCAGTCAGCTTCGAGCCAGTTTCAAGATTGGTTAGAGTAACTTCCACATCGGAAATTGCGCCTCCGGAACTGTCAGTCACAGTTCCCGAGATGCTTCCATAGGTCGATTGTGCATTGGATGGCGAGCTCATTAAGCCAATGCAGCCCAAGCCAATAATTGTTAGGAGCCCACATTTTGCTAACATGCCGAGGTTCATAGACTTCCCCCTCTTCAACCAAAAAAAAAAACAGAATCCACACCGAAACTTCAGAGCACCCCACTGTTTTGAATTTTTTGCCGGTGATCGGCCAAAGGCGGTCCGTCAGAACAACGTAAGCCACACTCACCCCTCGACGGGGAACAATTGCAAGGACGTTACAAAGCACCCCACAGCTTGTCAAGCACAAAATTGATTTTTTGCATCGCGATTATCGGTTTTTTTGATAAAAGGCGTGGGGCTTCCCTTCCCTGCATCCAATGACCGACACTACGCGGCGGGTGCATCGCCGAAACTCAATAAGATGCTTTTCTTGTTTTGAGTATTGGAATAGCCTAAAGGCTCGACCTCGTCTAATGAATGGCATGCCGTTCTGTCCCTCGTTTTGCATGGTGAGAGTCCATGAACTTTGATCCAGATCTTGAAAAAATTGCACTTCAGGAAAAGCGGCTAAAATTCAAATATTTTGACTCAGAAGTGGCCTGGGCTTTGGGAACCGCCCTCAAGGCAGCGGCTGAAAAACGCCATGTTGCCGTGGCCATCGATATTCAGCTTAACGGCCATACCCTTTTTTCGTACGCGATGACGGGAACTACGCCGGACAATTGGGACTGGATTCGTCGCAAGCGCAACGTTGTCCAGCGCTATCACTGCAGTTCTTTCGCTATCGGACTAAGGCATGCGCGCGCTCAAACCACCCTGCAGGAGAAGTCGGGTCTTGAGCTAAAGGACTTTGCGGCCCACGGCGGCGGTTTCCCGATTCTCCTTGGGGGGACAGGGTGCATCGGCACGATCACCGTCTCCGGTTTGCCGCAGCGCGAGGACCATGCCCTGGTCATTGGCGTGCTTCAGGAGTATCTCGGTCTGGCGGGCGAAGACTTGGCGCTCGATGCGCCTGCGGCATCTTGAACACAAGGAACAGGCCATGCAAGAGACTTGGAGGTGGTTCGGCCCACAAGAACCGATCTCGCTTGATCAAATCAAGCAAGCGGGCGCCACGGGCATCGTCTCCGCCCTATATCACATTTATCGTGGCAAGCCTTGGCCGCCCGACGAAGTCATCAGGCGTAAAGGCGAAATCGAGTCCGCAGGCCTCATCTGGTCCGTCGTCGAGAGCCTTCCCGTTCACAATTCCATCAAGCTCCGCTCCGGACCCTATCGGCGGTACATCGGTGCATGGAAGGATTCTCTTGTCGCCATCGCCAAGGCACGCGTGCCGGTGGTCTGCTACAACTTCATGCCGCTTGTCGACTGCACCCGCACGAATTTGAAGTGGCGCCTGCCCAGCACGGGGTACGCGCTGCGCTTTGATGCCGTAGATTTCGCGGCGTGCGATCTCTTCCTCCTTGAGCGGCCAGGTGCCGAACTCAATTACGCGCCTGAGCGCGTCGCTGCCGCGCGTGCCCGCTTCAACTCACTGTCTAAGGCGCAGAAAGAGCAACTCGAACGCGCGGTCATCGCCGGGCTCCCCGGTGCAGAATCGTCTTACGATCGTAATCTGTTTCGCCGATCGCACGCGGAGTGGGGGCTATCTGCCGCTGCAAGGATCGATCGGGCATCGCAGGCCGTTGAAACCACGCGAGGCAGGCCGAAGAGCGGCCAACGGGGGGTCATCTTATGGTGCCCGTGGAGACAATGATTTGCTTGCGATGGTGGGCGAATTTGCGACTCGCATTCATTTCGTGAATCTTCGCCAGGTGGTTCGCGAAGCAGATGGCTCATTCTATGAAGCCGAGCATCTTCATGGCAGTTCGGATATGGTGGGCGTGATCCGCGCATTGCTTAGTGAGGAATCACGGCGACGACGCGCCAACCGAGAAGATCGAGCAATTCCCATGCGGCCCGATCATGGCCACTTGCTCGCGGACGACATGAACAAGAAAACCAACCCCGTCGGCACTGGAGTCCTCCGTCGGAATCATCCTCACGTATGTGCCGATCTGCTTGCCACGGGCAAACCGTTCGGGGGTTCCGATGATCAACACAAAAGCGAGTGCCGTAATCGGACCCACGCCAGGATGCCTCATCAACCGCAACGCTTCGGGTCGCTTGTGGACTTCCTGCTCCACTGCTGTCGTTAACTCCTCGATGCTCGGATTCAGCCGGTCCAGGAGCTCCAACAACTCTCTTCGACGTCGGCTGGCCCAGGGACCTAATACCAATTTCTCGAATTCTGCTCGCCCCGGTTGACTAAGCAGCTTCGACTTCCAACGCTTGCCTTCGTTCATGGCCAGCGCTTGCAGTTGGTTCATATCCGCGTGCGCATCTGCACCAACCGATGCCGGTGCCACAGCAGTTGTCGCAGATCTCGATTCTCTGGACTCGGTACCCAAATTTTCGGAAAGCGATCTTCGCGCATCAACCCCCGCAGAAGTCTCGCATCCTCGCGGTCGGTCTTCCGCTTCTTGACGCGTCGGGCCTTGATCTCGGCGGGATCGCCGATCCACAGCTCAAAATCAAGTTCTGCCAGCAATCGCTCGAACCAACGTGAATATCCAGTAGCCTCCATTCCTACCCGCACGTGCATTCCTTTTCGTTTCAGGTCTCGATAGAATCGCTCTGCTTCTCTGCCGTCGTGGTTCAGTCGCTGTTCATCATATTCACCGGTCTCCTCAATTAAAAATGCAATCTGCTGAAAGCTCGGGTGATAATCTACGCCTACGATCATCATGTTCGGCTCCTCTCTCGCGAGGCCATGGTCGTGAAGCAACCAAAGTTTACTCGGGTCGGGGAGCCGACATTGTTATGCAATCACTCCCAGAGGAAACGGGGAGCAACAGATAGGCTAAATCTACGGAGCCAGGCGTTCATTCCTCGACCCTACCAGTGGACTTGAACCACCGACCTCACGCTTATCAGCGAAGCGGGATCTTCATCCGGCCACCGCCAACGGATTACCGTCAGCGCGTCGACGCGCTAGCTGCCAGGCCGCCCCGCGGCGGCGCCGTACGCCACTTTCTGCCCTCCATAGCGCCGCACGCGGATGTTGGCCTGTTCGGCGTGGGCGAAGAACCCTTCCAACACACAGAGCCGCGAGCAATACTCTCCGATCCTCGCCGAGGCCTCGTCAGTCAGCACGCGCTGGTATGTGCAAGTCTTGATGAACTTGCCGACCCACAGGCCCCCGGTATAGCGCGCTGCCTTTCCAGTAGGAAGCGT
>Ga0310912_10001308_pt1 | contig 13408 bp, 8 predicted proteins | sample GREbulkMGOX080_FD_203443 | JGI IMG/M metagenome (GOLD analysis project Ga0310912, IMG submission 203443) | Lab enrichment of tropical soil microbial communities from Luquillo Experimental Forest, Puerto Rico - GRE.bulkMG.OX080 | ecosystem: Environmental > Terrestrial > Soil > Tropical forest >...
CCTGAATCGTCAGGGTCGGGTTGTGGCCGCTCATCGTCGGGAAGGTCGAGCTGCCGATGATGAACAGGTTCGGGATGTCCCAGCTCTGGCCGTAGCGGTTGACGACCGACGTCTTCGGGTCGCTGCCCATGCGCGTGCCGCCCTCGTGATGCGCCCCCGGCGCGCCCGGGCCCAAAGGTGCCCGCCAGACGTGAGCCGCACCCATCGCATGGCCAAGCTCCTCCATTTTCTTCATCATGAACTCGACGCGCGCCAGCTCGTTTGGCCGCCGCCAGTCATAGGTCAGGCGCGGCGCCGGCAGACCCCATTGATCGCGGACATTGGGGTCGAGATCGATCGTCTGGTCGGCATAAGGCAGGTTCTCGGTCTGGGCGACCATTGCCGCCTGCCGCGCATAATATGTCGCGAGGTAGTCGCGATAAGCTGCACCCCAGCGCGGGATGCCGGGCGGCGGATTGAAGGTCGTGGTGCCGATAGGCCCGCCCTGCACGCTGATCGTGCCGATCGAGATCTGCGAGCCGCGGATGAACCCGACGCTGCCATGGTCGAAATTGTCGGCGTTGAAGTCGTCAATCGTGTGCTTCTGCGCGCTCGGCCCCATGAAGACATTGACGTAGCGATTGTCGAAGGCGACCAGCACATTCGGCATCATGTGCGCCGTCAGATGCTTGCCGACCTGGCCGCTGGAATTTGCCAGGCCATTCGGAAACTTGTCCATCTTTGACAATAGCAACAGCCGCGTATTGTCGTAGATGAACGGGGAGAGGATGACGAGCTCCGCCTCGATCGTATTGTCCGAGCCGCCGGGCCCGTAATACGACACGCCGGTGACGCGGCCGCTGTTGTCACTGTTGACGCGATAGCACATCGCACCGGTCACCAGCTTGAAATTGCCGGTGGCGTCGGCCTCGGGCAGCTTGGTAACGAGGATCGATGATTTTGCCCCGACATGGCAGCCAAAGGCCTGGCAAAAGCCGCAATAGGTGCAGCCGGGCCGCCCGTTATAGTCCTGCGACAGGATCGCCCGCGGCGTCGGAAACGGGTGATAGCCGAGCTTCCCGGCCGCGCCGTGAAAAATGACGCCCGACTGATCGTCGCGCAATGGCGGCAGCGGATATTCGCGCCCGCGCGGCGCCTCGAACACGTTGCCGCCGTCGATCTTGTTGCCCTGCAGATTGCCGGCCTTGCCCGACACGCCGAGCTCGTATTCGGCGCGATCGTAGTAGGGCTCCAGATCGGCATAGCTCAATGGCCAGTCGGCGAGCGAGGAATCCTGCGGGATCGCCGATGCGCCGTAACGCTCGACCGTATGCGAGCGGGCGCGGAAGTCGTCCTCGTGAAACCGCCACGACACCGCGCCGTAATGCACGGTTCCGCCGCCCGCCTGATTGCCGTAACCCAACGTCGGCAGCGGGTTGGCGCGCGTATTGGCATTTGGTCGCCAGGTTACGGGTTGGCGCTTGACATCGGGGCGCAGGTCCTGGCGCTGGAAGAAGCGCAGTTCATCGTGTGGGGTAAAGTCCTCGGTCGTCAGCCGCGGTCCCCGCTCCAAGCCGATGACTTTCATGCCCGCTTTGCCGAGCTCGGCTGCTAGGATGCCGCCTGCTGCGCCGACGCCGACGATGACGACATCGGTCGTTTCGATCGCCATGGCTTAAGCCCTCCCCTGCAGACCGACAATCGGCTCGCGGGTGAAGGCTTGCGGGCTCTCCAGATCCTCGGGCGTGAACAGCGGCTGCCCGCCGGGAAAGCCGATCAAGCGCCATCCGGCGAAATCCTTGTTGCCGCCGTAAATCGGGTCGGCGAACATCCCCTCCATCGTGTGCGTGCGCATCGTGTTGAAAAATGCCTGCGCCGTCGGCCAGCCGAACTCGCCGGCCTTGCCTGCCTCGAGCGCCGCGATCACCTCGTCCTGCCGCTCTGCCGGGAGCCGCACGAACGGCTCGCCGTACGTCTTGCGGCAATAAGCGTCGAGCTGCGCAAGCGCTCGCCGGTAGAAATCCTGAAGGTCGGCATAGGCCCCGGCGAGCGCCAGATCGATGTAATTGAGCACACCCGCATCGCGGGCTCCCGGCTTGCCGGGTGCCCCGGGCACCAGGCGTTCGGCGAACGCCGCAACCGTCTCGGCATCGGCGTCATTGAAGAACGCGCCATGCCCCTCGCCGTTCGTGTGGATATGCGCGGGCGCCGGAGCAGTGGTTTCGGCATGCTGCGCATGTGTCTGAGCGGAGGCTTCGGGCAGCAGCTTCGCTCCCGCAACTGCTCCCATACCCAAAGCTGCGCCGGAAAGGAATTCGCGACGCGCCACCCCCTGTTTGCTCATGTCGTCTCCTCCGCCTTATTGCCGCATTACCCAGAGAAGCCCGGTTCTGAGCCCGAGGATGCGCTCGTCCGGACGTGCCGGCAAGCGGCTATACCGAAAGTGGAAGCCGGTCAGAACTCGCCGCTGCGGTAGGCCTCCTCGAGGCGCCTCGCGTCTTCCGCCGACGGTTCCTCCCAGGCCTCGCCGCGCCGGCGCAAGGCGCCGGTGAAATTCGGCGGACGCTTTTCGTTGAACGCGCGGCGCCCTTCCTCGCCGTCGGTCGTCGTCTGGATCAGCAGCGTGTTGATCAGATTCTGCACGTGCCAGGCCTGGTCGGTCGGCAGGTCGCCGAAGCGGACCACAAACTCCTTCATCATGCGCACCGCGACCGGCGGCAATGTAACGATATGGCGGGCGATCTTTTCTGCCCGCTCCATCAATTGCGCGTGCGGGACGACTTCGTTGACGAGACCGATCCGCAACGCTTCTTCGGCATCGACCGGATCATCGGTCAGCAGCATCTTCATCGCGTCGATATAGCGGAGCTGGCGGATCAACAGGCTGGCGCCCGGCCCGTGGCCGAGCCAGCCCTGCGACAACAGCGCGAACTTAAACCGCGCGTGCTCGAGGCTGGCGATGCGGATATCGGTCGAAGCGAGCAATATGTAGAGCCCCGCGCCGGCCGCCCAGCCGTTGACCGCGGCGATGACCGGCTTCCACACCCGCGGGTAGTGGTCGCCCATCCGCCCGTCGACACCGGTCTTCTGGCCGTGCACCGTGCCGGCGAGCGGCCAGTAGATGCGTTGGGTGCGCAAATATTCGCGGTCGTCCGGTGTGAGGTCGGGGCGCGGCGCCAGATTGTGCCCGCCGCAGAAATGCCGGTCTCCAGCACCGGTCAGGATCGCGCAGCGGATGTCGCGATCCTCCCAGAGATCGACCCACGCCTGCGAGATCTCATCGGAGGTCGCCTTGTCGAGAATGTTCGCCTTGGCGGGATTGTTGAGCGTGATGTAGGCGACCCCGTCGCGCTTTTCGTAATCGATGGCCAAATTCAGTCTCCTTTGTTATTTCGGGAGCCGGGTGAAGCCGTCGTCGCTCCAGTCCTCGCTGCCGACGCCATGGTGAACAAAGAACAGGCCGTCGGGATCGTATTTCGCTTTGACCGCCTGCAATCGCGGGTAATTCGCTCCCCAGAACGAGCGCTGCCAGTCGCTCTCGAAGAAATTGGTCTCCGATATATACGAACCCCCGACCGGCACGAGTTTCCGCAGCTCGCCCATCGCCATGTCGATGGCGCCAGCATCCCGGCGGGCGGCCGCCAGATCGGGTTCGCTGCCGGGAATGCCGGAATATGCCGGTGCGCTGCCGGCGGCAATAATCGCGAGTGCAAACGCCGTCAGGACAGCTGGATTGGTCGCAGTGTCCCGGGCGGCCGCTACGGCATCGGCGGGAGCGCCGGCGAGGCCCTTGTTGAAATGCAAGGCCACGGCCCAGTGCTTGCTCGCCGCGAACAGCGCATCGGCAAACGGCTCCAGTTGGTCCTTTTCCAATAAAGCAGCGGGCAGCCAGAGGGATTGGTAGCCATGCAGAAACCAACCGACCTGGCCCGCGTCGCCGGCCCACCACACATTGCCGGCGGGCGCGCCCGGCCGTTGATCGGTCATAATCAAGCCGGGAGCGTGCTCTCTGATATAATCGGCGTCCCACACGTGCCGGGCAGGTATGCTGGCAATGTTCGGCGCCCCCTCTAGTGTGAAATCCCGCGGCGATCCGGCGATCCAGTCGAGGAATGGCCGCCAGACATCCGCTGCCTGCCGCTGATCCAGTCCCTGGAACACCATCGTGACGGCGAGCGTGTTGGCCGGCCTAAAGGTGACGCTCTCGCCCCAGTGCGGGTTAAACAGGTTCTCGCTGTAGAAGCTGATGAACCGGCCGATCAGGCGCCGGAACGCCGCATCCGAGGCCGCCTTGATCGTCAAGAAAGCGATGCCGAACCAGGCTGGGAGTTCGTGGGTCCTCAAAGTGAGCCTGGTGATGACGCCGAGGCTGCCGCCGCCGCCGCCTTTGATCCCCCAGAACAATTCGGGATTGGTGCAGGCGTTGGCGATCATGACGGTCCCGTCGGCGGTAACGATTTCAGCTTCGAGCAGCCCGGCAGCGGCCATGCCATAGTTCTTCGAAAAGCTGCCGAACCCGCCGCTCTGGATCAGTCCCGCGACGCCGACGGTGGTGCAACCGCCGCCCTGCACGTAGCGGCCGTATTTTGTCGTCACGGCGTCGTAGGCGTGCACCCACATCGCGCCGGCTTCGACCGTCACGGCCCGCTGCGGCGCTGCCGTCCCGGCGCAACCCTGCCCGACGAAGGTGTCGTAAACGACGATGTTGTTCATCGCCCGCGTCCATATCAAGAGCGCGTCCGGCGCGTTGGAGGTTCCCTGATAGCTGTGGCCGCCGCCCTTGACGACGAGCCGCAGATTGTTCGCACGCGCGAAGTTGACCGCGGCGACCACATGGGCGGTACCCCGGGCCACGACCGCGTAGGCGCTGGGTGCCGACATCCAGGCGTCGGCCCAGCCGGAGGTCTGCGTCAGGCCCGGCTGATCCCCGATGAAATACGGGTTTTTCAAATTCTTCAGAATTACTTGACAAGCGGTGCTGTCGGCCGCGTCGGCGCAGGCGGCGAGCGGGGTTTGCACTCTGATCAGTTGTCCGCCGACTTCACGGTTCAGCTGCTCCCAGCTTGCGGCACTCGGCCAAGCCGGATCTGAGGGACGGGTACGGCGAGCCGGACGCGGCGGGTCGGCAGCTCGCGTCGCTGTCAACGGACCGGACAAGACGGCTGACAGCAAGGGGATTGCTGCAACCCGCCTCAGCATGTTTCTTCTGTTCATGCCGAACGCTTTCGATGGGCGGCGAGCCCAACCTTAGCCTTCGAGCTGCGGAGTCGGCAAAGCGAGATCGAGCGCCATGGGCCGGGAGATCGAAAAACTGGCGGAGTTTGTCGCACAAACCCAATGGGAGGACGTTCCCGAACCGGTGCGGCGGCACACGAAACTGGTGTTGCTGGACACGCTGGGGGTCATCCTGGCCGGCGCCGAACGGCCCGAGGTGCGGCAGTTGCGGGAGCGGCTGGCGGGCACCGCCGGCATTGGGGCCACGGTATATGCGCGCGGCTGGCCGACCCTTGATCCGCGAACCGCGGCATTGCTGAACGGCATAGCCGGCCGGTCGATCGAGCTGTGCGAGGGCCTGCGGCTGGTCTCCGGCCAGGCCGCGATGCAGGTCCTGCCCGGGGTCCTGGCCGTCGGCGAGCACGCGCGGAGCTCCGGCCGAGAGCTGCTGGCGGCACTCCTCCTCGGGTACGATGTCGCCGGGCGACTTGCCGGCGGGCTCACCCCGCGGCCGCTCGCGCATCAGAACGGCCAGGTGTCGCTGTTGGCGGCGGCCGCGGCGGGCGCCCGCCTGCGCGGTCTCGACGCCCTCGGCGTCAGCCGTGCGATGCGCATCGCCACCACCTTGCTGCTGACCCCCAGCTATACGAACGCGGTGGCCGGTGCCACGACGCTCAACGTCGCCGGCGGCATGAGCGGCTTTGCTGCGGCACTGGCGCCGGAATTGGCGCTCGCCGGGTTCGAGGCGCAGGACGATGCGATCGAGGAGTCGCTCAGCCAGCTGGTGGGGAGCGGCTTCACACAAGACGGTCTCCTCGACGAGCTGGGTACGCGGTGGGAGATCACCCGCAACTATTTCCGCCTTTACGCCTGTTGCAATCCGATCCACCCGGCGCTCGATTGCCTCCGCGAGGCCCTCACCGCGTTACGCCCGTCGCCCGATCAGATCGAGCGGATCGACATCGCGACCTATCGGTTCGCGTCGGTCATGCGCAACCCTGACCCGCCCAATTATTTCGCCTCGAAATACTCGCTGCCTCATGCCGCCGCCGTCATGGTCGTCAAGGGGAATGCCGGTTTCGCCGAGCTCGACGATGCCGCCGTGAAGGATCCCGTCATCGCCGCGCTGCGTCACCGCGTGCGGGTCACGGAAGACCCCGCTATGAGCGCCATCGCGGCGCGACTTCGGCCGGCGCGCGTGACGGTGATCCTGACGGACGGCCGTCGGGCGACGCAGGCCCGCGATAGCCATCGCGGCGATTTCTTGCGACCCTTTTCCGAAGCGGAGATCCGTGGAAAATTCCGCGGCTTGGCGGCGTCGTGCTGACACCCGAAGGGGTGTCTCGGGTCGAAGACGCGGTAGACCGCTGCGAGAATTGGCAGAGCGTCGACGAGCTCACCGGGTTGCTGCGCCGCCACGGTCGCCCTTAGCCATCGCGCTACCCCCTCGACAGGCGCATAGGCTCGGGGATTTCATGAGGTACTTTGCTTGAACGGGAGGGAACATGCTGCGCCGTCTCAAACACCTGTTTCCCAAGCTCATCGGGTATTCGTTTGTGCTCGCCGTCTCGCTGACGCTGTTGTCACCGGCCGCGAGGTCCGCATCGCCGGGCCCGACGGACGTGGTAAGGCAGTTCTACGCCGAGCTGCAGAATGTAATGCAGCACGCCGCAAGCTTGGGGGCGAGGGGCCGCTATCAGAAGCTCGAGCCGATCGTGCTGCGCCTGTTCGACGTGCCGTACATGGCTCGGCTATCGGTCGGGCCTTCCTGGGCCAGGCTGGCGGCAGATCAGAAGCGGCGCATGGCACAGGCTTACGGGCGCTACATTACCGCCCTTTATACTACTCGGTTCGACGGGTACTCCGGCGAGCGGTTCGAAGTTTTCGGTGAGCAGCAGATCAGGCACGGCACGATGGTCAAGACGCGCATCATCAAATCGAATGGCGAACCGGTATCGATCAACTTCATTTTGCACGACAACGACATCGCGTGGCAGGTCAGAGACCTTTATCTCGACAGCGCGATCAGCGAGCTGGCGACGCGACGCTCGGAGTTCTCCGCGGTGTTGCGCACCAGCGGCATAGACGCCCTAATCGACTCGCTGAACAAGAAAGCCGACGAGCTGCAGATTTGATATCCCGGCGTTCGGCGAGGTAATCGCCTGGTCGCCCCGCTCCCAACTGCTCGCGAAAATATCGGCTTTTGCCGTTATCTTTGCCCTGTACAGCGGCGGCTGGCACTCCCCTTCGATTGATCTGACCGGCATTCCAGAGGCCTGGTCAACCTTCCCATCCGGCCTTGCGCAGCCCCTCCAGCATGTGGAAGTAGTCTTCGACCCGCATCCACGGCACGCGCCCACGCACATACATGTCGAACGCGGCCGGCGCGCTCGCGATGGCCTTGTCCAGCGCTTCCTTCGCCTCGTCGATCCGACCGAGCTGGCCGAGAGCGGCGGCGAGCCAGCGGTAAGGGTGCGCAAAATCGGGGTATGACCGGATCGCCTGTTTTGCCGCCTCGACCGCGGCCGGGTAGTCTCGGCAGAAATAAAGGCCGAGCGCCATCTCGTTCAAACGATATTCCGCTCGCGGCTCGCGCGGGTCGAGCCTGATGGCTCTTTCGAGAGCCGCGATGCCTTCCTTCGGACGCCCCGAGAAGATCAGCGTTGCGGCGAGCATGTGGTGCGCAGCGGCCAGGTTTGGCGTCGTTGCCAGTGCGCGCTCGGCCTCGGCCAGCGCGCCCTCATAGTCGCCGCGCCTCCAAAGTGCAGCAGAGAGGAGCGAACGCGCCTCGGCGTCGCCGCCACCGAGCGCGACCGCGCGGCGAGCCAGTGCCTCGCTCGAGCTCAACGTGTCGAACAGGTCACGCCGGCGAAATTCAAGGGCCTGGTCTTCAACGATCGCGAGCCCCCCGTACCCTCCGGCAAAGTTCCGGTCGAGATCGACGGCCTGCTGAAAGAATTTCTCAGCGAGCGCGTTGTCTTCGGCGGTCCGTTTGCTGACATGCCACAGACCGCGCTGATAGGCGGTCCAAGCATCGAGTCTCCCAGGCGGCCTGCGCAGGGCGCGGTGTTGCTCGGCGTCGGCGATAGCCGGAGCAATTGCGATCGTCACCGCTTCGGTGATCTCGTCCTGCAATGCGAAGATGTCGGCGAGTTCGCGATCGTAGTGCTCGCCCCAGACCTGCTTGCCGGTCTCGGCCTCGACCAATTGCGCGGTGACGCGAATGCGGTTGCCGGATTTGCGCAGGCTGCCTTCGAGCACATACCGCACGCCCAACTCGCGCCCGACCTGCTTTACATCGACCGCACGGCCTTTGTAGGTGAAGCAGGAGTTGCGGGCGATCACGAACAAGGAGGGATAGGGCGACAGCGCGTTAATGATGTCTTCGGTAATCCCGTCGGCGAAGAACTCCTGCTCCGGGTCGCCGCTCATATTGGTAAAGGGCAGTACCGCAACCGAGGGCTTGTCGGGCAGCGTGCGGGAAGGCTGGGCGGTATATTTCGCATCCTGTGCAGGCGGACCCGGACGGACGCGAAATACGCGCACGGGACGAGCGATGTTCTTGAGTTCCTGCTCGCCCAAATCCTCGAAGGCGAGGTCGAGTTTGCCCGCCGTATCCTCTTGCACGCGCTCCGACACGCAGATGCCGCCTGGCTCCGCCAAGCCTTCGAGCCGCGCTACGATATTCACGCCGTCGCCGAAGATGTCGCTGTCCTCGACGACAATGTCGCCCACATTGATCCCGATCCGGAGCTCGATGCGCGCCTCCGTTGGCACATTACCGTTCCGGTCGGCCATGCGGGCCTGCACTTCGGTCGCACAGTGCAGCGCGTCGACCACGCTACTGAACTCGACGAGGAAGCCGTCGCCCGTCGTCTTGACCAGCCGGCCGTTATGTGCGGCGATCGCCGGATCGACCAGCTCGGCCAGGATCGCCTTGAAAGCTTGGAGGGTACCGTGCTCATCCGCCCCGATCAGGCGCGAGTACCCCGCCACATCGGCGGCGAGGACTGCAGCCAGACGGCGGGTGCCGGTCATTTCGTCGGGGAATCCCGCCCGCCGGAGGCCGACATTCACGGTGTTCTCGTAAAGCGCCCAGTACTGGGGAGTTCCCCACGGCTGGGCTGCCCGGTGCCGTGACAGCGAGTTGACCTCGGGATTGAGCCTGATCGACTCGGCCAAGGCGGTCCTAGCCTCGTCGAGCTCGCCCTTGAGGCCGAGCGCCGCCGCCAGCCAATAATGAATATACCAGAACCGAGGATTTTCGGCGCGCGCCCGGCTAAGAAGCTCCACTGCCTGATCTACATGGCCCAAAAGGAGATGGCACACGCCCGAAGCCCGATAGACGCTGGCGACATCACTGTCGCGAGGACTGAGCCGCATTGCCGTTTCTATGTATGGGATTCCCGCCTCGGGCTGGCCGAGTTACATCAAGGTTTGACCGAGCTAGCGTAACGCTCCTACGAGGTTATGATCGAGCGCAATGGCCGTCTCCAACTCGATCTTTGCCTCGGTCAAGCGGTTCTGCAGTCGGCGGACCCGCCCCATCTCTGCGTGGGCCGATGCAGTGTTCGCATCTGTAAGGGCTTCGCGGAGCAGCTGCTCGGCGCGCGCCAGGTCTTGTTGAACGGCGTTGCTCCAACCATCAGCCACACTGCGACCCAAGGCGGTTGCGAGGCCGATCCGCGCGTCGACCGAACGGGGATCGATCTCAAGTGCGCGTTCGAACGCGGCCACAGCCTCCTGCCGGGCTGCAACGGAGCCAGCCTTTAAGAGCAGAGCCCGCCCGCGCATGACGAGATCGCGGGCATCGGGATCGACCGCGTGTTCCCGATCGATCCGCCGACCGACATCCGCTACGAGCTCGACCTTGAGAGCCCGCGCGAGACGACCGGTAATCTCGTCTTGCGCCGCCGCCAGGTTCGCCAAGTCGGTATCGAATCGGTCCGCCCATAGATGCGCGCCGTTTTCCCCATCGATCAGCTGCACATTCACCCGAACCTCGTCGCCCACCCGTCGCACGCTGCCTTCGAGGATGTAGCGGACGCCAAGCTCGCGGCCGATCTGCTTCGCGTCGACCGGTTTGCCCTTGTAGGTGAACGCCGTATTTCGGGCGATCACGAAACTGCCGGAAAGACGCGAGAGATCGGTCGTCAAGTCGTCGGTGATGCCATCAACGAAATATTCCTGCTCGGCATCGTTCGACAAGTTCGCAAAGGGGAGGACGACGATAGACAGCCGTGGTCGCGCTGACCGGACGCCGGACTTGCCGGCGTCTCCCACACTCGTGCCGAGAGCCGAGCTCGGTGCTGCCCTGGTCAACGCAGCCCGCCAGATCGGTACGCCGCCCCGGACCAGCCCGGCAACTCGCGCGGCTAAGCCACGGGAAGTTGATGCCGCGTGCACCATCGCCGGGACCGGGGCCAGCGACGTGATCGCGGTAGGATCCATCGCAAAGGCGCGCACCGGTCGCGCGATGTTCTTGACGCTCAGTTCCCCCCTGTCCTCCAAGGGGTAGGGCAGCTTGTCGCGGATCTGATCGAGCACCAGCCCCGAGATGCAGATGCCGCCCGGCTCCGCCAAGGTCTGCAGGTGCGCGGCGATGTCGACGCCGTCGCCATGAATGTCGTCGCCATCATCGACGATGTCGCCGAGATTGACCCCGATGCGGAAGGACATGCGCTGGTCGTCGGGCAGTTCCGCATTGCGGTCGACCATTGCTCGCTGCGCCTCGACGGCGCAACGGACCGCATCGACGACGCTCGGGAACTCCACCAGCATGCTGGCACCGGTGGTCTTGGTCCTCGGGCTTGGCCCGAGGATGCGGCCCTTGTGCTCGGCGATCTTGGGATCGATAAGCTCGCGGCGATGGGTTTTCAGCCGCGCGAGGGTCCCTTCCTCGTCGGCACGGATCAGCCGGCTGTAACCCGCGATGTCCACGGCGAGGATGGCGGCCAGCTTTCTTTCGACGCGTTGCGCGGCCAAAGCGGCGCTCCCGAACCGCATGCGAGAATATCGACTCTCGGACATATCTTAAGCCGGCGGGCGACAACCGCCACTATCTTTCGGACGGCCCATTGAGCGAAGTGCTGGCCCGATACGGCCGTCCTGACCTCAACTCCGGAGAATAGCCATGCGCCTGAAAGACAAGGTTGCGATCATTACCGGCGGCGCCCACGGCATGGGCGAAGCCGAGGCTCGGCTGTTCGCGGCTGAGGGTGCCAAGGTCGTCGTCGCCGATATCCTGGCCGATGATGCCGAGGCAGTTGCCGGCTCGATCCGCGCCGACGGCGGCGCGGCGCTTGCGGCCAAGATCGACGTTACCAGCGAAGCCGAATGGACCGGCCTGATCGCCAAAACATTGGCAGCCTACGGTCGGCTCGACATCCTGGTCAACAATGCCGGGATCTCCGGCAGCTCGGTCGGCGAGCCCGACGGTTTGGACGGCTGGCACCGCATCATCGCGGTCAATCAGACGAGCGTCTTCCTCGGCACCAAGCTCGCCGCCGAGCAGATGGCGAAGACCGGCGGCGGATCGATCGTCAATATCAGCTCGATCATGGGCTTTGTCGGCAGCACCAGCGGTCATCCGGCCTATCATGCCTCGAAGGGTGCGGTGCGGATCTATTCCAAGGCCGCGGCGGTGCGCTACGGGCCGTCCGGGGTGCGGGTCAACACCGTGCACCCCGGCTACATGCCGCCGATGCTGAACGCGACCAATGCCGGCGAGCGTGACGACAAGATCGCCCTGACGCCGTTGCGCCGGATCGGCAAACCGATCGAGGTCGCGTATGGGGTGCTATTTCTCGCCTCCGACGAGGCCTCGTTCGTCACCGGCGCCGAGCTCGTCATCGACGGCGGCTTTATCGCCCAGTAGCCCGATCGCGGGTGGCCGTCGGCCATCATGCTGCCAAAGTCGGAGCGTATGCTTGTGCAATCGAGAGCGCTTGGCGGATGGCGGACGAAACCGGCATCGCTCCGCGGCTTTCCCTGCCGTTTCCCTGCCGAGCTACCGCTTCCGAGTCCTAAGCATCTGATTTAGAAGAGCTATCTCAAATTTTTGGGCCAAAATTGTGGATTCTTCCCTGAGCTGAGGGAATGGCAGGGTAGAATCCTCGTTCGTCCGCTCTCTGCAATTGACAGCGGGAGGGGCCCGGACTAGCTTCCGTCGACCGGGTCGTTTCCCGGGCGCCGCCAGTCCGCGAGTGTCGCGCACTGGCGATTTTTGTCGCTCCTCGCTTAGAGGACCGGAATGTTCGACAATCTCAGCGACCGCCTCGGCGATGTCTTCGACCGGCTGCGCCGCCACGGCGCGCTGACCGAGGACGATATCGGGGCCGCCTTGCGCGAGATCCGCATCGCCTTGCTCGAGGCCGATGTGGCACTGCCGGTAGTCCGTGACTTTGTCGCCGCGGTCCGCGAGAAGGCGTTGGGGCAGGAGGTGCTGCGCTCGGTGACACCGGCGCAGATGGTTGTCAAGATCGTCCACGACCACCTCGTCGAGGTGCTCGGCGGCGATGTCGAGGGCGCCCGCGCTGACGGGATCGATCTGAACGCCCCGCCGCCGGTCGTGGTCATGCTGGTCGGCCTGCAGGGCTCGGGCAAGACGACGACCGCCGCGAAGATCGCGCTTAGGCTAAAGCAGCGCGACCGTAAGAAGGTGCTTCTGGTGTCGCTCGACGTGCAGCGCCCGGCCGCCCAGGAGCAGCTCGCCGTGCTCGGCCGCCAGGTCGGCGTGGCGAGCCTGCCGATCGTCCCGGCTGAAAGGCCGGTCGCGATCACCCGGCGGGCATTGCACACCGGGCGCACCGAAGGCTACGACGTGGTCATCCTCGACACCGCCGGGCGACTCCATGTCAACGAAGAGCTAATGCTCGAAGTCGCCGCGGTGCGCGAAGCCGCCGACCCGCACGAGACCCTGCTCGTCGCCGACGCGATGACCGGGCAGGATGCGGTCAACGTCGCCAAGGCCTTTGGCGAGCGCGCCGGGATCACCGCGATCGTGCTGACCCGGGTCGACGGCGATGCGCGGGGTGGTGCGGCATTGTCGATGCGCGCCATCACCGGCAAGCCGATCGTGGTGATCGGGGTCGGCGAGCGGATCGAGGCGCTCGAAGAGTTTCATGCCGAGCGGATCGCCGGACGCATCCTCGGCATGGGCGATGTCGTCAGCCTGGTCGAGAAGGCGGCCGAGACGGTCGACCACGAGGAGGCC
>Ga0310912_10001314_pt1 | contig 13381 bp, 11 predicted proteins | sample GREbulkMGOX080_FD_203443 | JGI IMG/M metagenome (GOLD analysis project Ga0310912, IMG submission 203443) | Lab enrichment of tropical soil microbial communities from Luquillo Experimental Forest, Puerto Rico - GRE.bulkMG.OX080 | ecosystem: Environmental > Terrestrial > Soil > Tropical forest >...
GTTGATGACGTACTACCGGTAATGCGGGCGCTCGATGTGTTTCTGCTGACCTCCTACGGCGAGGGTGTCCCCAACGTGGTTCTGGAGGCGCAATGGGCTGGGACCCCTGTCGTCGCCACCAAGGCCGGCGGCGTGGAGGAGGCGCTGGATCCGGGGATGAGCGGCTGGATCGTGGATCCGCCCGATGCCGACCGGCTCGCGCAGTGTGTGAGCTGGCTGCTTGCGGATCCCAGCGCGCAGGCGCAGGCGCGTATCGCCGGTCCGGAATTGATTCGAACGCGGTTCGGGTTGCAGCGCATGATCAACGAAACCGTGCAGGCCTACGATTTGCGGCGAGTGGCGAGCGGCGAAAGCCGCCGCGGCGATGCCGATTCGCTTGGCGCTATGATCGGCACAGTGGCCAGCGCGTCACCGGGTGCTTAACGGAGGGCTGGCGATGCTACGGCACTGGCTCCGCGGTAAACCGACGACCAAACGCGTTCGGTTGCGGCCTCCATTCAGAACTGACGGCGGCAATGCCTGGATGGCAACAGCACCCTGGCCGTTGCCCGCCGAGACCCGCGGCTGGCGGGATGGGTTCACGACATGCCTTTATGAAGACGGGGTGCGCCTGCCGCACGCACACGCGCTGCACGATGCAATCCGCACCTCGGGTGGCGGGCTGTACTCGCATCTCGGTCGATGGATCTGGTTTTCCGCTTCGGATAATTCGGATCCGAATACCAATGGCCACCGCTACGAAGTCGATTTTACGCTCGATTTGGCGACCTGGAAGCGCTCCTTCCTCAAGGCCCTGACCCCACTTTGGGACCTTCATCCCGAGGCGGCGTTCTTCAGGGCGCAGGGAGGAGACGAGATACCGCCGCCAGTCTACTGCAATCTCGGTCTGACGAATAAGTGCAACCTACGCTGCGAGATCTGCGGCAGCCAGAAATACCTCGACGAAACCGGAGTCCTGCGCCGACACATGGACATCCGGCGATTCGAGGCCGTCGCGCAGACATTGTTCCCGGTAGTGGCGGAGGTGGAGCTCAACAGCCAAGGCGACCCGTTGCTGCATCCGCAGATCGACCGGATACTCGAGATTATCGCCCAGTATCGCTGCGACCTGAAGGTGCAGACCAACGGGACGCTGTTCACCGATCGCGTCATCGAGCTGCTGCGCCAACAGTCCGGCACGATTATGCTGTCGCTCGATGCGGTGGGCCCGCGCTTCGACGAGGTCCGCCGTGGCGGGGTCTGGGCCAAAGCCCAACCCGGATTGGAGAAGTTTCTGGTTCGGCGCGATCCGGCGCGGCTCTCGGTCGGCATCTACCCGACGGTGACACGGCGCACGATAGGCGAAGCCATCGCGATCGTGCAATGGGCGCACGATCACGACGTCGACGAGATTGCGTTTCATCAGTACCTCCCGATCCAGAATTCGTTCGAAGAGACGCCTGGTGTCGACGAGCTAGCAGCGTTGTCAAACCGGTTACGTGACTGGGTGTCTCGGCAGCGCAATCCATGCAAGATCGCCCTAGACGGTGATAGCCTGTCCAATGCCGAGCCGACGCGTCGGACTATTTTCGCCGATCCGGTCAAGCGTCGCTTTGCAGACTTGATCATACCAATGATGGCGCCTCGGGCGCCGAACGCGAGAGATGCCGATCCCGCGAGCATCTGCGTCGCGCCGGATCACTATGTCGAAATCGGCCTCGATGGGCAGATTGCCGCGTGCTGTCGCGCCCAGGACGTCACGCTTGGGTTAGCCACTTCGCCGCAAGCGTTCGCGAAGGCATGGTTCGGTAGCAATTACCGCGCAATCCGCGCGTCTCTGCAGCGCGATGCGACGGATCCGTTCCCACTGCCGAATTGCGAAGCCTGCATCGCCGGCTTCGCCCCGGAGAGCCTATGCGGGCGCCGCGCCATGGATTACCAGCGACCGGCCGAGACTGGCGCACGCCTCGACTATGGCGATTGGGCCGAACTGGCGATCGAGGTTGCGCAGAAGGAGCGCGGTCACTGCCATATTGCCGTACTTCCGCCGGGCGTGACGGTTTTCGAGTACCGGCTATTCGAGGATGACCGCCCACTGGGTCCCGCCGAAGCGCTGCATGACGATATCCGTCAGCACGGCGGCGGCCGATATTCGCTCTGGGGTCGCAGCGTCTATTTCTCGGCTTCGGACAATTCCGATGCGCGATATAACGGCCGAACCTATGTGCTGAAACGGGCTTCCAATGGCGGTCTCGACGACCGACCGGCCAGCACCGATGCGCATGTCGAATTATGAAAATTGTGGGTCCCTTCGCTGAGCTTTTTGACACGATCACGGAGGATGACAAGCGAGAGGCGGCGCGCGTAAAGCCTATCTCAATGCTTTCGGCAGAAACGTTGGCAGCTATACGAAACGTAGCAATGAGAACCTCTGGACCCGTTATCGAGATCGGTACGTATATCGGTGGCACCTCCATTCTGCTGGCTAGAGCTATCTCCGATCGCGGAAACGGGCGTCTTATCTGCGTCGAGGCCGGCGGCGAGCATCTGTTACATCCGCAAATGCCGTCGCGGGATATCCTGGCCGATTGGCGAGCAAACCTTTTCGCTGCGCACCTTCGTGAAATACCAACGATGATTGAAGGATTTGCATACTTACCATCTGTGATTGAGAAAATAAAGGCTTCAATTTACCCGGAAAAAGCTGGGATGATCGTGATCGACGCCGACGGATTTCCTGGAATAACTTTAGCAGATCTCGATGGTGTTCTGAGCAGCGAGTGCATCGTCATCATCGATGATTATGTTTCTAGCTCTGAGCAGAAGGAACTCATAAAGCGACAGGTTGATCGCCTTAAACAGGAAAACAGCCTAGAGGAAATGGGAGTGCTGCCCTTCGGGACATGGTTTGGCAACATGCGGCGGCGAGTGGAAAGCTTTACACTCGGCCTCATTTTTGCCTCCTCATACGGTAAGGGCTACTGCGAGCGTATTCCAATCCGAGCGTGTAACGAAAAATGGGAACTCTTCGAGGATGACAGGGAGGTATCGATGCGCCTTGCCCTCCCGGATGAGGTGCTGACGAGCGGAGACGGGTGTTACTGCTTGGTCGGAGATGATGGCGGCGGATTTGTGTGCTTCGCTCCCTACGGGAACCCACCCGATTTGACGGGGCGCCAGTTCGAACTCAGGCGCCCTCGCTGATTTAGGACGACGGCGATAACACAGGAAAAGCTACGGCTACAGTTGTTTGGGATCCGCCAGTTTGAGAGGCGCGTTGCTATTCACGTCTCAGAACGTATTTCCTGCCATTGATCTCCGGGTCTGTATTGTCCGAAGTAGAGAAATACAAGTAGTTGCCCCAAACGCTGTAGGCACCAGCCCCAATATTACGGATTTGGTCATGTAGGGCTCCCCCCGGCCCCAGGGGAAGATCGTCTTCGAAGAGCATAAGCCCGCTTAATTTGCCAATAGATGGGATGCGCGTAATGAACGCGTTTCCGATTTCCCTTCGTTGCCAGGCGATTTCGATAGAGCAGCGGTGTTCGGCGCAAGGCCGGAGCACCTCGAGCGGATCGCCACTGCCGATCGGCTTTCGCGCCAGAAGATGCAGCTCGAGTGTCTCCAGCTCTTCTTTGTAATATTGCGGAAATTCGTCGAGAATAGCCTGGGTAAGGCGCCCCTCACCGGTATCAGGCCCAAACCGTACTGTTATCTTCTTCTCGATAACAAAAAGTTTCGCAATGATCTCAATGAGCTCATGCATTCGAATGTAATTGAGGAAGTTAGGGCTATCGAGGTTTCGCACAAAGTTCCTAAGGTGAGCCCAATCGAAATTGGCGCGGTGCAGGAGGTGATTAGGATCTATCTCTTGCACGCGCCAAGGCAAGCGATGATGGCCATTCCAAGAGTAATAGTTATGGTGGTTGACAAACATAATGCTACCCGGGGTTAACAGCGATGCGATCGCGGCGAAGCAGCCTTGCGGATCATCGAAATGCTCGCTCGTCGACACCATAAATGCCGCGTCGAAGCCGCCTTGCACCGATGCGAGATCCCGAATGTCACAGTCACTCATTGACAGTGCATCAAAGGAATCTATGAAATCAGCGAACCTCATCGGGGATTCTGCTGTGCCGGCCGGGCCGGATATTTGTCGATGGCCTCGGTCGAACTCCAAATCCGCACCGTGATACGAGAGGCAGCCGCCTTTCAAAAAGAACGGTGCATACCAGCAGTAATGTGACCCCACTTCGAGTAATCTTTTGCCGGTTACCTCCAGAGAGGAGCCGATAGAATCGGCGTAGGCCGCCACTCCCGTGGCTTCGATCAAACGAAGGGTTGATAGGACGAGGTCCTTCCTCTGTTGAGGGAGTTCCGCTCTCAGAAACCTGGTCCATCCACCCTCGATCCCGCTTTGGGCGCTGGAAACCGCCATCCGCGAGCCATACTCATTATTCCTGCGGCTACTGAGTGTTCGCGTGATTAGTTGAAAATTCACACTGTCCCCCAACAGAAGCTCACTATTTTAACATTCCCTCTAGCGTATCAGGCAGAGAGTAAGGAAAGCTACATCTCGTTGCCGCCTCTCGCGGCGATACCCTCGTACAGCACTTCATAGCGCCGAATTATCACGTCGATTCCATAGTCGCGGACCATCCGCTGGCGCGCCCGCCGCCCGCATCCGCGGCGTACGTCGGAGGGCATCTCAACGAACCTGTCCCAGGCCGCCGCCAATGCCGCCGGATCGCGCCGCGGCACCACCAGCCCGGTGTCGCCGAGCAATTGCGCGCTATCGCCGCTGTCGGTTGCGACACAAGGCACCCCGCACGCCATTGCTTCACCAATCACATTCGGACACCCTTCGCCAAAGGCGGACGACAGCGTCGCGATGTCGAAAGCCGGATAAACCGCACCAATATCCAGGCGCTCCCCCAGAAGTCGCACTCGTGGCGTTAAGCCGAGTTTGCCGATCGTGGCGGCAATCTTGCGGTTGTCGGGGGTGATTCCGCTACCGGCCAGAACGAACACAACGTCCTCGCGCCGCTGCGCCAATTGGGCAGCGGCGGCGAAAAAACTCGCGTGATCCTTCATCGGATGATAGCGCGCCGCCATCCCGATCACGGCCGACTTATCGGCAATGCCGAGTTCGCCGCGGAGGCGGCGCCGCGCCACCTCGTCGGGCCCCAGTTCGCTCGTATCGAAGCCATTGGGAATATATTCCCAGCGCTTTGGGCGATAACCGAGCCGCTCCTGGTGAAACTGCTGCCCCGCGACCGAATTGGCGACCACTGCGTCCGGCATCGCTGAGCAGCTGCTCAAGACTCGACGGATGGCCGCCGAACCAGCCGACTCCGTACAGCGGATATTCCACAGCAGCCCCGGCCTATGGCGGAGCAACCGCGCAGAGAGACCGAAAAAGTCGGCATGATAGAGCCAGGTCTGCACCAGGTGCGGGCGCCACGCGCGCAGGATGCGCAACAATCGGATGATGCCCCGCGGGTCGGCCTGGCCGCGCGGCATCCCGAGCGTCTCAGTCCTGATCCCGGCGCGCCTCAGGATCTCTTCCATTGACCCGCCTGCCGTCATGCTGATGACCAGCGAAGCGAAGCGGTCGCGATCGCTTCCGGTCGCGACACGGGTCAGCATCCGCTCGGCGCCACCGGCCTCCAACCCGGTAATCAGGTGGACGATCCGAAGCGGTTCAGCTGCCCGGAATTTCAAGTTAACGGATCATAGTTAAGTGACAAATCACCAAGTACGTAGACCCCCTGCTCTTTCCACTAACAGCCTCGCAGTCAGCGGGAAGCCGGTAAAATCAGCAAAGCATCGCGGCTGGCTGAGAAACTCCAGGACTTATGGCTGGGGCGGGAGGATTCGAACCTCCGTATCGCGGAATCAAAATCCGCTGCCTTACCACTTGGCTACGCCCCAACGATCGCCGAAGGTTATCCGCAAACCCCCTTCCCGGCAATAAGACCGCCAGCGGCGCACCACCAGTCACGCTCGGCAGCGGCGAGCGTCATGCATGCTTCTTCAGCCGCGTCACGATCGGAAAACAACGCAAAACACGTGGCGCCGCTGCCGCTCATCCGCGCGATCAACGCGCCAGGGAGTCGCGAGAGCCGAGCCAGCACCCGGCCGATCTCAGGCACAAGACCGATGGCGGTGCCGGTTAGATCGTTGCGTCGCGGCGCTAATGCCTGGGCCAGCTCGACTGCGTTCCGCGGAATCGCAAACCGTCCGGCGCCGCTGAATGAGCCCTTCCGAGCAGCGAATGCCGATGCAGTTGGTAGTTCCTTGCGCGGGTTGGCGAGCAATATTCCCGCCTCCGGCAGGTCTGGGGCGGGTTCGACCTGCTCGCCGATACCACCGAGCCAGGCGGTCCTTCCATAAAGGCAGGCTGGTAGGTCGGCACCCAGCCGCGCGCCGAGGCCTCGGAGCGTCTCTTCGCCGAGCGACAGCCGCCACAGCTCCACGAGCAGCCGTAGCGCCGCCGCGGCATCGCTCGAGCCGCCAGCTATCCCAGCTGCAACGGGCAGGTTCTTCTCCAAATGAAGCGCTGCGCCCCCAGCCGTCCCAGTGTGATCGGCAAGCAGGCGCGCGGCGCGCAGCACAAGATTGTCGTGCCCCAAATTTGCAAGGATGCCAGCTTCCGGACCGCTGACTTCAAGCGACAGTGTTGTCGCGGGCTCGACGGTGATGCGATCGCCGATATCGGCAAAGGCGATCAGGCTGTCGATCAGGTGATAGCCGTCGGACCGCCGCCCCGTTACATGCAGGTAAAGGTTGACCTTTGCCGGAGCAAAGGCTGTAAGCGCCATCGCCGGGTCAGCCGCCGCCGGCTCGGGCGGGGGTTACCAAGCCCTGGTCGAGCTTTGCTTCGATCGGCTTGATCTCGTCCGCTTCCGGTCCGAACTGCAGGGCTCGGCGCCACTGAAAACGCGCCTCGCTCGGACGCCCGCTTTGCCAGTAAGCATCCCCGAGATGGTCGTTTATCGTCGGGTCCTCGGGCACCAGCTCGATCGCCTTTTCGAGATATTGCACGGCGCTCGAGTAATCGCCTAGCCGGTAATGAGCCCAGCCCAGGCTGTCGACGATATATCCGTCCTCCGGGCGCAGCTCGACCGCCTTTTCGATCATCTTCAGGCCGCGCTCCAGATTCTCGCCCCTGTCGATCCAGGAGTATCCGAGATAGTTGAGGACCAGCGGCTGGTCGGGCTTGAGTTCGAGCGCGTGCAGGAGGTCGGCCTCGGACGGCTTCCATTGGCCCGACCGCTCGAGCGCGATACCGCGACTGTAAAACAGCGACCAGCGCTCCGGCATGCCGGCCGCCTGGAGGCGCCGTATCGCCTCGTCATAGGCGTCGACCGCCTCGGTAAAGCGCTTCTTGGCGCGCAGCAAATCACCGAGCTGCATATCGGCCCCGGCCCGCGTCGGCGCTTCGGCCGACATTTCTTTTAGCTGAGCGAGCCCCTCTTCGGTGCGGTCGAGCATCTCGAGGTTGGCGGCGACACGCAACCGCGCTGACCATGAATAGGGCGAGTTCGGCGGAAATTCCGCGAGAACGGCTAGGCTTTCCTGCGGCTTGTTCTGCGCGCTCAGAAGATCGGAAAGGAGCAGTCGAGCAAGCGAGAGATCCGGGCGCAGCTGGAGGGCGCAGCGAGCGTAGAGCAGCGCGAGATCGATCGTCTCGGGCTGGTTGACGACGCTCGCCAAGTTAAAGAGTGCCTCGGCGAGACCCGCTTCAGCAGTATCGATCAGGGGGAGGACCGGCTCGGCTTGCTTGCGCGCTAGCACCGATTCCGCCAGTTCGCTTCCCGCATTGTCCTTGATGAACCGTTGATAGAGGGCATCGGCTGTGTCGGCGCGGCCGTGGCGTTCGTAAAAATTGGCTATCGCGTCGGTCAGCCGCCAGTTGAGCTGGCCGGTCGCCTCGAGCGTCTTCTTGAAGTTTTCTTCGGCCGTATCTGGTTGCCCGGCGAAGTCGTAGAGGAGGCCGAGCTGGTAAAATTCGAGTGGAGCAAAACCGTTGAATTTCTCGAGCTGACGCAGGGACGCATCGGCACCGGCAAGATCTCCCATCGCGATCCGCGTCCAGGCGCGCACCAGCGGGCCAAGGAAGCGATGCACGCCTTCTGTCGGCAGCGCCTCGGCACGCGCGAGCGCGCCAGCCTTGTCGCCCGCCTTCACGCTGTCGATTAGCAGGACGAGATCGGCAACGGCATCCTGAGGATCGAGTTTGAGCTCCCTCTCGGCAAGCAAACGTGCCCGCTCGAACCGGCCGCCGCTTGCCTCCATCAGAAATGTGCGGCTGATCAGCTCCGGCGATTCGGGGTCGGTGTTGAGCGCGTTCTCGTACCAGGAAGCGGCGGCCGCGTAGTCGCGCGTCTCCTGCGCATGACGCCCGGCCAGATAGGCACCGGATGGCGTATCCATGGTCGGCGCCGCTCCGCTCGGAGCGGCCAGGACAAATGCTAGCAGCAGACCCGCCAGACCCCCGGTCCGGAAAATGTCGATCACCTTTTCATTCATCTGTCTCGATCCACTCACCTCTATCCATTCGCCGGCGTCACATATTCGGGTAATTGGGCCCGCCGCCTCCCTCCGGTACGACCCAATCGATGTTCTGCCCGGGGTCCTTGATGTCGCAGGTCTTGCAGTGAACGCAATTCTGCGCGTTGATCTGCAAGTATGGGTCGCCCGTCTCGGCCTGCCGCACGATTTCGTAGACGCCGGCGGGACAATAACGCTGTTCCGGCGAATCGTAGAGCCGATAGTTGACCGTGATCGCCTTCGCCGGATCGCGCAGGCGCAGATGCGGAGGCTGGTCCTCCTCATGATTGGTGTTCGAAATGAATACCGAAGAGAGCCGGTCGAAGCTGATCTCACCGTCCGGTCTGGGGTAGTCGATACGCCGCGCGGCGCTCGCCGGGGTCAGCTGCAGGTGATCGGGGTGGTGGTGGAACGTCCACGGGGCGGCGCCCCGCAAGACGTAGGTGTCGAGCGCCGAATAAGCGAGACCGGCCCACAGGCCCCAGCGGAAACTCGGCCGGATATTGCGGACGCGGCGCAGCTCCTCCCACACCCAACTCTCTTCGAGGGCGCGTCTCACCGCGGCGCCGGTATCTCCGGCGAGCCGCCGAAATACGGTCTCGGCAGCAACCATCCCGGATTTCATGGCGGTATGATTGCCCTTGATCTTGGGCACGTTGATGAAACCCGCGGCGCAGCCGATCAGCGCGCCTCCCGGAAAGTCGAGAAGCGGGATCGATTGAAAGCCGCCCTCGTTGAGTGCCCGCGCCCCATAGGCGATGCGCCGACCGCCCTCAAAGAACGGGCGGACCGCAGGGTGTGTCTTGAACCGCTGGAATTCCTCGAACGGGTTCAAAAACGGGTTCTTGTAGTCGAGGCCGATCACAAAACCGACCGCCACCTGGCGGTTCTCGAGATGATAGACGAAAGAGCCGCCATAGGTGGTCCGGTCGAGCGGCCAGCCGACGGTGTGGACGACCAGCCCGGGCTGGTGCCGGTCCGGCGTCGCCTCCCACAATTCCTTGATGCCGATCGCATAGGTTTGCGGATCGATACCGTCGCGCAGCCGGAACCGTTCCACCAGGGTCTTGGTCAAGGAGCCGCGGCAGCCTTCGGCAAACAGCGTTTCTTTGGCGTGGAGCTCGACCCCGGGCTGAAAGCGATCCGTCGGCCGGCCGTCCTTGCCGATGCCCATATCGCCGGTCGCCACACCCTGCACCCGTCCGGTCGCGTCATACAGCACTTCGGCCGCGGCGAAACCCGGATAGATCTCGACACCCAGCGCCTCGGCCTGCTGCGCCAGCCAACGGCAAAGATTGCCGAGGCTGATGATGTAGTTGCCGTGATTGCGCATCTGCGGCGGCGTCGGCAGGTGCCAAGCGCGGTTCGCGGTCAGCAACAGGAAGCGGTCCTCAGTCGCGGGGGTCACCAGTGGCGCCCCCTGCTCCCGCCAGTCCGGGATCAATTCATCGAGCGCGCGCGGCTCGAACACCGCACCCGACAGGATGTGCGCGCCGACCTCGGAGCCCTTCTCCACGATGCAAACGCCGAGCTCGCGCTCGGCCGCAGCGGCGAGCTGCTTCAGACGGATCGCCGCCGCGAGGCCGGAGGGGCCGGCTCCCACGACGACGACGTCATATTCCATACGCTCGCGCTCGATCCGCTCCTCGCCCACGTCACGTTCCCTGGAATTCGCGGAACAACTATATCGGATCGCCGCCGCTCGGTCGCGATGGTAGCATGGTCGCGATGACCCTCCCTGCCCCGCCGCCAAAAGTGGACGATCGCGACGCCGCGATCGCGCTGTTGCGCTGGTATGTCGAGATGGGGGCGGACGAGGCGATCGCCGCCGAGCCGGCGAACCGGTTTGCCCCGCCGCCAGCGTCGGCGGGCGTGGCCCCGACATCCGCCCCACCCCCTTCCCCGCCGCGCCCACAGGTGGCTCCCGCAGTCGCGGCAGCGCCGCCGAAGGCCCTGACCGAGTCCTTGGCGGAGGCTGCACAATCGGCGCGCCGGCTCGCCGCGACCGCCGAGTCGGTGGCCGGACTTGCCGCTTTGGTCGCCGGCTTCGACGGTTGTGGCTTAAAGCGCACCGCGACCAACACGGTTTTCGCCGACGGCAACCCGGCGGCTCCCGTCATGATCGTCGGCGAGGGCCCCGGTGCCGACGAGGACCGCATCGGCCGACCGTTCGTCGGCCGCGCCGGCCAGCTGCTCGACAAGATGCTGGCGGCGATCGGATTGGATCGCCAAGGTGTCCTGATCACCAACGTCGTTTACTGGCGGCCGCCCGGAAACCGTACGCCGACGACGGCCGAGATCGCCTCGTGCCTGCCCTTCGTGCTGCGCCACATCGCATTGGTGCGCCCCAAAATCCTCGTCCTTGCCGGCGGCACCGCCACCGGCGCGCTGTTGCCGTGGGGCCAGGGCATCACCCGGTTGCGCGGGCGCTGGTTCGACCTCGAGATACCTGGGCTCGCAGAGCCAGTGCCGACCCTGCCGATGTTCCACCCGTCTTTTCTGCTACGCACGCCCGAGCGCAAACGCGAGGCCTGGCGCGACCTGCTGGCGTTGCGCGCCCGTCTCGACGAGTTGCTCGGCCAAAAATGAAATACAGCGAAAATCGCGCCTGCAGCCCGCGGCGGAGGCGCCGTTTGCGAAAAATAATATTGTTATTCAACAGTTTAGAACTTCAGGAGGGGTGCGGCATAACAACGGAATCTGCACACGCGATCAACGGAAATTGCACAGCCCTGAGGGAACGGAAAACAACGGAAATGGATGCGGCGATGTCGGCAGATTTTGATCCCGCGGTAAGCCTTTCCGGTCGGGCGCAGGCGATGCTCGATGCCTGGTTCGGACCGCCCGGCGACCCGGCGCGCGAACAACACCGCGAGATCTGGTTCAAGAGCACCGCCGAATTTGACGCCGCGCTGCGCGACGCCTTTCTCGCCGATCTCGAAGCCGGAGCGGCCGGAAAGCTGCGGTTATGGGAAGCTCTGCCCGAGGGCGCGCTGGCCCTGGTGCTGTTGCTCGACCAGATCCCGCGCAACATCTTTCGCGGCACGCCACGCGCCTACGCGACCGATGCGGCGGCCCGCGCCGTCGCTGACCGCGCGCTTGAGCGTGGCTTCGACCAGCTCGTTCCGTCGGTCTGGCGAAGGTTTTTCTACTTTCCGTTTCACCACAGCGAGGATATCGGCGACCAACGCCGCTCGGTCGCTCTGTTCGACGCGCTACCGCGCAATCCCGACCGTCGCGATTCTTTGCGTCGTTACGGGCGTCCGTATGTCGAGGTCATCGAGCAGTTCGGACGTTTCCCCCACCGCAATAAAATCCTCGGCCGGGAATCGACTCCGGCGGAGATCGCATTCCTCGAGGAACGGGCCAAAGCGCGCCGTGCTGCCGAGATAGAAGGGAGGAGCTCATCATGACCGATCAGTCGTATGTCTATGCCGGTGTGGGATGGTGGCGGGGCGGCACCCGGGGCGGCGTCTTTCGCCTGGATACGGGCGACGGCGAATGCCGGCAGCTGACCCGAGGATTGCCGGAAGAGACGCACGTCCAGGCCGTCACGGTTCACCCGGAAAATCCCGAGATCGTCTACATCGGAACCCAGGACGGACCCTATCGCAGCACCGATCGCGGCGAGCATTGGGAGCGGCTCGGCTTCCCCGATTGCGGAATGCAGGTCTGGTCGATCCTTGTGGATCCGAAGAACCCGCGGACGCTCTATGCGGGAACCTCGCCGGTGGCGGTCTATCGCAGCGAGGACGGCGGCGACAATTGGCGGCGGCTCGCCGACCCGCGGATGCCCGAGCGGGTCAGGATGCCGTTCGCCTGCCGGGTTATGCGCCTTGCCAAAGACGCCGCTCGTCCGGCCGAGATCTATGCCGTGCTCGAGGTCGACGGCGTCATGCGCAGCCTCGACGACGGCGAAACCTGGCAGGATTGCAGCGAGGATCTGATCCGGCTAGCCGGCCCCGATGCCAGCCCTCGAGACCGCGAAGGAATGCTCGATGGCCACGCGCTCTCGCTCGGCGCGGCCGGGCCGAGCACGGTCTTCGTCGCGGTGCGCAAGGGCCTATTCTGCAGCGCCGACCGTGGCGAGACCTGGAAGGACATGGAGATCGGCCGCTATTCGCCTCTCCGGTACGGCCGCGACATTCGCGTCTCACCGCACGACCCGCGCGTCTTGTACGCCTGCCTCAGCCCGGCCGCGCAGAGCACCGACGGGGCGCTTTACCGCAGCGAGGATTTCGGGGGCAGCTGGCAGCGCTTCGACCATGGGGTCAAGGCCGCGGCAACGATGATGGGTGTGGCGCTCCATCCGCGCGATCCCGACCAGGTCTACGGCATCACGCGGTGTGGTCAGGTCTTTAGCACGCGAGACGGCGGCCGCAACTGGCGGGAATATCGATTGCCACCAGGCTGCGACGACACCTACGCGGTCGCCTGCGGCTGACGGACGAGGCGAACTTCCCCGACCGCGCCTCCGACGACGCCTCTCGTGGGCTTTCGGACGCCGGCCCTCTATACCCGGTCGACCCCTCGCGCCGGCCCGGCATCCGAAACCCTTCGCGGAGGCGGCCATTATCGGAGAACCCAGTGAGGTGGCCAAATTGGTCGCCTGGTCTACGGCTACACCTCGATCTTTGAGAACAGGTAGGCGCCGATCGCGAGCAGGACCGCGGCGAGGCCGCCGAGGACGGCGAAGTCGTCCGCGACGCCGAACGCGAAACCGCCGTTGAGCGCGCCGCGCAGGCCGTCGACACCATAGCTGAGCGGGTTGAGCCGCACGGCGAGCCGCACCGCCCCGGGCAGGTCCGGCACCGGGAACAGCGCGCTCTAAAAAAAGAAGAGCGGC
>Ga0310912_10001316_pt1 | contig 13373 bp, 18 predicted proteins | sample GREbulkMGOX080_FD_203443 | JGI IMG/M metagenome (GOLD analysis project Ga0310912, IMG submission 203443) | Lab enrichment of tropical soil microbial communities from Luquillo Experimental Forest, Puerto Rico - GRE.bulkMG.OX080 | ecosystem: Environmental > Terrestrial > Soil > Tropical forest >...
CGGCGGCCTTGATCTTGCTATTGTGCGGAGGCAATGCGTCACATGCTTTCACCGGATCGGCGCCGGCGGGACTGGTTATGAAGATGAAGTCCGAATGGCGCACCGCATAGGCCAGACCTGCTGCCGAGGATGCCGCGTTCACCAGAATGCAGCGGCCGTTCACCGGCTTCGGAGAGACGAAGGCATTCTTCGTCTTCCAAAAGCGGCCTTCGATGGTGAGTTCATCGTCTTCCTGCCATAGCCGCTTCAGGATCGTAGTGAATTCCTCGGCCATCTCATAGCGGAAATCGTGCTCTTGCGGCTTGAGACCAAACATCTCAAACTCACTCTTCTTGTAGCCTGTGACAACGTTCAGTCCCCAGCGCCCTCCACTCATATTGTCGATCGTCGCCCCGAACTTCGCGAGGTGCAGCGGGTGCCAGCCGTAGAGAATATGAACCGTGGAGGATCAGGATGATGCGCTTGGTAAGCACCGCCAAGCCGGCCGTCACGATCAACGGGTCGGTCGAGCTCTCGCGGAATTTCATCTTGCCGCCGTAGCCACCCTTTCCCATCCACTGGGCCAGCCCGAAGACAAGGTCGAAGCCGAGCTTCTCGGCAAGCATGGTGCAACGCGCATTATAATCGAACGTCCACGATGTCCCTCGCGGCGCGGTCGACGGGCTCCAAGCTCCGGATTGAAGTTGGCAGGAACAGCCCAAGGATCAGCGGGTTCTGCGCCGCGTGCTCGACGGCTCGGATATGTTTACTCTTGGTACCCTGTGTTGACATGTGTTCCACCCGGAATGGGCGCTCGAGGTTTGAGGATTGCAACATGGTACGACCTCGTGGTGTGCGGTTAACCGCACGCACTCGCGAATTTCTGACTACCTTGCGACGAACGGTTTCAGTTGAATATCAGGCTGTAGTCGACATAGTGCGCCGTCGGTAGATCCGTTGCGTTGGTCATCATCTGGAATGGGTCGATGCCGACCGGAGTTGAAGCGACAACGCGCGGGGTGGTGGCGACGGCCCAGGCTCCGACCGCAATTAGGATCAGAGCTGCGGCAAACATGCTGATCTTGCGCATCTGAATTCTCCACTTGATACCGATTCAGCTCATCGCGACCGGTTAGAGCTGCCTACGGAGAACCCTATCAATCGTCGGGATCTTGAAGGTATTGTCGTCAAGCTTGTCAACGGTAGTGCCGTCGCTCAAGCTAAACTGACTCGGTCCGGCTTTGATCCATTTGAGGGACGGCTTTTCTGTCCCTTCCTGATACTCAAAGACGGTGTATTCCTTTCCGTGATCGTCAACGAGTTTAAATTCGTCTACCAGGTGAGTTCTTCTGTTTTCCATAATCACTCTCCACCGGGGATTGTTTAAGCTGCAAGTTGACGAGCATGTGCATCTTTAGAATTCGGCAACGGTGAACGACTGCTGCCGGTATCAGAGAACAGGGCGGTAACGTGTACCACTTCCTCGTCACGTGAGGTTGTTACAGCGCCTTGTGCGCGAGCGGCGAGCCGCAGCATGCTAGTGTTGCGCGGTAGGATCTCGAAGACGAATCCGCGCACGTTGCGGCTCATTGCATACTCCTGAAGGCACGCTTGCAGCGCGGTTCCAAGGCCCGCCCCCTGAAACTCGGGTGCAACCATGAAAGCTACTTCGGCCAGGTTGTTCGTTGGGTTAAGAAAATAGCACGCACTCCCAATGATCTTCTCGTTCTCACGCGGTCCGATGACCGCTAGGAACGCCACATCGGTCTCGTGGTTTACGTTGCAGAGCGTTTGCAACTCTTGATAGGAAAGCGCGCGTACGCGGCGGAAGAATCGCGTGTAGACGTCCTCATCCGAAAGGCGATGGAACAATCCCTGCAACGCACCGGCATCGGACGCGCGAGCCGGGCGTATCATAGCCTTGGAGCCGTTCTTCAGGGTGACGGTCCGCTCCCGGTCAACGGAATAAGCGACTTGAGAGGCGAGATATTGGTCGGCGCGAACGTATCTCAATTTTTTGGCTGCTTTAAGTAGCTCTTCGCGCCAACGGGGATGCGCGACCTCGATCAATGCCAGCGCTCGCTCACGAATCGATTTGCCGAACAGGTACGCGATGCCGTACTCGGTGATCACATAGTGCACGTCCGACCTCGCGATCCCTACGCCATCGCCAGCCTCTAACAGGGGTTTGATTCTCGAAGCGCCGTCGTCGGTGGTGGATGAAAGGCAAACAATGGGCTTGCCGTCTTGCGACCGCGCCGCGCCTTGCATGAATCCGACCTGTGTCGACACCCCGCCGTAGAACTCGCCCTCAAATTGGTCGACACAGATCTGGCCCGTCAGGTCAATTGCGAAGGCCTGGGTAATTGAGACCATACGCGATTGGTTGGAGACTTCCCGCGGATGACATACCTGATCGATCGGCAGGAATTCGAAACCCGGATTGTCATCTATGAAGTCATAGAGCCGCCGGGTCCCGAGACAGTAGCTGGCGACGACGCGGTCGCGACGATCCGACTTGCTGCGACCGGTCACCACGCCTGCCTCAATTAAGTCCACAACTCCGTCAGTGATGACATCGCTATGGATACCGAGATCGCGCCGATCCTTGAGATAACGTAGTGCCCCATTTGGGACGCGCCCCAGTCCGATCTGCAGTGTCGAACCATCCTCGATGATTGAGGCGATATAGCGCGCGACGCGCTCCGCAATCTCACCGATTTTTGGATGAACATATTCTGCAACTGGTGCATCGACCTTCACCAGCGCATCGAAGCGGTCGAGATGCACCAAGCTCTCGCCGTGCGTCCGCGGCATTGCTGGATTGACCTCTGCGATAGCTGTCCGAGCGACACTCAGAATTGCAGGCGCCAGATCCACCGAGATGCCCAGACTGACGAACCCCCGAGCGTCCGGCGGAGAAACCTGAAGCAACGCTACGTCGATCGGCAGCCGTCCGCTCGTCAGCAGACGCGGCACCTCCTCCAGCGAGATGGGCACGTAGTCGAGCTGGCCACTAGCCGCCAAACCGCGCATTTCGCTGCCCACGAAAAAGACCCGATGGCCATAGTGAGTGCGCGAAGCACCGCCAACCTGCGGCAACGCTGAGCTCGTCAAAAAACTGACGAATTCGAGATCCGCTGGCCGCGGCTGCATCGTCTCCAACGCGGCAAGCAGGCTCCGGGGAGCCGCGCATCCGGTGCCGATGTAGATGCGACTGCCAGCTCGGATCGGCGACACCGCTCGCTGCGCCGAAGTGAGCTTCGGGCCCATATCAAATGGTTTTGAAATCATCGTGGCAATCCTACTGTGCGTACGTGCCGAATTTCCGCGCCTTCAAGGAACATTTCAATAGTTATATGTTGTCAATTATTATTCCATTTCTGGTATAAATAGACATGCGACCGGCTAACGTTCCCGATTTGACTGCCCGCCAATTGCATGCCGTTCTCGCTGTGGCTGAGTACAATAGCTTCATCGCCGCAGCCGCATTTCTGAAAACCTCGCAGCCCGCGTTGACTCGAACCATCATGCGCGTCGAGGATGTTCTTGGCGTCCGGCTGTTCGATCGCAGCACAAGGCGCGTAGCTATCACTTCAGCGGGAAAGGAATTTGTGGCCGTTGCGGAACGCCTGCTGAATGACTTGCGAATCAGCGTCCGTAGCATGCGGGAGGTCGGTGAGGAGCAACGAGGCCAGATCATCATCTCCAGTATCATGTCCGTGGCAAACGGATTGATTCCTCTAGTCGCCGCCAAATATCGAGCCTCACGGCCCGGTATCGAAATCATCCTGCGTGAAGGTGTTCACGGCGCTGTATTGGAAGACATTCGCAGTGGCACGGCCGACCTGGGCGCAACTTACGTGGATCTTGTGCCCGATTTTGTCGAAGCAAAGCGGATGAGCCGCGAAAGATTTGATGTCATACTGCCACCTTGGCACCCGCTTACTAAAACAGCCAAGCGGTTGTCTGTTACTCTCAACGAAGTGGCCAAGTTCCAGCTGGTGTCCCTGCCGCACGAATCCCGCACTCGGCGCACTATCGACGGCGCCGCTTCGTCGGCTGGACTCACGCTTCGCCACGTTGCGACGGTCACCCAATTCACGACGATGATGAGCTTCGTGCGCGCCGGGGTTGGCATTGCCATTGTGCCATCCGGTGCCATTGCAGGACTTCTCGGCAAGGACCTGTCAGTTCTAAAGCTGGTAAGACCCCGTCTCAGCCGAGACGTGGGCTTGATATGGCTGCGGGAAAGGGAGCTGACTCCGGCGGCCAGAGGATTTGCGACCCTTTTCGAAGAGATGTGGCGCCGAAGTGAAAAACTGATGCGAAAAAAGGAATAATAATAGATATCATGTTTGTGTTGCATGGCCTTCTCCCGAGCGTTTAATAGCGGCTATCCCCGCGGGCCGTGATCCTGTTTGGGGTTTCGGATATCTCTCACGCCGATGCTTCTCGAGTCCGTCGTCGCGGTGAGCTGAACCCTATCAGCAGGAGAATTCGTATGCGCAAGATCAGCACAACCCGCCGTGCCGTGCATTTCGCCATGATTGTTGCCACCACGCTCTGCCTCCAAGGGACGTATGCACATGGGCAGCTTTCGAAGGAAGTCGTGAAAATCGGCATCCTTGCCGACATGTCGGGTCTGTATTCCGATCTCAGTGGAATTGGCTCGGTTGTGGCCGCGCAAATGGCCGCGGCAGACTTTGGCGGTACGGTCCTTGGCAAGAAGATCGAGATCATTGCAGCGGATCATCAAAACAAGCCGGACATTGGCGCGAACATCGCTCGCAAGTGGATCGATCGACAGGGGGTCGATGCCATCGCCGATGTGCCAGTTTCCTCGATCGCCTTTGCCGTTCAACAGATCGCGAAAGAGAAGAATCGAGTGCTCCTGATCTCTTCTTCAGGTTCCTCTGACCTGACCGGCAAGGCCTGCTCTCCGGTCAGCGTGCACTGGACGTATGATACCTATGCTTTGGCGAAGACGGCTGGAAAGGCCACCATCGAGCAAGGTGGAGATACCTGGTTCTTTATCACAGCGGACTATGCGTTCGGGCATGCGTTGGAGCGGGACACAACGGCGATCGTCCAGGCGCAAAGCGGCAAAGTACTGGGCAGCGTCCGGCATCCGCAGGACACCCTGGATTTTTCCTCCTACTTGCTTCGGGCTCAAGCATCCAAGGCAAAGGTCATCGGATTGGCGAACGCTGGCGGCGACACCATAAACTCGGTCAAACAGGCCAATGAGTTCGGCATCGTAGGTCCACAGAAGATCGTCGGTTTGCTGACCTACATTTCGGATGTGCATAGCATGGGTCTCAAGAACGCCAAGGATCTTATTGTCGCGTCGGCGTTCTACTGGGATCTATCCGATGAAACACGCGCATGGAGTAAGCGCTTCATGGACCGGGCCAAGAAGGTGCCGACGATGGCGAACGCCGGGACCTATGGCGCGGTGCTGCATTATCTGAAGGCGATCGAGGAGGCGGGGACCGACGAAGCAAAGGCCGTTGTCCAAAAAATGAAGGAGATCCCCATCAATGATTTTTTCACGAAGGGCGGCCGCGTGCGTGAAGACGGGCGCGTGATCCGGAACATGTATCTGTTCCAGGTGAAGACTCCGGAAGAGTCGAAATACGCTTATGATTACTACAAGCTGCTCAAGACCGTAGCCGGCGACGAGGCTTTCCGACCGATAGAGCAAGGTGGCTGTCGGATGATCGCCGAGGAAAGGGGTTGACGGAGACGATAACGAGGGTTGGTGAATATCCGCCACACATTGACCGTTCTTCCAGCGCTCCCAAAGCTCAGCCCTCTGCTGCGGCGTGAACCATATCCGTGCAGTCCGCTCCATCCTCTAGCAAGATTAGAAGGTATTGCGTCGACCGGTTGAACCCGCCCCCCAAAGCAGACATTCGTTCCGGCAACCGGCATGTCCGCTTTGTGCCAAAAGCGGACACCCCGCCGTTTCATTCATCAGCCTTGACGGCGCCGTAGCCATTGGCTTTACGTGGTCTGGTACTCCGCCATAGCAATCACGGCGCGGGTAAGCGTGCTGTTAGGCTGTCGCAGCTCATCGAGAATCGTGAAGTGATTGGTGTTGGCGATCGGTATCAAATCGCCTGGGACATGCCCTTGCGACCGGTAGGCATGGTAATCGCGGCTGCTTGCGATCATGGCCGGCAACTCGCCGGTGCCGTAGGCGATACCCAGCGGCTTGTTGATGATCGACCGCCGCATCGGCGAGAGGTTCTGGATTTCCTCCTCGCTCAGTTTCACCTTGTCGTTGACATGCGGGGAGTCGCGCAGGGCGCCGAGATCGAACACGCCCGAGATCGCCAGCCCCGCCGCCACCTTGGGATGATCAAGAATGAATGAGGTCAGATGCCCGCCTGCGGACCAGCCGGTGACGATGATCGGCCCCTGGATGCCGTGCTCGCTGGCCTTGGCGTTGAGCCAATCGAAGGCGCTTTTCAGTTCGTTGGTGATCTGCGTCAGCGTCGCCTCGGGCGCCAACGTGTAGCCGCACAGAGCCGCCGACCAACCACGCGCCAACGGACCCTCGGAGAGGCAGGCGAAGATCTCCTTGCTGCCGCGCTGCCAATAGCCACCGTGGATGTGAACGAAACATGGCGCCTTCGGATCATTCGCAGGATATAAGTCCCACTTGTTGCGTTCTCCGTTTCCATAAGCCAAGTTGAGGTGCTCTAAGCGCTGCTGGCGAAGCGTCTGCGAAGCTGCGGCCCACTCTTCGGTTTTCTTGCGCGCGTTTTCGGGGCCCACGTGCTCGACATTGTTGTATGCGAGATTGCGGGCCTCAAGCGACATAGTAATCCAGTCCATGGTCGCACATTCGTTCGCGCCAAGAGTGCTTGGTGTGGCAATGCCAGCGACAGTCACCGCCATTAAGGTGCGACGATCAAGCGCCTTCATAGGAACCTCGCTGATCAGGCGTTCGTATCGGCGCAAACTAGCACACTGCGGAGATCGGAACGTGGGGCCACCGATGTTCGCTTTGGGTCAAAAGCAGACATCGCAAGGGATCAGCTGAATGTCCGCTTTGCCCCCCAAAAGCGGACGTTGATCGAGCCTGTCGGGATATCCGCTTTGTGTCACTAAGCGACAGCGGGCTGCCGCGGGTCGCTAACTTTAGTCGTGGTGCACTGTCGTCGCTGGTGTTCCTTGCAACGCGATTAAGGCTTGATCCCTTGCTGAGCGGGTTCTAGCTCCGGCATCACCTGCAACAGCGGGTTAGGCCGGACCGCGAGCTCTCCTGTAAACGGCCGGTCGTAAGCGAGGATCAATAGCAAAGACGCGGCCACCCCAATCCCAAAGAGGCCCATTGTAATCGCAGACGAGAGTCGATCGTCGCTATGTACCATGGCGATCGCGAGCAGCGCGCAGAATGCTTGCAAGCCTAGGCATAACCATTTGACCCAATTGACTTGCGATTCACTGATGATGATGCGCTGCCGTCGAGCGTCCAATGCGTTTTCAAGCGCGATGGTGATCTCACGCTGTGCGATCTGCTGACCTTGACTGCTTGGCGTCTGAGCAAGTGTGAGCTGCAGCGCTTCGGCCAGGGAATTGGGTATCACTTGAAGCGTGGCTGTGCCGTGGGCCATCATCGGCCATTCTTGAGCTACAGCATCCGCGACGTAGCTACGGATCAGGCTGCGCAGTCGCGTCTCGGATTCTCCCGGAAATGCCGCGGCTAGGATCACGACGGACCTCAGCGCGCTAGCCTCGCGATCGACGACTGAGCTAGCCTTTTCGTTATCACTCCAAACTTGCGAGGCGGTGAACGCCATAAAAAGTGCGAAAAGGATGCCCATCGGCGGTAGTAAACCTGGGGAGACAGCTTTGAATGAACGAGCTCGCTCACCGACCGAAAGCACCCTGACAACAACATAAATCGCTGCCGTGCCCAAAGCTGTGAGGCAAAAAACAAGCAATGCCATCCAAACGATGGGGAGATTATGCAGCCAGTCGCTCATGATCGTCCTTTGCGCATAACCTAGTGTACCAAAGAGATGCCGTCAGCCGCTGAGGCCACGCTGCTTGGACAGAGATTGGCGATGTCCGCTTTGGGTCAAAAGCGGACATCAGCCGAATTACTCGATCACATCATCGGCGCGGGCGAGCAGCGTCGGTGGCACGGTGAGGCCGAGTATCCTGGCGGTCTGGTGGTTGATTACTAGTTCCAATTTCGACGCCTGTATCACCGGCAGGTCCGCCGGCTGCGCGCCCTTGAGGATACGGCCGACATAGACGCCGGCCTGAAAATGCGCGTCCGCAATGTTTGATCCGTAGCTCATCAGGCCCCCGGCTTCAGTGATTTCACGTGTACTGGATGTCAGGGGGAGTCCATGGCGGGCCGCCAAGTTGGCAAGTTGCACTCGCCGGCTCGTGAAAAATGGGTCGCTGGCGACGAAAAGTGCGTCGGGGCGTCGGTCTGCAAAACTTGCGAAGGCCGCATCGATCTCGCCGCTAGTGCTTGCATTGAGGATATTGGTTTGCAGTCCCATCGCGCGAGCAGTCAATTCGATGTCTTTGAGCGTAGTTTCAGCAGTGAAACTGATCGGGCTCACGATCACTGCCACACGAACAATCGTCGGTACCAGCTCGCGAAGGAGCTCCAGTCGTTTTGCGGTTAACTCACCGCTAACAAGATTAACACCTGTCAGATTGCCGCCAGGGTGGGCGAGACTGGCTATAAGACCGGTCCGGACTGGATCTTCCGAAATGAGGAACACAATGGGGATACTTGTGGTCGCCCCTTTTGCTGGCAGGGCAGCCGGAGTATTCACCGCAATCACCGCCACCCGTCGTCGAACCAAATCCGCCGCGAGCTCTGGTAGTCGATCGAATTGGTTCTCGGCCCAGCGGTAGACAACCGTGACATTCTCTCCTTCGACAAAGCCGGTATCCTTCAGGCCCTGGTGAAATGCGCGCAGGCGGTCCGCGAACACCTCAGGCGAGGCGCTGTTGAGGAAGCCAATGACAGGCATCGCGGATTGCTGTGCGTTGGCGGCGAGCGGCCAAGCGGTCGCTGAACCAACAATTCCTTTAATGAAATCGCGCCGTCGCATTGCCTCCCCCAAGGGCTCAGGAGCGCACCGACATCGCTTGCGGAATGCGATTACATCAGGGATTTGCGACTGGCGAAATGGGGTTCAATGATAATTTGCGGTCCTTGTCCGCTTCCCCAAGCAGATCAGCGCAGTCATCTTATGAGCTTCCAGACCTCGATCATTTCCTTCGTCCTGCCGCCGTGCCGGTAATTGCCGTTCCGCTTGCCTTCAGGCGCGCCGCCGCGTGCACCGTGGAAGCGACAAACGGTCCAGCTGTTTAAAGCCTGACATGGATATCTCCTCACCCACGGCTCGATTTTTTGCTGGAAAAAAATAGAAACCGATCCGCCGTAGATTCTAGAATTTTTCAGATCCAGAAACGCCCATCTCTATGACTAGGCGCGAAATCGACAGTCAGGTAACGGTTCTATCGAAGGCATGGGGTAAAGGGACTGACCACCTTCCTATTAGCTGACAGGAGGGGGTCAAGCGTGTTTGATATCGTCGGAATTTTTATCAAGACTATCCCGATCTACGGAACGGCAGGACTTGCCGCGGGCCTTGCGCGGGCGTCGCCCGCAGACGACGAGCGTTAGTCCCCCAGTCGCGATCGAGGTCTTCGATGATGCCTGCGGCGGGCGCGAGTAGCGCACCAAGGTTAAAGCTTATCCATGGGGCGGTTATTGAGATTAGTGCGCCTTTTAATCGTAGCGGATTTATTCGTTTGGCCTCTCGCGGCAAGATAAAGCTTTGCGGCGAGCGCAAAGGCTAATAGTGCGGCCGTGAGTGGTAAGAGCATTGCGGCGCGGGTTAGGTCATTTAGCCTTTGTGGGGTTTCGCCGCTCATTGTGGGTATAGCAAGTTCCGCGCGCCATTTATCGGCATTGCGCCATAGCCGCTCGCGTCCGTTCAGCGCCACACTTCTTTGAACCGCGTCGGGCTTAACTCCGTATAACGCGCGGTGTGCTGGATTGCTCGATGGCCGAGCCAGTCCTGGATCAGGCGCGTGTCGTGGCCCGCATTGGCCATGGCATAGCCGCAGGCGTGGCGCAGCATGTGAGCATGGACCCCGAACGGCAGTTTGGCGCGCTTACCAATAGTTTTCACGAGGCGATTAACGGCGTCAGGCGTAAACGGCCCGTCGCGCTCGGTCTCGAAGATGAAGGCCCCCGTCGTGTTCCGCTGCAGCTCCCGCAGCATGCGCAATTCGTCGCCGCGGATGGGATGCACTGCGGGCTTGCCGTTCTTCGCCCTGCGGACGTGCAGCGCCGGATTGCGGCCCCACTCGACCTGCGACCATTCCAGGTCGGCGATTTCGACAGCCCGCAAGCCGTGACGGAAGGCAACCAGGATTAGCGTGGCGTCCCGGTGGCCGTGGCGCCCCAGCTTGGCGGCGGCGATCAGCTTCTCGACCTCGTCTGGGGTCAGGTATTCGCGGGTACGCATCTCGGCATTCGGTTTTCGTGTCGGTACTTTCCGATAAATGTTGTTCGGCTCGATCAGCCGCAGGTTCGGCACCATCAGCATTTTCCCCTCCATCCCGATAGCAACCTACCGGATAATGCACCTTCTTCGGAAGGTCGAAGAGTGCAAATGCTGGGTGAGTCAACATGCCGCAGATCATCAATCGGGAGCATCGTCCGGTTCCCAAATTATCTAATGAATCCAATAGCGCCTCGCTCGGCGGCCGAGCTTCTGATGGTCAAGCAAAAGGGGCGATCGGCGGATCTGAAAAACGCGAAGCCTTATTTGCCGACCATCCACCGCCAATCGTGGCCGGTGCTTGCGCCGACGCCAGGTGGCGCCAGCGTCACAGCATTTTCTTAGTGATGTGACGCCCCAGGAACTACAGTCCCCCGGCTTCAGTAAAGTAGCAGTCAATTTCGCCGCTCTTGTCTAAGTGCACCATGGGGCAGTCTTCTAGGCCAAGACACGGCCGAGACCGCGGCTGCGATGGAGGACAACGGCTACTCTGTCGAGGTGATAGCGGATCGCTGGGCGTTACCGTCGAGAGAGTGCAGGCGCTACTGCTGGCTTTCGAAGAGTGGCTCAGCTTAAGCGAAACGCACGGCAGACAGGCATAAAGGCATTGACTATGATCTGTAGCAGGGCAGCGAGAGAGTGCTGCGCCTTCCCCCGAGAATCCACTCACTTAAGGAACTAAAAGATGGTCGACACATACACGAAAGCAGTTCTTACCGTGATCGCCTTGGCGTTGGTATTGCTGACAGTAGAAAATCTAACGTATCAAGCAAGGGCGCAACAAACAGCCTGCGGGGATTACATCCATCCTTGCGTTGTGACGACAGAAAATCCGGCGGAGTCACCGCACGTCGTAACTTCAATGCTGGAGCGACAAGCCATGACCGCAATCGAACGAATGACAAAAGACATAAAGTCTATAATCGGCGTGACGCCAGATAGCCCCTCACAGCCTTGACGGCGTTGGGGTCTTGGGCAGACAATCGGTTCGCAGTCCGTACCTTCAAGGCTCGTCGAAGTGGCGAGCCTTTTTTGCACCCTCAGCACCAACGCCAACGCTAATGCCAGCCGCTAACTACGCCAATCTGTCTCTCGCGTTTCATCACACCGCCCCCTCGTTAGTGTCGTCTGTCGGATCAGCCGGTCTGGGAAGCGCAGGGGAAGGCGCTGGCAGCGATTTCGGCGTCGTTCCCTCGACCTCGCGCCGGCCCGAGGGGTACACAATTTCACGAACAAAACGAACCTCCACGCCGACACCGCCGTGTGAATCAGGCGTAGATAGCGTCGTTGGAAGCACTTTTGCGAGGAGTCCAGCATAGGCGGAGCTGTTTTCCAGGGCCAACCTAGTCAGGTACGAGGTCAATCCTCCCTCGCCTCCGGCGGCCTCACCCGCAGCGAGGATAGCCTCGCGAAGGGCGACTGTGATTTTGTTTGGCGTGCCCTTTGGCTTCCCAGCTGGGTTGCCGGATACGCCAGGCCGAAATGGGGTGCCACCTGGTCGTCTTTTCGCGCGGCGAGGCTGATCAGGCCTGAATTTTGCAGCCTTGGCCAAGCCCTTTCTTTCGAAACGACCAGTAGTGGCGTCGCGTCGGATTTCAGGCGGCGTTAGTGGTTCATAACGCGCGCTGAGAGTTTTGTGTTCTGGCATTTCAATCTCCTGTCGAATTTATCGCTTCGATCGCCGCTTGTTTTTCCGCGAACAAGCCGAGCGGCTGACAATCGGCATCGTAAGCGGTGAAGCCCTTAGGCCCAGCCGAGCGCAAGAAGCCGACGCAGTCGTGGCTGTCGTGCAACACTGCAATCATGGGCGGCGAGGCTGGCTGAGTCATTCGGCAGCTTCCGGTAGGGTGGCGGTAGCGTGGTCTTTTGAGTCGGCAGCATCAGCTTGCATGACTTGCATGAGTTGCATGAGTTGCATGACTTTCAGCTCACGCCTGAGAACTTTTTTAGAAATTAGTGTGGGGTAACGGGGCTAAAACTCATGCAACTCATGCAACCCATACAAGCCGCCTATTTGACCACAGTTAAGTGTGGCTGCTGTCGGTTGCGCCGTTTCCGCTCCTCTGGCGTGCCCCAGGGCGCTCCTGGCGGCACCTCATACCAATGCACATACTCCTGAGCCTCCTTGACGACCGGCCATAGCGGGTTGTTGTTCGCCCAGCCACCGCGGCCGTCATGGCCGTCATTGAGCCACACGTCTAACCCCGATCGTTGTTTTCCTGCCATCCGGCGGATCAAACTTTCAAGCATCGCCACTTCATCTTTGTTCAACATGTCGCCTCCGTTGGCTCCTGTTATTCCGTAGTTGTGCTGCCTGTGAACCCAAGCTTGTAGTACGCGACCGGCCTTGTCCGTGCCGTGTCTTTGATCTGTTCAAGGTGGTATCCGCCGACGCGGGTATCGGCATGCTGGGTAAGGAAGCGCGCCAGCTTTTGTCTGCTAACCTTGCCGTCCGATCGCAATGCCTTGGCGTCGATTAGCTGAACTATGCCGTCGTCAATGTCGCTGGCCTTGAGTGTGTCGTCCTGATGGCACGACCACCAGGCGTCGAAAATGTCGGTCAGGGCGCGGCGTTTCGGGTCGGCTGCTTTGATCTCTGCCAGGCGATCGATCGGATCGCGACAGCCGAGTGCCAGCAGTGGATCACGGCACCATTGCGCCCACAGCTCGAAGCTACCCAGCGGCTTGCCCCTCGGTAATGCTTCATGTTGCCTGCCCCAGCGCCAGATGGTCAGTGCATGTGTCAGCAAATCACCGCGCGCTTCAAAAACTGTGTCGAGAAACCCCGGCTCGAATTTGCGCAGCTCGGGATCTTCCATCTTGGCGTCGAGCATT
>Ga0310912_10001319_pt1 | contig 13371 bp, 18 predicted proteins | sample GREbulkMGOX080_FD_203443 | JGI IMG/M metagenome (GOLD analysis project Ga0310912, IMG submission 203443) | Lab enrichment of tropical soil microbial communities from Luquillo Experimental Forest, Puerto Rico - GRE.bulkMG.OX080 | ecosystem: Environmental > Terrestrial > Soil > Tropical forest >...
CGGATCATCGAAGCATGGCGCCGCGATTACAATGCCTGCCGACCTCATACCAGCCTCGGGGGCCTGGCCCCAAACGAGTTTGCAGCCCGGTCCCAACAGGACCACAATCGCAGTGGATTCTGGTTATGAGTGAGGGCATCCAGGGGGCAGGGTCATCCGATCAATCCATTCGGTGTTTTTTTCCTCGGCTTCGCCGCCTTGGCGTGGTTTGCATGGAAGCCGATGGCGGCCGGTGCTAACAGTCGGCCTGGGATTTTGGATGCGTTCGGCCGAAATATGCTACGCGAAAACCGCCGCAAGACAAGTTCGAGCCAATAAATGCCCCGAGGTCGCGAGGCGAGAAGCGCCCTGCTGATGTGATCGGCAACGCCGTTCGCGTCATGCGGATCGCGACCGGCGAGGAAACCGAGGATGTGCCCGATGCCACCAAGATCGGCGGCGGCAGCGCTCGGCAGTCGTAGGGGCAAAGCCAGGGCCGCGCGAATGACGCCTGAGAGACGGCGGGAGATCGCTAAAAGCGCCGCCGCCAAACGCTGGAAGAGCTAAGGTGCCGCGTTAAATAGATCACCCATCGGTGGTTTTGGCGGATAGAACAGGGAGGCCCGTGGACGGAAACTGATCGAGTCTCGAACGCTATGTGGGCCGAGTTGGCCGCCCATGGTCTGGCGTGAGGCTAAGCAATTGGGCCTAAATTTTCCGAGCCCTCGCGGCGAGCCGGATTTCCCCGTACCGCAGTCGAGCGATAGTAATGTCTGAAGACAACGAGAAAATATATTTGTCGAACGCATTTTTCGTCCTTGGCATGAAGCGAGGCGGTCTGGGGACGCGTCGCACTGGCAGTCAGAGATGTCGCGCGCGCTCGGGATCGGCGAGCGCACGGGGCGGCGCCGGGTGGGGCACTCCCGCAGCAGACGAGGGTCAGGGCGGCAACCCAGAGCGCGGTCGGCGCGTAGCGACGGCTTGACGTGAGCGTGGCCGCCGGACCACCCTCAAACATTACTACTCCTCCGGTCATTCACGGACACCAAGAAATGCCAAAATCAGAGATAACGAGTGATATGCTAAATTTGAAAGATGACTATAAGTACCTTAGAATATGTCAACTAAAAGATAATCTTGCGGAATGGCTGAGTTATGTCATAAACAATTCTGAGCCTCTAGTTTTGACAAATAATGGTGAGCGGAGACCTTTGTCATCTCTTCGGGGTCGAGTTCTCGATAGGTTGGATGTTCGGCCTTGGGCGTTTGGTCAGCGGCGGAAGCCCGTCGCCAATGGGCAATACTCATTACAACCTCCTTGCCAGGAGAGCCTGTACCGTCACCATATTCGATTCTGGAAACCGAGACACCTCACACGCGAGCGCGTGAGACGTCCCGCAAGCCCCGGTCCCGTGTCCTGGGTGGTAGAGACAGACTTGCGGGGCAGTTGCCTCAGTCGACCGTGAAGAGGTTCAAGCCCGTGACCACGTTGATTTGTGTTACGATAGCGGTGGAAGGGGAAAACTGGTTTATCCCGGAGGCGCCGTTGACAAGCACCGCGGCGTTCGTCGGCATCTGCAGGTTGGCCGCACCCCCAGTGACCTTATCGAGTTGACCATTCGTCAGTTCTACCGGATCTTGGGCGTCCTCCGCGCCGGCCGAAACCAACAACTCAGCTGGTGCAGCAAGAGCAGTAAGCTTACCAATCATACGTACCCTCCATAAAGAAGCGTTGGGGAACGCTTTGAACAGGATCACAGTAGGACCCAGTTGCATTATATCACGTCAAAAATTCGCCGCAAATGGTGCATGTTCGGTTTCCGGGCAGAACGGTCTGCAGCTCAGCGCGGCCGGCCTGAGAGCCTACCCCGGCCGTCCTCTTGGGGGCACGACCACCCTGCATGACCTGGGCCCACCCGACACTCTTCTTGTGGTTGACTTTTACTTTTCGATTTTCGAAAAGTATTTGGGCTCTCTCTGCCCCTGAAAAATTTAGCGGCGCAAAAATTTTCGCGGATCAATACCGGTCTTGGTTGAGTGCGGCAAGCGCATCGCCGACGCATGCGACTGGTGTGAAATTGGCGCCGAGGGCGGCGAACTCTCAACCAGGAAATTTTCCGTTGTCGGCACCATGTTTGCCGGTCTATGACCCGGCTACCGTCCCGGCGCTGCTTGCTGGCGGGAGGCCACCTTGCTCGAAGTTGGCGGATATGTCGCTCTAGCCTTCGTCCTCATTGAGGTTGTGCTGCTTGTTTTCTTGGTATTAGGCAAGATCCCCAAAAACCGCATTTCTAGCAGCTTCAGCTCCCGTCTTCTTTTTTGCCCACCTTTTTGGTTGTATAATCGAGTAACAGAAATCACGCTTCCCAGTCTTGGCACGATCAAAACTGCCGCCAATCTCGCAACTCAATACGTCGAGGAAATCAAAATATAAAAATCGATATCGAGCATCAAAAGCAACAAGTCACTACCGCCGTTGACACCCTTAACAAAGAAATCGACGTCGCGCGCGCCGAGGTCCAAAAAGTAAAGGAACGAATTTCACCACGCCAAGTGACAAACGAGCAAAAGCAGATCATTGTGGATAAAGTGCGTCAATTTGCGGGTCAAAAAGTTGGCATTATGACCGTATGGGACAATATGGAATGTGCATTGAGACGCTGCGGTTAGCGATGGGATTCAAGACGAGATCGCTCCCTGTGCACGCAAGACGGGCAAAACCCTGTTCCGTCGCCACCGCAACCCGTTGGTTTGCCAGCTTGCCGAGGGCACCACTGTCTCCGATTAGAGAAATCAACCCGGAGCCGAGGTGCCAAGCTCCAAAACAAGGACGGTGGAAGGTCAAGAACGGTCATGTGGCAGAGGGAAAATCGCTTCTGCGCGGCGGTTTGACTGCTTTCCACACGACTGGGGCGGAGGCGGGAATGCCCCATTATATCGCCCTTCTCGCCAAGGCATATGAGATCGCAGGGCAAATTGAAGAGGGAGTGATTCTGCTAGACGAGGCTTTGCAGCTCGTTGAAAGGACAGGGGAGCGTTGGTTCGCGGCGGAGGCTCGAGCCGGACGCAAAGGCGGTTGAGCCTACCGGCTAGGACCGCAGCGCTTCGGTTAGGATGTCGGGCCGGCCGAGTTCGACCGCCATGCTGTTTTGCCGATTTTCCCGCAAACCTCGTGGTTTCGCTGAGAGTGCCTCCAATGCCGCTATAGGACTAAAATGCGAACCGTTTCGTATTCTTGGACTGAAAGTTATGCCAGCCGCGTGTACATTTGCGCTATACGTGCATCTAAACGCGGCCAGCTCCACCACGCTTCCTGGCGAGGTTCGATCTCTAACCTCGCGTAGCCGCCCAGCAGTTTCTTTGACCCACTCGTCGAGCCGCATGCCCCAGCGCCTTGGGGACGCCGAGCCGTGGACGACTCATCGAGTTCACGGCCAAGAGAAGGAATCGGCAGCGCTGTCGGAGGCCATTGAAATTATGATCCAGCAGCAGTGCGAGTTCTGCCAATGGTGGACGGCAAATATCAGCATCCGATACACGCTGAACCGATTCTCGGTATCAAGCCTCGGGCCGCGTGATAAACGATCGACGCAGGATTATCATCATTGATGCATAGTCCTCCTTCGCGTCTTCCCAGTCGATATCCGTAGCCGCCATTACCAGGGCCTGCTCAAAGGTCTCGGCCTCATAGACATGTCGCCGGGAGATAGGGACTATGCATGTGGTCTCGATTGCGAACTTCATTCTCCTCGCCTCCCCGGTGAGCTTGCGTCCTCTTCGACCCAACAACGGCGTCGCATGTAAAGGCGAGGAATTACAGGTGTTACGCCTTTCGCTTGGTCTCCCACGCCAATACGGTCGAATACAGCCGCCGCAGACTGGCGCGAACCGGTCGCGGAGATGGTAAGTAAAAGAACGCCTCATGACAGTGTCACGAGGCGTTCCTCACGTCCTCCTAGTTCAGTGTCTGGGGGAGACACTGACCACGGCCAGTTGCCTCATTGAATCGTGAAGAGGTTCAAGCCCGTCAGCACGCTGCTTTGTGTTACGGTAGCGGTGGAAGGGGAAAACTGGTTTATCCCGGAGGCGCCGTTGGCAAGCATCACGGCGTTTATCGGATTCTGCACGTTGGCCGCACCCGCAGTGACCTTGTCGAGTTGACCGCTCGTCAGCTTTACCGGATCTTTGGCGTTCGCCGCGCTGGCCGAAACCAACAACGCAGCTGCTGCAGCAAGAGCAATAAGCTCACGACTCATCCGTACCTCCATAAAAAAGCGTTGGGGAACGCTTCGAACAGGATCACAGTAGGATCCAGTTTCAGTATATCACAGGTCAAGATTTCGCCACAATTGCGCAAAGGGCGTAACTCTTTTGGAGTACTCTCAGAAGCTGACGCCCTTTGTGACGATCTGCGGGAACCACTTCCACGGCACGCTGGGATCGCCCGGATTGTTCCGGCTGCGCTGCGGTGAGTGGCGAGCGATCTTCGGCGTGGAGCGCGGAACGATGATCGTCAAGCGCGTGCGGCACCGGAGGGATGTGTATAGATGAGCGACAACCTCGTTGCCGAGCTGGAAGAACGGCTTGAACAGGCGGAAGACGCACACGATTCGGGATCATCAAGCGCATCAGGGCGCTCGTCATTTGACGAGACGGTCGCACTCAAATCATTGTTTGTGCTGGTGTGGCGCTCGTCATTTGGCGAGAAGTCCCGGCGTACCGTAGCTTCGGTGACACCAAGAAACATGCCCGATCTCTACGACGACATTGAAAACGTCGTGAGCGGCGGCGAGTCCGTGCCGATGGGTGTGGTCGAGCAGTTCGCTGCTGGTGTCTCTCCGATCCGGGTGTGGCGCGAGCACCGCGGCCTGTTCGCTGGCGGAGAAGGCCGGGATCAGCGAGGCGCTGCTGTCGGAGGTGGAGAGGGGGGGAAGGACGGCTCGGTCCGCACCCTCGCCGCGCTGGCACGGGTTCTGAGCGTCGATCTCGACGACCTCGTGCCGTGGCCGCAGGATTGCGATCCGAAGGCAACTTTTGAAGCTGCGTCATCTTTCTCGACGAAAAGGCCGCCGAGACCCTGACTGCGACTGGTGACCGAAGCGCCAGGGCAAGGCCACCATGCCCGCGCCGCAGCCAAAGGAAACCGGCCTCAGCCTGAAGCGCGTTGTGCGGAGGGTGGCGAATAATTCTCGTGCCGCGTACTGACGCGCTAGGCTATAACGAGAACGGCGCTCGTGTGGGGCACGGCGCCGCCCTCTAACCAGCAACGTGATAGGAGCACGTTTATGGCTGATGACGGTCTATCCCGACTGAGCGATGACGAAAAGACCGCGTTGGTAGCGCTGCTGAAGCGTACCATCGACGACGATCGTTATCCGCTATCGCCGCGAATCCGCACGCTCAAGGGCATTCTGGCGAAGCTACAGCCGTCCGAACCTACAAGAGCACCTCCTCCGCCGCTGCCGCATTACGCACCGCCACGGGCTAAGGCACCGTACCGTCGTTCACAACGGTAAGGCGACCGCTCGGCGCGCCCCACATGCCCGATTTATCGCACCTGACGATCCTGACCGGCCACATGCGCCTGAGCCCGCGCAGCGAGGTCGCCGATCATGTCGTCTCGGGTCTGCAAGTGATCATCGCCAGGGGAGGCGGTGCCGTCGGGGGGCGGTGCTGATCATCGAGCGTTCGCCCGATGGCGCGATCTTCGATTTGTCGCACCGCAGCGTCGACGTCGGGGGAGTGTAGAGGCAGGCTGTGGAAAAGCAAGCGGAAGGCACTAGCGGTATGCAGGGGCTACCGCGATGGTACCAGATCATGCGGGCGGGGCAGCCTTCCCCGAAGGGAAAGATCGAATTACGTCACGCCGTACCTGCGTCTGCCGAGACGATCGGCAGCGCCGACGATACCGGTCGCCTCCATCCTGTCGAGCAAATCCGGTGCCGGGATGGTCGAGCCTCCCGGACAAGGTGAGTCAAGCGAGCCGTTGCACTCACCAGGGAGCGTCCGCACAAGAATTAAGGAACATGTCGACCAGGACAGAAGCCGGATATTCTTTGCGCATCTCGGGTCCCACGTCCCTAAGCCTGCCGAGAGCCTTGGCGATGACCTGTTCTCGATTTGTGGTCTCCGCTATGCAGCCTTTTACGCCTTGCGCGTGGCTTTCCAGCATCGAGGCATCGGCGAAGCCGACGATGTAGCCTTCGCAGACTTTCCGGTCTTGGGCGTTGCCCTCGCACATGTCTAGCAGTTGTTGTCCAGAACCCATAAACGCGCGAATTGGTCCACCCGCGAAGCGCGCGGTGCCTCGCTTCTCTTGTGCGGTGGCTGGGATTGCCGCGACGGCGAGCGCAGCGGCGAGCAGGAGGTGCTTCATTGGGTGGTTCAACTTGCCGGAGCTTGCTTTTAGTCGCGCCACAGCCCGTCGAAGCGGCGGCTGTCCATCCTGGCGTACCTCTTCGTGTTCTGGATGTTGGCGTGCCCGAGGTAAGCCGCCAAGCTCAGCGTATCCATGCCCTGGTTGACCAGTTTGAAGCCCGTCGCGTGGCGCAGCAGGTGCGGATGGACGTCGTCGAGACCGGCTCTGGCAGCTGCCTTTTCGAGGACCTTGTAAAACGCGTTGCGGGTCAGCGGCGCACCGGTCCGCCCAGTGAACACATAGCGCGATCCGAGGGGCTGCTGCCGTTTCAGCTTGCGCAAGCTGCGGATCTCGCGACCCGACAGCGGGTGGACGCTCGGCTCGCCGTTCTTGAGACGACGCACGGTCAGGCGAGCGGCATCGAGGTCGATCTGCGACCAGGTCGTATTGATCAATTCCGAGACCCGCAGACCGTGCCGGTAGGCGACGAGGATCATCGTGCGGTCGCGCTCGCAGGCGGCGTGGCGGATGATCTTCTCGACCTCGTCCTCGGTCAGCCACTGGCGGCGAGCCGGGCTATCCTCAGTATCCAAAACAGTGGTTGGTGCGGGTTCCGTTCGCACCGCGTGAAGACCAGATTTGCTCAATTCGAGGCTCCCTTCAGTATCCAAACTGGTTAGTTTGGATACATAGACTGCCGTGTCGTGGTGTCGGGAGATATATTGGTCTCAGCCATTGTCGTGGTCCCTTTCACGATGGTGGTCAGAGGCGGCGCCGCGGTCTCAAACACGGTGCCGTCTCGCTCTTTAAAAGTCGTAAAAATCGCTCTTCTTCGGCAAAAAAGCAAGCAAATTCAACGCTTTTGAGTAGTCCGATCGGTCATTTCGGGCTCTCGTCGCTGGCGGCTGGCGGTCGCCTGGAGTCGGTGAGGCTCGGGTGACGCGCGAGCTCGTCGCGGACGTGCTCGAGTTGCGCCCGCCGAGCGTCGATCGCCTCGAGCAGTTCGCGTCACACGTTCCTCGTCACCGCGCGCCCAGCGCCGTATCGTGCGATCGCCGACTCCGAGCGCGCGGGACATCTCTGATTGCCAGTGTGACGCGCCCCAGACCGCCTCGAAGAAGTAAAATGCATTAGACAAATATATTTTCTCGCAGTTTTCCGACAATACCATCCTCGACTGCGGTACGGGGAAAATTCAGCTCGTCGCGAGGGCTCGGAAAAATTTAGTAGGGAACCCGAACAAACCGAACGCGGGCCGGCGGAAGGGAGGGTTGCGGTAAGCTGGCTTGCCATGCCACGCTGTGGTCTTCGCACTCAACTGGGAGACGATCGACAAGATGGCGCGGGACACCGCACTGGGGCTGCACGCGCTGACTTATGTGATCAGGCTTCATGCGGACATCACGTCAGAGCATGGTGCGCCCACTCTCGGTACGCAAAATCAGGCGGTCGATTTCATCCTTGCCGACCCGGATTTGAGCCGCGCCGTTGCGACGTGGGCCGCCGCGATGACAAACATTGGGGAAGCTTCCACGAAGCCTTTTCAAAGGTTGCCACACGACGAGCTATATCGGCGCGTTCGCGAATACCTCGAAAAAATCTCTGCCAGGCCGGCCTAGCTCTTTCCAGGGCCGAAGGCCAGAGCCAGCGCTAGTTCAGCCTGAAACCACAACCCTTCTATACTCTCGGCGAGCAGCTCGTATTCCTGGGCGCGCCGTTTGTTAAACGAATTCTTCTTGACCGTGCGAACGACCGCCGCGGATTTGCGCCCATTGGACCCGGAAAAATTTAGGGCCACCCTCGGAAACTGCGGCAATTTTGGGAAATGGCCGCCGGCAGCGGCAATTGGGGTCGCGGTTGTGTCCCGTGCGGGCACGTGATGTCGCGGCTCCTCGGGGCTGTGCGGGGAAAACTGGCCGTTACCTGGGGTGGGGTGAAATTCGCGCTCGGTGCTTCAAAAGCGGCAGCCAGGCCGCTACGTCCGACGGTTGCCCCCGAGCTCATCGAGGAGCGCCTTCGCCTCTTTGAGGTCGGGCGTGTCGAAGCCTTCGGTGAACCAGCCGTAGACCGGCGCGAGCAGGTCGCGAGCTTCGGCGCGGCGGCCCTCGTCGCGACGGAGCCGGGCAATACTCGCGGCGGCGCGCAATTCCCAGAGCTTGGCCTCCTGCTCCTGGGCAATGCTTAGCGCTTCGCAATACAATTCCTCAGCCGCCTCGAAATGCCCCTGCCGCAGCAGCAGCTGGCCCTTATACCTGTTCAGCTCTGCTGCAAACCAGCGCTCCCCTGTTCCTTCGATGATCTGTAATGCTTCGTCCAACTGGGTCGCAGCCTCTTCAATTCGCCCCGCAATCTCATATGCCCCCGCGAGGAGTGCGATAAAATGAGGCAGAAATACCCCCATCCCGGTGGCGCGGTAAGCGGCCAAGCCGCTGTGCAGTAGCGTTATCCCTTGGGCCACGTCACCATTTTTGACCCTGACCCAGCCACGATACATGGTTCCCGCCGCCCGCCAGACAGGAAAACCCTGCTCGGTCGTCACTGCAACCAGCTGATCCGATCGCTCATGCAGAGCCGCACTTTCTCCGATAATCGAAAGCAACCTGGAGCCGTATGTCAAGCTCACAGCCAACGACCGCGGATGAGCGAGTCTGCCCGCCTCGGCAATTGCTGCGCTGCTCCGTGCCAGTGCCTGGTCGAGAAAGCCGAGGCAGGAAAGGACAATCCCCAAATGGGACTGCGAGGTTACGTGGGGATGGCTCGCTCCGGCTTGATCGACAAGAGAGCGGTGGGGAGTCGGATCATAAAGCCCAATCGCCTCTTCGAGATGCGACCGGGATGACGCAAACTTCCCGGCCAATATTAGGTTCATACCGGAGGATAGGTGACCCAAAAGAAGGCCAGCGGAATCGTTGCGCTGACGGCTCAGACGCAGTAAATCCTCGTCCAAGCGCCGCGCTAGATCCAATTCGCCACGCAACGCGTGATGCCTGGACTGCCCATAAAGAATCCGAAGGTACTCCGAGGGAGAACCTAACTGCTCCCACAGCACTCGTGCGCGAGCAAAGGCGCGGCCCGTTTCGGCCGCTGCCTGGCCGCTAACGGTATCCAAGACCGCGCCCAAGGTACTCTGAAATTCGAGCTCGTGTCGGTGGCGCTTAGGCGTGTCGGGTAATAGCGCCAGCTGGTCCAGCCCCTTTTGCAATTGCGCAGCCGCTTCCGCCATCGCCGAGCGGGCGACGGACCGGTGACCGGCTTTGCCCCAAAAGGCGACAGCTTTTTCGACCAGACCGGCCTCGGCGTAATGCTGCGCGAAAAGTTCGGGTTGGCTGTCCATTACCTCGGGTGAATGGGTTTCGAGCGCTTGGGCGATCTCCGCGTGCAGTTGCTGCCGGGTGCGGCGCAGCAGGCTGCTATGCGCCGCGTCCTGCACCAGCGCGTGCTTGAAGGCATAGACCGCATCGGGCGGCGCGCCGCGCTGGAACACCAGCTCGGAGGCGACGAGCCGGCTGAGCGCCGATCGCAACTCGTCCTCGGGAATGCGGCAGACGGTGCGCAGAAGCGTATAGGGAAACTCGCGTCCAATCGCTGAGCCGATCTGTGCCACCCGTCGCACCGACGACAAGCGGTCGAGCCGCGCCATCAGCGAGGCGTGCAAACTCGTGGGGATCGCCAGCGGCGGCAATGCTCGATCGAGCACAAAGCGGTCCACCTCCTCGCGCAGTAGGCCGCTTTCAAGCACGCTCTTGGTCAATTCCTCGACAAACAACGGTACGCCATCCGTGTGATCGACGATTTGGGCGACGACCTCGTTAGGCAACGCCTTGCCGCCAGCGATCTGCACTGCCAGGGCAGTGCGGTCGCGCTGGTCCAGCCGGTTGAGCGCCAACATTGTCACCTGCGGCTGGCCGATCCAGGTTGGTTGGAACTCGGGCCGGAACGTCACGATCAGCAGCACCGGCAGCCTCCGCACGCGCTCGATGGTGAGGTCAAGCAAATCGCGCGAAGTCGGGTCAATCCAATGCGCATCCTCGAAGACAAACGTGATCGGCTGTCCGCGTGCCAGACCCTCGAGCTGGCGGATCAGCGCTTCCAGCGTCTTTTCCTTCTTACGTTGCGGAGTGAGGTTCGGCAGCCGGTGATCCTCGGAAGCCGGCAAGGACAGAAGATCGGCGAGGAGCGCTAAATCCTCGTCCGGCGGCGCGGCGAGGGCCAACAAGGCTTCGAGTTTTTCCAGCCTGGCCCTGGGCGGGTCGTCGCGGGCGAAACCCGCCGCTCGGCCGAGCTGGTCAATGAATGGGAACAGCGCACTGTCCTGGTGGTAGGGCGAGCAGAAGTATCTCAGGCGGGTATGTGGCTCCGCGTGGAGGCGCTCCGCCAATGCCGCGACGATCCGCGACTTACCAATGCCGGGTTCGCCGGAAACAAGCACGACCTGGCCATCACCTCCATTCGCGCGCGCCCAACGGCGCAGCAGCAGTTCGAGTTCCTCGTCGCGGCCGACAAGCGGGCTCAGCGCTGCTCCGCGCAAGGCCTCGAACCGGCTCTCGACGGCGCTCGGGCGCAACGCCTGCCATGCCAATACCGGTCCGGCAATGCCTTTGAGTTCGATCTCGCCGAGATCTCGGTATTCGAAAAGATCGCCGCTCAGCCGGCGGGTGCTGGCGGCGATCACAACGGTGTCGGGCTCGGCCACGGCCTGCAGGCGTGCGGCGAGATTGGGCGTATCGCCGGCGACATCGTGTTCGACAACCTCGCCACCGACGACAACCAGCCCGGTGGCAATCCCGACCCGCGCGTGGAGCTCTTCGCGCTGAGCCAGCTGCGGCACCCGATCGGCCAGCGCCAGCCCGCACCGCGTGGCGCGCTCGGCGTCGTCCTCGTGCGCTTGCGGATAGCCGAAATAAACCAGGACACCGTCGCCCACGTAACGGGCGACAAAGCCGCCAAAGCCCTCGACAATCTCGGTAACGCAGCGATGGTAGGCGCCGATGATCCCGCGCAGATCCTCGGGATCGAGCCGAGCGGACAGTGGCGTCGAGCCGACCAGATCGCAGAACATCACCGTCAGCTGCCGGCGTTCAGCATTGGCTGGGGCCCGTGTTTCGCGCGATACCATCGTCTCGGCGATGACGGGAGCCTTGATGCCGAATGCAGCGATAGCGTCGAGCAGCCGCCGACGATGGCCGATCGGTACCACGCCCATCTCCCTGAGATCCTCGGACGTCAGGCTGGGCAGCACCCCTTCGTCGATCTCGTTTGCGCGGAACGCCGGCCCGTATTGCTCGAGCCCGAGACCGCGGAGCCATGCCGCAATGTCCACGCTGGCCTCTCCGACGCGGTCAATGCCGCGCTCTTACCGTAACCCAAAATTGTCGCCGTGCACGAATACTCGTGGGGCTGTCGCGGCCGAGGTCATGCGGCTCAGGTGTGCGTCGCTGGGCGCTAACGCACCCGCGTGCGCAACACCGGCGCGACGGCTCGATGGGGCAAGTGGCCCGGAAAGCGCCGCGCCATCGGCATAGCCCGGTACGGGGAAAACCGAGCCACGTGCGGGAGGGTCGCGAGAAATTGCCGACGGCGATGAGGCAAACCTATTCCCCGGTCTCCGCTGAGAGCGTCCCAGGCCGACGGCCTTAACCTTTCTGATGCGCGAAAGCGCTTGGTCAGAGCTCAAAGGGAGTACGTCGAAGTAATGTATCGACCCGGGTTTAGCGCACGTATTACAATAGGCGTATCTGCTCAGCGCTGTTACTTCGGAACGAGCAGATACTCAGTGGCGGATATTGCAGCCGCTGCTGGACTTCCATGCATGTCTTCTCCAACTTCGGCCGCCAGCCAGGCGGCCACTCTTTTTCCGAGGCCGCCCCGCCGAGCAGCAACGGAAGGTCGCGAAGGCGACCCCCCAGCTGGCTTAGAGCCTCCCCTTCCATCGGCCTGCTGCTGATGTGGAGCATGTGCCGGCTCGCTGCGCTGGCGGACATTGGACAAAATCAGCCGGTCGCGCCATATCCGCGGGGTGACACTTCCCCGCGTACAACCGATCATCCCGAGCTGGAGAAGGGAGCCGTTCGATCACCCCGACTGGGTCTTCGACTTCAAATATGACGGATTTCGTGCGCTGTGCTACATCGAGCGGGGTCGATGTCACTTCATGTCGCGCAACGGCAACGCCCTTAGCCGTTTCGATGCGCTCGCTACCGAGCTTGCGGCCGTGTTCGATGTCGACGACGTCTTAATCGACGGAGAGGTGATCGCGGCCGACGAGACCGGCAGACCACAGTTCTACGAGCTTCTCCGCGGTACGCGGAGCCCTTGTTACGTCGCTTTCGATCTCCTCTGGCTGAACGGCACTGACTTGCGCACTCGGCCGCTCACCGAGCGTCGCCAGAGCCTGCAGGGCATTGTTCCAGAGGGATCGCCAATTGTTTCTGAGGCGCTCTCTGTCGAGGGTAGGGGGCGCGAGCTTTTCGAGCTGATGTGCACGAACGACCTTGAGGGGATCGTGGCAAAGCGTCACGGCGATCCCTATGACCCGCGCGTCCGATGGCTCAAGATCAAAAACCCCGACTACTCGCAGAAAGAGGGGCGGGGTGACCTCTTCAACCGTTCATGGTTACGGCCACCGCATTCGGCCGCCTACCGGTGAAATCCGACACGGGCCCTCAGATTACGCTCGGCGATGCCGCAGCGGAGCCGGACCCGCTGAGTAAGCGCAGAAATACGGCGTCGGGCCATCGGCATAGCCCGGTACGGGAAAAACCGGAGCGAGCGTTGCGTGTGCGAGAGATTGCGGGCCGCATCGAAAAGCTATCGCGCGTGCTGGGCTAACCACGCGCAGACTGCGTGCGGAATGACGCTTTAGCGCCAGAAACCAGACGTTGGGTAATCCCAGGGCCAACGAGTCAAATCGACCCTAAGCCGCCGTTCGCTTCCATCGATAGCAATGCCGGCCCGTGCCCCACAGTGGCCATTGCCCCGAACTGGTTGGGGCGCTTCGGGCGCAAAACGAACGGCCATTCACTCTGAATGCGGCT
>Ga0310912_10001321_pt1 | contig 13360 bp, 10 predicted proteins | sample GREbulkMGOX080_FD_203443 | JGI IMG/M metagenome (GOLD analysis project Ga0310912, IMG submission 203443) | Lab enrichment of tropical soil microbial communities from Luquillo Experimental Forest, Puerto Rico - GRE.bulkMG.OX080 | ecosystem: Environmental > Terrestrial > Soil > Tropical forest >...
TGGTCCCTTGAAGCGGTCATCAACCCAGCTGAAAGAGCCAAGGCAGACGCCGAAATATGGACGCGGCACAGGTGTACCGAACCCGATCGACGTGCATGTCGGCGCGCGGATCCGGATGCGCCGCCTGCTGCTTGGTATGAACCAGGAAACCCTTGCCAACGCGCTCGGTCTCACCTTCCAGCAAGTGCAGAAATACGAAGGCGGCGCTAATCGCGTGAGTGCTTCGCGGCTCTCGGCAATGGCCGAGATTCTTGGCGTACCGATCTCCTATTTTTTTGGAGATCTCCAGCAGGAGGACGCCGATCTCAGTCCCGAAGACAGGCAGTGGCGCGAGCAACTGCAACGGCCCGAAACCATCGAGTTCATCCGGCTCTACTACGCGATCTCCGATCAAAAGGTGCGACACCAGTTTCTGGAGATGGCAAAGACGGTAGCCGCCACATTCGAGGCCAAAGCGGGATAGAAAGAGCGCGCGCACTACCACCCGATGGCGTAGGCCGCGCGGCGAGGGTCGGCGCCTGCCTCGAGCACTCCACGCTGGCGGTCCGCAAGGATCGCGCATACCGCACCGGCGGTCCAGATCCAGTCGGGCCAGCGCTGGATCTCGTGTCCTCGCCGTGCCAGTTCGGCAATGACCGGCTCGGCGATGCGGCCTTCGACGGCCAGCCGGCCCGGATAATACTCGAATGGGGCAAAGGACGATGGAAAGCTGTAGGTGGCAAATCGCGGCGACTCGATCGCCGATTGCACGTCCTGGCCGAAGACGAACAGATTAAGCAATACCTGCAGCATCGCCTGGGTCTGGACGTCGCCGCCCGGGGTGCCGAACGGCAGGAATTGATCGCGCCCTTTGATCGCGAGCGCCGGGTTTGGAGTCAACCGCGGTCGCTTGCCCGGTGCGACCCCCGCCGGATGGAGCGGGTCAGGACGCGATTGCGATCCCCGGTTGGACGGGATGAGCCCGGTCCCGGGGACCACTGGAGAGCCATAAGACCCGTCGCTCGGGGTTGCCGAGAACAGATTACCGAAACGGTCGGCGACACAGACGTAAGAAGTGTCGGGCTCCGGGTTTGGTTCGCCGAAGCTCGCGCGAAAGCGTGCGCCCTGTCGGCCGAGATCGCCCGGCGGCGGCATTTCGAGGAAGGCGCGGTCCGACCGGATTAGCTTCCTGCGCTCGGCCGCATATTCAGACGAGACCAAGGTCGCGAGCGGCACCTCTACCATCGCCGGGTCGCCGTAATAGGCCTCTCGATCAGCCAAGGCGAGCTTCAACGACTCCGCTAGATAGTGGATATAGTCCGCGCTGTTCTGACCGAGGCCCGAAAGATCGGTGCCCTCGAGCAACGCCAAGGTCTGCAATAGCACCGGCCCCTGGCACCAGGCCCCGCAGGTGAAGACTTCGAGATCACCGAAGCGGCGCCGCTCGGGTGGGACAACCGGCGAGCGGTACTTGGCGAGATCTTCTGCCGAAAGAAGCCCGCCCTCCTGTTTCATAAAGGCAACGATTTTGCGGGCGATGTCGCCCCGGTAGAAGGCGCCACGCGCCGCTTCGAGGCCGGCCTCGCGGCCCCTTGGGGTCGCGGCACGCTCCTCGTCGGCCATGTATTGCAGCGACGCCGCGAGGTCGGCTTGGCGAAAGACTTCGCCCGGCTGGGGGGGACGCCCGTTCGGCAGAAAGATCGCTGCTGTCGACGGCCAAGCGCGGTGATCGGCTTCGTGTCGTTTGAGGCTCGCCGCCATCAGCGGATACATGGGAAAACCGTCGCGCGCCAAGCGGATCGCCGCCGCCGCGACCTCACCAAAGCTCATCGTGCCATAGCGTCTGAGCGCCGTAATCCAGGCGTCGGGCGCGGCTGGCACAACGGTTCGCAGAACGCCCTTGGGGATCATGCCGCCATGTTCGCGCTGAAACAGCTCCGGATCGAGCGCTTTCGGCCAAGGTCCGAGACCGGCGATCGTCACCACCTCTTGCTTATCGCCGAGATAGATCATGATCGGGGCCACGCCGGCGACGTCGACAAGATCGCTTTGCAGGACACCGAGCGCGATCCCGGCGCCGCAACCGGCGTCGACAGCGTTGCCACCGGCCTGCAGAATCTCAAAACCGGCTGTAGCGGCAAGGTAATGGCCCGCCGAGATCGCATGTTGCGTAACGGCGACAGTCGGCCGATGGGGTGTTGCCTGGGTCATCGCGATCCCTTTCCGCGTCCTTTTGTCCTCTCTACAGTAGCGCGCGACCCACGGTGGTTAGAAGGCCGAAAGGAGAAGGACCCGCATGAGCGACTTCGATCTGGTAATCCGCCGCGGCACGGTGGCAACCGCGGCCGACACGACGGCTTGCGATATCGGCATCAAGGATGGCGTCGTGGCGATGCTCGGCAAGAATCTAGGTCTCGGCACCCGTGAGATCGATGCGAGCGGGCGTCTGGTCTTGCCGGGCGGCATTGACAGCCATTGCCACATCGAGCAGCGCTCCTCGGCCGGGGTCGTCTGCGCAGACGATTTCTACAGTGCGACGGTGTCGGCGGCATTCGGCGGGACGACGACGGTGATCCCGTTTGCCGCGCAGCATCGCGGCCAATCGCTGCGCCAGGTCGTCGAGGAGTACCACGCAGCCGCCCGTCCGAAGGCGGTGATCGACTACGCGTTCCATTTAATTATTTCCGACCCCTCGGAGCAGGTTATGGGTCAGGAGCTCCCGGCGCTGATCCGCGACGGCTACACTTCGTTCAAGGTCTATATGACCTATGATCTGCTAGCGCTCGACGACCGGCAAATGCTTGACATCCTCGCCGTCGCCCGGCGCGAGGGCGCGCTCGTCATGGTCCATGCCGAAAACCACGAGATGATCAACTGGCTGACCAGCCGCTTGTTGGAGCGCGGGCTCGGCGCGCCGCGCTTTCACGCGGTCAGTCATGCCCGTCTCGCCGAGGGAGAAGCGACAAACCGTGCGGTGGCATTGTCGCAATTGCTCGACGTACCGATTCTCTTGGTCCACGTCTCAGCCGGAGAGGCGATCGATGTGATCCGCAACGCCCAAACCAAGGGGCTCAGGATCTACGGCGAGACCTGTCCACAATATCTGTTTCTGACCGCCGACGATCTTGCCAGGCCCGGGGTCGAAGGCGCCAAATTCTGCTGCAGCCCGCCGCCTCGCGACCATGCCGCGCAGCAGGCGGTCTGGACCGGGCTCAAGAACGGGACCTTCCAAGTCTTCTCCTCCGACCACGCGCCCTACCGTTTCGATGCTTCAGGAAAGTTGCCGCACGCTGACAAGACAACGTTCAAAGAAATCGCCAACGGGGTACCGGGCATCGAGCTGCGGCTACCACTGCTCTTCTCGGAGGGGGTGGGGCAGGGGCGGCTCGATCTCAACGCCTTTGTCGCGCTGACAGCGACCAACCATGCAAAGCTTTACGGACTCTACCCGAGGAAGGGGACGATTGCAGTTGGCAGCGATGCCGACATCGCGATCTGGGACCCGGAGCGCGAGACCGAAGTCACCGCCGGGATGTTGCACGACAATGTCGGCTATACGCCGTACGAAGGCCGCCGGCTGCGCGGCTGGCCCGTAACGGTATTGAGTCGCGGCCGGATCGTAGTCGAGGACCGAAAGCTCGGTGCTGAGCGCGGCAGTGGCCAATTCCTGCCCTGCGCGCTATCAGATGCGGCCAAGCCTTCGGGCGTACCGGTCCCCGAGCTTGCCACGGTCGCCGCGACCGGTGTGGGTCTCGCGTGAAGGAGCGCCAACATGTCCCGTAAACTGAAGGCGGCGGTCGCTCAGCTTGGTCCGATCCATCTCGCCGATAAGCGCAGCGCCGTGGTTAAGCGGCTCATGGCGCTAATGCGGGAGGCGCATGCCGGTGGTGCGGAGTTTGTCGTTTTCCCCGAGCTCGCACTGACGACCTTTTTCCCACGCTACTGGATGACCGATCAGAAGGAGGTCGACAGCTTTTTCGAGCGGGAGATGCCGGGGCCAGATACCCGGCCGCTCTTCGATCTCGCCCGCGAACTAAGGGTCGGCTTTTACCTCGGCTATGCCGAACTGACGCAGGAGAAGGGCGAGCTCCACAGGTACAACACCTCGATCCTGGTCGAGCGCGAGGGCCGGATCATCGGACGCTATCGCAAAATCCACCTGCCGGGACATTCCGAGCATCTGCCCGACGCGCCCTTTCAACATCTTGAAAAGCGTTACTTCGAGGTCGGCAACGAAGGCTTCAAGGTATGGCGCACGTTCGACGCGATTGTCGGCATGTGCATCTGCAACGACCGTCGCTGGCCCGAGACGTTCCGCGTCATGGGGCTGCAAGGGGTCGAGATTGTTGCCCTCGGGTACAACACGCCGACCGAGAATATCCATCATCCGGAGCCCGAGCATCTGCGCATGTTCCACCATCTGATCTCGATGCAGGCGAACGCCTACCAGAACGCGACCTGGGTTCTCGCCGCAGCGAAGGCCGGCCAGGAAGACGGGTATGGCCTGATTGGCGGCTCGGTGATCATCGCGCCGACTGGCGAAATCACCGCCCGTGCCGTCAGCGAGGACGACGAGGTGATCAGTGCTACCCTCGGCCTCGAGCTCGGCGACTATCTCCGACGTACGATCTTCAATTTCGAAAAGCACCGGCGCATCGAGCACTATCGTCTGATCAGCGAGCGCAGCGGGGCGAGGACGGAGGTGTAGCTGGTGCCGGTCCGGTCGAAGGGCTAGGTTCGGCCGTAGCTGTCTTCGAGGCGGACGATGTCATCCTCGCCAAGATAGCTTCCCGACTGCACCTCGATCAGGTGCAGCGGGATCTTGCCGGGGTTCTCCAGCCGATGGGCGGTGCCGATCGGGATATAGGTCGATTGGTCCTCGGACAGCATCATTTCCTCGTCACCGCGGCGGATCTTGGCGGTCCCCTGAACCACGACCCAATGCTCGGCGCGATGATGGTGCAACTGCAATGACAGCTTACCTCCAGGCTTTACGACGATGTGCTTGACCTGAACCCGATGGCCATTGTGCAGCGAGGTGAAGCTGCCCCACGGGCGATGAACGGTCGGCAGCGCCTCGGCCTCGTCGCGGCGCTCCTTCACCAGCCGGGCCACCAGCGTTTTGACCTCCTGGGTGCGCTTGCGCGGCGCCACCATAACCGCATCGGCGGTTCCAACGACGACTAGGTCCTCGATGCCGATCGCCGCGACCAACCCTGCCTCGGAGCGCAGATAGCAGTTCCGGGTGTCTTCGGCGATGACGTTGCCCTCGATCGAATTGCCTTTGTGATCCTTGCCGCTCATCTCCCACAGGGCGTCCCAGGAGCCGATATCGCTCCATCCCATTGCGGCCGGCACGACGGCGGCGCGCCGCGTCTTTTCCATCACTGCATAATCGATCGAGTCGCTGTCGCAGGTGGAAAACGCATCCTTGTCGAGGCGGATAAAGTCGCTCTCCTGTCGCCCTTCGGTTAGCGCGCGCCGGCAGGCGGCGACCATGGCGGGTCGAAGACGCTCCAGCTCGTCGATGTAGAGCCGCACCGGGAACATAAAGATCCCGCTGTTCCAGAGGTATTCTCCGGAAGCGAGGTACTGTTTTGCTTGCTCCGGACCGGGTTTTTCGACGAACTCAGCAATGGTAAAGGCACCTTTCGTCTCTAACGCCCCGCCGCGCCGGATATAACCGTAACCGGTCTCAGCGCGCTCGGGGGAGATGCCAAAGCTAACCAAGGCGCCACTGGATGCCGCGGTCGCAGCGAGGTCGACAGCGGCGCGGAAAGCCTCGGTATCGCCGATCGTATGGTCGGAGGGCATCACCAGCATCAGCGGATTAGGCTCGGTTTCGCTGAGCACGAGCGCTGCGACACATGCGGCGGGCGCGGTATTGCGGCCGATCGGCTCGAGCAGAAGCCCGCGTGGCACTAGCGCAATCTCGCGCAGTTGCTCGGCGATGATGAACCGATGTTCTTCGTTGGCGACGAGGACAGGTGCAGCAAACCGCACATCATCTACAACCCGCCGCACTGTTTGCTGTAACAGGCTATCCCGGCCGAGCAAGGTCAGCAGTTGCTTCGGATAAAGCGTGCGGGACATCGGCCAAAGCCGGGTGCCTGAACCACCGGACAGAACAACCGGGTGAATCATTCTTCCTCCGTAAATCCAGCGCGACTGATCGGCCGGATGAAACCTTGTCAGCGTACGCGGCCCCAGCGACGCCCTAAACTTTACCCTCGCTTTGCATGGTGCGAGTCAACAAAACGTCAACCTCCGGCCCGGGAATACTGAATATCGACCCGAGCTTCGGGCCGGTTCCCCGACCTCCCTGTCCCGGTCTGGTCCTCCAGTTGCGACCGGGCAGCCAAGAGCTCGCGCTCCAGCGCCTCTACGTGTCGCCGGCGGTGCCGCAGCTCGCGCCGAAGGTGGCGCCCAGCGATCCAAGTAGCCGCTGCTCCGATGCCAAAGCCCGCCAGCAAGAAAAAAAAAACGAGAAGGTATAGCGGCAGGTCGACCAAAACCGGTAAGGGCCAGAACCCGAGCGATACGGGTTCGCGGTTGGATAGTGCAAATGGGATCAGCAAAATAGCGGCGATCAGCATCACCGCCCAGCAGACCGCCCGCATCCGAGCGATTCGCGAGTGACGACGCCCGGCTACCTTTGGCGCGCACCCTGATTCAGTCGATCCCGGAGCTGTTTGCCGGTCTTGAAGAACGGAACGTGTTTCTCGGCGACGGGCACACTGTCGCCTGTGCGCGGGTTGCGGCCGATACGAGCATCCCGGCGCTTGACCGAAAACGCCCCGAACCCGCGTAGTTCGACACGGTCTCCGCGGGCCAGTGCCGCCGCAATCTCTTCGAAGATCGCCGTCACGATGACCTCGACATCACGCTGGTACAAATGTGGATTGGCTTCAGCAAGCTTTTGTACGAGCTCCGATTTCGTCATCGCCCCGGCCGTGCTCATTTATGAAGGACCTCAGCGTGCCAAAGGCTCCTGCGACCGTCAAGGGACGGGCTCCGGAGGGAGTGGGTCGGGAGCATCACCACGCCTGAACCCTTACTCCGCGTTGGTGAGAGCATCCGGAGCGCTGTCAGCTCTTTTCTTCGGACTTCTCTTCGCCCTCGCCCTGCCGACGGGCGCGGTTGATTGCCGCGCCGAGGATATCACCAAGACTGGCGCCGGAATCGGAAGAACCGTACTCGGCCATTGCACGCTTCTCCTCATCCATCTCACGTGCTTTGATCGACAACGTGACTTTGCGGGTGGAGCGGTCGATAGCCGTCACCTTCGCATCGACCTTCTCGCCGACGGCAAATCGGTCCGGACGCTGCTCGCTGCGGTCGCGGGATAGCTCCGACTTGCGGATAAAGCCCAGCACACCGTCGCCGATCGTCACCTCGACGCCGCCGTCGGTCAGCGCGGCGATCGTCCCAGTAACTACCTCCCCTTTCTTCAGCTTCGTCATGCCAGCCTCGAAGGGATCCGCCGCGAGCTGCTTGATGCCGAGACTTATGCGCTCCTTGTCGACATCAACATCGAGCACTTTGACGCGCACGACCTCGCCCTTGTGGTAATTGTTGATTGCCTCTTCGCCGGGACGGTTCCAATCGATGTCGGAGAGGTGGACCATGCCGTCGATGTCGCCGGGCAGGCCGACGAACAAGCCGAACTCCGTAATGTTGCGAACCTCGCCCTCGAGCTCACTGTCGACGGGGTGTTCTTCAACAAAGGCCTCCCACGGATTAGCTAGCGTCTGTTTCAGACCAAGGCTTATCCGGCGCTTTTGGGGATCGACATCGAGTACCATCACCTCGACCTCCTGGCTGGTCGAGACGATCTTGCCGGGGTGCACGTTCTTCTTGGTCCAGCTCATCTCGGAAACGTGGACCAACCCTTCGACCCCTGGCTCCAGCTCGACAAACGCACCGTAATCGGTGATGTTGGTGACCCGGCCACGGAACCTGGCCCCGGCCGGATATTTTAGCTCTACGCCTTCCCAAGGATCGGCCTCGAGCTGCTTCATGCCGAGCGAGATGCGCTGCGTCTCGGGGTTGAAGCGAATGACCTGTACCTTGACGGTCTGGCCGATATTGAGCGCCTCGGAGGGGTGGTTGATGCGGCGCCACGCGATGTCGGTGACGTGCAACAGCCCGTCAACCCCGCCGAGATCGACAAAAGCGCCGTAATCGGTGATGTTTTTGACGACACCGTTGAGGATCTGACCCTCCTTGAGGCTCGCGACGAGCTCGGAGCGTTGCTCAGCGCGGCTTTCCTCGAGCACCGCGCGGCGCGACACGACAATGTTGCCGCGGGAGCGATCCATCTTGAGAATCTGGAACGGTTGCGGCGATCCGAGGAGGGGGGTGATGTCGCGCACGGGACGTATATCGACTTGGCTGCCCGGCAAGAAAGCGATCGCACCGCTCAGGTCGACGGTAAACCCGCCCTTGACTCGGCCGAAGATCACCCCGGTTACCCGCTCGTTCGCCTGAAAGCTCTTGTCAAGCTGGCTCCAAGCCTCCTCGCGGCGCGCCTTCTCACGCGACAGCTGCGCCTCCCCGTTCTTGTCCTCCATCCGTTCGAGAAAGACCTCGACAGTGTCGCCGACATGGAGATCCGGCTCAGCGCTTCCAGCCGCGAATTCCTTCAGCGGCACACGGCCCTCCGACTTCAGGCCGACGTCGATGAGCACCGCGTCATTCTCGACAGCGATGACCCGACCTTTAACGACGGTGCCCTCGAGACTGCTCGCGACACCCAGCGATTCATCAAGAAGCGCGGCAAAACTTTCCTTCGCAGGCGCCTCCTCGGTCCGTACTTCTAGAGCCATTCCTTCTCCTCGATCCCGGGCCAAACAGCAAAGCCACCCCGCCGGGATCGATGCGGAGCGCACGGCCGCTGTACGATCGGGCGCGGCCGTATGAGCCCGGCCCTGCGGCCGAAGGAGGCGAGCGCGCCATTAGCGCAGGGCTAGCGCGCGCGCGATAAGGCTAGAGACGCTCTCGAAGACGGCGTCAGCGTCGAGCGTCGTCGTATCGATGACTGTCGCGTCGGGCGCCGCGCTCAACGGGGCGGCTCGACGCTCTATGTCGCGCGCGTCGCGTTCCCTTAGATCCTGCAGGACATCTTCGAATATAGCTGCAGCACCTTGTTGTCGCAACTCTTCCACCCGGCGTTGGGCGCGCTCCTCCGCGCTGGCGGTAACGAACAGCTTTAACTCGGCCGCTGGATAGACGACGGACCCGATATCGCGACCATCAAGGATTGCACCTTTGGCAGGCTCTGGGGGACGGACCGCGAAATTCCGCTGCAGGTCAAGCAGAGCACGTCGGACACCCGGGATTGCGGCCACTACCGAAGCCGCCGCTGAGACCGCCTCATCGCGCAGCCGTGGATCCGCGAGCAACCGAGGTTTCACGAGTCCAGCAGCCCTTATCGCGGTCACCGGGTCCGCCGGGTCTCCCGCCTGCTCGAGAATAAGAAACGCCGTTGCCCGATAAAGCGCTCCTGTATCGAGGTGGGCGAAGCCGAAATGCTCGGCGAGACGACGCCCGAGCGTGCTCTTGCCGGCCCCCGCGGGTCCGTCGATCGCAACGACGAAGGGGCGAGCCGTCACGCCCCCACTCTCATTGTGCCGCCTAACCCATTCATTAGGGAGAGAAAGCCTGGAAAACTGGTCGCGATCGGCGCTGCATCATCAATGCGCACTGGCAGGCGGGCGGTCAAACCAAGCACCAAAAACGCCATCGCAATCCGATGATCGAGCTGCGTTGCGATCCGGGCGCCGCCCTCGGGTGGGCCGCCATCGCCCTCGATGGTCAGCACGTCACCGTCGACGGCTACGCGAACGCCGCAAGCGTCAAGACCGCCGGTGATGGCTGCGAGCCGGTCGCTCTCCTTGACGCGCAGTTCGGCCAGTCCACGCATCACTGTGCGGCCATGGGCGCAGGCCGCAGCGACCGCAAGGATCGGGTACTCGTCGATCATCCGCGGCGCCCGCTCCGCTGGAATGTCCGTGCCCTGTAAAGTTCCGGCGCGGGCGCGCAGGTCAACGACGGGCTCTCCTCCCTCGTCACGCTCATTCAGCAGAGCTATATCCGCCCCCATCTCGCGCAGAGACTCAATGAGTCCAGAACGTAGCGGATTAACGCCGACTCCTTGGATCGTGACCTCCGAGCCGGGAACGATTAGTGCTGCGACCAGCGGGAAGGCGGCAGAGGAAGGATCGCCCGGGACAACGATTGGTGCCGCGGCGAGCTCTTGGTGGCCGTCTAGGGTGATGCGTTTCCCGCCGCCTTCAATCGGCTCAATCGTGACCGTCGCGCCAAAATGGCGGAGCATGCGCTCGGTGTGATCGCGGGTCGGCTGGGGTTCGATAACGGTTGTCGTCCCCGGAGTATTGAGCCCGGCGAACAGCACCGCGGATTTGACCTGTGCCGAAGGCACCGGAAGGTGATAGCTGATCGGGACCGGGTCGGCGGCGCCCCTGACCGCGAGCGGCAAGCGAGCGCCTTCGCGCGTTACAAAGCGCGCGCCGATCCGACTGAGCGGCGTGACAACGCGGCCCATCGGCCGCCGCCGCAGCGATGCGTCGCCGGTGACGAAAGCGGTGATCGGATGGGTGGCGAGGATGCCGAGAAGGAGCCGCGCCGCAGTTCCGGAATTGCCGAGATCCAGCAGATCCTCCGGCTCGATAAGCCCGCCGATCCCGACGCCGTCCACCGCCCACCGGCCCTCGCCGATTGGGGAAGCATGGGCGCCCAGCGCATTGATCGCTGCTGCGGTAGCCAGCACGTCCTCACCTTCGAGAAGGCCCGAGATCTCGGTCCGACCAACCGCAAGCGCTCCCACCATCAGCGCGCGATGCGAGATCGACTTATCGCCGGGAACTCGGATTTTGCCGCCAAGCGGCACGCGGGGCCTTTCCGCGGTCAGGGGCGTTGCCGATCGAAGTGAGAAGTCGTGGGCCATGGCGAGTGCTCGAACAGGGGTGGGCGGTTGCGGTTGTGCTGCCGTCGGCCCATATGCCGGTGCTCGGCGGCGCGATCTCCGGATGGTCTGGCTTTAGTTTTGTTTTTGACAGGGCGGCACCCCTGTGGCAATGGCGCGTCGAGCTGACTTGACGAAACTTCGATGGAGCCAATGGTGGCCAAACCCGAGTGGGGCACCAAGCGAATCTGTCCGAGCTGCGGGACCCGGTATTACGATCTGCTACGCGAACCTGTGATCTGCCCGAAATGTAGCACGGCCTATGACCCCGAGGCTTTTCTGAAATCGCGCCGCGCTCGTCCGATCCCGGCGGTCGAGAAGGAGCTCGTGCCCGTCGAAGCCGAGGAGCTTGAGACCGAGGAGGCTGATGTGGTGGAGGGGGAAGAGGAGGCGGTTCCGCTCGAAGAGGCCGATGAGGAGGACGAAGAGCTGCTCGAGGATGCTTCCGAACTCGGCGAGGACGAGGACGACATGGCCGAGGTGATCGAAAATGTCGAGGAGGAGGAGCACTGAAGGCTAGGGGAGCTTTGGCGCCGCCGGTGGGGACAGCGATTTTTCGCTTGCCGCTGGAGTGCAGCCTTTCTAACTTCGCACGGCGCGTCAGCTGCGGGGCCATAGCTCAGCTGGGAGAGCGCTACAATGGCATTGTAGAGGTCACCGGTTCGATCCCGGTTGGCTCCACCAATTAAACCAGGGGCTCAGCTCACACTTGCGGCTGAGCCCTTTCTCTCACCGGAAGTTCCTCACACTCTTGTGCCTCGATTGTTCTGCTTTTTGAATGACGACGTATTGACGATCCAGATGCCAGGTTTCGGCCGTCGGGTCTGCTGGGGGCTGGGCATCGGATGGGTGTTTCGATTGTTGAGCAGAACGGCCGCATCGCTGTCAACTCGCCTTACCACCCTAACTTCCCGCCTCGGGCGCGTTTTCTCGGAGGGGAATGGGATGCCGCGCGGCGCCTTTGGGTATTCGATGCGGGCGAAGAGGATCGCGTTAGGTCGCTTTGCCGCGAGATCTATGGCACGGACAGCGCCGACGAGGTGGCTTCGGTCCGATCTGCGGTAGGTCATGGCAGAACTGAGCTCTCCGAGGGGATTGCGGTCCCGCACTATTTTGGCCACCGGCAGCGCCTTCGCGAGCGGATGATCGCCAGTGGGGCCGAGAGCCTGCCGGATTACGAATTGCTCGAGGTCATCCTATTTGCAGCCCGCGTACGTGGCGATGTAAAGCCGGTGGCAAAGGCCCTTCTCGCGCATTTCGGTGGATTTGCCGAAATGATGAGCGCCGAACCCGACGCGTTGGCTGCCGCCGGGCTCAACCTCGCGGGCATCGCCGCGATCAAGGCGGCGCGCGAAGCGGCATTGCGGTTGATGCGCGCTGAGTTGCAGCAGCGACCGGTCGTTAACTCCTGGGACAAGCTGATCGATTACTGCAGCGCCCAGGTCTCGCACGGCAAGATCGAAGAGTTCCACATCCTGTTCCTCGACCGCAGGAACGTCCTGATCAAGGATGAGCGCCAGCAACGCGGGACCATTGACCACACGCCGGTCTACCCGCGCGAGGTCGTCAAGCGCGCGCTCGAGCTCGGTGCCTCGGCGCTGATCCTGGTGCACAATCATCCCTCGGGCGATCCGACACCGTCCAAAGCGGATATCGCAGTTACCCAGGATATCAAGAAGGCCGGGGCCCCGCTCGGCGTTGTGCTGCACGACCATGTCATCATCGGCCGCAACCGCCAGACCAGCCTGCGTGAGCTTGGCGAGATCTAGCTGTTGCCGCCCGCCGGCTTTCTGACATTCGGATTACCGGCGGGAAGGCGGCGACTGACATTTTGTTGACCCTCGACATGTAGGATTGAAGTTGGCTTGGCGGACGTGATCCGGCCGGGCCAAGCCTGAGCGGGGAGCGGCGTCGAGGATGATCCCCCAACCCGGCGCCGCTCCCTATTCGCTCGGCCTTATAACTCCTGCGGGTGCAGCAGATTGGTCAGGGCAGAGGTGTTCCTGACCCGGCAGAAGTCGTGGATGACTTCGAGGCTCGCCTCGATCTGCCGATCGGGCAGTCCCGAATGCGGCATCAGGGCACGATATTTAGCGTCGATGTCGCCCCAGGCGATGCCACCTATCCCCGCCCCCTTTGGCGCATAGACCGTGCTCGTCGAGGTCCTGCCATCCGTCGTACGAATGGTCACGGTGGCTCCCTGCCGATAGCGCTCGACATCCTCGGTCGGCGGCGCGCCGACGCGGATTTTGTCAATCAGCCGGTGGATGACCGGATCGGCAATCTTTTCTTGTGTTGCATGCGCCCACGACAGACCACGATCTGCCGCACCAGCGGCCAAGAAATAGGCCGGACTATGCGCCATTCCGATCAGGTCCGTGGGATGGAGCGGCC
>Ga0310912_10001322_pt1 | contig 13359 bp, 7 predicted proteins | sample GREbulkMGOX080_FD_203443 | JGI IMG/M metagenome (GOLD analysis project Ga0310912, IMG submission 203443) | Lab enrichment of tropical soil microbial communities from Luquillo Experimental Forest, Puerto Rico - GRE.bulkMG.OX080 | ecosystem: Environmental > Terrestrial > Soil > Tropical forest >...
ATGCGGCCGGCGGCGCGTCCCGGCCGGTGCTGGTCTACGACGGCGATTGCGGCTTCTGCGGCTACTGGGCGCGCTACTGGCAGAAGCTCACGGGCGAGCGTGTCGCGTACCGTCCCTACCAGGAGGTGGCGGCCCGGTATCCGGCGATAGCGCTCGCCGACTTTCAGCGCGCGGTGCAATTCATTGCTCCCGATGGGGGGCGCGCGAGCGCGGCCGAGGCGAGCTTCCTCACGCTGAGTTGCGCTCGCGGTAAGGGAGTGTGGCTGTGGCTCTATCGCAGACTCCCGGGATTCGCGCCGCTCGCCGAGCGCGCTTATGCCTTCACGGCCGCGCATCGCCCGGCGTTCTTCCGCGTCAGTCGGTGGCTATGGGGCAGGGACTTCGAGCCGCCGCGCTACGAGCGGGTCTCGTTCCTGTTCCTGCGCGGCTACGGCTTGATCTATCTCGCGGCGTTCCTCTCCTTCGCGGTCCAGGCCCAGGGGCTGATCAGCAGCCATGGCATCGTGCCGCTCGCGGAGCTCACCGATACCATCGCAGCCAGCGCCGGCCGCGAGCGCTTCTGGCTGATGCCCATGGTGTTCTGGTGGAGCAGCAGCGATCTCGCCATTCGCCTCGTGTGCTGGGGAGGTGTGCTTCTTTCGCTCCTCCTGGTCTGCAATTTCCTGCCGCGCCTGAGTCTTCTGCTGCTGTACGCGCTGTACCTGTCACTGCTCTATGCCGGACAGGTCTTCATGACGTACCAGTGGGACACGTTCCTGCTGGAGGGAGGATTTCTCGCCCTGATACTGAGCTTCGCCCGGATGCCGGGAATCTGGCTGCTGCGCTGGCTGTTGTTTCGCTTCATGTTCATGTCCGGGGTGGTGAAGCTCATCAGCGGAGATCCCAACTGGTGGAACCTCTCGGCGCTGTCCTATCACTTCGTGACCCAGCCGCTGCCGACCCCACTGGCGTGGTACGCGGCGCAAATGGCGCCCGCGGCGCTGAGATTCGCGACCGGAGCGGTGTTCTTCATCGAGCTCGGATTGCCGTTGCTGATCTTTGCGCCGCGCCGGCTGCGCTTCTGCGCCGCCTTCGGCATCCTGCTGCTGCAGGTGGGCATCGTGCTGACGGGCAACTACAACTGGTTCAACCTGCAGACCATGTGGCTGTGCCTGCCGCTGTTCGACGACGCGGCGCTCGGCCGGCTGCTGCCGGCGCGCCTGGTGCGCCACCTGCCGGCGGCGGCGGACGATCGCGGCCCGGGGAAAGCGGCAGCGCTCGGAGTGGGCGCGCTGACCGTACTGATCCTCTTCTGCAGCCTCGTGGAGATGGACCTGCGCTTCGGCGGCAATCCACCCGCCTTCGCGCAGAGAATCGATCGCTTCGCAGAGCCCCTGCACCTCGTCAGCAGCTACGGCCTGTTCGCGGTCATGACCACCCGGCGCGAGGAGATCGTCATCGAGGGGTCCTCCGATGGCATCGAGTGGCGCGAATACGAATTCCGCTACAAGCCCGGCGATCTGTTCCGCGCGCCGCCCTGGAACATTCCCCACCAGCCGCGCCTCGACTGGCAGATGTGGTTTGCGGCGCTCGAGGATCCGCGTCGCCTGCCGTGGTTCTGGCGCTTTCTGCAACGGTTGCTCGAGAACGAGCCGTCAGTGACGGCGCTGTTGCGAAAAAATCCATTCCCGGACAAGCCGCCCGTCTACGTGCGCGCGCAGTTCTACGACTACACCTTCACCGATGAGGCGGGAAAAGCCACCGGGAGGTGGTGGGAGCGACATCTGCTCGGCCTGTACTTTCCTATTGTGTCCTTGAAAGGTCACGATAAGGATTTGCAATAGTTCGGCGGAGAAACTGCGGCCCGTCGCGCTCGAGCGCAGCCTGCGCATTTGTCCCTACTACGGCGGAGACCGGTGATCGGTATAATCGCGGCCAGGATTTCCAGGCACAAGGAGCTGTCATTGGCATACCGAGCCTCATCCAGTCACGGGCTTCCGCGCAAGGACGAAGCCGCGATCGCCACGTTGGCACAGGAGACGGACACCGACGCGGCCGTCGTGAGAAGCCTTTATGAAGAAGAGATGGACAAGCTGCACGCACAGTCCAGCGTCAAGAACTTCATCGGTGTCATCGCCGCGCGACGCGTAAGGGAGCGGATCGCTACGGCGCGCGAGCACGGCCGTCCGTTCAAGGTCCAGGCAGCGTAGCGATCGCCGGTCGACTGACTGCGGTCAGTGCCCTTGAATTGAGACCATAGGCCGCCGCGGCCACTTGCCAGCGGCTCGCTGCGCTCATCTCCCAGAACCGGGGAACAAAGGCCATCCTTGGCCGGACTCTTTCCCTATGTGCCCGAGGAGGGGGATCCTCGAGCGTGTCTGGTCGTCCATCACGCGGCCAGTATAGCTTATTTATTATTACATTAATAATAAAACGCTCCAGCTTCAGCCGTCGCTCTCGGGTGCCGCGGCGTATCAGCCACTCGACATGAACGACTACACCACGATGCTCGAGCAGGCCGCCGGGTGCTCAGTACTGGATGTTCTGGACGTTCTGCTCGTAGCACTGCCGGACGAACGCCTCACCAAAGCGCGCCATCACGGCGGCGGGCACCGCCGCCTCGCCGACCTCGTGGAATTCGAACCCTATCGGATCGCGGTCGTTCACTCCGCGCGGCCGCACGGTCGCGAGCAGGTAGCCGTACACGTGGGTGCGGGCGAGTTTCGCCTGCTCGGCGCCGGGCGGCAGCGCATAGCGCGCGGCACCCGCGCTGCCGATGATCCATCCGGGCAGCACCCCGCCCTGCTCCCGCCAATAGGGAGTGTCGAATACACCTTCGATGACGAGGTGCAGGTGCGAAGCGAGCACGTACACGGGCTTGCTCGAGCGCAGCTCGAGGAGCTGTCGATAGACCAGCCGTCCGCTCGCCTGCTGGATCAGCTCATCATCCATGCTGTGCGAGTGCGCGAGGCTGTCCGGGAGCGCCTCGTGCATCCCGACCACGATGGCGCGCACCTCCGGGTCGGCGCGATCCCGCTCGAGCACCCCCTTGAGCCATTTCAGCTGTCCGGCGTCGAACTGCTCCGGGCTCGCATTATCGAGGCTCACGAAATCGATCCCCTCCATGGACCAGTGATAGTAGGTGCGCACCTGGTGATCGTGAGGGTCGTCCCGCAATCGCTGCTCGCGGATCGCGGGCGCGTCCAGCCAGTCCGCGAAGGTGAGCACGAACGCCTCGCGGGTCTTCGGCGGAATGACTTCGTGATTGCCGATGGCAAGGAAGAAAGGGATGTCGCCGAAGGGCTCGATCTGGTTCCGCTGCGCGTCGCTCCACGCGTTGGCGAGGTACTCGGCGATGGTGGCGTTCGGATTCAGCTGGCGGTAGTCCTGATCGAAATCGCGAATGAAGCGCAGGTCGCCGAGGTGCCAGTAGAAGCGCGCGCGGCCGGCGTGCGCGCCGGCGGCGATCGAGGGCATCACGACATCGCCGCAATTGCGCGAGTCGCCGGAGACGACGAACGTCCAGGGCGCAGAGCGCGGGGCTGCCCGCGCCCCCGCCGAAACGGCGCCGATCAGCAGTGCCACGGTGACCCAACGGCCGATGTTCATGGTGCATGCAGTCCCGGTCTGCGCCGCCGCGATCTTACCTGAGGGTCAGAAGCGGTTGACTGCCCTGCCGCGCATCCTGAAGAATCCGCAGCCGCTGTTTACCCGGTGCGCTCACCGCACCTCGATGAGAAAGGCGCCCCGAATGATCCCGTCCCTGCGACCGCTGGCACTGCTGGCACTCCTTTTCGCGCCGCTGCCCGCCGCGTGGGCCGCGACCACCGTCGTGACCGCGGCGCGGATGATCGATGTCCTGACGGGACGGGTGATCGATCGGCCACAGATCGTGATCACCGATGAGCGCATCACGAGTGTCGGCCGGCAGGGCGATCCGGTGCCCGCCGATGCCAGGCGGGTCGACCTGGGAGCACGCACGCTGTTGCCGGGCCTCATCGACATGCACGTGCACCTCACTTCGGACCCGCTCTACAGCGGCTACCGCCGCCTGGAGTTCACCGACGCCTTCTGGATGACCGTCGGCGTCGCCAACGCCCGCCGCACGCTCGAGGCCGGCTTTACCACGGTGCGCAACGTCGGCTCGAGCAACTACGACGACGTCGGTCTCAAGCAGGGAATCGAGAAGGGGTACATCCCGGGACCCCGGATCGTACCGGCCACCTATGCGCTCGGTTCCACCGGCGGCCACTGCGATGACACCGAGTTCCCACCCTCGATCATCTCGCCGAGCACGCAGATCGCCAACTCAGCGGATGAGTACCGCATGCTGGTCCGCAGGGTGCACAAGTACGGTGCCGAGCTCATCAAGGTGTGCATGACGGGCGGGGTCCTCTCCAAGGGAGACACCGTCGGTGCGCAGCAGCTGTCCTTCGACGAGATCAAAGCCATCGTGGACGAGGCCCATCGCCTCGGGCTGCGGGTCGCGGTGCACGCTCACGGGACCGATGGCATCAATGACTCGCTGCGCGCCGGCGTCGACACGATCGAGCACGCGAGTCTCGCCGATGCCGAGAGCTTTCGCCTCGCCAGGCAGCACGGCGCCTGGTTCGACATGGACATCTGCGACGACGACTACATTCTCACCGAGGGCGAGAAGCACGGCGTATTCCCGGAGAGCCTGGCCAAGGAGAAAGAGATCGGCCGCAAGCAACGCGAGACGTTCCGTGCGGCGCACGCCGCCGGCGTGAAGATGCTGTTCGGTACCGATGCCGGCGTCTATCCGCATGGGCAGAACGCCCGGCAGTTCGCCAAGATGGTCGAATGGGGGATGACGCCGATCGAGGCGATACAGGCTGCGACCAGGAGTGCCGCGGAGGCGCTCGGCCGCAGCGCCGACCTCGGCGCCATCGCGCCGGGTCGTTATGCCGACCTGATCGCGGTAGACGGGGATCCGCTCAGTGACATTCGCGCGCTGGAAACCGTCGCGGTCGTGATGAAGGGCGGCCAGATCGTCAAGGGCGGCGAGGTGCCCGCCGCGCACTGAGCGAGGCCCGGGCGGCGGCTGCCGCCCAGGCGCTCTTCAGCTCAACTGCGAACGCCCGCGGCTACTCGTGCGGTGCGTTGTCCAGCTGGCTCTTGCAGGCCTTCTTCATGTCGGCCTTCGATTCACTGGGATTGCCGGCCTGCCGCGCCGCCATGCAATCCTTCATCTGCTGCTTGTGCGACTTGCTGTGGGTGCTGCTCGTGCTGCTGCCCGAGGATGGCGACGTCGACGACGACGGCGTGCTGGTGCTCGGGTACGTCGAGCGGTCCGAGGGCGGCGAGGGGGGCGGGTTGGTCTGTGCCACGACGATCCCTGCGGCCATCAGTGCGGCCACGACAAAGGATGCGGCTACTCGTTTCATTGGCTCCTCCAGTCGGTTTGCGAGGACGGCAGAGCATGGACCCGCGCGCCTGCGGAAAGAATCTCGCCCAGGCCCTGTGTCGCCGTAGGCGACAGCCGACCTCGAGTGTCGGTGGGTGCGCCGCGCCCGTGCGGTGGTTCGTCAGGTGAAAGCCAGGTAGACGCTGTAGCTCGCCACGACAATCACGAGCGCGGCGCTCAGGAGCAGCTCGGTCCGCACATTGCTGGCGGAGTGCATCTGCGAGTCATCGAGGAGCCGCGTGATGCGCACGAAGCGCGCGGTGGCGAGTATCACGAGACCCACGCCGCCGAATATCAGCACCAGCCCGTCATAGCGGCCGATGCGTCCCGAGAGAGCGGCGAGCTGCGAGCGATGCACTTCAGTCCCGAGCCCCGCCGACGCGATTGTCAGCAGAAACAAATTGAATTTCTCGATCACGAATCCGAACGCGATCACGGCGATGCCGGTGCGCACCCAGGCAAGGAAGGTGCGCTCGTTGGCAGCGTGGTCGGTGTAACCGCCGATCATGGTGGCTCTCCCTGGACGAGGCGCCCGCTTCGGGCCCGCACATGATAGCCGAGCGGCGTCAAGTCCGAGCTCACGTCGCGTCGCGCCGCGTGCTGCACTAACATCGCGCGGATGCACGATCAGATTCGCGGCAGGACCTGCTGCTCGCGATCCAGGACCGCATGACTTACCCGAAGTGAGAGTGAAGTGCCCCGCGCGGGGCGCGAGTCAGGCGTGAATCCGCTTCATCTGCGGATCGTAGAGCGGGCGGGCAGAGACCACCGCCGGATAGAGCGTGCCGCCGATGTCGACTTCCCAGCGCCCGCTCGCGAGGTACGCCTCATCGACGATCACCCTGGGTTCGATCATCGCCAGCCCGACGGCGCCGCCGAGGGTGTGACCGTAGGAGGCGGCGCGAACGTAACCGACGGGTGCCCCGTCGTGGTGGACCACCTCGGCGTGGAACATGAGTGGCTTGGGGTCCTTCACCAGCACCTGCACCAGGCGGCGCAGCAGCGGTCCGCGCGCCTTCTGCGCCAGTACCGCCTCCTTGCCGATGAAGCCCCCGGGCTTCTTCAGATCGAGTGCAAAGCCGAGTCCCGCCTCGTACGGGCCATCGGTGTTGTCGATGTCGTGGCCGTAGTCGCGGTAGCCTTTCTCCATGCGCAGGCTGCCGAGCGCTTTGAGCCCGGCGTGCCGCAGGCCGAACTCCCCGCCCACCGCGATGATGCGGTCATAGACGTGTACCGCCTGCTCGGCGGGAATGTAGAGCTCGTAGCCGAGCTCGCCGAGGTAAGTGATGCGGACGCACAGCACGCGTGCGAAGCCGAGATCGATCTCGCGGGCCGTGCGGAACGGAAATGCGGCGTTGGCAAGGTCCGCGCCCGTCAGCTTCTGCAGCAACGCGCGCGAGTGGGGGCCCTGGACGTTCAGCTGACCGTAGGCGGAGGTCACATCCGTCACGGCCACGTGCGCATCTTCCGGGATGTGGCGCCTGAGCCAGGTCTCCACGTGTCGCACCATGGTGTCGGTCACGACGACAAGATAGCGCTCATCGCCGAGCTTGGTCACGGTGAGATCGGCTTCCAGCGTCCCGCGCTCGTTCAGCCACTGCGTGTAGGTGATGACGCCCGCGGCGCCATCGACCTGATTTGCGGAAATGCGATTGAGTATGCGGCCGGCGTCGCGTCCTTCGACCAGGAACTTGCCCATGAAGGACATGTCCATGACGATCACGCGCTCGCGCGCGGCGCGGTGCTCCTCCTGCCAGCGCCCGAACCAGCCCGGTCGCCCCCAGCTGAGCGGGCCCGGCTCCGGGACCACGCCCGGCGGCCCGTACCAGTCGGGGCTCTCCCAGCCGCTCACCTCGCGGAACCAGGCACCCGCGGCGGCGAGACGCTCGTGGAACGGCGAGCGCCGCACGCCGCGCGCGCTCTCGAGCGACATGAAGGGGTAGTGGCACCGGTACACCATGCCGAGCGACTCGACCGTGCGCGCACGGCGGTACTCCGGGTTCGTCTGCGCCGGGTGCAGCCGATCGATGTTGAATCCGGTCACATCGACATCGGGATGGCCGGTCACGATCCAGTGCGCGAGCACGCGTCCGAGGCCGCCCCCGGTCAGCACGCCGATGGAGTTCAGGCCCGCCGCCACGAAGTAGCCGGCGAGCTCCGGGGCTTCGCCGACGATCGGACGCAGGTCGGGGGTGAAGCTCTCCGGTCCGCAGAAGAGCTTTTTCATACCCACTTCGGCGGTGATCGGCACCCGTGACATGGCGCGCTCGAGGAACGGCGTCATGCGTTCCCAGTCGGGCGGCAGCTCGCCGAAGGAGAAATCCGCAGGGATTCCCTCGACCTTCCAGGGCGCGCACACGGGCTCGAAGAGCCCCACCATCAGCCCGCCGCCCTCCTCGCGGTAATAGCCGTAGGCGGCCGGATCCTCGAGCACCGGCATGGCCGGCAGGTCGCGGATCGGCTCGGTGATGAGGTAGTAGTGCTCGGCGGCCTGGTTGGCGATCGTGACCCCGGAGCGTGCGCCGAGCTGCCGCGCCCACATGCCGGCGCAGTTCACCACGATGTCGGTACGGATCTCGCCCTGTTCAGTGCGCACGCCGCTCACGCGCCCGCGCGTTTGCAGGACATCGGTGACGGCAACGCCTTCGATGATCTTCACGCCCCGCTGCCGCGCGCCCTTGGCGAGCGCCATGGTGACGTCCACCGGGTTCACGCGGCCGTCTTCGCGCACGTAGAAGCCGGCCTCGATGTCATCGACCCGCGCGAGTGGGAAGAGCTCCTGCACCTCGCGCGGCGAGATCTCGTGCACATCGACGCCGCAGTAGCGGTTGAAAGCCGCGACGCGCCGGTACTCTTCCAGCCGGTCCTTGTCGGCGGCCACCTCGATGAAGCCGATCGGCGCAAACCCGGTCGCCTGCCCGGTCTCCTCTTCCAGGCGGCTGTAGAGCGCACGCGAGTACTTGCGCATCTCGGTCGAGGTCTCGGAGGTCGAGCCGAAGGTGACCATGAGGCCTGCCGCGTGCCAGGTGGTGCCGGAGGTGAGCCGGTCGCGCTCGAGCAGCACCACCTCCCGCCAACCCATGAGCGCGAGGTGATACGCGACCGAGGTACCGATCACGCCGCCCCCGATCACCACCGCGCGCGCGTGGCTCGGAAGGCTCACCGGGATCGCGTCTGCCGCGCTCACACGACTCCTGCGGCGGTGCGGCTCAGCCGTTGCGCCCGGGCTGCCTCACTCCTGCTCCACCGTGGCCTTGCCGAAGCGGTAACTCAGGCGCAGGCCGATGACTCGCGGCTCGTTGACCGTGTAGCGCAGGTCGAAGTTGCCGGTATTGGTGTAGACGACCGCGTTCTTGTCGGCGAGATTGGTGCAGTAGAGCTCCACGCGCCAGTTGCCGACCGCCGGGTTGAAGCCGAAGCGCAGGTTCATCAGCGTGTAGGCCGGCTGCAGCATGCGCGGGAAGCCGTTCGAGCCCTCGACGTGCAGATCATTCCACATGTCGCCCTTGTGGGTGATATCGAACTGCCCGTACCACCTCAAGCTCGTTCCGAGCGGGTGGTCGTAGCGTACGTTGCCGCTCCAGTTGAAGTAAGCGACGAACGGCAGCCGCTCCCCGACGTTGCCTTCGAATGTCGCGTAACTGGTCGATATGAGGTGCGAGTCCGTGTAGTTGGCGGCGGCCTGCAGCGACCAGTTATCGTTGATCTTGTAGTCGACGTTCGACTCGGCGCCGTAGATGCGCGCCTGCCCGACATTGGCATAGAAGCTGGACGTCGGGCACTTGTTGATGTCGTAGATGATCGTCTGCAGGTCCTTCCAGTTCATCAGGTAGGTCGCGCCGTTCCATATCAGGTGGTTGTCGAGCCAGGCGGTCTTCCAGCCGATCTCGAAGTTGTTGAGCGTATCGGGCGTGTATTCCTGCGGCACACCGTTCGCGTAGCACGACTGCGGTAAGCCGCCATTGGCTCCGCCGTCGCGGAATCCCTGACTGAAGACCCCGTATACCATCGCCTGGTCGGTGATCCTGTAGTTGACGCCGGCCCGGGCGTCCACCTTGTGGGAGCTACCCTCATTCAGGGTCGGCGTAGTGGGCGCGTAGGCGAACTGGCCGTAGGCATCGTAGTACTTGAAGTCCGAGTGAAAATGGCTCACGCCTGCTTCGATGTTGAGCTTGTGCGTGACATCGAAGTTGATGTTGGCGAACTCGGTCGTCTGCAGGTAATCGGACCGCGACGTATAGGCATACCAGACGCCGGGCGGGAGCGAGGATGATCCGAGTGGCGTGTAGTAGACGCTGTTCTGGTAGTACCAGGCGTCACCGTTGACGTTCTGGTTCGGCATGTAGTATGTGCTGCCGGAGTTCTTGTCGCGCGTCTTTTCCCAGTACAGGCCGGCCACCCAGTGCCAGCGGCCACCGGACTTGGAGTTGAAGCGCAGCTCATTCGACCAGCGCTCGGGGTTGGTGTGGTACTCGTAGTACTGCAGCGGCACCCCGCAGCCGCTGAAGGGCACGCCGCCATAGGCCGGATCGTGCAGGCACGTGAACCCTTGCTGCGATCCCGCCGGGGCGCCGTTCGGAAAGTACGGGGTGTAGGACGGCGCAAAGTTCTCCATGTACTGCGAATACTCGTCCCAGCGCCGCGTCGGCAACGACCAGTAGGTGCTGGCGAAGACGAGGTCAGCGATGCCGACGTCGCCGTCCACGTGCAGCTGACCGATCTTCATCTCGTTGCCGAGGAACTCCGGCCCGAAGCGCGACACCTCGCGCGGCCCGTAGTTCGGGTCCTGGTCCCACGCACCCAGGGCGCTCAGGCGCTGATACTCGTAGGAGAGCGTGGCACTCCAGTTCTCGCTGATCACACCTCTGATCGCGATGCGCCCGCCTTCCTGGTGCTCGGTGTTGAAGTCGTTGCCGGCCCACTCGGCATTATTGGAGACCGTGCCGTTGTACCAGGTGCGCGTCGTCAGCAGGTTGTCGATGAAACCACCGTGGTGGTCGCTGAACGCGGAAACGCGCAGCGCGAGCCGGCCGTCGATAATCGGGAAGTTGGCGTACCCTTCGTAGGTCTGGTTGTTCTGCCCGCCGTGGATCTTGCCGACGTCCAGATCGACCCCCGCGCTGAAGGCGTTGGGGTCGGGCTTGTTGGTGATGTAGCGGATCGCACAGGCCATGGCGCTCGCACCGAAGGTCGTGCCCTGCGGGCCGTTCAGCACCTCGATGCGCTGCATGTCGTAAAGGTGGAGGTCCGGCACCGTGCCGAACCAGCTGAGCGAACTGTCGTCGAGCAAAACTGCCGTTGCCGAGGTGTTCGCGTAGTTGCCGTTGCTGCCATCGGACACACCACGACAGAAGAACACCTGCGTGCCGGGGCCGATGCTGTTGTAGCTCAACGACGGCACCCTGGACACAAAGTCGTCGAATCCCGTGACGCCGAGGTTGGTAAGGTCCTGCTGCGTCAGGACGTTGATGCTGATGGGAACGTTCTGCAGGTTCTCCTGGACCTTGCGGGCCGTGACGACCACCTCGGCCAGGCCGCCCCCCCCGGCGGCTGCGGCCGCGGCCGCGGTGTCGGCAAACGCCGGACCACGGAAGGCGGCCGCGCCGGCCAGCGCGGCCGCGACGGCTACGCCGATCTTCGTGCGCGCGGAACGCGTCGGCCGCAGTGTCGCTCCCGGGAACGATCCGGCCACCAGAATCCGGCTGCGTGAGCTCATCAACGCCTCCCCCAAAACAGCTCGTCTTCTCGTCGCGCCCCCGCAACAGTCGCAGGCGGGCGCTTACCCGGCATCATCCTGTGAGCCGATGGCGCTAGTCAACGATCGTTCAATAAGCGCCGTAGCGGCCGTTCACTCGAATCGCTCGAGGCAGTCGCCGAGCGCCCGCCGCAGCGGCTCGAGCTCCTTCTCGAAGTGCTGCCAGTGACCGACGCCGCTCGTGTAGAGCGGCTGCCGCACCTGCTCCGCACTCGCGGTGCGCACCGAGCGGCGGGTCTCGTGAAAGCTGAGGCAGGCGGACTCGAAGGGTAGCCCGCAGTGCCCGAGCAGGCGGCGGATGCCCGCTTCCGGGTCGTGCACCAGCTGCTCGTACTGGAAGTGCAGCACTTTGCCGGGCAGCACCTCGTCCCAATGGTCCATCAGCGAGAGGTAGCAACGGTAGTAGCGGCCGAGATCCTCGAGGTCATAGCTGAAGGTCTGACCGATGGCGAAGTGCTGCTTGAAGGTACTGAAGCAGGTGTCCATGGGATGGCGGCGCGCGTCGATGACCGTAGCCTGCGGCAGGATGGCGTGGATCAGGCCGATGTGACTGAAGTTATTGGGCAGCTTGTCGGTGAAGCGCTCGTGGCCGCGGCGCAGCGGCTCGGTCTGGGCGAGGTAACGCCTGCCGAGCGCGGTGAGCTGGGCAGCCGGCACGCCGAGCAGGGTCTCCGGGTAGCCGTTGCGGTTGGCAGCGAGGCCATCGAGCTCGCGCGTAATGATGAGGATGTTCGGCAGCTCCATGGTGCCCTCGACCTGCGAGTGGCTGGCGAGGATCTGCTCGATGAGCGTCGAACCCGAGCGCGGCAGTCCCACGATGAAGATCGGCGCCCGGCCCGGATCGCCGCTGCCCGTGCGCTCCGCGAAAAAGCGGCGGTCGAAGAAGGCGCGGATGCGTGCGCAGCGTCCCTCGAACCGCCCGATATCGAAGGGCGCATCGAGGCGGCGCAGGGCGTTGCCGCGCGCGTAGTGCGCGAACGCCTGGCCATATTCCCGGCGCTGCTCGAACGCCCGGCCCACTGCGAAATGCAGCTGTGCCACCTCGGATCGCGAGCGCTTGCCGTCCGCGAGCACCCGCTCCATGGCGGCGATCTCCGCGTCCTCGAACACGTAGGTCTTGAGGTCGGCGAGGCTCCACCACGCTTCGGCGAAGCCCGGATCGAGGGCGAGTCCCTCCTTGTAAGCGGCCTCGCTCTTCGCCCGGCTGCCGAGCGTCTTGTGCACGTGACCGAGAGTGGTGCGCAGGCGCACCTCCCCGGGCTGCAGGCGCGCGGCACGCTCGTAGGCTTCGAGCGCGTCCTCATGGCGCATGAGCCTCGTGGCGACGAGGCCGACCGTGATCCAGGTGTAGGGGTTGTCGGGCTCGATCTGCGTCGCGTGCCGGGCTGCGGCATCCGCTTCCGCGAGACGCCCGAGAGCGATGAGCGCTTCCCCGAGACCGCGCCACGCGAGCGGCGTGTGCGCCGATTGGGCGAGGGCATGGCGCAGCAGCCGCTCGGCGTCCTCGGGCACATCGGCGGCGAGCGAGAGCGCGGCGAGACCGCAGAGTGCCGCCACGTGAGCCGGGTCCGCGCGCAGGATTTCCCGGAAGATGGCCTCGGACTCGCGGCGCTCGCCGGCGGTGAGCGCCGCGGTGGCTGCCTCGATGCGCGCGCGATGCGGATCGGTGAGCCGCGCGCGCTCGAACGCCGTGGCAGCGTCGGGGAACTGGCCGAGCTCGACCAGCGCATCGCCGTAGGCGAGCCAGGCCCGATGATGGTGCGGCTCGCTCTCGAGCACCCGCCGCACCTCCGTGCGCGCCCGCGCCCCGTCCCCGGCGCTGCGGTAAGCACGGGCGAGATCGACGCGCGCCTCGGCGAACTCCGGCGCCGCGGCGAGTACCCGCTCGAGTGTCTCGCGCGCCGCAGCCGCCTTGTGCTGCGCGAGGAGCGCCGCACCCAGCAGCCACTGGCAGTTGACTTCACCCGGCCGCTCGGCCGCGAGCGCACGCAGTGCGCCTTCCGCGCTCGCCGTCTGGCCAGCGCGCAGCGCCGCGTGGGCGCGGCGCAGGCGCTCATCGAAGGTGGCGGATCGGCTCGGCGCGTTCATGGTTCGCAACGTTGACTGCGGCAGTTTACGATGCCGGCCGGGATTCACAACGCAAAGCCTCCCGCCCATGAGAACCCTGCCGCCGATCGTCGCCGCCCTGCTGGTCACC
>Ga0310912_10001323_pt1 | contig 13356 bp, 14 predicted proteins | sample GREbulkMGOX080_FD_203443 | JGI IMG/M metagenome (GOLD analysis project Ga0310912, IMG submission 203443) | Lab enrichment of tropical soil microbial communities from Luquillo Experimental Forest, Puerto Rico - GRE.bulkMG.OX080 | ecosystem: Environmental > Terrestrial > Soil > Tropical forest >...
CGAAGGTCAGAACGAGCAACGCCGCGCTCGTGATCTTCAGACGCAAGGAAACGACGAGGGACGGCCGTTCGCTGAGTCTGCGGAGCGTCCAGACGACGGCGGCGAAGATCAACAGCGCCAGCACCAGATGCGTTGCGAGGCGATACTGTGAAACCTCGATCCGCTCGGACAATCCGGAGGCCACCATCCACCAACCGACCGCACCTTGAAGCGCGCCGAGACCGAAGATCAGCCACAGCCGCCGCTTCAACTCAGCGCCCATCCCGCCGCGCCAGAGAAAATAGAGAAACGGCAGGAGATAGACGACGCCGATCACGCGGCCGAGCAGCCGGTGGCTCCATTCCCACCAGAAGATCGTCTTGAACTCGGAGAGCGTCATGCCTGCATTGAGCTGGCGATATTGCGGGATCTGCCGATAGGCCTCGAAGGCCTGCTCCCATTGCGCCTGGTCGAGCGGCGGCAGCGCGCCGGTCACCGGCTTCCACTCGACGATGGAGAGCCCGGATTCGGTGAGCCGGGTCGCGCCTCCGACCAGCACCATGATCGCGATCAAGGCCGCGACGGAAAATAGCCACGCACGGACGGCGCGCTGTGAATCAGCCAATTTTGGGGGAAGTGCGGTCATCCCAACTATTGCTTGAAGGAATTTGCGCGCCCCTTATAGTCCGCCCCTCCCCGCGCGCAAGCCGCGCATGCGATGAACTCCCGACATTTCCGTCATGACAATACGTACCCGCAAATTCTTTGGAACAATCGCCTTGCTGGTACTGGCCGCGGTGTGGTCGCTGATGGGAATGGCCGTGGCGCAAATGCCGTTGCTTGCGGCGTCCGGCCTCTTGCAGGCGGTGTTCTATGTCGTTGTCGGCATCGGCTGGGTTTTGCCGGCCATGCCGATCGTGAGCTGGATGTCGCGGCCGGACGCTTGAGCGCTCAATTCCAGGGCGCTAGATCGGGGACTTGCTGGGCGTCGGCATCACCGGATCGAACATCGCGCCCGAGAGCAGCACGCGCATGGCGCGCAGAGAGTGCAAGCGCCCATCCCACGAAATTCGTGGCAGTGCGCGCAGATTGGTGCGGCCTTCGATGTCGACGATTCCCGGTATCGTCGATACCGCGCTGTGAAACCCCAGTTCCTCCGCCATCATGACATGGGCGCGGCGGAAGGACGCGCGGTCGCCGAATGGATAAGCAAAATGCGTCAAGTCGCGCTGGAACACGGTTTCAGCTACTGCGCGGCCCATCGTCATCTCACGCAACGCATCGGGGTCCTTCAGATTCGACAACGCGTGATAATTGACCGTTGCGCAGCCGATGGTGACGAGTGGATCGGCGGCGAGCTTCGCGAGATCGCTCCAATCCATCGACGCCTCGCGCGAGAGCGCCGCAAGATCGACGGAATATCGTTTACAGAGATCATTGATCGCCGCCGACAGATCCGGCGGAGCCAGCCGGCGCAGCCAGTTCGAGAGGTAATCGAAAAGCTCGTATTTCTGCTCAACGGTCTTGATCGTGAAGTGGCGCTCGTTGCGGTCGATCACGAGGCTGACGCGGCTTTCACGCGCGATGATCTTTTCCAGCGCCAACCACCAGGCCTGGCCGACGCCATCAGGGAACGCTGTGGGCACGTAGACAGTGAACGGCACGCTGTGACGCGCCAGGATCGGATAGGCCGAAGTGATCAGATCCTTGGAGCAGCCATCGAAGGTCAGGCAGACGAAACGCCGGTTCAGCGACATGATCACCGCCCTCCGGCACGCCTCGTCGAGCGTGACGAACTCGTAGCGCCAGCGCCTCAGCGCACCGAGGGCACGGTCCAGGAACTTCGGAGTGACCTCGCTTGCCCTAAGCGGTTGAAACCGCCCTGTGCGCCGTGGCCTTACGCGTTCGAACCGCAGGATTACCCCGGCCCCGCCGACCTCGCGGCTTCGCCAAAACGCCCGACCGCGGAAATATGCGAGTTCGAGCCTGAGGCTCTTCAGGAATGCATTGTCGGATGGCAATCGAAAGTCCCTTCCCGCCCTCAGGTGCGCCAGCCTGGCGGCACCAGTCATTACCCTTTGTTGACACTTCTTTGCAAAGGTCGGCTGGGTCCCAAACAGCGTAAATTTTTCGCTTTTCAAGCAGGTTTTGCGATGACCATGGTTGCCGCGATCGGAAGCCGGACGGCTGAAGCGCCACTTCGGTCACGAACAAGCCGCATCGCGAAGATCGACATCATCAGCGACCTCGCCCACGCCGAAGCGGTTTGGCGCGGCCTCGAGGCCGAGGCTTCCACGCCATATCAGCGCTTCGACTTCCTTGCGATTTGGCAGCGCGAGGTCGGAGCAAGGCAGAAGGCGCAACCTTTCATCGTGGCCGCTTATGACAACGAAGGACGGCCGCTTTTGCTGATGCCGCTTGCGCTGAGGCAGCGGCTTGGCGTTCGCGTCGCCTCGTTCATGGGTGACAAGCATGCGACTTTCAACATGGCGCTGTGGGACAAGGCATTTGCCAGTGAGGCGGGCGCTTCGGAACTCGCCGCGCTGATTGCAGGGATACGCGAGCGCGCGGCAGTCGACGTTATGTTGCTGACGCAGCAGCCTAAGCGTTGGCGCGACATGGTGAACCCGTTTGCCGTTCTCCCACATCAGGATTCGGTCAACGGTTGTCCGGTCCTGAATATGAACCCCGGCGCCCCGCCAACCGCCCTGATCAGCAGCTCATTCCGCAAGCGGCTGAGGAGCAAGGAACGCAAACTGGAGAACCTTCGCGGCTATCGCTGCCATGTGGCGGACAGCGACAGCGAAATCACGCGGTTGCTCGACTGGTTTTTCCTGACCAAGCCGCTGCGCATGGCCGAACAGAGGCTACCCAACGTGTTCGCCGACCCCGTCGTTGAGGAGTTCGTTCGCAAGGCCTGTGTGAAGCGGCTTGCGAACGGCAAGCGCGCCATCGACATCCATGCGCTCCAATGCGACGAGGAGGTGATCGCACTGTTCGCTGGCGTCGCCGACGACGACCGGTTTTCAATGATGTTCAACACGTACACCATGTCCGACCATGCGCGTTACAGTCCGGGCTTGATTCTGATCCGCAACATCATCGATCACTACGCCGCGCAAGGCTACCGTACCCTCGATCTCGGTATAGGATCGGACGAATACAAGCGGATGTTCTGCAGGGATGACGAACCGATCTTCGATAGCGTCATTCCGCTCAGCGGACGCGGCAAGCTTGCCTCGTTCGCAATCTCAGCCACCCGCCGCGCCAAACGCTGGATCAAGCGCAATCCCGCGCTGTTGCGTCTTGCGCACCGCTGCGCAGCGTTTTTCACTAGCGCCTGGTCGGCTGCGCGCTCTTTTTCCTTAAAGCGGCACCATTACGCCCTCAAAAGGGCGCCCGGCCGATCCTCTGCGTGAACCTTTTGGCGGTCGGGCAGACAAAGGTTTACTGGGCTTGAAATGCAACCGCACCGGCGGTTGCATTATTTAGTGGGGAGGACCTTTTATGAAGTACATTACTCATTGGAAGTTACCGACGGGCACGGTGAATGCTGCGATCAAGCGATTCCTCGAGACCGGCGGCGCGCCACCCGAGGGGGTCAAGATGCTCGGACGCTGGCATGGCATGAACGGCGAGGGATTTGCTCTCTCCGAGTCGACGGACCCAAAAGCAATGTATCAATGGTATGCGCAATGGATTGACGTGATCGAGCTTACGGTCACGCCTTGCGTGGAAGACGCCGAGGCTGGGCCCATACTGGCATCGCTGCCGAAACGCTGATCTTGGAGCGCCGCCGGCGGCCCGATCCGATTCGCACTTGACGCCATCACGCTTTGGGGCCGCCTTGTTGACGGCCCCTTTTGATTGCAAAGGTCGAGCGCGGCAGCGCCGACTACTCGGCGCGCGGGCGACTAAGGGCGGGAATTTCGATCCCTCGGGCCTTGATCGTTTTCAGATTGATGGGACACGGTTAGCGCGCCCTGAATGTTGACATGCCCGCACGACGTGCGGACCGGGTCCAACTTTAATATCCCGGCTCAGTGCGCCGTAGAAGCGCTCCACTAATTCGGGGAGGCCGAGATCTTCCACGTCTTCAAGACCGACGTTTCGCAGCAGTTGGAGCAATTCGGCGGGATCGAACAGACTGAGCCAGGGCTCACCCCGCGCTGCCGCGCTCTCAGCCATAGCCATGACATTCGCGCGACGCTCGACAGGATAATTCTGGAACGGCTCGGCATAGTCGAAAACGACGGCCGCCTGTGATGTCGCTGAAATGAACTCCAGGGTGGACGCGACGGCATCTCTTGTCAGATAGTGCACAACGCCAAGCCATTGGAAGAATGCCGGCTGGTCTTGTCTAAACCCGACTCTTGTCAGGCCTTCGGCGAGGCTTTCGTGCTCAAAGTCTATCGGCGCAAAAATGAGCGAGGGCGGCTCAAGCAGCCCGGCCCTTCTGATCCGCTCGCGCTTCCACACCTGGGTCGAGGGGAAGTCGACTTCAAAGACGCGCACACCCAAATCTTCATACGGATTCCTCAGCGAGAACGTATCGAGTCCCGCCCCCAGAACCACAACCTGACGCACGCCCCGCGTAACGCAATTTGCAATCGTATCTTCGGAAAACCGGCTGCGCGCGGCGATGAACAGACGAATTGCCCTCAGTGACTCATCGGCCGCAATTTCGCTCAACGCAGCGGTCGTTTTTTCGTCCAGAATTCTTGCCGCCAACGGATCTCGAAAGATCGCGCCGTGATCCAGAGTCTGATGAATGGCGCGATAAGCAGCCGCTCCGCGAGCCGTCTTGCTAAACCGTCCGTCGCGCATATCGACGTTCCTTGGCGCAGGAAATCTTTCAATTGCGATCGGGCAGTCCTGAATTGCAGTGAAGCCGCTCGATCATCCGAAGAAGGTCGTTGGCCAAAAACGGCTTGATCAGGACTGTCATATCATGCGAGGCGATCGCTTCCATCGTGTCCGATCTGGTATCGCCGGTCATCACGATTGCCGGCACGTTCCAACCAAGAGCGGCACGCAAAGCCTTGATGCTCTCCACGCCGTTCGCTGATCCGCGAAGGTTGTAATCGCACAATACAAAGTCAGGACGCACGTCTTGCTGATTGATCAGGGCCAGCGCCTCACTCGCAGTAGCAGCCACAACTGCCCGAATGCCCGTCGCTTTCAACAATCTATTGATCGCGGAGCGTACGGTCGTCTCGTCCTCGATGATAAGCAGGACACCGCGGAAGGTACTGCTCTCATGATCCGGAGCCCATGCTGACAGGGGCCCCTGAGCGGTTGCATGTCCCCGCGGAACTTCAATGGAGAAGCCCGTGCCTTTGCCGGACGTCGAGCGCACATCAACCTTATGGTCCAGGATTTCTCCCAATCGCCTGACGATCGCAAGACCCAATCCGAAGCCGCCACGCGCCACGCCCTCTGTTCCCTGATAGTACTCCTTGAAGATGTGCGGCAGTTGATCGTCGGCAACACCGACGCCACTATCCCAGACTTCGATGCGAACCTTGTCGCCGGCGCGTCGGCAGCCCACCAGGATCTTGCCGCGATCGGTGTATCGAACCGCATTCGACAGCAGATTTCGGATGATCTCCTCCAACATGCGCCTGTCGCTCTGGACCACAAGTCTTGATTGCACCAGGCGGCATTGCAAACGTTTTTCCTCGATGGGACGGCAAAAATCGACTGCCACGGAATCGAATACTTCGCCGATGACAAAGTCGGTTCTGGATGGCCGGAGATTTCCGGTTTCGAGTTGATTGACGTCCAGCAGGCTCGACAAGATGCTGGACATCGTATCGAGCGAACGTCCAATTCCAGTAACGAGCTTGCGACCCTCACCATGGGGATGATGGAGCTCAAGTGCCCCTTGCAGGAATCTCAGGGTTTGCAACGGCTGCCGCAAATCATGGCTCGCCGCGGCGAGAAAGCTCGATTTGGCGCGATCGGCCAGCTCGGCCGATTTCTGAGCGCGCGAAATCTCGTGTTCGAAGCGCTTGCGCTCGGTAATATCGGTCGTCAGGCCGTGGACGCGCCTGGGCTTTCCAGCCGCGTCGAACTCGGTGACTGCGATTTGCTCAAGCCAGACCTGCCCGCCGTCCGGTCGCAAATATCGGAATGTCACAGAATGGGAGGGCGTATCGGGATGGACGCCGGTTAAGCACGCCGACACCTGCGGGCGATCATCCGGATGGATTCGTTCCAACCATTCGGCGCCGCTGAGCAGCGTTCTCGATCCGAGACCCAGAATTTGAATCCCGTTTTGACTGTGCTGTACTTCGTCCGCAGCGAGGTCCCAATCGAAAGCTATGACGCCGCCTGCCCGAAGCGCCTCCTGGAGATGCCGCTCCCGTTCCAGAATTGCCTTCTCATGAAGCCTTCGTTCGCTAAACAACGCTGCAAGAACCAGGCTGCCGAACGATGTGGCCAGGATGGTCGCCTGGGCCGACAGGATGCGCTCCTCTATTGACAAACGTGCGTCGCCGAAAATGCCGAGGGCAAAAGTGGTCGTCCACACGATCGTTATGGCGCAGATGAACGTTGCTACGGCGGTGAACACCGGTTGGAAGCGGGCCGCGATTAAAACGAACAGCGGACAGAGCGAAGCGATAGCGAGTTCGATCGTCCACGACCGGTTGGGCAGGAAAACCAGCAATGCACACAAAGCGGATACCACCGCGAGCGCGAGAGTTCCTTCCACGATCTCACGTCTTGGCGGAAAGTCGCGGGTCAACGACGCAAGCGCGATCACGAGCGGCGCGACCGTGATGGTTCCAAGCGCGTCGGAGGCAAACCAGTGAAGCCATGTATCCGTCACGGACGCTGTCGACGTGTGGAATACGACGAACCCGAAGGTGCCTACAATTCCCGAGACCGCCGTTCCAACCGCGGTGGCCGCGAACAGTCCCAGCACGCGCCGCAGTTCATTCAGCTCAAATGGCGAGCCGAAGAATCGTTCGACCAGTCCGGCGACCAGAACGGCCTCGCCGGCGTTGGCGAAGGCAAAGAAAACAGAGCTCGCAATGTTGCGGTCGCCCAGCAGATTGGCCCCAATGGTTGCGACGATGACCCCGAGGATGACGGGCCACCGGGCAGCGGATCCGACCCCTATCAAAACCCCGGAGGCTACCCCCGCAGCCGGCCAGAACACGGCGACGCCGTCGGACTTCTCGAGCAAGGCCAGGCTTAGTCGCGCAGCCAGGAAGTACGCAACTGCCACAGCAATCGTGGCAACGGCCGCAATCGCCCACTGCGGCCGGATCATGGGCTGGCGCGCGGAAGACCACACCTGTTCTGGTATCAAAACCACAGTTGATCCGCTCGGTTGCCTACGGACCGTCGATCTTACCCACCAAATCACGCGCGCGGCAACGTGGATCGCACCCCGCCGGCGCCGCCCGGAGAGATCCGGTGCATCCCTTATTCGATCACCTCGTCGGCACGAGCCAACACGACAGGTGAAATTTCGAGATTGATTGCCTTTGCAGACTTCAGATTGATGATCAATTGAAATTTGGTTGGCAATTGAACGGGAAGCTCGCCCGGACTTACACCATGCAGCACCCGATCGATGTAAGAGGCGACACCTCCCAACTGTTCGAGCTGATCAATCCCATAAGACGCCAATCCACCACTTCTGGCATAAAACCGGAACGGATAGATCGCGGGAAGTCGATGCCGCTCGGCCGTTTCGATAATGACGCTGCGTCTTGTCGCGGTAAGCGGACTCGGCGTGACAATCAGCCCGCCGCCAGGCTCGCCGGCGAAGGTGGCCAGGGTTTGCTCAATGTCGGAAGCACTGCGCACGCCGGCAGGTACCACCTGCAGGCCAAAGGTCTGCGCCAAACCTTCGACAACCCGGAGGAAAGCGACATTTGCAGCAATCTCCGGGACGTGAACGACCGCGACCCTCTTCACGTCGGGTGCCACTTGTTTCAGGAAGTCGAGCCACTTCCCGCCGAGAGCGGGCTCGAAATTGTGAAAACCTGTAACGTTTCCGCCCGGGCGAGCGAGATTAGAAACAAATCCGCTCCCCACCGTGTCGGAGACCCACGAAAAAACGATAGGGATTTTTTTGGTCGCTTTCGTAACAGCCGAAAGGACCGGGTTCGTGGTAACGTAAATAAGATCGGGCTGTGAGGCGACAAGCTCTTCAGCAATCATCCGCGTTCGCTCGGGATCCTCCCCGGCAAACCGGTATTCGATGAGCAGATTTCGGCCTGCCGACCAGCCAAGTCCGCTCAGGTGCCGAACGAGAGTATCAACATATTCTTGCCAAACCTCATCGTCTTTGGCGAAGCCCATGAAGATAGCAATCCGCTTTTGATTTTGCGTTTGTTGCGCGCTGGCAGAAAATACTCCAACGGTCGCAGCGCTGAAGGCAAGCGCGATAAAGTTCCGCCGTCGCAGCGGCCTGAAGAGGCCGGTTCGCGCCGCCCTACGCTCTAAAGTTGAACCGACCCTCGACACTCGCCACTGCGCTCCCGCACCGTTTCAACAGAATCGACCCGGATCGTACCTGATTGATCTAGATCAACACTCAGCGCGCGACACTCTGTCCCTAACAAGCTCCTCGAAATGACCGAGCCGGCTCAACGAATTGACAGCTCTGGTTCGGGTTTGTTTCGATTGTGATCTCACATTGACTTCTTCGGACACCGGGGCGTGGCATGAGCAAGTCTGCATCTCTTTCGGCCTCGACTCTCCTGATCCTCAGCGGCGTGCTGTTGGGCGGAGCTGTGGCAAAGGCCGCAGGAGAAACGGCAAAGGATATACTCGCTGCCCAAATCCGCAGCCAAGGCATTGTTTGCGACAAGCCACAGAGCGCGACACGGGACGCAAAGCGATCAAAGCCGGATTACGAGGTCTGGGTTCTCAAATGTGAGAACGCAACCTACAGGGTCAGCCGGTATCCCGACATGGCGGCGAAGGTACAGCAACTTCGATAGCACCCCCATTTCGCAGGATGCAGGTGCGACGCCCTTTCCGGGTTTGCCTTCGCACCGCCCGAGAGGCCTTACGCCGGAGTCTTGGATTTCATCGCCGCCAATGCGGCCCTGCGATCATGGATCAGGTTTTCAAGACGATGAGCCGCGACGTTCAGGGTAGCGGCATCAAGGGCGTCTTCCTCCTCGGCTGACGCCCGGGCGCGCTGCGCACTTGCGCCTGCGACAGGTCACCGACGTCCCCCGCGAACTACGGCCAGGTCGGTCTTGCCCGACGAAAACGCGGCGGCAGATTCGATCGGGCCGGTCGTCTCGACCACCTTTAGCCGCACCGGCGCATTGTTGACGGCAAGCCTGCTCGCGAGCGCGGATACGACCTTAGGAGCTTCGCCATCCAGCGACCCGACCGCAATCGACAGCGTCACCGGCCGCTCATACCAGCGGTACCCGAAGAGGCTCGCCCCGCTAACCAGGATGACCAGCACCACGATCACCGCGATGCGGGCCCAGATTGGTAGCCTGACGGCATCCATCACACTTCTCGACCAGTCGTCCATTGTGCCGTCCTGCAGATAATTAAACCTCACGCGACGAATCCATTGCGCCTCGGCTCCAAACCGGTGGCTTGATCGAAATCAAAAGCATCCGTTTTTGGAGGGCGGTCGCGGATTTGGCGGCTAATTAGGAAACAAATCAACGTTGCTGACGGCCGGGCGGAGCGCCATCACGGAATTCTGGACGCAAGTGCCGGGGAACTATACGGTGGTCGATCATGCGCTGGCGCGAGCGGAACGCGAGGCCGCTTAACCCCGAAGTCTGGCAACGGTCGGGTAATGCCGGGCATGAGCACTGAACGCCGGCGTCGGGCGATGCCGCGCGCACTTGAACGAACTGAGAGCGAACCGATGCGTTCCAACCCAAAAGGATGCATCCATGGGAGAGCAGTCCAAATTGGCCGAGGCGATCCTTGATCAAGTCGCTGACGCTGTGATCTGTGCCGACCCGTCCGGAACAATCATTCGCTGGAACCGCGCCTGTACCGCAATGTTTGGCCATTCTGCCGAGGAGGCGCTCGGCCAAGGCATCGATCTGATCATTCCCGAGCATCTCCGAGCCGCACACTGGAGCGGCTTCGACGCAGCAATGACAAAGGGCGCTCTAAAGCTTCAGGGCCGACCGACGCTCACCCGCGCGCTGCACAAGAGCGGGCGCAGACTCTATGTCGAAATGACTTTTGCGCTTGTCAAAGACGATGCCCAAAGCGAAATGCTGGGCGCGGTCGCCGTGGCACGCGACGTAACAGATCGCGTTGAGCGAGAGCGCGCTGCAGGTCGCTCGTCCTGAGAGGCTAATTCAGGCCAGACATTTTGCGCGTTACGTGCAGGTGACAGTCGCGAACACCAGACGCTGCCTGTGAACACCGCAGTGCAGAACAGTCCCGATTTATCCGAGTGATGCGCAAAATGGCGATGCGTGTAATTACTGCCCTTGGAAAAACGCTGGCGTGATAAGCATGATCATGCCGGCGAGATGGCCCGGCTGAAATCAACCTCTGTATCAGGAGGAAACCATGCGATGGATCTATTTGGGCGCGATTGTCCTGTTCGCCGTCGCGACGTTGATTTTTGCCCTGCAAAACCTTGAAGCCGTCACCATGGCGTTCCTCGGCTTCAGGATCCGTGCGCCGCTCGCCGTGCTGGCGATCGTCGTGTACCTCCTCGGCGCGGTGACCGGCGGCAGTCTGCTGGCGTTGCTGCGGCGATCCTACGAGGGGTCAAAACGGAGAACCGTGGGCTCGCCCTGAACTGTGCCGAGCGGACGTGCCAGGAGAAGCCCATGACCGACGACAAGGTAGCAGCCTTCGCGGGGACGTTGGCGGAATTCTACGATCGCTATCTCGTGCCGCTGAACTTCGCGCCTTACGCACAGGCCGTGGCGGATCGCGCGAAGGGTCTTCGCCCGCGCCGCGTTCTGGAGACGGCGGCGGGCTCCGGCGTAGTAACCGAGGCCATGTCGCGGACGCTGCCGTCCGACGTGGCCATCACGGCCACAGACCTCAACCTGCCAATGATCGAACGAGGCAAGGTGAGAGCCGGAACGGAACGCGTCGTGTGGCAGCAGGCGGACGCGATGAAGCTGCCGTTCTCCGACGCCGCCTTCGACCTGATCGTGTGCCAGTTTGGCGTCATGTTCTTCCCCGACAAACGGGCTTCTTTTCGAGAATCCTTCCGCGTCCTTGCTGCCGGCGGCACCTACCTGTTCGTGCTGTGGGACGACTACGCCACCATGACCGGCTCACCGGTGTGGATCGCAGCGCTTACGGTCGGCGATATGCTCGGGCGCGATCCGCGGACCCTGATGAACCCGGACTACTATGACGAGCCCACCATTCGCGCGGATCTGGCCGCAGCCGGATTCCACGAAGTGCGCATCGACCGGGTCGCGCGCCCGGCGAAGGCGGCGTCGGCGCGGGAGGCGGCGGTCTTCACGGTGCAGGGCTCGCTTCTGCGCACGGCGATCGAAGCGGCGGATCCCTCTCGCCTTGGGGAAGCGACTGACGCCGTCGAGCGGGTCATGCGCGCCCGGTTCGGCGATGGACCCGTCGAGGGGGAGACGAAGGCGCTGATCGTCACGGCCGCAAAACCGCGCTGACAACCACCATCGCCGCAAACTTCCGCTTCGATCCCGAGCTGACCTCGTGCCGAAGCCGGGGTCTCCTTCCCTCTTGCTTAAGGCCGAGCCTTCAAAATGGTCGGCGAGAGCGGGATACGAAAAATCTTGAAGCCTGCAATTTCAGGAAACCCTTGCGCCGCGTCCGCAGACACCAGGGCCACAACCGCAGCCGGCACCTCACCCTCGACCAGCCGATCGACCGCCGTCGTGCGTCCTGCGCTCAGTTGGACCACAGGCCCTCCGGCTGCCACGATCGCGATCCTGACATCAGCGCTGGATGCCGAATACCTTTCAACTATGGCAACGTCCTTGCCAGAAAGATCGGATACCGAACCGACCTCCGGACGAACCATCACGACCGCAACCAGGTGGTCGGTTTTGTTGGTCGACGCACCTGCAATTGGTTCGCCATCGTTACGCGTGGCCGATGCAGTCGCGACCGTCATTCGCTCCGCGACCCCGGTCGCGGCCGCCACCGCCTCCTGTGTCGTTTTGTAATTGAAATTCGCAGCGGGACCCGCGGTGGGGCGCGAAGCCGCGATGTTCGAGCCAATCGTGACTGAACCGGCGGCGGCGTAGCTTTTCGGCTCGTGTTGCCTCTTCAGTGAAGGACGCGGGAGCGGAATGCGCGTTGCCCGATGCTCTTTCTTCGCTGCGATGGTGGTATGTTTCGCCTTCTTCGCGGCGCGATGGGCCTCATGGCGGGCATGACGAGACGGTGGACTTTCGGTCTTCGCAGCGATAGCGAACCTGGTTTCTTTGGTCGGGGGATTGGCCTTGAACGACGCGAGTTCAATCGGCCGATCGGCAGCCGTTCTGTTGAAGCAGGCGACCCCGTCGTTATCAGGGCATGATTCCGCGGCCGCATGTTGCGGTGGTTGATGGCTGCAGCCGACCAAGGTTGCGGCCAGCGCGATGATGAGACGGGTCCTCAAGCAATCACCCTGGAGGATGAATTTCCGCCGGTACGTATTCTTCTTTCTGCGCGCTGATCACCTATCCGTGATGCAAAATGTTTAAATGCGCATTAAGCGCTTGTGCGAAGCCCTCATATGGTTAATGCCGATCGGAGCCGGTGAACATCATCGAGGAGAGCAATCAGGCAAGCCCGTACTTCCACTGACGATCCAGAGTGGGCTTTCGATCGGACGCTGACTGCAAATAAAAAAACGACGGCGCTTCGATCAAACCCGCTGCCGGCCATGCGCGGGATGTGAAGCTTTGATCGGCTATCCCGTCAATTCGAACAAGCTCGCTTTGTCAGATGCCGTCCAGGATGACCAGACTTCCGTTCGTGCTCTTGAGCCTGAGGCCTATTATTTTTTGGTATTCGGCCGGTCGATACCAGCCTTCAGCGGACCCTCGCGTCGGAAATTCGATGATCACGGTGCGGGGATGCTGCCACTCGCCTTCAGGCACCGTCAGCTTGCCACCACGAGCGACAAACTGACCTCCGAACGGAGCGAGCGTGCCGACAACGTGATTTCGATATTCCGCAAACATTCCCTCGTCGTGAACCGTCTCCACGGCTATCAGAAAGGCCTTCATCTCACTCTCCTCCGACCAAGTTGCACGCAATGAAGATGCAGCGCGGCGCGGGAAAATTCCTCACGATGTTTGCAGACATTCGTGGGGCCTACGGGCATGTCCGCTTCTCTAATCGGCCGTCGAGGTCAAGCACTTTTAGACTGACCGCCACTGCAATGTCGACGCCGCTCACGGGCTCGTGCTTCTCTTCGGA